>Ga0307507_10000483_pt1 | contig 83907 bp, 37 predicted proteins | sample 7_EM_MG_FD_207223 | JGI IMG/M metagenome (GOLD analysis project Ga0307507, IMG submission 207223) | Populus trichocarpa ectomycorrhiza microbial communities from riparian zone in the Pacific Northwest, United States - 7_EM | ecosystem: Host-associated > Plants > Roots > Unclassified | place...
AAGACAGGGGTTAAATAACGCTAACAGGGGTTTTATAAAGCTAGTAGGGATTATTATAAAGCTATACCATTTAGGTATTAGAGGATTTACTGTCTGGTTTGCCGTCTGAGTCGCTTACTGAGATAAGGTAGGACGCTACTTGCATGGGATACTGACTAATGCAAGCAACTAGGGGTTCTGGAGATATCTGGCGCTAAGCGGTTCGCGGCATGCATTTCGACGCTAAATCAGTTCTATGGACTTTTCCTTAATTCCGTGTTTCGTCAACCTACAGTCAAACACATAGCCAATGAATAGAGTTTATAAGCGTCATGCAAAAGAGTCCATTGTATACCTCGTTAGTGTCGAAATGCATGCCGCGAACCGCTTAGTGCAATATCTAGATGACGGCCGGGAAAGATGGCTGATCGTCTAATTGAGGCAGGTGCCAAGGTCACAGTGGTTGGACGAAGGAAGGATAGGTTGGAGGAGTTTACGAGTAGACATAGCGAAAGTAAGGCCAGAGCTATCCCTTTTGACATCGGTAAGAGGGAGCAAATCCCTCAGTTCGCGGCTGAGTAAGTTGATACCACTTTCAAAAACCAGGTTCACCTCCTTAGATACTCCATACTAATATCAAATGATAGTGCCATGCACGTGTCTCCCGATATAGACTGTGTCTTCCTCAATGCTGGAGTCCAACGCCGCTACGACTTCTCACAGCCAGAAGAAGTTGACTTAGCAGAGTTTCACTCGGAGATGAGCGTCAACTTCTGGAGCTTTGTAGATCTCACGCTTGCTTTCCTACCGTTCCTGTTAAGCAAGAAGTCAGAAACAAGTATAATTTAGTGAGTACACTAACCTCAGAACATGTGGGTTACCTCTGATCAAAGCAGCACTGGGTCCAATCTTGCTATCATTCCTGCAGCTATCCTCCGTGCTTACTCCGCTTCCAAAGCAGCGCTGAACGCTTTTGCCCTCTGTCTACGCGATCAGCTAAGAGCTACCAATGTACAGGTGGTCGAGCTCTCGCCTCCACCAGTGCAGAGTAAGTGCCATAGCAAACGGTCAAAGAAGATGGCTAATCGAACGTAGCGGAACTGCACGACGTGGAAATGGGCGAAGAAGCTGGTCGCAGGCTCAGTATGCCACTTGATGCTTTCACTGAAGAAGCATACAAGGAGTTGGCCGCTGGCAATGATCAAATCGTCATTGGCAGCGTTGGACCGGCGGAGACTTTCAATGAAATCATTGATAAGCGGAGATCTGCATTCAATACACTTGCCAAGTTGATGCGAGGAGAGTCTTGAAAATTTATTCTGAGCTTGCTTGGTGATTTTAGCAAGACCTTTTTATTTCAAGCTTGTAGTGGGTAATGAAGCATAGAGTGAAGCTAGTATGTCTGATAAACAAGCCTGCAGAGTGGGATGGTGAGAGAGAAAATACGAATACATATCCCCGTGTATGCTGCCCAAATCATCGCAAGTGTCACTTTCTGAAGCGTCCCAGCCCAACTGATTGCACATCAAGAATTGCCACTCCAGCCGGCCAACAAGTCCATCCCTGGAAGTAACTATTCCTGGAGTCTTCTGTGGGCGTCGATGTCCGCCAACCTATGTCCCGTCTTATTGTTCCAACTCGGTTTTATTCCACCATTTACTTCTTTTTCGTCGCAATCTCCACCTTCTCCTCCAGTGTCCGGACATAGCCATCTATCCTCTGCACTGCAGCTTGTAGCGCCTGCTCCTCCGCATGAGCAGGGTAATAATATTTGTAGAGGTCAAGGGAGTCATACATAAATATCCTCCGTCAATAGCTCATTCGAGACTTTATACTCCTCGATAACGTAGTAGTACATGCCAGCACCAGCTGTTGTGGCGCCCAGCAGAAAACCAAAAATTCTGTGGCAAATAGTATTAGCTACTGCTCTCCATATACACAAAATCCTACTATAGTACTCCTAAGCGTTCCGAAAGCCGCAGCGACAACACAAAGACCTGCTAGCAAATTCGCGTATGAAAGCTTTAAGGTGGAAGGGTAGAAACAAGCTTACCCGCCCCTAAAAGCCCCAACCGGCTTCTTAGCTGGCAGCGCTGCTGCTTCTTGTAACAGTGTCCTACTCGTCTGGAAGTTCCTTTGTGATGCGCGAAGGAAGGGTGTTACTACGGCATTGCGGGAGAAGACGTGAGCGGAAGGGAAGAGGATGCGCGAGGCCATTGCGGACAATTGGCCTAGAGCGTAATTACAGAGCAGGTGTATCGAGAACTTAAGCTTGTTCTTGGGGAGGTTTGAGAGAGTGGTGTCGCGAACTGGTGCGGAGCTTTGGAGAGCTTGGGGGGATGTGACGTTAATGCTTGGGTTGGCGATTGGAGCTTTAGTATTTCGGCGTTCCGGGTTCGGATGCACGCGACTACAGTCTAGTGAGAATCTTTACGAGAACATCCAAGATTGATTTAAAGATAGTTTGGCCCCGCTTGGATTTAGACATGTTAAAGAGACTGATGTGTTTATGCTTTAGTTTCTTTATTTATTTTATTTAATATTAATATTACAACTATATTATATAAAAAAGTTATATTATAATTATTATTTTATTTAAAATTTTAACTCCATTTTTATAACATTTTTTTTCTTATAGATTAAAATATAAATATCTATTATAACAAATTGTCAGGTGACGGAAGGTGTGCCTGGATGGCGTAGAGCCTGCACCTCACATGAATAAATATATCAAGAACTGGTATATTAAAATTATAATATATAAAAAGATATAAAAGTTAGCTTTTAGAATATTTAATTATAACTAAAGCTGAAACTCTAAGCCCTTGGACCCTTTATAGAAGATTTTATTAGTTAATAAGAAGTAGTACGCCCGTATATACCAACGATCCACGAAGAGTCTAATTTACGAGATAAAATAAGACCACATTAGAATTTAATATTCACCACGCTATTTTGCTATACCTTTCACTGTGCGCATTTCTTTTTAATTAATTAGAAGTTGGCTTGACAAAGTTTGAAATCTAGGACCTGAAAGTATAGAATAGTCATTAACCCATGTTAATGATTTAATTCAATTACATTTTTTGCTATACCAGGTTCCTTCAAGGCACAGGGTATCATGTAAAGTCCGATAAAAGATATCATGGCAAAGAGCGCCACTCCCGCTAGTAAGTAGAGATATTGGACAAACCTATCTAGCAAGATTCCGTACGTACCACAGTTGTAGCCTGTGGCTCCATTATATTTATTTCAAAGTTATGTATCTGGTCTGATGAGTGCCTTTTGACGGGTCTTAGATACTTGTCCGAAGGGAGTATTACGTGGCAGCGATTGAACAAGCTGTCGTCGTAATCCCCCTCTCCTACAACAAACTTGACGCATATCCTAGAACCGAGTGTAGGTAGCACAATCCTGGCCCAAATCAGTCCGGCTTGGTGGATCCACAAACTCCGCATATACCTGCATCATCTGCATTAACGTAGGCGCTGTCTCGGCAGGATGAGCTCTGGCACCGCCAATGGTTCGGAACGAAGTTAATATCCAGGACATTGAAGCATGCTGCACAGGTCAGTGCGCCAGCTTGATTGTCAAGTGAGCAGATGGGGCATTCCAGAGTTGGCTTTGGTGTGGTCTGCAGTTCTCGTGGTGTGAATGAGACAGTTTCATCTTGTCCCGGCCGACGTTTATACATCTCGTCAAGACGAATGACATTGGAAGCACGCGGCTGCAGGGAGGTCAGATTCGAGTGTCGACTTTTGGAGGAATTTCCCGGATTCTGGTGATGGTTGATATCCGTTTTAGCCTTCGGCCTCTCACCATGGCCAGAAGTAATTGAGGATGTAGCGGGTTTAGAGAGCTTCTTCTTCTGAGGATTTCCATCTGCTGCGTAAATTTCTGCCAGTTCTCTCCTGGCATTGCCATCCTGGTCATCCTCTCCCTCGCAAATCTTGACCAAATCATGCCCTTTGCCATCCACCATCTTCGCCCCATCCACATCCACAGCAATATCAGCATCACCCACCTCTTCATAGTCATCTTCCGTCTCACTGCCACTATCTTGCTCTTCCACTTTGATATCCTCTTTCTTCACTTGGTCAAATCTTGCCAGAGCTGCCGCAACTCTCAATTCCCTCCCTCTCGCACTTCCTGCCACCCTAGGTTTTCCTTTTTTTACCATGCCCCTCTCCAACTCTACTCTCTTCTCCTCATCATCTCCCAGTGCTTTTCCACCCGCTCCAAATTTCCTCAATATCCTTCTCTGTTTCCTCTCCGCATAGCTAAGGGTCTCCTTCTGCTTCACATTTCTCCTCTTTCTCTTACCCTTCCGACTCCCATACGTCCCACCACATAGATTCTCTGGCAGCAGCTCGTCATCAACGGTCCCATGCTCGATCTCTTCTCCGAGTAAATTTCTCCCCCGCCCCCACACTCCATCCCCTGTATATCCCCGTTGCCATAGCTCCCTTAAGTTCTCCGCATATGCATCCCGCACCTTCCAGAAAGCCTTTGAATGATTCATCTCTTTACAATGCGCCAGTTCATGTACCATGACCATCTGCACATGCCTCATCGGCAGCCAGTTCCCGTTCCTTGCTTTCAGCACCAGCTGTATCACCTCGCCAGCATTGAAATTCCGACCCACGAACTCGTTGTTAGGCGGAAATTCTTCGAGAGACATGACGGCGATGTGATTGGCTTTCATGAAGGGGTAGCTGATTGCGGCGACCCGGGAGAGGAAGGCGTGTGCGGTGCTGGAGGTTGAGCCTGGGAGCGGCTTGATAAAGTTTATGAGAGCATTAGGGCGCTGAGTACGCTCATTTAGGCGCTCGAAACCTAAAGGCATGGCGGGCGAGGGACGTGTGGGTTCTCGTGATGAAGTTGGGAAGAGTTGTGGTGCCAAGGTGGATGCCTATGGTGAAAGATGCAAACGCGTTGTGCTCGGACCTAGCGCGGAGTTTGGGATGATAGATGATACGCGTCAGAAAGCCCATGGTTTTATAGGTATAGTATATAATAACTTGAGCGCTGGTAAGACCATGATTTCTTTTATAACTAATTCACGGCGAAGTTGTCCTGGCGGAGCTGAAAGCACTCATGCTCTTAGCAAAATTACCTTGTACATGTACCTACTGCGAAATGATGACACCAAGACATGCAAAGCTACCTTTAAACCCCAGGCAGATATAATCCTTTGTACGTATTGAAGTCCGTCAAAGGAACTGGTCATTCCTTATCAGTAGTAAAACTATAGTAGTATTGAGGCACCAACAATGCCTCTCCAAACCTTAAATGCATCCGTCTACCCGTGGGTACTCATAACAGATGACAAAAAGCCACCCAAAGATGCCAAAAGTACATGACTTAATGATCTAAGGCCCAATGAAAGAAAAAGATATAATGAATTATTTTACTTTGTGAGCATAGGTGCAGCACTTTTAGCCTTTTCGGCCGCTATATCTGCAAGCTTCTGTAACTTCTCGGCACGAACCTTCCGCACGTACCGGAAAAGTAGGATGAAGAGGAGCTCCATTCTACATGATGTATTAGCAATATTCTCAGATAACGGGACAGGGAAAATGTTACATACCTCTCTTTTGTCATCATCAAAAAGCCTTGCACCAGTAGGCCTTTCATAATTTGTGGTCCAATACCTTTAAAGAGACCTAGCAGGCCCTCGTGCTCGACAATGTAAGCCATGACCTCACCAAAGCTCTTGAAAGGCTTTCCGTTCCGTGCTGGCGGGGGCTTCGATTGCAGGCCAACTTTTGCGACGATGAGGGGCTGAGTTGCAATTGTTGCAAGAGTCTTCGACATCGAGCCGAGAACTATTCAAGGAAATATTAGCAAGGGCATATTTGGTGACGATAGAACGCTTACTGAAAGCTTCCCAAGGCCTCAAGTTCGTTTTGCCAGGGAAAATGACTTCGCGCAGACGCTGATAAGCACCGTACGTGATTGCTGGGTTTACCACCAGCACTAGACTCGCCTTTAAGCCTCTCCAAAGCCCAGTCCACCCATCCTCGCTATTTACCACTTCCCGCCCAGTAGCGATCAACCCTTTCCGCTCCGCCTTCGACACTGTCTGTTGTCGTGTTGTTACCACGGCTACTGGAATGGTGAAGAGCTGAGCAATGGCACCTGATACAGCGCCTAGGGAGAGTTCGATCGCAGTGCTTGGTGGGGTTGAGACTTTCTGCGACGAGATATAGAGCGTTCGGACGATGGTATACCAGTAGAAGTAGGCAAAATTCGTCGACGCAACGCCAATAAGCGACCCAGCCATGCCAGCATATAGACCTGCAACGCCATCATCCTTCACTATCTTATTTATTGCGTCGAGGGTAGAGGTGTAGTGTTGGTCATCGGCGGGATTGGGGTCTTTCAAGGAAGGGTTGCGTTTTACTTGGACTTGAAGGCGCGTTTTGACTCTGTGGTCCAGGTTAGAAGTTATCGTGATATTATATGGAATGTAGCATGCGTTTATTGTTTTCCGAGTATAGCAAGCCCAGGAATTTGGGAATTCGTTCCACTTACATGTCTAACGGGTAGACAAGCGCATTTGCCAGAACGGCACCGGTTGCGCCAGCGACAGCATTACCCCATGGCGGCAGACGCTCTATCTTAGACTGCCTTGCCATTGGGAGATATTATAAAGAGAATATGGAGGATGAGAGGTGGATGTGAGGACAGGTAGCTAGGGTGGCAGATGACAGAAGCAGCTACCAAATGCGTTGTGAAAGAATTGAGCTACACAGCCGGAATACTCATGGCTAGGAGTTTAGGAGGAGAAATGTAAATTCGAGCCTAAACATTTAACTTCGAGGAGAGCATGTCTTATCCGCCAGCCGAGGTCCAACAGCCGTGATATTCATATTTTCGATAAGCTCCTGGAAAACAGCTTCAAGGAATGTGCAGAAAAGTCTCTCTAAATTAAAGCATTTCCTAAACTTCTACTATATAACCTTTATAAGATCTGTTAAGAAAGCTACAAGCCCTTTATAAAAGCGTAAATAGAAAGTTAGCAAACAAACGACACCAGTTCAGAAGACCGCTTGCCAAGAGATTGATAAGATTATCTGTACCGCCACTTGCCCGAAGTTCTCAGCCTCAACACCAACTGTCTCATCACGCAAACGCTAAACACTTGTTTCACAGCCTCACGGCTCACCATGATATCTAATGGATGATTAAATCATTCGCGCTCTTGACGTACGTCTTTTCTTCAAGCTTTATTTTGAATTTAAGAGGTGGATTGTAAAGGTCAACATGGCTACAGGTGGAAGACAGCTTGCAGCGCTCAAAGCTGAGGCAACCGTACGTGTTAATGGAATCGGGACTCGCAATCCGCGTGATTTAACTGTCTATTTCTCGTTTAGAGATCTGATCTTGTTTTGCATAGGAACTACGATCATGCATCGCTAAAGCCCCAAACAAAGATGACGCTCTCCAACTTGCTATCACTGCAGCAGAGCTTTGCATGAAAGCCCTCAAAATTGCTACCGACAAGAATGAGAAATCTGAATTAAGATCAAGTTGCAAATATCTTCTAGATGAAGCTGAAAGAATAAAAACATCCCAACAATGGTCTTCTAGTTCGAATATAGCCAACCATCAGCTAGAAGCCACTCTACCTCCGTCCACTTTTCCTAATATAGATCTATGGGCAAATGGCGTCACTGCATCTATGCTAGACCCAAATCCCTCTGTGGGCAGGAACACCAACTCTGCAGATCATGTAACTACCTCTGAGTTCTCACTTCTTGACCTGTCAATCACCAACAGCCAAGCTCTTTCATTCCAACCTCGCAATGGAGAGAATATATCAAATGTTACTCCTCCCGCCCGTCTACCTGCTCAGGACATATCAGGCCATTCTTTCAAGCTACAGAATCCTTTGACATCGACGTCGAACACGTCCGCATTTGATTCGCTTCTCGAAGTGCACACCAGCAAAAGCAAATCGAAGCAGGCTGTCAATGCAGCTCAGCGGCCTGTTTTAGTTCATTCAGAGTCAGATTCAGCTCAACTCAGTCATGTTAAAGAGGATTTCGAGCATACTAATGCTACCCTCTCAAAGCCACAGCCTTCTGCCCTCGCGCAACTACGCGAAATTAAAGGCAGTCCCAGCACTCCTACGACTTCTTCCAATGAACTCGCCGTACGCATCAGGAAACTCACAGAACCGGTTTCTATTCGAGTCTTATCCCAGAAGGAAGAAATACTTTTGCTAAGAGCCTCAAAGCTCAATGGCTTTACCTTCCCACCATGGAGAGCTCCACCGGATTCTGCGGAATTCGCTCTAGTTGATGGAGCAGAGGCTTTCATGTATGACAAGTTACAGCGCAACAGTTGATGCTTTTCTAATTTATACAGAGATATTCCAGAATTGGGTCTCTCTTCACATCAACTCCAGTTTTTTCATGGCTGGGCTCGTGCTAAGGACGCACTTCCACCACCAGAATGGTTCCCTGGAAGCAGAGAAGACCTCGGACCTGCCATGCGCACCAGTCGATCCATCGATCTCGTCCAAGACGCAGCAACAGACTGCTCTGTTGTTGCTAGTCTATGTGCTGGTATTGCTAGGGCTGAGCGAGGCCATGCAAAGGTGCGCCTTCTTCAATATTTGATAGTCAACATCTAATACTTTCTAGATGCTCTCGAACAAGATTTGGCCGTATGATAAGTTGAACGACAGACCACTCATTTCCCTAAATGGAAAATACATTGTTCGACTCAATTTCAATGGTTGTTGGAGAAAAGTTGTCATCGATGATCGTCTTCCACGGTCCAAGACAAACCGTATGCTACATGTTGTTGATCGAAAAAATCCCGCACTCCTTTGGCCTGCTCTTCTTGAAAAGGCTTACTTAAAAGTAAGAGGCGGATATGACTTCCCGGGAAGCAATTCGTGTAGCGATTTGTGGGCTTTGACTGGATGGATCCCAGAACAGATCTACTTACAAGAGTGCGTAGCCACGCATTACATAACGCTAGAGGCTAACGGATTCAGAGGAGAGCTCGTTCCAAGCCAGCTCTGGACAAGACTCTATAACGCATTTCTTTACGGCGACGTTCTTGTTACCGTTGGTACTGGTAAGATGACACACCGGGCTGAGCGAGAACTCGGACTCGAAGGACAACATAACTATGTTATTCTCGACATGAAAGAGACAGATAATGAGAAGCTATTCCTCGTAAAGAATCCTTGGGTTGAAGGAAAGGATTGGAGGGGCAGCCAGCCTGCAACTTTACCCACTATGGACGCTACGTCAACCGGCAGTGCCTCCAGGTCAACCGACGGAGACAGCGTTAGTCTAGGTAACTCCGGCCAGTCTGAAAAATTTAGCCCAGGGACCTACTGGATTGGTTTGGACAATGTTATCCAACATTTTGAGAGCCTATACTTAAACTGGAACCCCGGACTATTCAGCTACCGCCAAGACATACATTTTTCCTGGGACGTCGGTGCTCAACATGACCGGGGTGGTTGCATCATAGACCATCCACAGTTTGCTTTCAGTTGCCAGAATGGAGGGATTGCCTGGTTTCTTCTATGTCGCCATTTCCGTGATGCGCCTCCTGAAGTGCATGAAAAATCCGATGCGTTCAATGATAGAACTATCCGCCCTGATATGGAACTCTACGCTGCTAGAAACCCTCCCAAGGGCTATATGAGCATCTATATATATGATCGTAAAGGAGAACAGGTCTATATCAAAGACAATCATCTTGAAAGAGGGCCGGAGGTGAACACTCCGCAAAGCCTCCTGCGGTGGGAATGTAAACCGAGATCTTCATACACTCTTGCAATCAACCAGGACGATCTTCCGGCTTCCTCTTATACTTTCACGCTGTCTGCATTCTCCAATTCAGCGATCAATCTTGAACGAGCCATACAGAAGTATCCAATTCAGACCAAGGTATTCAGTAGCTGGACCACTGAAACAGCTGGAGGAAATACTCATTCCCCGAAATATTTCATTAATCCGCAATTTAGTCTCAAAGTTTCCAAGCGTACCCCTCTCGTAATTTTGATCCAAACGTGGGAGCTAAAATATCCGATCCATGTGAAGCTAACCCATGGGCAAGGAAAGAGAATGCTGAGCCTCCAGAGTAGGGATATTATTGTTGATTCTGGAGAACACAGCAGCGGATGTGCTTTCGCCGAAGTCGTAGATGTCTCTCCGGGCACATATACGATTATCTGCTCCATGTTTGAAGCCGGCAAGGTTATGGATTTCTCTTTAAGAGTAGACAGTACTGTGACTTGCGAGTTAAAGTCCATTCCTAGAGATGGCGCAGGTTTTGTTTCAACAAAATTAGCCAATGCCTGCTTCGATTCCACGGTTAATAAAATAGCCGCTCCTCTTGTACCCCGTAGGCTTGCGGGTGTCACGGTTATCACAAAGTTTCTTCGGATCCGGTCTCCTCGTTTTTTAAATTCGCCTGAGAATGAAATTAGAAGTCGAAGTCCCTTGCGTGTAACGATCGAGCTAGGAAGAGGCCCGGAAAGGATCTTCTTAGCGTGTAGTTCCAACGGCGAGTACAGCGACACGGCGAGTGTGAGGACCGAGAAGGTCGATTTGTCACCAAATATACTTTACTCGGGCGATCTTTGGCTCGTACTAGACAGGCTTTCTGGTCCCGGTTATGCAGTTGAAGAATTATACGAGGTGGAGCTATTCGCTGATGCTCCGAACGCCTTCTCTGCGGGAGTTTGGAGGGCCTGGGATGACTAGGAGTGCGATGACAACGCCTTCAGATGACCGGGGCCGTAATTAATCAATTTGTTCTTTACTGGCCTGTAAGTATGAGGTATACTACTCAACTTTAGAATTCACAGCAGCTAATTATGATAGCCCGGAATTAATTGGAGACGCTAAATGAGGAACAGGCCCTGGATGAATTTCTTGAATTTTCACTGCAATAAAACCCCAGCACAGAGCCCAGAGATTGAGGCGGATGAGCTCGATTGTTTCAGCTGACATTGACAGAATGTGGCTGTGTTTGCCGCTAGAAGACATAGGATTGAATTTGTGATGATCTGGTTTCGTGCGGCCATCACGTCCTATTCGCTATGCAGGCGACGCTTCTTGCTTGGAGTACTGCTTCGCCTTTCGTGCCGGGTGTGCTCCAGGATAGATAGCAAGCAGATTGAATCACATGGATAACCGCCTCAATTTACCGTTTTCGTAGATGGAAGGGACATGCATGCAATGGTCTGCCGCAATAGGGCTTCGTGTTGGATTGATTGGATGGAGTTTGGCGACGCAAGTCAATCGCGCCTAGGCATTCCACAGCCCTACGACTGTGGTTATATATTATTCAAGCTGAATTGCATCCTAATCCATACCCTCTCCGGCGTTCTCCTGCCTGTTCGTGCCCTTCCATAAAATAAGGCGCCAAGACACCGTCTTGCAGCCGATAAGGCCTCTATCGCGAACTATCGACGTCAGTGGATTATTCCCTAGGAAATCCTTAGACCACCTTCAGCCAATCCTCGCTGCCTCTACATTCCGCACCGCCTATTCATCCGCATTTTTAATATTATCTCTTTTCTTCCAACATCTTTTTCTGCAACGTTAGCTTCCCCCCGTCTCTTCAACTAAGATGGCGGACTCTACCGCTATGCCCTCAGAGGCGGCCATCAAGCCTTCTCCAGCCCCTTCGGTCTCGAGCTCCACAGGTCCTTCAAGGGCTCCGACACCAGCGAATGCGCCTGTTGAAAAGGCTCCGGATGATACCTCGAAGTTGCGGACACTCCTAGGAATTCTCCGAAGGTAAATTTCTGTGCTACCCCGAATGCAGCTCTGCGGCGAGTTTCAGAAACAGCTCGCTCCGTGTTGATATAGCTCACTGATTTCTTGCTTCTACTACAATTAGATTTATGGGAGTAGCGGATATTGCTGCAGTTCGATTCTCCTTACCCGCGCAGCTGCTTGAACCAACACCGAATTTGGGTACGCAACTGCCGGACCCCTCCGAGTCCTTCCTTTCTTCGACGCTTCCGAAATAATACAACGCGTTCTGATTGTTTATAGAATACTGGAACTACTTGGACAGGCCAGAGGCATTCATAAGGTCTGCTATATAGTAGTTGTCTGCAAGGAAATGCAGCCGACGCTGACGGATGTAGCATTGGGGATTCTGATGAACCTCTCGGGCGTATGCTTGGTACATTACGGTTTTGGTTTACAAAGGACCTGGTATGGAAGCTATGCATGTTCACGAGAGGGAGGTATTAATTTTTCGTGGTAGAAATACGTCAAGGGCAAGCCGTGCAAGCCGTATAACTCAACACTGGGAGAGTTTTTTAGGGTTGGTTCAAGAGACACACCGCTGCTTCGATTAGGCCTAATATCCCGTGCAGTGTATCTGGGAAGTCGAAGACACGGCACCGCTCATCAAACATGGGCCTGATAGTAAACCTTGCAGCAGCACCGCCAGCACAGCATCAAACAAGGCTGTAAAAATATCGTTTTTGACCGAACAGACGTCGCACCATCCACCGGTTTCCGCCTTCTTCGTCGACTGCCCTGAGAAGGGAATCATTGCACGAGGTTTCGATCAGTTAAGCGCAAAGTTCACAGGCACGAGCATACGAGTTATTCCTGGAGCTCACAACCTTGGCATTTTCATTGAATTGAAGAACAGGGGGGGCGAGCAATATCAACTTACGCATCCAGCAGCACACCTCGGCGGGCTGTTGAGAGGTGCGCGAATGATTGCAAGGCTCAAAAACACCCAAGCTAATTCAAACTGAACAGGCTCCCTCAGTGTCACCGTCGCGGACAGTTGCTTCATTACATGCGCCAAGACGAGAATAAAAGTAATACTACAATACCTCGAAGAAGGATGGCTTGGAAAAACGCAAAACAAGGTGGAGGGCATCATATTCACATACGATCCGGAAAGCGACATTAAGACAAAGATAAAAGACGTGCCGGAGAAGGATGTCTTAGGGAGAATCGAAGGTTGCTGGACGGACAAAGTTTACTACACGCTTGGAAGCCAACCATTCGTCAAATCCACTGTAAGACCTACTATCCCGTGTATTGTTCTGCCCAATAAATCTAATTACCAATTACTTCCCAGGAGAAAATCCTCCTTATAGATCTCAACCCACTATTTCCCGTTGCCAAATTTGTACCACCGGCCGATGATCAACTTCCCAACGAGTCGCGCAAATTCTGGTCGGGCGTTACTGAGGCGATTCTAAGTAAACAATACAGCCTCGCCACGCAACTCAAGCAGGAGCTGGAAGAGCGACAGCGCGAGAAGGCGGCGGATCGCAAGGCTAGGAATGTCGAATGGCAGCCTAGGTTCTTCACAGGCGCAACAACACCAGTTGGAAAGCCAGATCTAACAAAGGATGGGGAGGACGTCCTGAAAGGCCTACATATGAACCAGTTCAAGCTAGAGCCGAATAAGGAGCTGGGCGCGTGACAGAATATATAGAGTGGTGAGATAAAGGGAACGGAGTTTATTAGGAGTGATATTGGCGAGCTGCACGTTCATTTAGAGATTCCTTTGCTTATATCATGTGATGGTGTTTGGTTTGGTACTACAGGGACGTGCTCGATGTTGGTGCCTACGTCCCATGGTGGCATCGCTTTTTACCAAGTATATACAAATGGTTCGAAAACCGTGTTAAAATTGCCTCGAAACGATTGGTGATTAAGAATAACTGATCACGGGATCTCACGTCGCGATGACTTTTCTTTTCAGCTGCGACCATAGACCACTTAATCCACTTTCGTTTATGAGCATTAATAGTCATCAATCTCTGAGGTGGGGCTTTTAAAGATTAGCTGACATGCCTAATATCGAGAGAGCATGGACAACCGATGGATGAGCAAAGAACCCATTGCCCGCGTCACGCCCTTGTTAATGCAACCCCAAATTTCATCCCCTTCCTAAATTGAACTAAATTATCGGCAACAAATCTAGCTGATTTTCTGGATGGCACTACTTATGAACTTCTCACTGTTGAGTGACCTGTGAATGTCTCTAGTCGATTAATTTTGATTGCGAGGGGTTTGTGAGGCCCTCCTGCATGTACCTGTGACTTTCAGCATTGCTCTAACCTATATTCAATATTGATTAGAGTTATTAAATGTGGAGTATTAAAATATATATACATATGGGGTAATAATACCTATTACATATTGGGGGGGCTGATTTGGCGCGGTTACATGTACGACCCGGGTTAATACGAGGTTAGGGCCACCCCTGCTAATTACGCGCCCAAACCCCGCAAGAGATCGCGCAGCGACCGCCCCCAAGTACTTTTACACGCGATTTTAGGCGAAAAGGTACATAATTTAAGTTAAGTCGCTACTTTTGGGCGGTCGCGTAATATTGCTCTAAATTTATAACACCTAAACGGGCTCTATTCCTACATTAAGGCGTCTTAATTGCTATAGTGTAGTCCTATATTAAGATATCTTAGTTACTATAGTATAGTCCTATATTAAGGCATCTTGGTTAATATAGTGCAGTTATATATTAAGGTGTTTTAGTTACTGCAGTATAGTTCTATATTAAGGCGTCTTAGTTACTGCAGTATAGTCCTATATTAAGACGTCTTAGTTATTAGTATAGTCCTATATTAAGGCGTCTTGGTTACTATAGTAAAATAGGTATTATTTACTACCTAAAAGGGAGCCTCCCCTGCCCTAGATATTCTTATAAAGCCAATCCAAAGAACGCTAGCCTTATAGCTACCCTAGCTAGTTAATAGCCTATCTCTTATCTTTTGCTATACCGTCTTTTACACACCATCTTATATCCTTAATTATTTTATAGCAATAGCTATAAAATATAGCCTTGCTATTAACCCCCTAGCATTAATTAAAAGCATTAATTAATGGCCTATCTACTAGCCCTAAAGTCCACTTAGTCCAGAGCTACTGTAGAATACTAAATTACCGCCTTAAAGCATTTTATATTTCTTTAGCAGCGCCTATAATTTAAGGATAAATAGGAAAAGTTAAGTGTTAGCTTATAGCAGCTATAGCGGGGATATAGTAGACGTTATAGTAGACGTTATATTAGACGTTATAGTAGACGTTATATTAGACGTTATAGTAGACGTTATAGTAGACGGCTAAATAGGCTCTTCGGTAGTAGATAGTTAAGAACCCTTTAGTATCTTTTTAAGGGTTAGATATATAAAAAGGGGTTTATTTAAAGACGGAATCTAGCCGTTAATATGTTTAGAAATAGACCTAGATATAAATATAGATGTTAGTCGTTGTCTATAACTAACTGGTTATGGTGTAGTTACGTACACTAGTTATATAAGCTAAGCGAGTATAAAATCTACCAAAATCCACCTGTAGAATAGTAGTATTAATAATAACAATCTTATCTATGCATCTTAATATACGCATTTAATTCCCTTACACCTTTACTACACCTTATTAAATACCAGCTTTAACAGGTTATAAGCCCAGCTACGCCTATAAAGGGTTTTAATACAGCGTTTTTAAATAACGCGTGGAGAGAGCTATCTTTATAGCGGTTGTTAAACGATTAAAGGACGCGCGTTATCCGCGGAATTAATCACTACCTTACTAACCTATTTGGCTTGCTAAGTTAAATTAGTTATTTAATAATTAATAAGAGCTAAGAAGTAGGCAGAAAAGGAATAGAAATGGGAAGAACTTATATTTAGATAACGATCAATATAACGCGTACTAGGAGCTTAATCAACTAACGCGTCTAGTAGCATATACTACCTACCAATAACTTAAAAAGTAGACGACAATTAAAACCAATTAGAGCGATCTTAATTACGACACCATAATACAAATATAGCAAGTCCCCAATTAACTTAATATTTAATTACTGCACTTAAGATAAGCAAAAGCAGTAGTAGTAAGAACCTACTGCCTAATAGCATAAAGCTAAAGGGAGAGAAGAACTATATTGCATAGAAGGAAGTAATAGAGGAAATTACCGTTACGAACGAATTAAGATATTATATTTATAAAAAGGGAAAAGCACCTAAATACGTGGATAAGTTTAATAAGAAAGCTAATAAGATAAAGCTAGCAGTATGGCTAATATAGGAAGCTAAAGACTTAAGCATAAAGATTATTATTAAGCTTAATATTAAAAGGACCACTATATAGATGCTAGTAGAATATAAGTTAGCGTGCAAGATATAGGTAACTTTATAGACTTAGTATAAGGGAACCGGAGCAGTTCTTAGCTATAACGCTATCAAATTATATATAAAGATTAAGTATAATAACTACCCTAATCTCGAGTACTTTATTATCGTATTTAAGAAAGCTATTAAAAAGCTGGCGAACCTTAACATTTCTCTACCTAAATTATGGTATCTAATTCTCTTTATTATAGCCCTATCTAATATATAGCCCATCTAGGCAAAACGACAGTAATTAAATTCTTAAAAAGAATTAACCTAACTATTACTCTCCGTATTAATTAAAGATATTATAGATAAGGCATAAAACAAGAATAAGAAGGCTGAGGGAGGTATACTATATAGGGGGAAGCCTAATAAAAAGGGCAAATAAAAGGTAAAGAAGGATAGGGAGAAGAGTAAGGGAAAGTACTATAAGAATTATAAGAAGCTAAACGCCCGTTATAAACCTAAAAACTACTTTATTATAAATAAGAAGTCATATTATAAATAGGAAGAAAAGATAGGCAAGAAGTTTATTCTATATTAAGAACCTAGTAAGAAGAAGTTAGGTAGTAAGAACAGGAAGGAAGAACCTAGTAGTAACTTCTTAGACGATAATAATACTCATAGTGACTTAGATAATAGCGATACTTATATATTCGTAAAGAAGGGGTTAGGGTACCTCTATGTATACCTAAATAGAAAGAATTAATTACTAATTAAGCAGGAAGGAATACTGTTTAATACTAAAGCCGAACCCTATATCGCCAAATTAGTTAACGACCTTAATACTAGTATATATATACCAGCATCTCTACTATTAATTAATATAGTAAGTAGAGAAGCTACGCCGCTTAGCTTTAGTAAGAGAATAATTATCTATGCTATAAATACAAGAGAGATGTATACGCTAAATCTTAGTAAGGTATAGTATCTACCAAACTATAGCATTAATATCTTTAGAGCTAGAAAGCTCCTAGGTAGGGGTAACATTTAAATTAAAAATAGAAACCTTATAGTTAATAAAAAAGGCCTTAGCATATTCCGATTTAATACAGATATAATAATTATTAAAGCACCCTATATATACGCATTCCCTATAGTTATATAAAAGAAGCCATTAAAGATATTAATTTGGCTTAAGTATTATCGCTTTAGTTATCTCGGCCTTAAGAATATATAGAAGACCTCTAAACTACTTAAAGGTATAACTCTTATGTTACGGACGCTTTAAGTACAATGTTATAACTACTTGGAGAAGAGTCGGCGGAAGCTAGTTAGTTAATACAGGCACAGTCTAGGATGGAACCAGTGGAACTATGTGACAAGGAATGGTAACCAAGGTTATATGGCGTTGAATATATTAACTGTGTTAAACAAAAGGGACATTATGTTTAATATAGACAACACGTACCTCACGTACAAGAGAGGATTTCTTAGGCGTATAGTTATATATTTAAAGGACCTTAGTCCCTACCGTAGATAGTTCTCTCCTTATAGTGAATCTTAGAATACAATTGGAGTTAATCTATTAGGCAACTACTCCACTAGTTATTATTACGTTGTTGATTTATTCTTACCTATATACCTAGCCTAATAATAGGACCTACTGTAGTTCCTGCTATAAGGTTCTATTACACATTTACTGTTGGAAATACAGGGCAAATCACCAATACTACTCGAGTAGATACAGTGATGGAAAAGGTTGATGTTCTAGATAGGGGAGGGTGAGGAACTTAAGGTTCCTTACCACGCTAGTGCCGCGATAACACGTGATGGCAACTTGCCTCACGTAACGGCAACTTGCCGCATATGGCGGCAATTTGCCTTATTCCCAACACTAGCAACTCTTCTTTTTATAGTTGCCAGCTATATACACTTATAGGTTGCTACTTATACAAAGAGACAAAGCCTAAGGAGAAGGAGATAAGGAAGGGTGTTAGGGGTTAACGCGAATATAGAGTAACCGCTAAGGCGCTAGTAGTAAGCGAGCCAATAGCGATTTTCCATACCGGGTATAGAAAATCCTAATTGGCTGCTCTTAAATTGTTATATCTTCTACTCCCTCTTAACCTATCCTTTAACTCGTATATGTAGAGTATTTGTGTTAACGAACGTCTCTAGTGCCTTGTTTGGGTTTACCTTCGTTATCGCATCTACTAGGTTATCTTGGCTATTAATCTATTAAATCTTAAAGAGTTCTTAACGCTTGTAGGATTGCTAAAGTGCTATAATATTGATTATAAGACGCTTCTCCTTTGTAGTACTAAGCTTGACTAAACACTTATAGAGGGAATATAAGTCTGTGCACACGATTGTAGGAATAGCAGGAAGTTTAAGTTAATCTATAATTATCTTTAGGGTAGTTCTAATTGCAATTGCTATATTAACTCCGCCAACCATTCTATATATCTCTAACGCTAGAACGCTCCGAGTGACGCGCTTGCTCTTAGTTAAGCTCTAATAGATAAGATTGCCGTAGATTATAAAGTTATTCTCTCCGGTAGATTTATTCGCGATAATAATTTTATATCCTAGCTAGGAGCTAAAATCTTTGTTATTTGCGAACGATCTATTAATAAATACAAAGAGCTTAGCGGTGGGAAGATTAATAGGCACGTAGAGTAGTCCCTAATTGAGATGGTTTATTTGCCAGGAAAGACGCTTATTTAGGGCAAGAATATTATCCTTGGTTAGTTCCTGGTGTTAGGCGGCAATAGAGAGATTAAATAAAGCCTTAGGTTAATAGATAGAAGCAATATAAGCTCCGCAAGCGCGTTGCTCCACATATCCTTATTTTAGAGAATTAACGTTAATAATATTAATCTTCCTGCCTTAACCCTTCTGGCGCAAAGCAATGGAGTCCTTATTTAGGGAGAGGATGCACCCATTAAAGAGTAATAGTGTTGTTAAGTTAAGTCTTTCCTTTGGCTTTACTATAAGTTTTACCTTTACTAGCGCGTCCTCTTTAAGGGCTGAGAACTGGTCGTTACCTAAGATAATTATATTATTGGTTTGCATGCTAATAATTCCGAATAGAGTTCCCATAGTTGTGATAAGGAAGTAGGGATTAAATATAGAAGTAGTTATTAAGAGCTTCTCTTTGTGGTACTTACTATAAGTAGCCCACTAATAAGTTCCTGCCTCTGCGATTCTATATAATGGCTTAAGTATAACCATAATTGTATCTTCGGGATATTAGTAGCAAATTTACTCTAGAAGGTATACCAGTATTAAGCGCTAAAGGCGCGTCTCTAATTGGGTATAGACCTAAGTAATATCTTATAAATAAACCGCTATTCTATTTTTTATTAAGGAGGGAGCTAGCGTAACAATAACTTGCTAACTAGCTTATTAAATTATAGGGGATTACATAAGAATTACTTCCTTGCCGTCATTGTTATAACCTTGAATAACCAGTCTCGACTTCTTAAATAGGGTATTGGTAGCTTTGCCCTTAATTTTATTAACCATTCTTAACTTAAAGATGCAAACTCTATTAAACTTGGTAGGGTTATACTTCTTAAATTTAAAGACTCCTCTTATAATAAGACTATCGATCTCCTGCTTGTTAGATGCTTAGAAAGGAGCTCCTAGAGTTATAATACAACCTTCCTTTTAGAGCTATTTTGCAAGTTTGAAGTCAGCCTTCTCCTTAGCTGTTATAAAGGCTATTAATAGCTTAACTCCATTCTTAATAGCGGCAACGAATTGCTCTTTAAAATTAATAAGATATTAGCGATTTTGTGATCCTTTCGGGCGACCTCTACCGCGTTGTGGTTGCGGCGTATCTACTATAATTGTATTAGAATTGTGGTCGCCTTCTAGAGCTCGTTAATTGTGGCTTTCCTTTAGGGCATCTTCTATGGCATCCTACAAAGGTTTAAAACTGTTATCTTTGTAGTAAGGCTTAATAACAGTTAAACGGAATTAAGTGGGTCCGTAAGGCATCTAAATAGTACAAGTTTAACCATTAATTGTAATAAGTTAATGTGGGCCTAACTACCCTCCCTTTTTACGCTATACGCGTACCTTAGATTGGAGTGGCAGATTAAGCGTAGTTAAGGTATTTAGGCCATTTCTTATTCCTAGTGCGTCGTTAACCTGACGTGTGGCGTAGAGATATCAGACCTCCTTTATTGCCTTACAAATAGCCTCAGCTCGTTATATAACGGAGGGAGATGGTGGAGAATTATTAGTTATTTAAGGGTAGGCGCCAAAGACTAGCAATATAGGTATAAGTCCATCCAGGCCAGCGGAATCGTTAATAGCTTTAACAGCTATTTATAAGGTAAGTTCTTCGCTAGCATCCTCTAGTTCTAAAGAGATAATCTTATATGCGCGGTATAATGGCGCGTGATACCGCTCCACTTTTCCAATACTATTATATGCTTTAATAGGGACTTCCTTGACCTTAATTGCCATTGCCTTTGTCTATTATTAAAACTCTATAGATAAGAAGTTCTTTCCTGCGTTATAAACAATTTAATTAGGGGGTCCTAGGTAGATATTAATCTAGTATAATTAAAGGGTATCCTATGCGTTCCTAGCTAATATATCCTTTAAGAAACGTGCGGCTTGGAAGGAGGTTAAGAAGTTAACAACTTAGAGTACTAGCTTACCGCTAAAATACATAACGTTAACGATAATACAGAAGTTAAAGTTATAGTTATCTTTAAGGGTAAACTTAAATCGGCCAAGGGACTTCTGGTTTATTTGGCAGTAATAGTAGTACTTTATAAGATGCTTAATTGCCTTAACCTTGACTTTATAGCCTGCTCGCTGAAGAACCCTAAGTAATTAATAAACAGATAGGTGGCTAAATTAACGGTGTAGTTAACATAACTCTAACTTAGTTAGGTGGCTCTAAGCAACACTCTTTTCTAGTTAATAAAGGAGCAACCAAGGGTGACCCTACTTGTGTATAATGGGTACCCGGTTATCTCCCTGAATGAGTATATTCTTAAGGTTATTAAGCTTAATACCCAATTTGTCCATATCTCTAATATAAAATAGAAATGGGGTGTTCGTGGGAATAATATAAAAAGTAATATACCCTAAGGGGGTTTAGACTCTAATTGTGCCAAGAGAGATTATAGTACCCTTGCCAAAACAAATCGTATATTGGCCTGCCGTTAATTGGTTAATCTGAACAGAGCTATTAAGCTGCTAAAGAGCTCGAACTTAAGGTTCTCCTGCTATAGATACTCCTACGGCTCTAGTATCTGGTATAATACCATGGAAGACGTTCGCCAAGTATCTATTATTAAAGGAGAATATAGAACTCTCCTTTAGCTTATTAAAGATGTCTAACTTCGTAATAGTATGGAGCGTAGATTGGTTATTAAGAATAGTAATGGTTTATATACTATCTACCTTACCATACTTAGTAAAGTGTTGGTTGGGAGAGTAGTCCTTAATTTCTATATCTATAAGAAGCTGTTTAGCCTTATTAACCTTACCCTTAAGATCTTCTTCGCCTTTATATTGAACCAGGAAGCTTTGGAAGTAGGCTATAGTAACTTCTTAGTTTTTAACATTTCATGCGCTCTAGCGAAACTTATTATATGCCTCCTTTTGTCTATTAAGGGGGTGTCTAGTTAACTAGCAATTTGGCTTCTTATAAACGTAGCATTTCTTCTACCGATTGTTGCGAAATGAACCTCCACAAGGACCTCCACGATTGCTTTATAGTTGACGTTAATTGTACCCTCTACCATATCCCCTGCTATGACCACTATATGTTTGATTAGTCCAGTTGTGATCATGTTGGTCAGCCGGGTCGATTAAAGTAGGTTAGAGTTGGGCGTTAAATTACTATACTTTTTAAGAGCGTAGAGCGGTGCCAATAGAAGATCTTAATTAAGCATACACTCCTTTATAAGTATTTGCAGGATTAAAGAGAGTAAGGTTATATTCTTTAACACCTTAGTATACGCTAATGACTTAATTATATAGGCTGAAATCCTCTTAATATAATTTGGATAAACTACGCTAAATTATCTAAAGTTAATTAAAGAGCTTTTAAAGATAATCAAGCCAAGGGACACCTGGGTTTGTAGTAATAATTCTTAGGAAGGTAGTCTCTCTCCACTCTAATATATACTGCTGCTTATTCTCCTCTGTTTTGAAGTAGCATCTTGTTTTATATATTATTTGGTTAAAATCGTATCCTTTTCCTGCCAAACGATTATAATAGAAGGTACTAGCTCGGCCCTTAAGCATAACGGAATAGGCGTTGTGGTATTAATTAGACTCTATTCCTACCTTCTGGCAACAGTTGTAGAAGATACATAGTTTCGAATTAAGAACATTATATAATTCCCCGCTAAACTTCTTCTCCTAATCCAAATAGAGCTTCGCAAGCTCTGTAAGCAATTTTAAACTGCCTCCGATTTGAGATTAAGATGGAGGAGGTGGGGGTTGCATTATAGGCTGCAGTAGGGATGTAGGTCTGGTCAGTGGAGTCCAAAGGTCGTTAAATCGTAAAGCAATAGGATCCTGTGCCTGCTCTTATTGGGGTATAGTATCCGATGTCAAGGTTACGGGTTGAATTGGATATAGAGGAGTTGAAGGTAGAGGTAGGTTCGTCTCTAGAGGTATATTGCTTAGGTTCCATTGTGAGTTAAGCTTCCTTATAGTACATAGTTAGTGCTTAATCTCTTATGGAGTCTATTTGTGTTCTTCTTTTATGTTAATAACCTGCTCCTAAATGTTGTCTCTAATAGTACCCCTATCCTTAGGGACAAATACTCTATTCTCCTAAAGGAAGTTACGGAAGTCCCGTATAATATCCTTGTTTACGGGGGCCTATGTTTCCTTTGTCTATCTAACAAAGTCCTCCTTTATACATTCCCATAGCGTGGTATTGTTGTATTCACTGTCCTTGTAATGTGCTATATAGTATAATAAAAATCCATTTAAGTCTTGTTTATTAGCGTTTGCAAGGTTAATTATGGCTTTGTTCTATGTCTTTGGGTTAATATCTTCCTTATACTTCTTCGGGTAGGTTAACGCTATAGTAGGTATAGAATTGACGGGGTGTCGTACGTTAAAGGTAGGTAGGATTTTCGGTTTTATAGGATCTTGTAGGTTTGCTATTAAGAGGTAGGCAATTTGAGATGTTGTTCGACGCGTTTTGGATATCGTTTGACGCGTTTTGGACGTTAACTTGGGACCCTAGGTTCAGTAACACTTCTGACCTAAAGTACTCGACTAAGTCTTCGTAAACGCGGTTGTTCTATATAATGGACGCAACTTAGTATCTCCTAGTACTTAGTGACACTTCTATTACTAGTTTTCCGCAAGTCTAAGGTAGCACAGTATCGCCGGGATCCATTCCATATGAGCGTATATAGCACCCCTGTATGAGACTGTCTCTTCTGTTCGAAAACCTAGCTGCTCTATGGTTGACTGTGTATTTAACCATTGATCAGTGTTGGAAATATAGGGCAAATCACCAATACTACTTAAGTAGATACAGTAATGGAAAAGGTTAATATTCTAGATAGGGGAGGGTGAGGAACTTAAGGTTCCTCACCACGCTAGTGCCGCGACGACACGTGATGGCAACTTGCCTCACGTGACGGCAACTTGCCGCATATGGCGGCAATTTGCCTTATTCCCAACATTTACTACTAAGGTTATAGTATTAAATAAGGTTAAATAACATGCCACCCAAAGCACCAGTTATAACGGCGTTGACGGCAGCCATAACCTTAGGGCTAGGTAATACCAGTATGGATAATAGGGATTCTTAAGTGGTTACACAAGGTTAGTTATAGGAAATAGTTAATTACTTATAAGATAATAATAGGATACTTAAAGAACGCATTAATAGAATTAGAGCAGCGAAAATTAAACTACCTTTAATTAAACGATTCTTAGGGGAGAAGTTAAAGCTTAAGGGGTTTCTTACGTAGATACACTTTAAGGTAGTATAGAAAGGAGCGAAGTTAGCAATATTATTAGATTAAGTAGCCTATACAGAATTATTCCTAATAGGGAGGGCACTTAAGTAGTTTAAACCGTATCTTACGGAAATATAGGCTAATAGTATAACAACTACTAACCAGGACGTGCGGTATGTGTTTACTAGTTAAAATAGGTTTGCGGAATAACTAATACAGATATTTAAAGACCTAGAGGCCATAACCACAGCAGAACAAAAGCTTTAGAACTTAGTACAATACACTTTAGTAATTAAGTATACAACACAGTTTTAAACACTAGCTATATAGGTTGAGTGGAATAATAGGGCGCTTATAGCACAGTATAAATAGGGACTTAAGGCTAAGGTCTAGGACACAATCATCCTAATAGAAGATGTGGATACTTTAAGAAAGTTAATAGACTAGTTAATAAAGATTAATAATAGGATCTATTAAAGGGAATAAGCTAAAAGAGGGCAAGATAGAGTTCTATAGTTATATAAGGCGTAGAGTACACAATAATAGATATAGAGTTAAAAACTATGGAATAGCGTAGAGCTAATAGACCTAAGCGGTACCAAAGAAACCTAAAGATAGAAAAAGAAACTATAGAAACCTAGAGGTTAAGGATCTAGTAATTAAAGGACCTAGGAGCAAAGGCCAAACCAGGGATCTTAATAGTAGAAGACATTTAGGCGGACTCTATAGCAAGAAAAATGGTTTAAAGACAGAGCTTATATAAATTATAAAAAAACAAGGTCATTTTACTAAAGACTGTAGAGGTAGTTAGAGTAACTACACAGTAAAGGGAACCAGACTAGCAAGAGATATATATATATAGAGGGACGACGGTGCACTATAAGGAATAAAAGAGTGTTTAATTAACAGTTTTGCGTATTATTACAACAACGCATACCGAATTTATGAGGACGCTAAGTACGGCGTAAGCTATTAGCTATAGGAGCTATTATTATCTAAGTTTAGAGGAACCAACAAACCAGCTTATAGATTGGATATTAAAGACAATAAATTTAATATAGGCGAAGTATTTACTAATAATAAGGTAATAAAGGTAGCTTACTAGGAGCATATAAACCTTAAAGAAGTTAAAATAGAAGTAGAAACTAAGACCATTATAGAATAGGGTTTAGTAACGGATATTATAACACCGTTAAATATAATTTCCATCACTTTATAAGATAATAGGAGTAACGTTTAGAAGAAACTAAGTAAGTAGATAACTACTAGTGCTAGCTTATTACTTAATAAAGGTAAAAGGCTATAGGCTTAAGATTCTTAAGAGGAGATAAGAGAAGCTTAAGATTCTTAAGATAAGATAAGATACACCTAAGGACCTATAATAGACGAAAACTAATGGGAAAGGGTAGCTACTTAGTTTAGTGACAAACAAATGAGTATAGGACGCAAGTTTAAGAACTATAAGTTCAGAGAATGAATAAGAATGTCAGTAATCCTAAGTAAACGCAGTATTTAGCCTAAAGATTAAATAGTTGATACTAGGATCAAAAAGCAAGACAAATACAAAGATCTAGCTGTAAGACGCAGAAAATAAGAAACTATGGATAAGTTTAAAACAAGAATTATTGCATAGTAAAAGTAAAAGCTAAATAAGAGGTTAGCTATACTAGGTTATATAAGGGATAGAGCACCTATATAAAGAGTTACTAATAGGCCAAGTACAGGAATACCTAGGGTAAAATGGTTGGATAAACTAGAATAAGAAAAGGATCTAGGTATTTCAACTAGGTTTAAAGAAAGACATACTAAGGGATATTATAATATAGTAATAACAAGGTACTTTCTAATAGATAAACTATATACACTAAACTAGTTGTATGGAAAGTGGTATAGGTAATAATATAGTAACAAATAGAAAGACTTTTATATATAGCTAGATGAAAAAGTTGTCTAAGACCAACCCATTACAGAAAAACGCATGAGTTACGTTAAAGAAGCGTTAATTATAATATTAAGGAACCTAGAAGAAGGATTTAGGGACTAGAGAAGTAAGTAACAAATCTTAGTACCCGCAGCAGAGATACCAGTAGTTAGGTTAACTAGGTATAGATTTAAACTTAAGGATAAAGATAAACTAAGAGTTAACCCAAAATATGTAGCGTATTATACACTATTGTGGATAGCTTGTATGGAGGACATATATAATATATATAGAGCACCTAAAAACAAAAACCAGAAGTACCTAGTAAGGATATATTAGGCACTAGAGGAAAAGCAGTTTAGGAATACTAAGTATATACATAGATGGCACCTAGTAGAAGTATAAGGTTAAGGGGACTTAATACTTTAACCAGGAAGATTCCTTATAGAAGAGTACCTAGATAGATAATAGTAGTGGGAGTACCTAGAGAACACTTATCTATAGTATATAGAGAAAAAGAAATAAACTAAGTATTAGCTAAGGTTGGACTAAGTACAAGCAGGATCTAGCAGCTAACAGTTAGAAAAAGGGGAGGTGTATAGAACTAGAGGGAACTAGTATTAAAGCCTTAGACCCTTAAAGGAATTCAAGGATAATACCTAAATTTACAAGTTAAATAGCAAGATTAGCAGTTTAAAGCGTTAGTAGATAGTAGAGTAACTAGGAACTACATATTACCAAAGGCAGTAGAAAGGATAGGGTTACTATATAGACAAAAAGAATACCTATATCTACTTATAACGATTTTAGAAGATCAGATAGCCTATAGAGGAGGTATTATTAATCTTAAAACAGAACCTATACAGTTAACTATTAAAGGAAGACTAGTTAGAATGTCTTTTAATATCCTACTATTAGGACAGGACAAGGCAATACTAGGAATACCTTAGTTATAAAAGTATAATCTAAAGATTAATTGGGTTATAGGTTAGGTTAATATTAAGGATACTTAACAGCGTAAAGTATAATAGTAAACTAAGTTGGTATAGTACTAAGTTGGAGTAATATACGAAGAGACTAAGTAAGGCTTAAGTTATATACCAAAGAAATACCACAAGTATAGTAAAAAGTTATAGTTACTAGAAAGTAAAAAGCTATTAGAGTATGTAGCATGGGACTATAAAATAGAATTAGAAGAAGAAATAAGTCTAAAGTTCTTTCTAATCTATAAGCTTACTAAAACGGAGTTAGTAGCGCTTAAGGAGTTTATCTAGGAGAACTTACGTAAGGGATATATTAGACCGTTATAGTTATTAATAGGATATCCAGTACTATTCATCCTAAAGAAAAACAAAAAACTTAGGATGTGTATAGACTATAGACAGTTAAACAGCATTACTAGGAAGGATAGGTATCCTTTACCCTTAATTAGCAAAATCTAAGATAGGATAGGCAACGCAAAGATCTTTATAAAGATAGATCTAAGGTAGGCATACTATTAGATTAGGATTAAGGAAGGTAACAAATAGAAGGCAGCCTTTAGGTTAAAGGAAGGACTATATAAGCCATTAGTTATGCAATTCAGGCTTATAAACGTACTAGCAACGTTCTAAAAGTAAATTAATAGTATATTAGGAGAACACCTAGATAAATTTGTTATAGTATACCTTAATGATATTATTATCTACTTAGAGAATAAGGAAGAACATGGAATATATATTAAGTGGGTCTTAAAGAGACTATAAGAAGAACAGATGCTAGTAGCAATTAAGAAATACAAGTTCTTTACTAGGAAGACCAATTTTGTTGGATTTATTATTAAACTAGGCCAACTTAGTATAGATCTAAAAAAAATCGAGGCTATAGTAAATTGGTAGGAACTAGAGAATATTACGCAGTTAAGATCGTTCCTAGGGTTTTGCAATTATTATAGAAGGTTTATAGCGCAATAGTTAAAGGATATTAAGCTACTTATATAGTTAATAAAGAAAAAAGAACTATAGGTATGGGGGAAGGAGCAATAAGAACTATTTAAGAGAGTTAAAGGGTTGTTTACCTAGGAGCCAGTTCTTAAGATCTATTAACCAGGTCTAGAGACGGTTGTAGAAACAGATATATTAGACTTTATACTAGGGGCATGCTTTATATAGAAATATCAAGACAGATAGCACCTAGTGGCATACTATAGTTAAAAGATAACACCACTAGAGTTAAACTATGACATCTATAATAAGGAGTTGTTAGGTATAGTTACAGCACTTAAGGAATAGAGAGCATTTTTATAAGGCATAGAGAAACCATTTATGGTTAAGACGGACTATAAGAACCTTACAGGATTCTTAATAATAAAGAAACTTAACCAAAGACAGGTTAAATAGGCGGAAATGCTTGCAGAATACTATTTTGAAATTTAGTATACTAAGGGTACAGATAATGCACGAGCAGACGCTCTAAGTAGAAAAGCTAAACTATAAAGTAACAAAAAGCTATTAGGAGCTTTGTTGCAGAAGGATTAAGACGGATTAATTAGGTATAATTATTTAAAGATCACAGCAACTAAGGAAAGTCAGATCTATAAGTCACCAGAGAGTAATTGGATATAGAAAATCTAAGAAGCATAGGCAGAAGATCTAGACTTAGAGCAATATAAAAATAGAGAAGCAATATATGTACCTAAGGCTATTACAGAAGAATTTGTTAAGGAATTCTATAAGGGAATAACATAAGGACATAATGGAGCTATAGGCTTAGTGTTAAGACTTTAAAAAGAGTATATTATTTAAGGAATCTAGGGACTAGTAAGATAAGTTATAAAGAAATGTTTAGATTGCTAAAGAAACAAACTAATAAGGCATAAGCTATATAGAGAGCTATAACCTATTAAAGTACTAGGAAAACCATGGGAAGTTATATTATAGGACTTTATTATTAAGTTACCAAAGTTAAAAGATCCTATTATAGGATAAGATTATAACGTAATCTTAATAATAGTGGATAAGCTAACAAAGTGGGGATACTTTATAGCATACACTAAAGAGATATTAGCAAAAGATGTCGCTAGAATCTATATAAAAGAAGTGTTTACAAGGTACGGAGCACTAGATAAGATTATATTAGATAAAGATCTAAGATTTATAACAGTATTTTAGGAAGTGTTTCTGGCAGAATAAGGGGTTCACGCAGTAATATCTATAGCGTATTATCCGCAGATGGATAGATAAATGGAAAAACTAAACTAGACACTAGAATAGTATCTAAGGTATTATATTAATCACGTACAAAATAATTGGGTATTGTTATTACTAGTAGCATAGTTTACATACAATGCAATACCACAAGAAGGAATGGGGATATTACTATTTAAGGCGAACTACGGGTACAAACTAAGAACATTATTATCGCCATATTAAGTAAAGAAAATGAGTAGCACAGCTAAACAAAGAATAGAGACGTTAATAAATCTTTATGCAGACCTTATAGAAACAGCCAAACTAGTATAAGAACGAATAAAAAGGTACTATAATACTAAGAGATCTAAGGGACCAGATCTTAAGGAGGGAGATAAAGTATAGCTACTATACAAAAATTTCAAGAGTTAATAACTAAGTAAGAAGTTAGACTATATCAGACTAGGACCTTTTAAAGTTAAGTAAAGAATTTTATTAGTTACATATAAGTTAAACCTACTAGCCAAAATAAAGATCTACCCTATATAATATATTATAATACTAGAGCCAGCATATAGAGATATAGAGCCACTAGTTTATAAGGCAGACATATATAAAGGATAAAAAGAAGACAAATAGTAAGTTTTAAAGATCATTAGTTATAAGAACGTAGATGACGAAATATAGTATAAAGTAAAGTGGGTAGGCTATAGTAAGACTATCTAGGAACCACTAAGCAACCTAAGGAACGCTATAGGAAAGGTATAGAAGTATCAGAAGAAAGTAGGTTAGGTAATATTAATAAAGAAGGATTGCCAAAGAATAAGTTACCTAAGGGGGACCTAAGAGGAGCAATTGCTAAGCTACTTAGAGTTGTTTCCCTTGCAGGAGGAGAGCTAGTCCTTTTATTACCAAGTTCCTATAGACCTTGTTAGACTAGTTTCCACTCCTTAAAATAAACCTTCTTATAAACATATTTAAGACGTTAAAGACAAGCATAAGCTAAACATTAGGCTTTAAGGACGCGTGTGGACTCTTCTAAGGCATGTTAGACTGTAAGTAACGCTAAGGCTAGCTTACTATTAAGCTTCGCAGCAGCAGATTAAACACAAGACCCTATAATAAGTTACTTAGGGAACTTGAAGACTATTAAGAGTTATAGGACACACACACTTAGCGTTAGAAACAGAGCGAATATTATAGGACGATTAAATGTTTGCTTTAATGCACTTAGAATAGGAAGAGGGTTGCTAAGACAAGGGACTTGCCAACATAACGTAAACCAACCCCTCTTTCGCGCACCTAGAGTAGGGAATCGCCATTACTTCACCAAGTGACAGTATTAAGGAAATAGTACATAGGCGGCACTCCACCTAAGAAAGAGAAGAAGAAGCTTTAGGTATAATAAGCAAGGATATTAACCAGACTAATTAAACGGACATTATACCTCTAGTGGACAACTTAGAGATATTAGGAATCTTTAAGGACAAAGATAAAGAGGAGGGAGATAGTATTACAGACGCTTTAAGTACAATATTATAACTACTTGGAGAAGAGTTAGCGGAAGCTAGTTAGTTAATACAGGCACAGTCCAGAATGGAACCAGTAGAACTATATAATAAGGAATAGTAACTAAGGTTACGTGGTGTTAAATATATTAACTGTATTAAATAAAAGGGACGTTACGTTTAATATAGATAACACGTACCTTATATACAAGAGAGGATTTCTTAGGCGTACGGTTGTGTATTTAAAGGACCTTAGTTCCTACCATAGATAGTTCTCTCCTTGTAGTGAATCTTAGAATATAATTAGAGTTAATCTGTTAGGCAACCACTCCACCAGTTGTTATTACGTTGTTGATTTGTTCTTACCTATATACCTAGCCTAATAATAGGACCCACCGTAGTTCCTGCTATAAGGTTCCGTTACATCTTAAAAAGAAAAAGCTGGGCGCTATATAATAGGAAGATAAAGACCTAAGGCTCTATAATCTATTATAATGGTACTAGAGCGCGTTACCTACTAAATTTTGCTATATTCTGCTACCTAGTAAACTGTTTGGTACTATCTAGTACTATCTAATACTGTTTCTTACTATTAGCTCGCCTATTATTGGCTTGTCTACTACTAGCGCCTTAGCGGCTTGTACTACCTATTTATTTATATAAGCCCTTGCGGCTACCTTTCCTTCTCCTTAGCTTAGTATCTTTATTAGATAGTAATCTACAAGCTTTAGTTCGGAGGCGTTTATATAAGCCATTACGTTATACTAAGCTCTCCCTATATTGCCTAGGAAGGCCTTAATAATATCCCACCCTAAAAAAAGACCTTTGTCTGTAATAACGCGTTAATACATTATACTTAGACACTAAAAAACTCACACTACTACGTCTGGGAAGGCCCTAACAATATCCCACTTTTAGAGGCTAGACTGTACTTAACCTACACCCCAAAAGAACACTAGAATTAAAACTAAATTATATAATTCTAATAATCCTTAGAAAGCTAATAATGGTACCTAAAGCAAGCTTATTTAAAAGACCTACCTCTACCTAAGAGGAATATAAAATCTAGTTAGGATTAGAAATTAAAGACGATGACAATGTTATAAATCTATATAAATAGATTTGTGCCCTTGCAGCTAGTTAGAAGGTTAATTATCTTTAAGCCTAAAGCATATAAGAGACTCTAAAGGAGATCCTAGAAAGCCTTACTACCCTATAAAACAGCCCAGCCTCCTCTTTATAAAGCCTTAGTTAACCTATTTACTTAACTAAATATAATATACTAAAGAGTACAGATATAATAACGAAACAATTAAAGTCCGTTAAGCTTTTTAATCCTTAACCGCTATCTAATGGGATAGACCCTACCTTTAAAAATTAGAGGATCTAAGTATAAGGAAAGCTCCGCGTTAACTATAAATATTTTACCTCTAAAGAAGCTAAAATACTCTACCTCTTTGGTTAAACTATTGGGGATGCCTAATAATATCTCTAGGCTAAGTTTAAGGATAAGTTACCTATTTGGTTTATATCTGTTAATAAGATAATATAGCATCTGGCTACTATCTATATTAATCTAAATAAAGTATAGGATGCCTGTTATAACTATAACCGCCTAATAATAAAACCAAATTAATTCTTTGCCGAGTTTTAGACCTAATTCTTATACCTAATAGGTACAGGCCAGGTTCCCCTTAAAAACTACTGTTTAGACCTATATAATAAGCTAATGGTCTAACTATAAGAGAAGATTATAATAGCCTTGGACAACCTATTAACCTACCAAAGACTTATAACCTAATATTTATTACTAGACTTAGAACTAAAATAAATTAATACTTGTTCTAATTAACTAAGGAGGTCCTATAATGACCGGAACCTATCTACTATACTAATAGGAGCTAGCGTTAGAAGATAAACTATAACTACCCTTATACTAAAAGCGGTTATAACTACCTACCTGCAAGCCTTATCTAAATCGCTATATATTATACCTTTAGCTAATACTTATTGCAATACCCTAGTTAACCCTGCCATGGTTACGTGCTTTAATTATAGAAAGGATAGTTACTTTGCCTTATCCTACCTAGAGCCAAAGGATATAGGTAATATTAAAGAGATAGAGAAAAAAGAAATATCTAATAAGTTAGGAAAAGAAGAACCCTAGGGAAAGACTCCCCCCTAGGATACCCTATTAATCTTAAGGAGATTAATTTAAGTTAGCTAATAGGTGGAAAACACTTTATAGTTCTATATATAGTATCTTAAAATAGATATGGAGTTAATATAACTACCCTTATTAACACTGAAGTAAATAGCTTTACCTTTATAAATACTACTTATATAAATAATGTTGCTAAGTTCTTAAATATAGATGCTACCTAATTAGAGAAGCCTATTTAAGTAAAGGGCTATAATAGCTAAGCCAGTAAGCCGGTTACCTATATCTTAAAGCTATATATTACTATTAATAGACGGCGCCAATTTAGTATTTCCTTCTGTATTCTAGACCTAGGGTCCTATAATATAATCCTTAGCTAGAAATAGATGTCCTACTTTAATATTTGGCTAGATATTTAATAAAGATAGTTTATCTAGCTAGAGAATAGACTAAAACTACCTTCCTTTATTAGAGAAATTTGGACCAACCATAAGATACTAGCTATAAGGGTTAACCCTATTTATTAACAGAATGTTAGAGACCGCAACCTAGCCTTTACCTAAGAAGATGCCCGCCATAAGGCCAATAGGAACTCTATACTAATAAAGATACTCTCCTAAAGCAATATATTTAAAGAGAACTCTATATATAGAAGCGGGATAGAAAGCGGCGTAGATAATATCTAAATTATATAGATCTAAGTAGTATGGAAAAGAACGTACTAATAGGATATAAGAGATAACCTCTAAAAGATACAATAGGAGCTAAAAGGAGTAATAATAACGCCAATACCCTAAAAGCCCCTAAAGCTATATACGCCCCTATTATCTTATAACCCCCCCACAGTATATATCGCCGTAATTAGCGTAATAGCGTTCCACTTTAATATATACTAAAGGCGCAACCAAATAGTAAAAGATACGCAATAAGGAAGCTTAAGACAGACAGTTTCCTTAATATAGTTAAACAACAACTTCAAGACCTAGAAGAAATCCACCTAATACCAAACGAGTGAGGCTTATTAGCTACCCCTAAGGAAATTAACCGAAGACTAGAAAGGATCTAGGCAGCGATTAAAAATGGGCTAAAAGAGTATTGCCCGGTCTTAAAACCGGGCCCCTACGCGCAATACGCATGGTCCGTATAATGCGCGGTTCTTGTAGCTAGCTAATAACGAGCAAGAAGGAAATATACAAGCAGCCATAACCCTAAAGATGAGAGATGATACAAAGACACAAGAAACCAGCTAAAGAATACCCTAAAAAAAAAAGTAAGAAATAACTGGAGACGGTTTATAAATAAACACACTACTAACCTAAGCATCCCTTATAACAAGGGCCTTTGGACTATAGTAAGATAGGTAAAGAAAAAGGTGGGACACCTAGCAGAAAACCCATACCTACTACCCCTACAAAGAGTAGGCGAATTACAGGCCACAAGTAATAATAATAAGAAGGCGAAGATCCTTATAGAAAGATTTTCCCCCTAACCGGCTCTAGTAGACCTTAGTAATATTACTAGTAAAACACCAGTTACTCACCTAAGGGTTAATAGCAATATAATTGTAAGGGCATGAAGAGGCTTTGGGAAAGATTTGAAGGAACAATATAAATTCTATCTAAATCTAAGGGTATATAGCTCTTGCTAGGAACAAGACATTGCGTAAAGAAGAGAAAGGAATAATAAGAGAATCTTGCAATTAAATAGTTTAGGGATCTTGGTTAATGCGTGCGCACATACACACGCGGACGGACTTTGGTAGTATTTAATTGATCTAGCAGAACTTGGTAGAAGTTAATTAAGCTAGCAGAATTTAGTAGAATTTAGTTAAAGCTTTAAGTTCTATCTATTAAGTGTTTTACTAAGACATTTCTACTATAACTAGGCTAGTCCTGTTATAGTACCCCCCCTTTGGCCAAAGGTCCAAAATAATATAATTTTATTATATTGTATTTTATATTGGGTGGCGGTATAGAGTTTTACTAGTTCTAATTATTAAACAGACTAATTAGGATTTTCTATCCCTGGGATAGAAAATCGCTATTAGTTTAGTAAAGGCGGTAAGCCAAACTAATATCTTTATAGTAGGTCTTGGCAAGGCAAATCTAACCAATTAGATAACTTTAACCGCTGGTTAAAGTTTCTTAACATCTTGCGCGTTATGTAACTATATTATAAGCGTTATAGTATTCTTCGAGCTCTTTTTAATTTTAAGTTTCCTGCTATTATATTTCGTGTATTTATATTAGGTGGTAGTTATTTGCCTTTATATTGTGTCTATCTAGCCAAAGTAGGCCGCGAAGGATGGTCCTTATGGAATTCTTTTACCAGGGAAGGCGCATCGGTCTTAACTTGCTTATAGAGCTCCTAGGTTCGTGTTTTATATCCTTTTTACTTAACAAGAAGTTTAAATCGTTTAGATTATATTTTCTATCGCATATTATTAATTAAGTCAATAAAGTAAGAACCGTTACCGTTGTCAACAATTATGGGAGGTAGCGGCGGTACTTTACAAGTTATAGGTTCGTCTTTTAAGGGTTATAGTAAGTTTATATAAAACGTTAGATATATTTTTATTTTAGTTAGTAGTTCGAGCTTATAAGTATATTGGCTCAATTTCTTCTTAATTTGGTATAGGCCCGCAAACTTCTAATTAAGTTTCTTTAAGGGCCGTTAAGTCTTTAGGTTTTGTATATTTAGGTAAACTATATCACCTTCCTTAAAGTCCCATGTGGGGGCTTATCCTTTATTTGCATACCATTCCTGTACCGTTTAAGCGTATGTTAATTCACTTTGTAATAGTTCTATTAGCTGCTTTATTTAATTAGTAAAGTTATACGCGTTAATTAACTAAATCTGTTTAATTGTGGGTCCTATTGTATTAATTTTGGGTTATAGTTTAAATCTAAGTTAGGGGTCTTGTCCATAGGTTATATAGAACGGCGTTATGCCTATTAATACGTTTATTGTATTATTTACAGTAAACTTAGCTAAAGGCAGCCATTTTTCCCAGTTATTTTGCAGGTAGGAGCAGTATATTTATAGGTATTATTCTATAATCGCGTTTATAATTTCGGTTTAACTATCTATCTCCAGATAAAATGTAGTTAAGAGTTATATTTAAATACTTAATTATTTATATAAAGCTTGCCAGAAGTCTAAAACAAACTGGCTTTTATGGTTGGATATTATTAAATTAGGAAGTCTGTGTAGCTTAAAGACGTGCTTAACAAAACACTCGGCTACTAATATTATATTAATCAAGTCCATAGGAATCATATATCGCATTTTTATAAGATGGTTAATAACTACCATAACATTTGTAAACCCGTTACTATTAGGTAAGTTAATTATGAAGTTAATTAAGATATCTCGCTATCTTTGTATTGGAATTAGTAACGGTTAAAGTACTCCTTACTTCTTTATATAAGAGGTCTTCCCATATACGCACATTCTATAGGCTCGAGCGTATTTTCGTATATAGTCGTGCATTATAGGCTAGTAGTATACTTGTTAAATAATCTTATAAGTCTTCGCACGGCCAGGATGTCCTACTATAGGGGAATTATATACAAATTCGAGTATCTTAAATTGTAAGGGTTCGGAATTCGGAACTACCATCTTCTATTAATAGTATAGTCGATTGTTACAAATTTCACATTCGGCGAGTATAATATCTTTATACTATTATTTTCCTGTTTGAATTGCTTTTATCACATCTGCTATCTATGCGTTGTTTTTATATTTGTATTCTATTAGCTTATTAATTTCTATTTCCCATTTATTAATTTCTAATTCATTTCTATTAAGTTCCGTATCTAGGAATATAGGACGTAGTTTTTTAAAGCGTTTAGGGGGTAATAAGATCTATAATTAATTTATAATCCATTTGTCTGAGGCGTTTATAGGTAAATCTTATAATTATTATATTAATATATTAGGCTTCTAATTAAGTTTGCCCAGTTAGTATATAATCTTAAAGTTAAATTGTAAGAGGTATTCGGCCTAACGAATTTGGCGCTGCGTTAACTGCTTTATAGTTATAAAGTACTGCAGGTTTTTGTAGTCTGTTAACACGCATATTAGAAACAATAATCTTTTAAGTTCTAGACGCCATTGTTTAAAGTATCTAATAATTGCAAGTAGTTCCTTATCATATATCTTATAGTTTAATTTGGCAGGGGCGAGCTTTTAAGAGAGAAAGGCTACTGAATATAGCTCACCGTCCTTATTATATTGCGATAACACTCCCCCTAGGGCATAATCAGATGAGTCTGTTTTAACAATATATTTAAGGTTAGGGTTAAAGTGGGCAAGAATTAGAGCGGTTATAAAGCGTTATTTTAAGTTATTAAAAGCTTATTTATATCTAGCAGTTTATTTAAATTTCACATTCTTTCTTGTTAGGTTTATTAATAGTTAGGTAATTTTTAAGAACTAGTTAATAAATTAGCGGTAGAAATTTACAAATTCTAGAAATTCTTAAATGTCTTATATATTACTAGGGCTTCCCTAGTTTATAATCACAGCAACCTTTTTAGGGTCCATTTTAATTCCGTTACGGGATATAATTAGGCCTAGGTATGTGACTTCGGATATATAAAACTTGTATTTTTTAATATTGCATTATAAACCCGCATCTCGTAAATGTTTAAGGACTATTTAGACGTATTTTTAATGCTTAGAAAGCAAAGATAAGTAAATTAGGATATTATTAATATACATAGTAACAAATATATTAAGGAATTTACGGAGCGTATTGTTAACGTATTGCTAAAATATACTGGGACCGTTCTTTATACCAAATGGCATTACTAGGTATTTAAAGAGTCCCTATTATATATAAAAGGCTATATACTTCTTATCTCCTTTTTAGATACAAATTTAATTAAAGGCAGTGACTATATTAAGCTTTGTAAAATATTATGCCTTTACTAGGCGGTTAAGCGTCTCTTAAATTAAGGGGATTGGATATTAGTTTTAAATTATAATTGCATTTAGGGCTTAGTAATTAATATAGAATCTTAAGCCTCCTTCTAGCTTTTTAACAAATAATACAGGTAAGGCGAATGGAGATTAACTAGGGCGAATAAATCCTTTTTCTAGATGCTTATTAAGGTATTATTGTATTATAAGCAGTTCTTCTTATAATATACTATATAGCGGACTAAACTTTGGTGTCGTACTAGGTTTAAGTTCTATCTTAAAATTGTGTTTATCCTAATGCGGGGGTAGCTAGTCTGCAAATCATTTTTTAAACTTATTAATTAGATCGTAGTACTCCTTAGGTATAAGAGGTTAAGGGTTAATATACTACTTTAGTTCTAGCGCCTTTTTAATGTCTTCCATTATTATAGTAAAGATTTTATGGTCTTATTTTCTTACTAATAAAATAAAAGGTGCGGCTTGTATTATATAAATTTTAAGGGGTTTTAATATATCATCTTCGCATTCTTTACTGCGATTAGTAGTTATAGTTTTATTATATTAGTTTAAGGTTTATAGTAAGGGCAATTTATATTATATTAAATTTAAATAGTCTTATATATATTTGTAGGGCAGGTAGTGTTTTAAACAATAACTTTAGCAATAGGTTGTGCGGAATTTTAGTATTTCTTTAACCCAGCTAATTAAAGGGTCGTGCTGTTTTAGCTATTTATATCTAAGTATTATCTTATATTGCTTTAGGGGTGTTATAAATAGGGAAATATATTCAAGGTATTTACCTATCCGCATTTTCACAAGAGTATAGTGCGTTAATTTGCTATATATTAAGGGTTTACTGTTAAAGCCTTATAGGCCTTAGGGCTTATTAAGTTTCTTTAAATTTAGGCATTAGGTTTTCGCGTAGTTTATATTAATAAAGCCTATACTAGTAGCTCTGCCATCTATAAGGATTTATACCTCCTTCTACTTTCTAAGTGTTTAAATTTCGCTAAGTATATTAAGGGAGTTATATTGTGTATCAGCGCTAGAAGAGCCTAGATACTTATACTCTTCTACTTTTTATCCTAAGGCGCGACTTAACCCTAGGACAATTCATTTTCCAAGTTAGCCGAGCGTAAGATGCTTTGTAATAACTAGGTATAATTTATAGAACAAGTGCAAGTTAAAAAGCGAGTATAGCTTAAAGAACAAGTGCGATTTAAGAAGTAGGTGCGATTTAAAGACCAGAAGGAACTACAGCGGACTTTTTTAAAAGGGTAAGTTTGGCAATTCCTTTAGATATATCCTTTTTTGCCACATCCAAAGTATTCTCCATTTGTGGCTTAAGTCCTTTATTTATCAGTTCCTAAGGGTGCATAGGATCGTGTGGCGTTGAGGTCCATAGGGTCGTGCGTAGGTTTTAGAAAAGGGTCGCGCTTTAGGGTATATATTAGTTTTATAAAGTCTTAAACGCGAGGCGTGGTTGGCTTTAGAGAACGAGTTTATTTGTTATATTAAAGGTCCTTATTAATTTGTTAACATATTGTAGCAAATTTAGGTAGGTCCTTTGGCAGTTCCCTACCTACTAACTATGCTCTAATTTTATCTGAAATAGCTTATTAAAGAGTAGCAACTTTAGTGACTTTATTCCAATCTAGTTTGCTAATAAGGCCTAAAAATTCTGAAAAGAAGCTGGTAAAGTCTCAATTCCATTATTATAGGTTTTTAAGTTTAGTAACAGCGGTATATTCGCGGCTAGCGTTATTATACATTTGTTCTAATAAAGAGATAAAGATTTCAAAATTAATAAAGGTGCCGTTATAGAAGAATAGGTCCATAGTTTATGCAGCGTCTTTGCTTAATTGAGATATCCTATAGCTAATCTTGCTAGCTTCGGTAGGGTATTAGTTATAGTTTATTAAAAGTTTAAGGCAGAGCTTAGTTATAAAGGGACGCAGGTTATTTTAATTTCTATTAAATATTAGAGGGTTAGGAAGCTTTTCTAATTTTATAGCAGATACTGGGTTTATTATAGGTATAGGTTAAGCTACTGTTACTAGTTTAGGGTTCGCATTTAACGGGCTAGGTTCGCATATAGTTATCTTAATTTTGTTTGCAGGTATTACTATTAGGGTCTCTATTGTAAGTGTATTAACATTACAGAGTTCTTCGCGGAGTGTTTCTATTAATTGCTAATGCTGGGCTTCTAGTACAGCCCACTACTAAGCTAAAGCATCTATAAAGGCTTCTTGTATTGCAGTTAACTGTTCCCTAACTAGGGTTATAATACTTGTAGTTAACGCGTGGGATTTGAGGTCGTTTGCCATTTTAATAGTAGTTGTTTTTAACGCAACGTAATATAAGGGCATGAAGAGGCTTTGGGAAAGATTTAAAGGAACAATATAAATTCTATCTAAATCTAAGGGTATATAGCTCTTGCTAGGAACAAGACGTTGCGTAAAAAAGAGAAAAGAATAACAAGAGAATCTTGCAATTAAACAGTTTAGGGGTCTTGGTCGATGCGTGCGCATATACACACGTGGACGGACTTCGGTAGTATTTAATTGATCTAGCAGAACTTGGCAGAAGTCGATTAAGCTGGCAGAATTCGGCAGAATTTGGTTAAAGCTTCAAGTTCTATCTGTCGAGTGTTTTACTGAGACATTTCCACTGTAACTAGGCTAGTCCCGTTACAATAATAACCAAAGAAATAGCTAGAACTATTAGTCGCCTCTTAAATAATATAGCACTAGGACTAGATGGGATCTTAAATAAAGCCTTAAAGACCTATAGTCCACTTATAGCACCTTAGCTTGCAGATGTAGCCAGAGCATGCTTTATAATAGGCTACTACCTATAACTTGGAAGATCTATAACAATAGTTATCTTATAAAAAGAAGGTAAAGTAGACTACTTAATCCCAGGAAGCTACCGCCTTATTGCCTTAGAAAACACCCTAAGCAAGATCTTAAAAAAGGTTATAGCGGACCATATAGTAGATATAGTAGAGGAATATACCCTACTACCACAAAGCTAAATAGGGGCAAGAAAGAATTACTTAATACTATTAGCACTTATACTACCCGCTACTACTATTAAAACTGCATGGGCTATACGCAAGGACTTTATAGTATTAATACTTAGCCTAGATATTAGTGGCGCCTATAATAATATACACTATAAGCGCCTCCTATATATCCTTAGGGCAAAGGGCTTCCTAGAATAGATTATATAATTTATTTAAGGGTTTACAGGCCAGGAAGAGATATTACTAGTCTTTAACAGATACTAGAGCCCCCCTATTATAGTTATAATAGGTATACTATAAGGATCACCTCTTTCGCCTATACTCTTCCTTTTCTTTATAAGTAACTTACTTAATACCTTTAAGGAAGGGGTGACCTAGGGGATAGGCTTTGTTAATAATACAAACCTAATTACATATAGGCCAATAGCCGCAGAGAACTATAGAACACTAGAGAAAGCCTATAATACCTATATAAAATAGGCAAGATAATATAGAGTCTAATTCTTACCAGAGAAATACCAGCTAATCTATTTTATAAAAAAACGCAACTAATCTATAAATCTCTAGTATATAATCCATATCTAAGGCTTTAGGGGTTAACCAGTTTAGGGCCTAAGGGTATTAGAAGTATAGGTAGATAGTAAGCTCTAGTAAAGCGTATATATAGTGCAAGCGGCCTATAAGGGCCAAGCACAGTATATTATATTATCTAGGATTATTAATTCTATATAGGGTCTATGCTTCCAGAGGTCACGCCTACTATACACAGTAGTTGTTCAGCCAACTATAATATATAGATCCAGTATTTGGGCTATTAAAGAAACTAAAAAGGGCCCCCCTAAATCACTCCTTAAATCACTCTAAAAGGTCTAAATAGCCTGCCTCTAGAGTATAATAGGTGGGTATAAGCGAACGGCCACAGCACTGCTTAAAAAGGAAGCCAATATTCCCCCCCTATAACTATATATTAAAGCCGCTGTAATATAAAAGGCGCAAAGTAAACGCAACTCTAATATTATAAAGTATATTAAGACACGCCTAAATAAACTATAGAGGGACCCTAGGGCACCTTATAGGAGAATAAACCAATAACCCCAAAGTAGGGAAGAGATATTAGAGAAATAGGTAAAGAAAGCAGAAGAAAAATAGTACTACGTTAAGGCCTAGGCCTATATAGAGGAGAAAGGGAGACGCGTAAAAGGCCAGTAAAGACAACAGCAAGAAAGAGAAAGGAGCTAAAGTAGAGTATAAAAAAACGCTAAGAAACTATCTTCCGCAATATAATACTAGTTAGACTAACGCTAGAGAGGCGCATAGGAGTTAAAGGTACAGAGGCTAACTTAGGTAAGAGAAACCCAAGCCATAGCATAGTTAACGCTATAGGGGGTAAATACTTAAGAGCTCCAAGAAGGCCTAATAAAGGCAGAAAATATAATGGCAACACTCTTAAGAATAGGGATAATAGGACTAAAAGATTAGCTCTACTAGGTAGGTATCCTAGTAGGCAGCCCAAGATGTAAATATAGCTGGCTAAGACAGACACTAAAATATATAATACTATTATACCCCCTACGCAACAACTAAGAAGCTATACTCTTAGTAGCTAGCATAGAGAACTATAACACACTACTCTTAATATAAAAAGGTCTTAAGGCGGTTACCCAGTGGCTTATTAGCCAAAATATACTAGACCAGTTTTAGGTTGTAAGGGAAATAGTAATAAAAGGCAAAGGGGCGAGCAATAGGCACCCCCTAATAACTCTACAGTAGTAGAGCAAAGTTTACAATACTAGCGCGTCCGTAGGCTTGTTACGACAGCAGTAGTTCCTAAGGAGGTTAAAAAGTAAGGTAGTAGAGCACTATAGGTAACTTATAGGCGCCTTATAGGCGAGTCCTAAAAGGTGGGGAGATAGATCACGGGGTTTTCTCAAAAGAGTTTTCTCCCCATATATATATAAGGAGTAGTCCACGTGGGCCTAATAGGGATCCGAATCGGACGTTAAGCAATGAATAATAATAATAATATATACTAAAAGGATAATAAAGTCTTTATAATAAGCCTATATAAGATTAACTAAATTATTAATAATAGGGAGGAAAAGCTAGCTAATAAAACTAATAAGGAACTAGTTAAACGTCTTCTTTTTACCATTTATGTAAAGTATAAGGACGCATTCTTAAAGGCGGCATTAGACAAGTTACCCCCTTATAGGACGTATAATTACAAGATTTAATTAAAAGCTAATAACTCGCTAGGCTATAGCCCCCTATACTAATAATTAATAAAGGGAAACGATAATTATACACCCCCTAAATAATACGCGTATACCCCCCAATTAATACGCATACACCCCCTACCTTATTTAGTTTAGACGCTTCCTTATTAAGTTAGATGCTTCCTCATTAAGTTAGAATATCACGTGCGTTTGACTTGTTTGCGCCTACATCGCGAAAATCAAAGTGCGAGCCTTAGTATTTCGCTTAAATGCTAAGGGCTCTCTGCGAGTAGATCTGTCGACGCGATTGGCAATTGTAGAGCCGGTTGTAGGGTTGATTAGCCGACCGCCGCGACGCTCTACAATTGCAGGCCCTTGGATGCGAAGCAGAGGTGTTGATTTAGGTCCCACCGGGCGTAGGCGCGGGCCCGCGTGGGCGCGAAGCAGGTGGCAGCACTTAAATTAGTTTGCGCGACGCCTTACAAAACACTGCGCAATCCAATTAATCAACTCAGTCGCGATCCAAATTTAGACTCTACTACTTATACTATAACTAAAATCAAGACTTGATCGTGATGTTGCATATAATCGTGATGTTGCATACATGGCGCGCACTTTGATTTTCGCGATGCAGGCGCAAACAAGTTAAACGCACGTGATATTCTAACTTAATGAGGAAGCATCTAACTTAATGAGGAAGCGTCTAAACTAAATAAGGTTGGGGGTGTATGCGTATCAATTAGGGGGTGTACGCGTATCATTTAGGGGGTGTATAATTATCGTTTCCCTTAATAAATAAGCTAAAAGCAATAAAGTAGTACTTAATTAATAACCTTAATAAAGGGTTTATTAAGCTAAGTTAAGCCCCTTTTACTTCCCCTATCCTATTTATAAAAAAGCCTAGTAGAGGCCTTTATTTTTATATTAACTATTAAAAGCTAAATACTATTACTTAAAAGAATTAGTATCCTATTCCTTTAATTAATAAGACCCTTATATGTCTAAGCTAGGTAAAGATCTTTACTAAACTTAATATCCGCTAAGCTTTCTACTAAATTAGGATAGGCCCTCTATCTAAAGATTTAACAACGTTCTATACCTATTACAGGTCCTATAAATATAAAGTTCTTCCTTTTAGATTAATAAACGGACCGGCTATATACTAAAGGTATATAAATAATGTTCTTTTTAATTACCTTAATAAATTCTACACGGTATACCTAGACGACATTCTTATATACTTAGATAATAAACTTAAGCATTAAGTTTATGTTAAGAAGGTCCTAGAGAGATTACAGAATATAGGCTTATAAGTTAATATTAAGAAATATAAATTTGGGGTAAAACGTATAAAGTACCTTAGGTTTATAGTAAGTACGGATAGGATTAAAGTCAACCCTAAGAAGGTTAACATAATCTATAACTAGAAACCCCTTTATACTATAAAGGGGATCTAGTCCTTCCTTAGTTTTTATAATTTCTATTACTAATTTATCCGTAACTACAGAGTTATGGCAAAGCCTCTTATATAACTTACCCAGAAAGACACGCCTTTTATCTTTAATAATAACTATATAGAAGCCTTTGGAGAGTTAAAAAAAATTAGCTTATCTCTTCTTAAATTCTTTATTACTATAACCTAGACCTTAAATTAATGCTAAAGATAGATATTTCTAACGGAGTTACAGCGGGAATCCTATTACAGTTACATCCAGACAGTAAATAGTACCCTATTGCCTTCTTCTTAAAAATAATAGACCTAGCTAAGTATAACTATAAAGTATATAATAAAGAAATACTAGCTATTATCTAATTACTATCCTAATGGCACGCAGAGCTAGAAGGTACAAACTCCTAGATTAAGATATATACGGATTATAAAGCCCTAGAGTACTTTATAACTATAAAGCAGCTTACTAAATAATAAGCTTACTAGGCCAAAATACTCTCTTAGTTCTTTTTTATAATTATATATTATTCTAGCAAGTAAAACTCTAAAGCTAATATATTAACCCAAATAGAATAAGATTTAGGACCTTAGAATAAGCTAAAGGCCTAATACTAGACGCGCGCCCTCCTCTACCCTAAATAGCTTAACCTATAGATCCTTAAGAAGCTAGACCCAAAAAATAATAATTTAGCACCTATAGAAGGAGGATTCTTAGACAAACTAATAGGGCTAATTAGTCGCATCCTAACTGCAAACTATATATCCAATTCCCTAAAGGCCCTCCGCAACTAAGCTATAAAAGGTAACCCTAATTTAGAAATAAAAGAAGGACTGCTCTTATACTAAGAACGGCTTATAGTTCTGGACGTTAATAACCTACGGATAGAGCTAATTTATAAAGCCCACTATTAAATCTTTATGGTATACCTTAGTTAAGATAAGACCTACTAACTACTAGCGCCTCATTACTACTGGTAAGGACTTCTATCTAATATAGCACAATTTATTAGAAACTACTACGCCTATAAACGCGCAGATACCCCTAGGGATTAAACTCCTAGGTGGCTATAACTACTACTAGTTCCAAAATGCCCTTAACAACATATTATAATAGACTTTAAGTTATTTCTAAAGGACGCCCATGGCTATAATGCGGCCTTTATAGTGGTTAACCAATTATATAAGCAATCTGTCTCCCTCCTATATTTTAAAACCACAACTATAAAGGATATAGCCTACCTCTACGTTAATAATATCTATTAATTCTATAGTGCCCCCAAATTAATTATTTCTAACTATAGTCCCTAGTTTATATTTGATTTCTAGAATAAATTCTACTATATCCTTAGGATTAAGATTAAGCGCTCTACTGCATTCTACTCCTAGACTAATAGTTAAACTAAGATTATAAACTAGTACCTTAACTAGCGACTACGTCCCTTTATAGACTACTATTAGGATAACTGGTTAGAATTACTACCTATAATAGACTACGCATAGCTTATACTCCCCCATAATAGTATAGGGATATCCCTATTTAAACTACTCTATAGGTATACACTATAAACGTCCTTTAATTAGGATAGGCCTACTAAACCCACTACGGCCTATAAACGCCTTAGCTATAAAAAGGCCTAGGCATTTACTAAGAAAATACATAGAGCCTAGGAGACTGCTTAAATAATTATAAAAAAGGCGCAAGAGAAGAAGAAGTCCAATATAAACTAATATTATTATAAGGTGGACTTCTAAGTAGGAGATAAGGTATAGGTATTAATAAAGAACTAGAAAACCTAAAGGCTGAACTATAAGCTAGACTACTAAATGGCCGGCCTATATAAGACTCTTTAAAAGGTAGGATACTCTTTTAAGGTTAAGCTACTAAAATTAATAAAGATCTACCCTGTTACGGCGCTGGTGGAAAACAGTACTGGCAAATTGCCGTCAGATTGCCGCAACTTGCCGTTACGTAATGGCAAGTTGCCATCACGTGACTAGAGGATTGTATATAGCTTTAAGCGGTGCTTTTGTTCTTCCCCTTTCCTTTCTCTAGCTTTAGATCCTCGTTTATAGACAATCCAATTGTATAGGCTTGCGCGACCTTCTTGCCGTGCTTATACCTTAATTGACTAAGTCGCTAATATTATCCAAAGCTTGTTACTACTTTTCTTTCCTAAGAAGGAACTCAAATATATCTATAAGGCTATGAATAGGACAAGGATATAGAATAGGACCCTAAGAACATTACCAGGACTATAAGGACAGGATAGACCTCTAAGAACTAAAAGAACATAAACAGAACGTGAAACTTAAGAATAGGATACGCACGGACTAGAACCCCTAGGAAATAAATAAACACTAAAAATTACCTAATACCCCTACCACCATGCCAAGAAATACAGCAGTTGGCAAAGCTGCTGCAGAACCTGCAAATACCTTTAATAGTAAAACAGTTGCCGTTTTAACCCCCTAGGAAGAGCTCGCAGCAGCTAATACTAAAATTAAGTGGCTTTAAGAGCTACTTAAAACTAGAGACACCCCTATACCTAGTAAGGAGTTATTAGACACCTAGAGACTTGCTATAGTCCTTAAGGCCCTAGCCTAACGCATAGTATTAGTATTGTTACGGTCTGTAAAGGTTGCGGACCCCCTATTACTTATAGATGGAACTGACCCTATATTTGACAATTAGAAGCTTTAACTACAAGACAAGCTTAAAGTTAATGCGGACTACTTCCCTACTACCCAAGCTAAAATGGCTTACGTCTTTAGCCGTACTGGTAGGGATGCATAGATGTATCTACGTCCGCGATATGCCTAGGACTTAGCAGACCCCTTTCTCTTTAGAGAAGAGATAATTAACTACCTGTCTTCCATTTATAAGGACCCCTTTAAGATACAGAATACCTGTCTTGACTATAAAGCCCTTAATATAAAAATAATAGAGACCTTCTTAGTCTTCTAGACCCGCTTTCTATACCTAGCTGGATAGGCTTAAATCCCCTAGGAAGATTTAATGCTAGATCTTTTTAACAAGCTTACCCTGGACCTATAGCGCGCCGTGCTACCGGTTTATACTACTATATAGACGCTAAAGGAACTTATGGACTAGTGCCTAGCTATTAACTAGGGCCTCCGCCGAATTAAGGCACGCGCTAAGTGGTATAAGACTAGAAGCTCCGCCAACCAGAATACAAGTACTATAAGAACGGGCTATAGCGCCCTAGTAAGATCTATAACCCCTATAGCACTAACTGTACCGCCCGCCGTTAACCTAGCGGCTAGCTGTGCAGCTAGCCCTACTATAGGTCTGGTAAATACTCGACCTATATACAGCAACTCCTAAAGATAGGCCCTTAGTAATTAAGGAGCCTGCTTCTTATATAGCCAGAAAAACTACTTTGCAAAAGACTGCCTAATAGTAGTAAAGACAAATGAGGTCCTATTAATTTAGGAGGATAGTATAGAGTTAGAAAAAGAGGAACCTTAGAGCAAGACTCCTCTCTAGGGTTAAAAGGAATTGATATATTATATATTAATTTAGGTTGGCTAGTTAGTAGAAGAAGCTGCACTATCCCTTATACTTTATTCTGTAATAGATATTAAGTTTTAACCTCTACTTTAGCTAACTTTAGAGCAAATGCCTTTGCCTTAATAGATATATAGTGTGCTATAAAGCTGGCTAACTTTTTAAATGCACCCTTTAAAGAACTGCCTAAACTAATTCCTATTCGCGGGTATAACGGATGGATAGGACTACCCATTATAACTATCTTGTAGATTTACCTCCGTGTAGATAGACAAAGGTAGTATAACATCCCCTTTCTTATTACAGACCTAGGAAGCTATAATATAATTTTAAGAAGAAAATGGCTAGCCTATTTAGGCTTATAGCTTAATGTATGGAGTAGATGGCTTATCTAGCCTAAAACCCTACCCCTAACACCTTCTTTTATAAAGGAAATCAGCATTATAATAGAAAATCTTGTGCGGCTATAGATAGACACCGTCTACTAGGCCGATGCTATGCGTAGGGACTAGGCCTTTAAGAAAGATATACAGCTTAATCTGTAATAGGTTTATATACTACGCCGCCCCTAGACTACTAATGTTGCACTACTAGCACTAGAAACCCAGGAAGTTAATAATAAGCTAGCTAGATTAGGCCCTATATAGCTATAAAGAGTAGTAAGGAATATTAGACGCTGTACTAAATATATAGACTAGAAGGATAACTTACGGAAGATAGAATAGGAGCTAAGGAGGGTTGTAACCCCTCCACCGTAAAATATGGTTTATGGAACGTCTATAAAGAAACCTATAAACCTCCCACCAGTTGATATCTGCTGTATTAGCGCTATAGGGTTCTACTAGAACTTAAAACGGCCTAATACCGTTGCCTTTATAACTAGCTTATATAAAATTAACTAGATGATTAAAGACAAGGAAGCCCTAGCCTATAACCAGCTTAGTGGGGAAAGTAAGCTTATAGATAAGGAGCTAGTAGAATAGAAACTACCCCACTAATACTAGGAATTTAAGGATGTATTCTCCAAGGCAGTATCTAATATACTCCTGCCTTACTAACCGTACAACTATAAGATTAAGATTAAGCCAGATAAAAAAAATACCCTTAGCTATAGCCCCCTCTACTAGCAATCTACTAATGAATTATAGGCTACTAAGTAGTACCTTATTGACAACCTTAATAAGGGCTTTATCGAGCCTAGCTAAGTCCCCTTTGCTGTACCTATTCTCTTTATAAAAAAGCCTAATAGTGGACTCCGTTTCTGTATTAACTACTATAAACTAAACTATATAACCTGTAAAGACCGATATCTGCTGCCTTTGCTTAAGGAAACGCTAGCCTATATAAGTAAGGCTAAGATTTTTATAAAGCTTAATATCTGCCAGGCCTTTTACTAAATTAGGATGGACCTAGGATTTAAGGATTTTACTATATTTTAGACCTGCTATGGATTGTATAAATATAAAGTACTACCTTTTGGATTAACTAACGGACTAGCTATATACTAGCGGTATATAAATAATATACTCTTTAACTACCTTAATAACTTCTATATAGTATACTTAGATGATATTATAATCTACTCTAAGAATAAACTGGAACATTAGGAACATGTCTATAAAGTCCTATAATGGCTCTGCGAGGCTGGTCTCTAGGCTAATATTAAGAAGTTAAAATTTAGTATTAAGCGTATAAAGTACCTAGGGTTTATTATTAGTATAGATAGAATTAAGGCCAACCTAGAGAAGACAGCTATAATTAACTAGTAGACACCCCCATAGACCGTAAAGGGGGTATAATTATTTTTAGGTTTCTATAACTTCTACTAACACTTTATTAAGAACTATAGTAGGATCGCCTAGCCCCTTAACTGTCTTACTAGGAAGGACCAGCCCTTCTACTTTGACGCCATATATAGGCAGGCCTTTAATGAGCTTAAAAAATGGCTAGTATTGGCTCCCCTACTTGCCCACTTTAACCTAGAATGGCCCTTAATGCTAGAAACTAATGCCTTAGACGGCGTGATAGCTGGTGTCTTTTCCTAAAAGTAACCGGATGGAGAATGGCACCCTATTATATACTATTTAAAGACTATAATAGATGCTAAGCTAAACTACCATATCCATAATAAAGAAATGCTGGCTATTATCTCTAGCTTTTAGCACTGGCGTATATAGCTAGAAGGGACCCCTAAGCCTATTAAGGTGGTTTCAGATTATAAGGCCTTAGAATACTTTATAATAATAAAGGCCCTTACGGCCTGGTAGGCACGCTAGGTGGATATCCTATCTTAGTTCTACTTCCTAATTATATATAGGCCAGGCGCAACTAACTGTGTAGATGCCCTTATAAGGCGTAAATAAGACCTAGATAACTAGATTGCTGTAAAGATTATATTATAGACCTAGATGCTGCTATAACTAGAGCACCTTAACCCCTAAATATAGGTAGAACTAAATACGGACCCTATAAAGGCTGAGATGTGCCCTATTAACACTATAGAACTTAACCTTATTAATAAACTGCTATAGGCAAACCGTACGGCCCCTTCTCTATAGGAGTACTGTGAAAAGGTAAAAAATGCTACTAGCCTATGGTCCCTTAAAAACGGACTGCTTAAGCACTAGAAATAGCTGGTAGTGGTAAAGGAATAAAATTTATAGATTTAGCTTATTGCTAAAGCATATACTTAGGTCTTTACGGCCTATTCTAGAAAAAATAAGACCTATAGAATTATTGGCAACCGCTACTACTAGCCCGGAATAGTTATGGATATTAACCGCTATATATAGAACTGCAACGACTGCCGTAGGTCTATAATTCCACGAGATAAGACCCTAGGGCTATTAAAGCCACTCCCAATACTAGAACGCCCCTAGTAGTATATCTCTATAGACTTCTACGAGCTACCTATGGACCGCAACAGATATAATATAGTTATAATTCTAGTTAACCGCTTTAACAAGCGCCCGTTCTTAATCCCCTGTTATAAAAACATTAATGCTAAAGAGGCGGCCCAACTATATATCTACTATGTTTACCAAATTTACGGACTACTAGATACTATTATATCCAACCGCGGACTATAGTTTATATTAGCCTTTTGGAACAAGTTCACCTAAATCCTAAGTATTAGGCTAAAGCTCTCCACGGCATATTACCCCTAGATAGATGGTTAGATAGAGATTATAAATTAATACTTGGACTAAAGACTCCAGCCCTTTATTAATTACTTTTAGGATAACTAGAGCGAACTACTACCTATAATAGACTACGCCTAGGTAACCCTACCCTATAACTCTATAGGGTTTGCACCTATTTAGCTAAAAATGGGATACTTACCCTATATAAGCTTTAACTGGGAGAGACCAAAAGGACCATAGACTATACACGAAAAACCATCTTATAAGGAAGCATAGCAGTATACTAGACGCTTAGAAAAGGTATAGATGGTAGCCTATAAGAACCTAGAGAAGGCTTAGAAATTAATAAAACAGTAGGCAAATAAGCATAGGCGCGAGCCTGACTTTACTATAGGCGATAAGGTCTGGGTTATAATAAAGAACTAGAAAACAGAACGGCCTAGCTATAAGCTAGACTATAAGATGGTAGGACTATATAAGATCCTTAATAAAAAAGGCAACTTATATAAGGTTAAACTCCCAGACTTAATTAAAGTCCACCCTGTTTTCTTACTAGATAAGCTATAGAAAGCTATAAATAACCTACTACCTAGACAAAAGAATAAGCCTCTACTACCAATTTAAGTTAATGGCGACAATGAATGGGAAGTTAATAAAATACTAGCCTATAAACTAGTATAAGGAACGCTGAAATACTATGTCTAATAGAAAGGTTACGATCTAGACCTAACCTAGTACCCCGCCTAGAACTTTATAGGTTGCCCCTAGAAGCTTAAAGAATTCTATAACTAATACCCTAATAAACCAGGACCCCTAAAGTATCTAAACAAGTAGATGGAGTGCTAGTATAGTAAGGATAATAAGCTACCTGTTAAGTATATAGATAAGAACACCCTACGGATATAATACGGACATATAAAGCCTAAGGGCAGGCTTTTTTAGAGGGGGGGGTAATGTTATGGCGCTGGTGGAAAATAGTACTGGCAAATTGCCGTTAGATTGCCGCAACTTGCCGTTATATAATAGCAAGTTGCTATTATGTGACCAGAGGATTATATATAGCTTCTATTACGGACGCTTTAAGTACAATGTTATAACTACTTAGAGAAGAGTTAGCGGAAGCTAGTTAGTTGATACAGGCACGGTCTAGGATAGATTTAGTGGAACTATATAACAAGGAATAGTAATTAAGGTCACGTGGTGTTAAACGCGTTAGCTATATTAAATAAGAAGGATGTTACGTTTAATATAGACAACACGTACCTTATATATAAGAGAGGATTTCTTAGGAGTATAGTTATGTATTTAAAGGACCTCAGTCCCTACCATAGATAGTTTTCTCCTTATAGTGAATCTTAGAACATAATTAGAGTTAATCTATTAGGCAACTACTCTACCAGTTATTGTTACATTATTGTTTTTGTTATACCTATATACCTAGCCCAATAACAGAACCTACCGTAGTCTAAGCTATAAGGTTCTGTTACATATTCACTACTAAGGTTATAGTATTAGAATAAAATTGAATAATATGCCACTAAGAGCAGCACTAGTTATAATGGCATCAACGGCAGCCACAACCTTAGGGCCAGGTAATACCAGTATAGATAATGGGGATTCTTAAGTGGTTATACGAGGTTAGTTATAGGAAATGGTTAATTACTTACAAGATAATAATAGGATATTTAAAGAACGCATTAATGGAATTAGAGTAGCAAAGATTAAGTTACCTTTAATTAAACAATTCTTAGGAGAGAAGTTAAAGCTTAAAGGATTTCTTATATAAATGCACTTTAAGGTAGTATAGGAAGGAGCAAAGTTAGCAATATTGTTAGATTAAGTAGCCTATGTAGGATTGTTCCTAATGGGGAGGGCACTTAAGTGGTTTAAGCTGTATCTTACAGAAATATAGGCCAATAGTATAATAACTACTAACCAAGATGTATAGTATATATTTGCTAGTTGGAATGGGTTTATAGAGTGACTAACATAGATGTTTGGAGACCTAGAGGCCATAACTACAGCGGAATAAAAGCTTTAGAACTTAGTATAACATACTTTAGTAATTAAGTATATAATATAGTTTTAAACACTAGCTATATAGGTTAAGTGGAATAATAGGGCGCTTATAGCATAATATAAATAGGGACTTAAGGCTAAAGTCTAAGACGTAATTATCCTAATAGAAGATGCGGATACTCTAAGAGAGTTAATAGATTAGTTAATAAAGATTAATAACAGAATCTATTAAAGGGAACAAGCTAAAAGAGGGCAAGATAGAGTTCTATAGTTATATAAGGCGTAGAGTACGCAATAACAAATATAGAGCTAAAAACTATAGAATGGCGTAGAGCTAATAGACCTAAGCAGTACTAAAGAAACCTAAAGATAGAAAAAGAAACTATAGAAACCTAAAGGTTAAGGATTAAGTAATTAAAGGACCTAGGAGCAGAGGCTAAACTAGGGATTTTAGCAGCAGAAGATGTTTAGGCGGACTCCATAGCAGGAAAAATGGTTTAAAGATGGAGCTTGCATAAATTACGGAAAATAAGGTTATTTTACCAAAGACTATAGAGGTGGTCAGAGTAACTATATAGTAAAGGGAACTAGACTAGTAGACGGCATATATATATAGTAGGATAATAGTATACTGTAAGGAACAAAGGAATGTTTAATTAACAGTTTTGCATATTATTACAACAATACATACCAAATTTATAAGGATACTAAGTATGGCGCAAGCTATTAGCTATAGGAGCCATTATTATCTAAGTTTAAAGGAACTAATGAACCAGCTCATAGATCGGATATTAAAGACAATAAATTTAACAAAGGTAAAGCATTTACTAATAATAAGGCAATAAGGGCAGCTTACTAGGAGCATATAGACCTTAAAGAAGTTAAAATAGAAGTAGAGACTAAGACTGTTATAGAACAAGGTTTAGTAATAGGTATAGTGACACTATTAGATACAATTTCTATTGCTTTACAAAACAATAGGAGTAATATTTAGAAGAAACTAAGTAAGTAGATAACTGCTAGTGCTAGTTTATTACTTAATAAAGGCAAAAGGCCATAGGCTTAAGATTCTTAAGAAGAGATAAGAGAAGCTTAAGATTCTTAAAGTGAGATAAGACACACTTAAGGACCTATAACAGACAAAAACTAATAGGAAAGGGCAGTAACTTAGTTTAGTAACAAATAAATAAGTATAAGACATAAGTTTAAGAACCATGAGTTTGGAGAACGAATAAGAATATTAATAATCTTAGGTAAACACAGCGTTTAGCCTAAAGATTAAACAGTTAATACTAGGATTAAAAAGCAAGATGATTATAAAGATTTAGCTATAAGACGCAGAAAACAAGAAACTATAAATAAGTTTAGGACAAGAATTATTATATAGCAAGAGCAGAAGCTAGATAAGAGATTAGCTATGCTAGGTCATATAAGAAACAGAGCACCTATATAAAGAGTTACTAATAAGCTAAGTGTAGGGATACCTAGGGTAAAGTAGTTAGATAAACTAGAACAAGAAGAGGATCTAGATATTCTAACTAGGTTTAAAGAAAGACATACTAAAGGATATTATAATACAGCAATAACAAGGTACTTTCTAATAGATAAACCATATATACTAAACCAGCTATATGGAAAGTGGTATAGGCAACAACACAATAATAAATGGGTAGATTTTTATATATGGCTAAACAAAAAAGTTGTCTAAAACTAACCTATTATAGAGAAACGCATAAGTCACATTAAAGGAGCGTTAATTATAATATTAAGGAACCTAGAAGAAGGATCCAGGGACTAGAGAAGTAAGTAATAAATTTTAGTACCCACAGCAGAGATACTAGTGGTTAGGTTAACCAGGTATAGGTTTAAACTTAAGGATAAAAACAAACCAAGAGTTAACCTAAAGCATATAGCGTATTATATACTATTATAGATAGCTTATATAGATAACATATGCAATATATATAGAGCACCTAAAGACAAGAACTGGAAGTACCTAATAAGGATATATTAGGCACCAGAGGAAAAGCGGTTTAGGAACGCCAAGTATATATATAGTTAGCACCCAGTAAAAGTACAAGGTTAAGGAGACTTAATACTTTAACCAAGAAGATTCCTTATAGAAGAATGCCTAGACAGATAATAGTAGTGGGAGTACCTAGAGAACACTTATCCATAGCATATAGAGGAAAAGAAATAAACTAAGTATTGGCCAAAGTTAGACTAAGTATAGGTAGGATTTAGCAGCCAATAGTTAGGAAAAGGGGAGGCGTATAGAACTAGAGGGAACTAGTGTTAAAGCCTTAAACCCTTAAAGGAATTCAAGGATAACACCTAAATTTAAGAGCCAAGTAGCAAGATCAGCAGTTTAAAGCGTTAGTAGATAGTAGAGCAACTAGGAACTATATATTACCAAAGGCAGTAAAAAGGATGGGGTTACCACACAGATAAAAGGAACACCTATATCTACTTATAACGATTTTAGGAGATTAGATAGCCTATAGAGGAGGTATTATTAATCTCAAAATAGGACCTATTTAGATAACTATTAAAGGGAGACCAGTTAGAATGTCTTTTAATATCCTACTATTGGGACAGGACAAGGCAATATTAGAAATGCCTTAGTTATAGGAGTACAATCTAAAGATTAATTAGGTTATAGGTTAAGTTAATATTAAGGATACACAATAGTGTAAAGTGCGACAGTAAACCAAGTTGGTATAGTACCAAGTCGGAGTGATATATAAAGAGACTAAGTAAGGCTTAAGTTATATACCAAAGAGATACTACAAGTATGGTAAAAAGTTATAGTTACCAGAAAGTAAGAAGCTATTAGAGTATGCAGCTTAGGACTATAAAATAGAATTAGAAGAGGGAACAAGTCTAAAGTTCTTTTTAATTTACAAGCTTACTAAAATAGAGTTAGTAGCGCTTAAGGAGTTTATCCAGGAGAACTTATAAAAGGGATATATTAGACCATTACAGTTATCAGCAGGATATCCAGTACTGTTTATCCTAAAGAAAAACAGAAAACTTAGGATGTGTATAGACTATAGACAGTTAAACAGCATTACCAGAAAGGATAGGTATCCTTTACCCTTAATTAGCGAAATCTAAGACAGGATAGGCAACGTAAAGATCTTTACAAAGATAGATCTAAGGTAGGTGTACCATTAAATCAGGATTAAAGAAGGCGACAAATAGAAGGCAGCCTTTAGGTTAAAGAAAGGACTATATAAACCATTAGTTATACAGTTTAGGCTTATAAACGCACCAGTAACATTCTAGAAGCGAATTAATAGTGTATTAGGAGAACACCTAGATAAATTTGTTATAGTATACCTTAACAACATTATCATCTACTTAGAGAGTAAGGAAGAGTATAAGGAATACATTAAGTGGGTTTTAAAAAGACTACAAGAAGAACAGATGCTAGTAGCAATTAAGAAATGCGAGTTCTTTACCAAGAAGACCAATTTTGTTAAATTTATTATTAAACTAGGCTAACTTAGCATAGATCTAAAGAAGATTAAGGCTATAGTAAATTAGCAAGAACCAGAGAATGTTATATAGTTGAGATCGTTCCTAGGGTTTTGCAATTATTGTAGAAGGTTTATAGCACAATGGTTATAGGATATTAAGCTATTTACGCGGTTAATAAAGAAAGAAGAACTGTGGGTATAGGGAAGGGAATAACAAGAACTATTTAAAAGAGTTAAAAAGTTATTTACCTAGGAGCCAGTTCTTAAGATCTATTAACTGGGTCTAAAGATGGTTGTAGAAACAAATGCATTAGACTTTACACTAGGGGCGTACTTACTATAGAAATATTAAGATGGATGGCACCTAGTGGTATACTATAGTTAGAAGATAATATTACTAGAGTTAAACTATGACATTTACAATAAGGAGTTGTTAGGTATAGTTATAGTACTTAAGGAATAGAGAGCATTCTTATAAGGCATAGAGAAACTATTTATAGTTAAGATAGACTATAAGAACCTTATAGGATTCCTAACAACAAAGAAACTTAACTAAAGACAGGTTAGATAGGCGGAAATGCTTACAGAATACTATTTTAAAATTCAGTATACTAAGGGTACAGATAATGCGCGAGCAGACGCTCTAAGTAGGAAGGCTAAACTACAAAGTAATAAAAAGCTATTGGGAGCTTTATTGCAAAAGAATCAAGACGGATTAATTAGGTATAATTATCTAAAGATTATAGTGACCAAGGAAAGTCAGATCCATAAATTACTAGAAAGTAATTAGACATAGAAGATCTAAGAAGTATAGGTAAAGGATCTAGACTTAGAGTAATATAAAAACAGAGAAGCAATATATGTGCCTAAGTCTATTATAGAAGAATTTATTAAGGAATTCTATAAGGGAATAACATAAGGATATAACAGAGCTATAGGCCTAGTGTTAAGACTTCAAGAAGAATACATTATTTAAGGAATCTAGGGAATAGCAAGATAAGTTATAAAGGAATGTCTAGACTGCTAAAGGAATAAACTAACAAGGCATAAGCTATATGGAGGGCTATAACCTATCAAAACACTAGGAAGACCATAGGAGGTTATATTATAGGACTTCATTATTAAGTTACTAAAGTTAAGAGATCTTATTACAGGATAAGATCATAATATAATCTTAGTGATAGTGGATAAGCTAACAAAGTAGGGATACTTTATAGTGTGCACTAAAGAGATATTAGTAGAGGATGTTGCTAAAATCTATATAAAAGAAGTGTTTATAAGACACGGAACACTAAACAAGATTATATTAGATAGAGATCCAAAATTCATAGCAGTATTTTAAGAAGTGTTTTTAGCAGAATAAGGGGTTTATGCAGTAATATCTACAGCATATTATCCGCAGATGGATAGATAAACAAAAAGACTAAACTAGACACTAGAATAGTATCTAAGGCATTATATCAATTACGCACAGAATAATTGGGTATTATTATTACTAGTTATATAGTTTGCATATAATATAACACTATAAGAAGAAATGGGGATATTACCATTTAAGGCGAATTATAGGTACAAGCTAAGAATATTATTATCACCACGTTAAGTAAAAAAGATAAGTAGCACAGCTAAACAAAGAATAGAGACGTTAATAAATCTTTATACAGACCTTAAAGAAACAGCGAAACTAGTACAAGAATAAATAAAAAGGTACTATAATGCTAAGAGATCTAAGGGACCAGATCTTAAGGAGGGGGATAAAGTATAGCTACTACACAAAAATTTTAAGAGTCGACGACTAAGTAAGAAGTTGGACTATATTAGACTAGGACCTTTTAAAGTTAAGCAAAGAATTTTATTAGTTATATATAAGTTGAACCTACTAGCCAAAATAAAAATCTACCCTATATAACACATTATAATGCTAGAGCCAGTACACAGGAATATTAAGCCACCAGTCTATAAGGCAGATATATATAGAGGACAAGAGGAAGACAAATAGTAAGTTTTAAAGATTATTAATTATAAGGACGTAGACAATAAAACATAGTATAAAGTAAAGTAGATAGGCTATAGTAAGACTACCTAGGAACTACTAAGTAACCTAAGGAACGCTATAGGAAAGGTATGGGAGTATTAAAAGAAAGTAGGTCAGGTAATATTAATAAAGAAGGATTGCCAAAAAATAAATCGCCTAAGGGGGACCTAAGAGGAGCAATTGCTAAGCTACTTAGAGTTATTTCCCTTACAGGAGGAGAACTAGTCCTTTTATTACCTAGCTTAGACAAACCCTATTAAACAAGTTTCTACTCCTTAGAACAAACCTTCTTACGGACATACTTAAGACGTTAAAGATAAGTATAAGCTAAACATTAAGCTTTAAGGACGCGTGCGGACTCTTCTAAGGCACATTAAACCTCAAGTAGCGTAAAGGCCAGCTCACCATTAAGCTTTACAGCGGCAGATTAAATATAAGACCCTATAACAAGTTACTTAGGGAACTTAAAGACTGTTAAAAGTTATAGGACATATACACTTAGCGTTAGAGACAGAGCGAACATTATAGGACAATCAAATGTTTGCTTTAGTACACTCAGAGTAAAAGGAGGGTTGTTAAGACAAAGGACTCGCTAGCGCAACATAGACCAACCCCTCTTTTGCATACCTTAAGCAAGGAATCGCCATTACCTCACCTAGCGACAGTATGGAGGAAACCATACAAAGGCAACGCTCAACCCAGGAAAGAGAAGAAGAAGCTTTAGGTATAATAAGTACAGGTGTTAACCAGAGTAATTAAACAGACATTATACCTCTAGTAGACAACTTGGAGATATTAGGAATCTTTAAGGATAAAGATAAGGAGGAGGGAGATGGTGTTATGGACGCTTTAAGTATAATGTTACAACTACTTAAAGAAGAGTTGGTAGAAGCTAGTTGGTTAATATAGGTATAGTCCAAAATGGATCCGGTGGAACTATATAATAAGGAATAGTAACTAAGGTTATATAGTGTTAAACGCGTTGGCTGCGTTAAATGAAAAGGACATTACATTTAATATAGACAATATGTACCTCATGTACAAGAGAGGATTTCTTAGTTGTGTATTTAAAGGACCTTAGTCCCTACCATAGATAGTTCTCTCCTTGTAGTGAATCTCAGAACATAATTGGAGTTAATCTGTTGGGCAACCACTCCACCAGTTGTTGTTACGTTGTTGTTTTTGTCGTACCTATATACCCAGCCCAATAACAGAACCCACCGTAGTCTAAGCTATAAGGTTCTGTTACAGCTTCGAGCAGTGCTTCTATTCTTCCCCTTTCCTTTCTCTAGCTTTGGATCCTCGTTTATAGACAATCCAATTGTATAGGCTTGCGCGACCTTCTTGCCGTGCTCGTGCCTTGATTGACCAAGTCGCTAATATACCCTATCTTCTCTATAGACCAGCTATAAAAGAATGTAAATAATCTACTACCTAGATAGTATAATAACCCCTTACCGCTAATTTAGATTGTAGAGAACAAAGAATAGGAAGTTAAAGAAATCCTAGCAGTAAAAAAGGTCTATAATATCTTAAAATACTACATAGTCTAGGTAGGCCATAATAATAACCTAAAGTAGTACCCTACATCTAATTTTAAGTACTTACCCTATAAGCTATAGGACTTCCACCTAGCCTACCCTAACCTCCCTAGACCACCATATAAATTAGACAGCTAGATTAAGTGCTAAGAAGAAGGGTTAGATAATTATAACAATTTAAACAATAATAGGGAGCTTGGACAACGCCTAAGGGTAGGCTTTTTTAGGAGGGGGGGTGATATAATAGTGCTAGAGCGCATTACCTACTAAATTCTACTATATTCTGCCACCTGGCAGACTATTTAGTACTATTTAGTACTATCTAATACTATTTCTTACTGTTAGCTCGCCTACTATTAGCTTTAGCGTATGTATAAATACATTAAATCCTTGGCGCCCAAATCTAAAAAAAAAAAAACTATGCTAAAAAACCAGAGATTTCAACACCTGCTATTATTTGGATTATACACCCAATATATATAAGGCTTAAGTTTATATACAAAATAGAGTTTATATACTAACTTTTGGTATTCTTTTAGTAATAGATTAAGTTCCTATATATATCCCATACTCTTAACGCAGTATCTCTTCTTTAGTATAAGTATAAATAGTTTAATACTGTCACGGAGTGGGTATAAGCGACGATAATATATAGTAAGGTAAATATTATTAAGCTATGTATATAAACTGTATAATAAAGTTAAGACGTTGCGTAAGGAGAAAAGGTAAGGAAAATGGGAAGAAAGGGTACATATCGTTAGTTTAGTTACTTAGTTAATATATACACAGAGCAAAGTAGGAGTTAAGGAGCGGTTGTGGCAGAACTTGGTAGGATTTAGTAGACTTGGTAGAATATAGCAGAATGCAGCAGATTGCCGTTAGATTGCCGTAAATTGCCGGCAGATTGCTATTAGATTATTGTCTTGCGGTTAGTTTCTTCTTATTATATTAGTGAAAATAAGTGGACAGTGAAAATAGGTAGACGTGTATAAGGTGTTACAGAGGTGTCCCGTAATAGTACCCCCTCTTTAAACTTGAGCTTCTGCGAGGTAAGACTGTAATAGTTCTAAGTAGAGTTCGTGAAAGTCTTCTGCGGCTTATGTAAGTCCTATAGAGTTAACGGGTTCCCAAGAGGGCTTAGTAAAGCCTCTCCATTTCATAAGGTACATATATTTACATTTTTGTTTATTATACTTAATGTTATTAACTTTTTTAATAAGGTACTTATCCTTACTATCCACTTTAACTAATAGGGGAGGGTCTTAGATCTATTTAGGTAGGGTAGAGGACTGATATATAGAATACGGGGTGGATTTTAACCATATTAGGGAGCTTTAGTCAGTAGGTATAAGGAGAGATAACTTTTTTAACCTTATAAGGGCCGGCGTTCTTCTAATTAAGTTTCTTAGTAGGTTATTTTATGTTTAGATTTCTTATATCTAGCTAGACAAAGTTACTAATTTAATAGGCTGGTACTAGGGTTCGGTTCTTATTTACTGCGGCTTTATAGACAGATTAGGCCTATATTATTTTATTAGTAAGGAACTCTTATAGTTCTTCTATCTTCTTTATGGATTTGTTTACTTCTATAACTTATAAGGCCTAATAAGCTAGGTAAGGAACATTACTAAAGGGTTTTGTTAGTAACACAGGGTAAATCACCAGTACTACTTGAGTAGATATAGTGACGTTGTTTTAATAATGCATGAATTGATTGGAACGAGGAAGGGCGAAGAGCTTAAGGCTCCTCGCCACGCTAGTGCCGCGACAACACGTGACGACCGCTTGCCTTATTCCCAACACTGGCAACTCTTCTTTTGTAGTTGCTATTTATATGCACTTGTAGATTACTACTATACAAAAATACTAAGCGAAGAAGAAGAAGAACGTTGGGGGTTAACGCGAAGGCGAGGGGCCGCTAAGGCGCTAGTAGTAAGCAAGCCAATAGCGATTTTCCATGCTGGGCATGGAAAATCCTAATTGGCTAGTTAAACTTAGGGTCTACAGAATATTATGCTCTTACTCCCTTTTAACCCAACCTTTAACCTATATATGTAGAGTATTTGTGTTAATAAACGTTTCTAGAGCCTTGTTTGGGTTTGCCTTCGTTATTATATCTACTAGATTATCTTAGCCATTAATCTATTAAATCTTAAAGAGTTCTTACCGTTTGTAGGATTACTAAAGTGCTATAATATTAATTATAAGGCGCTTCTCCTTTATGGTACTAAGCTTAACTAAGCACTTATAGAGAGAATATAAGTTGGTATATATAATTATAGGGATAACGGGAAGTTTAAGTTAATCTATAATTATCTTTAGGGTAGTTCTAATTGTAATTACCATGTTAACTCCGCTAACCATTCTATATATCTCTAACGCTAGAACGCTTTAAGTAACGTACTTACTCTTAGTTAAGCTCTAATAGATAAGATTACCATAGATTATAAAGTTATTCTCTTTAGTAGATTTGTTTGTAATTATAATTTTATATCCTAGCTAAAAGCTAAAATCTTTATTATTTATAAATGATCTGTTAACAAATACAAAGAGCTTAGCGGTAGGAAGGTTAATAGGCATATAGAGTAGTCCCCAATTGAGATGGTTTATTTGCCAGGAAAGACGCTTATTTAGGGCAAGAATGTCATCCTTAGTTGGTTCCTAGTGTTAAGCGGCAATAGAGAGATTAAAGGAAGCCTTAGGTTGACAGATAGAAGTAATATAAGCTCCGCGAGCGCGTTGCTCTATATATCCTTACTTTAGAGAATTAATGTTAATAATATTAATCTTCTTACCTTAACCCTTCTAGCGCAAAGCAATGGAGTCCTTATTTAGGGAGAGGATGCATCTATTAAAGAGTAATAGTGTTATTAGGTTAAGCCTCTTCTTTAGCTTTACTATAAAATTTGTCTTTACTAGCTCATCTTCTTTAAGAGCTAAGAAATGGTCGTCTTCTAAGATAATTGTATTATTAGTTTATATACTAACGATTCCGAATAGAGTTCCCGTAGTTATAATAAGGAAGTAGGGGTTAAATATAGAAGTTGTTATTAAAAGCTTCTCTTTATAGTGCTTGCTATAGGTAGCCTACTAGTGAGTTCCTACCTCTGCAATTCTATATAATGGCTTAAGCACGACCATAATCGTATCTTTAGGATATTAGTGGCGAATTTGTTCTAGAAGGTATGCTAATATTAAGCGCTAAAGGTACGTCTCTAATTGGGTATAGGCCTAAGTAATATCTTATAAATAAACCGTTATTCTATTCTTTATTAAGAAGGGAGCTAGCGCAATAATAACTCGCTAACTAGCTTGTTAAATTATAGGGGGTTACATAAGAATTACTTCCTTACTGTTATTATTATAACCTTAAATAACCAGCCTTAACTTCTTAAATGGGGTGTTAGTAGCTTTACCCTTAATCTTATTAACTATTCTTAACTTAAAGATGCGAACTCTATTAAACTTGGTAGGGTTATACTTCTTAAATTTAAAGACTTCTTTTGCAATAAGACCGTTAATCTTCTACTTATTAGATGCTTGGAAAGGGGCTCCTAAAGTTATAATACGGCCTTCCTTTTAGAGTTATTTTGCGAGCTTAAAGTCCGCCTTCTCTTTAGCTGTTATAAAGGCCATTAACAACTTAACTCTACTCTTAATAGCGGCAACAAATTGCTCTTTAAAATTAATATAATGTTAGCGATTTCGTGATCCTTTTAGGCGACCTCTACTGTGTTATAGTTGTAGCATATCTTGTCACGGAGCGAATATAAGCGGTGATAATATATAGCGAAGTAGATATTATTAAGCTATGTACATAAACTGCGTAATAAAGTCAAGACATTGCGTGAGGAAAAGAAAGTAGGAAATAAGGGAAAAAGGGTATATAATGTTCGCTTAGTTGCTAGGTTAACGGGTACTGTGCTACGCACAGGCAGGGTAGAGCTTAGGTGGCGGTTCTGGTAGAACTTGGCAGAATTTGGCAGTTAGAGGTCCTTAAAGTTGCCAGTTGGCAACTCCGACAGTAGAGACGGCAGATTGCGGCGGAATACGGCAGATTGCTGTCAGATTGCCGTCTCGTGGTCGGTCTCCGGTTGTTCAGTCGGTGGAAACAGGTGGACGTGTGTAAGGTGTCACGGGGGTGTCCCGTGACACATCTGCTATAATTATATTAGAATTATAGTTGCCTTCTAGAGCACGTTAATTGTGGTTCTCCTCTAAGGTATCCTCTAGGGCATCCTATAAAGGCTTAAAACTATTATCCCTATAGTAAGGCTTAACAACGGTTAAGCGGAATTAAGTGGGTCTATAGGGCATCTAAAGAGTATAAGTTTAACCCTTAATGGTGATAAGTATATGTGGGCCTAACCAGCCCCCTTTCTTACGCCATACCCGTACTTTAGATTGGAGTGGTAGATCTATTATAATTAAGGTGTTTAGACCGTTTCTTATTCTTAGTGCGTTGTTAACCTAGCGCGTAGCGTAGATGCGGCGCACCTCCTTTGTTGCTTTATAGATAGCCTCAGCTTGTTACGTAACGGATGGAGATAGTGGAGAATTGTTAGTTATTTAAGGGTAGGCGCCAAAGACTAGCAATATAGGTATGAGCCTATCTGGGCTAGTGGAATTGTTAACAGCCTTAACAGCTATCTATAAGATAAGCTCTTTGCTAGCGCCCTTTAGTTCCGAAGAAATAATCTTATATGCTTAGTATAATAGCGTGTAATATTGTTCTACTTTTTTAACACTATTATATGCCTTAATAGGGACTTCCTTAACCTTAATTTCTATTGCCTTTACCTATTGCCGAAACTCTATAGATAAGAAGTTCCTTTCTATATTATAAATAACTTAATTAGGGGGTCCTAGGTAGACATTAATCTAGTATAATTAAAGAGTATCCTATGCGTTCCTAGCTAACATATCCTTTAGGAAACATGCGGCTTAGAAGAAAGTTAAGAGGTTAATAACTTAGAGTACTAGCTTGCCGCTAAGATATATAATATTAATAATAATATAGAAGTTAAAGTCGTAGTTATCTTTAAGGGTGAACTTAAATCGGCCAGGGGACTTCTGGTTTATTTAGTAGTAATAGCAGTACTTTATAAGATGCTTAATTATTTTAGCCTTGACTTTATAATCTGCTTGCTAAAGAACCCTAAGCAATCTATAAACTAATAGATGACTAAAGCAATGGTATAGTTAACGCAACTCTAACTTAGTTAAATGGCTTTAAGCAACGCTCCTTTCTAGCTGTTAAAGGAGCAACTAAGGGTAACCCTACTTGCGTATAACAGGCACCCAATTATCTCCCTAAATAAGCATATTCTTAAGGTTATTAAGCTTAACGCCTAACTTATTTATATCTTAAATGCAGAATAGAAATGGGGTGTTTGTGGGAATAATATAGAAAGTAATATATCCTAACGGAGTTTGGACCTTAATTATGCTAAGAGAGATTATAGTACCCTTACTAAAGCAAATTGTATATTGGCCTGCCGTTGATTGGTTAATCTAAATAGAGCTATTAAGCTACTAAAGAGCTCGAACTTGAGGTTCTCCTGCTATAGATACTCCTGCGGCTCTAGTATCTGGCATAATACCATAAAAGACGTTTGCCGAGTATCTATTATTAAAGGAGAACACGGAACTTTTTTTTAGCTTATTAAAGATATCTAACTTTGTAATAGAATAGAGCGTAGATTAGTCGTTAAGGACAGTAACGGTTTGTGTGCTATTTACCTTACTATACTTAGTAAAGTATTAGTTGGGAGAGTAGTCCTTAATTTCTATATCTATAAGGAGCTGTTTAGCCTTATTAACCTTACCCTTAAGATCTTCTTCGCCTTTATATTAAACTAGAAAGCTTTGGAAGTAGGCTATAGTAACCTTATAATTTCTAACATTTTGTGCGCTCTGGCGAAACTTATTATATGCCTCCTTTTGTCTATTAAGAGGGTGCCTAGTTAACTAGCAATTTGGCTTTTTACAAATATAGCATTTCTTCTATTAATTGTTTTAAGATAAACCTCTATAAGGACCTCCACAATTGCTTTATAGTTAACGTTAATTATACCCTTTGCCGTATCCTCTACCCCGGCCACTATATATTCAATTAGTCTAGTTATAATCATATTGGTCAGTTGGGTTGATTAAAGTAGGTTAGGGTTAGGTATTAAATTACTATACTTTTTAAGAGCGCAAAGTGGTGCTAATAGAGGATCTTAATTAAGCATATACTCCTTTATAAGTATTTGCAGGATTAAAGAGGGTAAGGTTATATTCTTTAACACCTTAGTATATACTAATAACTTAATCGCGTAGGCTAAAGTCCTCTTAATATAATTTAGATAAACCACGCTAAATTATCTAAAGTTAATTAAAGAGCTTTTAAAGATAATTAAGTTAAGAGGCATCTAGGTTTATAGCAATAATTCTTGGGAAGGTAGTCTCTCTCTACTCTAATATATACTGCTACTTATTCTCTTTTATTTTAAAGTGGCATCTTATCTTATATATTATTTGGTTAAAATTGTATCCTTTTCCTACCAAATAATTATAATAGAAGGTACTGGCGCGGCCCTTAAGCATAATAGAATAAGCGTTATAATATTGGTTAGGTTCTAGTCTAACCTTCTAGCAATAGTTATAGAAGATGCGCAGCTTTAAATTAAGGATATTATATAGTTCCCCGCTAAACCTCTTCTCCTGGTCCAAATAGAGCTTTATAAGCTCTATAAGCATTTTTAAGATGCCTCCAAGCGGTGTTAGGCCACGTTAAAATTGCATTAAAGATTAAGGTAGGGATTGCTTTATAGGCTATAGTGGAGATATAGATCTTAATGGAACATGGCGTGGTACCTAATTTTACTATAATAGGGTTTAAAGGTTATTAAATTACAAAGCAAGGGGATCTTACACTTGCTCTTAAGGGGCAGTAGTTAAAGTTATGGGTTAAATTGGTAGAAGCGATAGATACGGAACGTAAGAACTTATGCCTAGAGTAATGGAATTAGGACGCGTCTCTATTAGTGTATTATTTAAATTCTATTATAAGTTAAGCTTCTTCTTATTGCGTAGTTAGTGCTCAATCTCTTATAGAGTCCATTTATGCTCTTCTTCTATATTAATAACTTGCTCCTGGATATTGTCTCTAATAATACCCCTATCTATAGGGACAAATACTCCATTCTTCTAAAGGAAATTGCGGAAGTTTTATATAATATCTTTCTTTGCAAGAGCCTATGTTTCCTTTATCCATCCAACAAAGTCCTCCTTTATGCAATACTATAGCATGGTGTTATTGTATTTGCGGTCTGTATAGTGTGCCATATAGTATACTAAGAATCCATTTAGGTCCTATTGCTCGGCGTTTATAGGGTTAATGTCTATGTCCTATATCTCTAGGTTAATATCTTTCTCGTACTACTTTAGGTAGGTTAACGCCATAATAGCTATTGTTTTGTTAATAGAAAAATAAGGAGAATAAGGGTTGTTTAACGGGGTGTCATACATCAAAGGTAGGTAGGGTTTTCGGTTTTATAGGATCTCGTAGGTTTGCTGTCAAAAGGTAGGCAATTTAAGATATTGTTCGACGCGTTTTAGACGTTAACTTAAGACCCTAGGTTCAGTAACACTTCTAACCTAAAGTACTTGACCAAATCTTCATAATCGCGATTATTCTGCGTAATAAACGCAACTTGGTATCTCCTAGTGCTTAGTAACACTTCTATTACTAGTTTTCCGCAAGTCTAAGGTAGCACAGTATCGCCGGGATCCATTCCATATAAGCGCATATAGCACCCCTATATAAGACTGTCTCTTCTGTTAAAAACCTTGCTGTTCTATAGTTGTGTATTCAACCACTAATTAGTGTTAGTAATACAGGGTAAATCACCAGTACTACTCGAGTAGATATAGTGACGTTGTTTTAATGATGCATGAATTGATTGGAACGAGAAAGGGCGAAGAGCTTAAGGCTCCTCGCCACGCTAGTGCCGCGACGACACGTAACGACCGCTTGCCTTATTCCCGACAGGTTTAAAACCTATTTGCGGGTATTAGCTATAATTAGCTAGAAACGGGGAGACCTTTATAGTTTCTAAGACGGAGTTATTTATAGTAAACTCGGCAAATATAAGCTAGTCTATTTAGTCGTCCTATAAATACAACATGTATATCTAAATATACTATTTTATTATAGCATTTATACGTTCCATTTAACTATCCGTTTCTGGGTAATATGCTATAAACAATAGTGCTTTAATACAGAGCCGGGTAGTTAGTTCTTTTTAAAACACTAAGATAAACTAGCTGCCTCTATTAGAAATAATTGTTTCAGGGAGTCTATAGAGTTTCTATATATAATCTAGGTGTCACGGAGCGAGTATAAGCGGTGATAATATATAGCGAAGTAGATATTAATAAGCTATGTATATAAACTGCGTAATAAAGTTAAGACGTTGTGTAAGGAGAAAAGGTAAGGAAATGGGAAGAAAGGGTATATATTATTAGTTTGGTTGCTTAGTCAACACATATATAGAGTAGAATAGGATTTAAGTAGCGGTCCTGGCAGAACTTGGCAGGATTTAGTAGACTTGGCAGATTACCGTCAGATTGCCATAGATTGCCGGCAGATTGCCATTAGATTATCGTCTTGCGGTCGGTCTCTTCTTACTATATTAGTGGAAACAAGTGGAAATAGGTGGGAATAGGTGGATGTGTATAAGGTGTTACGGAGGTGTCCTGTGACACTAGGAATAGTTGGGCAATAGTAAGTATTAATATATTAGGGCAGGCGATCAAGTGTCTTATCTTAGATAGTCGGTCTATAACTACTATAATGTTTATACAGCCTTTACTTACGGGGAGATTAACAACAAAGTTAATTAAGATATCCTTCTATCTTTAGTCTAGAATAGGTAATAGCTTTAGAAAGCCATTATATATCTTATATAAAGCTTTAGCTCGTTGGCAGATATAGTAGCTAAAGACGTACCTTTGTATTATATTATATATATTCGGCCAGTAGTACTCCCATTAGAGTAGTTCTAGGGTTTTTCTACAGCCTAGGTAGCCGGCTACTAGTAGGTTATATACATATTTAAGAAGCTTAAGCTTAAGTTTGTTATAGTTAGGTATAACTAGGCGGTTCTAGTAGTATAAGCGGTCTCCGCGAGCTTTATATTCGCTTAAAGAGATCTTTTTAAAGCGTCTAACGCCATCTTAAATTAGCTTAAGTGTCTCTTAAATAAACTCGTTATTTAGGTATTTATTAATTATAATCTATTTAATTAATTAATTAGTTATTTTAAGGACGTATACCATAAGGTCTTTAGTTAGGGAATTAAATAATTTGGGGCGAAGTAGGGTTTAACTGCAGTAGGCATACGCTTCTTTCTATACTGATATGTCTTATAAACGTTAGGTTAGGGCATTAGGCTTCTAGCTTAGAACGCCTAGGCGGTATATAATTAAGAATTAGAAATAAGATAGGTATTCTAACTAGCGGGACTAATAGTGGCTTAGCTGCTTTATGGTTATAAAGTACTATAGGTTCTTATAGTCGCTAAAGACCTTAATTAGAAATCTAGCGCCTTCTAGTTTAGGTCGCTATTATTTAAAACATCCAATAATAGCTAAAAATTCTTTATTATAGATCTCGTAGTTATATTTAGCTAAACTTAGTTATTTTAAGAAGTATACTATGGGGTGCAGTACTTCTTCTTTATTATACTAAGACAGAATATCTCTAGTAACGTAGTCGGATAAATTAGCTTCTATAACACTCTTTTAGTTTAGGTTAAAGTATTAGAGTACAGGTGCGGTAGTAAATATAACTTTTAGATAAGTAAAGGCCTTTTTATATTCCTTATTAAAGATAAAGGCTTTATCTTTTAGGTTAGATCTATAAGGAGTAAAACTAAAGCAGAGAAGTTGTTAATAAACTATTAGTAGAAGTTGGTAAATCCTATAAAGGCTTTTATATCCTTAACGTTCTTAAGTTCTTATTAGTTTATAATTGCTTTAATCTTCTTTAGGTCTATTTATATACTATCTATAGAGATAATAAGTCCAAGGTATAGGACTTCCGTTTTATAGAATTTGCATTTATCTATATCTAACTATAGGCTAGCTCCACATAGGGCTTCTAGGACAAGGTTAACGTATTTTTTATATTTAGTTAGGTTATTACTATATACCAAAATGTTGTTAATATAAGCAGTATAGAAAACGTTTAGGCAAGGTTATAGGGTATTGTTTATAAAGTGCTAGAATAAACTTGGGGCATTTATAAGGCCAAACGGCGTTACTAAGTATTTAAATAGTCTATATCTAGTGCGGAATACGGTAAGCTATTTATCCCCTTTTATAATACGGAGGCGGTTAAATGCGTAAATAAGGTCGAGTTTTGTATAGTAGCGAGCCTTACTTAATTAGTTTAGTATCTCTTAAATTAACGGGAGCGGGTACTAATTCTTAATAGTAATAGCGTTAAGAGCTTGGTAGTCTATATAGAAGCGTAAACCGCTGCTAGGTTTCTTAATGAAGATTATAGGTGCAGCTATAGGCAAAGAGCTTGCTTTAATAAATCCCTTACTTAGGTGCTTGTCTAAGTACTTTTATAGTACTTTAAGTTTGTTCTGGGATATTTATATAGAGATCCAAATCCTAGCTATTTTCCTTCTTTGAGTACAATCTTATAGTTATATAGTTGGTATTCTACTAACTTATCGGCTTCCTTTCGTAAGAATACCTCTAGGTATTTATAATGGTATACTAGTACTTTTGTAATAGGGTTAGTATACTTCTTTAGTACTAGTGCTTTTTTAATATCGGCTATTATAATGGCAAAGATCGTATATTTAGGTTTCTTAGCAAGTTATACTAATAGGGTAGCTCTAATTATATAGATATCTAAGGTGTTAAGCAAGCTTAGATTGTCCTTAGTTTCTTATATAGTTTCTTATTTAACTTTAGATTTAGTATTAGATACGGAGTTAGTATTAGGTTTAGGTTTAGGTTCTTTAAGTATCCTTTTTATGGTAGAATACCAGTTCTTTTAGTACTTTTATATATTAAGCTTAAGCTTTTACTTAGTTTAGGGCGGTGCAGTAATTAGGGTCGGTTTATATAGTTTGGTATAACTTTTAGGTTTTTAGTAGATGTCGGTGGAAATCTCATATTAGTAGAATTTGGTGGAATTCTTAGGTTGGTGAAATTAGGTGGACTTTTTAGGTATAGGGTAGACATTAGTAGAAATTTTAGACTAATAGATCCTGGTGGATTTTTTAGATTTTAGTTTAGGTTCTAAGCAGCGAGTTATAAGGCACTTCTGCTTATAGCGGAAAGCGGTAAATAGAAGCTTAAAGTTATTTTAATTAATAGTTACCTTATATAGCTTTATCCAGGGTTATCTAAGGATTACTAGGTAACCTAGGGTAGTTATAAAGAGCTTAATTAACTCTTTGTAGTTTAGGTATTAGAGTCTTAGGGCCGCTATATAGGTAATATGGCTTAAGACAGTGCGTTTACTATTAAATCCAAATACGTTAATATGCCGGTTAAGGGGTGTTAGGGTAAACCTATTATCTTATACAAAGATCTTATTAATAAATCCCATGCCGCTAGCTCCTGTGTTAATTAGAACTTAAGTATTAGCCTATTAACCTTTCTGCTAAAGACGGTAGTTAATGGTTATACTACAATCCTAAAAGTTAGGGTTTACTATATCTAATGCATTTAATAAAATCCTGTGATATAGCTGTTCTGGAGAGCGACTTAACTCTAGGATATACCTTTTAGTGGTAAGCGGGAAGGGGTTCCTCTAGAATATTAGTTATAGCTTTGTCCTTATAAGTAGTACTTACTAGATACAGGGCTAGAGCTAGGTAAAGATTAGGGACGGTAACTAGAGGATTGGTATGGTAAATAGCTACTAGTATTAGCCATTTATAAATTCTTTTAGAAAGGGATAAAGTAGTAGCTAAAGATATAAGTATTGCTTCCGCACTTAAAATAGAGGCCGTATTTAACGCGTTACTCTTATTTAGTAGATCCTTTTAAGGCATAAAAAAGGGTCTTAGTGTTAATATCTATGGCGTCTAAGTCCTTGCGGGTCTTAGGCGGTTAAGGGGTAGAGTATTAAGGTGTATGTTTTGGGGTAAGGCGTAGTAAGTTATTATATAGGCTATTAATAACGTTAGCGCAGGCAGTAATAGTACCTAGCAGTTTAACTCCTATAAGAGATACTTTTAATTTAGAGTTTAGAGATTCTACTAGGCGATTAATTAAGGCGGGTTCGTTCTATCTAGTCTCCTTAGCGTAGTGGTGGAATTTAGTAAAGTATAATAGGAAGTTCTTAGAACCCTATATTATCTTATTTAGTTTCCTTTATAATATAGCGACTTAGTTAGGGTCGCTATAAGATACTTCTAGTATAGTAACTAGTTCTTCTACCGTACTTGGTTAGAATGGGTATATAGTATCCACAGCATCTTCTTTTAGGCGGCTTATAGCGTAATAAAGTTAACTATTAGGGGTAGGGTAGCAATTAATATTGCTACTTAGCTTATTCTAAAGTTAGTTAAGAAAAGAGCGTAGCTTACTTCTTTTACCAGAATAGGCGGAAGGGTTAAGGAGGTGTTTAGATAACTTTTTTTTAGGGGCGCTAACTAATAAATTTGGGGTTAAGGAGTTAGTTTTAGATGCGTTCTTCTTATCCAGTATTTATAGGTTAATACTAGTAGGGACAGATAGGGGTGACGGTATAGCAGATGGTGGGTTATAATAAATCTCTTTAACTTCCTTTCTTAGGGATTGGATTGTCTTATAATACTAAACTTCTTATTAGGTAAAAGCGTCTATAAAAGCTTCCTAAAGACTTCTTATTTATTTAGTAAATAAGGCATATAGGTCGTTTATAGATAAGGGTTTTTTTAGGTTGTTCTATATATTAATTAGGGCAGGATAGAGTATATAGTTTAATATAATATAGTATTATGGAGTAGGTATAAGCGACAATAATATATAGCAAGATAGATATTATTAAGCTATATATATAAACTGTATAATAAAGTTAAAACATTGTATAAGGAGAGAAGGTAAGGAAAATGGGAAGAAAGGGTATATATTATTAGTTTGGTTACTTGGTTAATATATACACGGAGTAGAATAGGATTTAAGGAGCGGTCGTGGTAGAACTTGGCAGGATTTGGTGGACTTGGCAGAATATAGCAGAATGCGGCAGATTGCCGTCAGATTGCCGTAGATTGCCGGCAGATTGCTATCAGATTGTCGTCTCGCGGTCGGTTTCTTCTTGTTGTGTCGGTGGAAACAGGTGGACATATATAAGGTGTCACGGAGGTGTCCCGTAACAAATACTCTCTTCTTAGCTAGCGGCTAAGTATTATTGCTAAGGAATATAGAGTATATATTTAGATAGTATATAATATATAGAATAATATAGCTAGATACGGGAGTGTTGTAAAGCCTTTATATTTACTTTTTGGATAACCCCCTAAGCTACTAGCGGCAGATATAAATACTATATTAAAGTGGCTACTATATAAGGGCTAGAGATAATAAGCAGAGATTATATATTGGCTTACCTTTAAGTAAGGAGTTCTTATAAACTAGTTAATAGTATTATAAATGTTATAAAAGTAAGGATAGAGTAGATAGGTTATATACTATATATCTCTTACGCGTAGTAAGACACTCTATAAAGGCTAGTAATAGAATATATATTAATTTACTATAGATAACTTAGTATTTCTAAATAAGTCTATTTTTAATAAGAAGACTAGCTAGCGCCACTAAGGATAGGGCCTAATTAGTAAAGAAATTTAATATAAGGCTAATATATAAAGAGGGCCTATATAGAGTATCTACGCCGTAATAGGTCTTAATGGTTACCTATCTTATATAGGTATTTAAGAAGGATACTTTAAGAGGGAGGAGTTTCTTTATTGGCTATCTAATAACTTATTACCAGTACTAGTAGAGAAATATAGCTATTATACACTGGTTATAATACTTAATAATAACTTAGTATATATTAATGTCGGAATGTTAGTCATGTGACGTGGTCACGAGACCACGAAGCGAGGCTAGCTAACCTGACCTTGGAGCAACCCCTTATTTCTAGACAATCGAACAACTACCAACTTCAACACCGCATACGTATCATACAGTGATATTCGTGCCCGTTAATAAAGCGAGTATACCAACACTGATTAGTAGACGTATAGATTAGGAAATACACAATAAGCTAGAGCTTAAGAACCGTACTGGAAACAGTACACGGATCGCCTGGCCTTGTCTATTTCAGTTAAAGGAGAAAGCTACATTACCCTTAAAGCTTGAGACCACGTATTAGTTTAACTGCTAACGCGTCAGATCGCCTAGAGAATTGTATCTTTATTTAGAGAAGATTACGACCTCCCTTAAGCTTAAGAGAATTTGTACTGGCCTTACAGCCAATACAACAGATCGCTGAGAGAATCGCAGTCTTGCTAAGAATACTTTACAGGCCCGACGGCTGTAAAGGACGTACACACCTAAATACCCTCACCTTGACACCCTTACCCTGACGACCTCAACCTTGACCTTGACCTCAACCTCGACCTCGACCTTAACCTTGAACTACAACATATATAAGGACTAGCACACTGCTTTACACAACAAGATAGATCCTAAATAGAAGGAGAGAATTACCAGACATGGTTATGGGATTGATGTAACAACTGCCTTAGAGGAAGACCTGGAAGAATATATAGAAACAAAAATCTATGAGTATATATATAAGAACTTTACGGATTATACATTATGGTTGCTATTCTAAGAAGAATTCAAAGGCTTTACCATTAAGGACTTTAGAAAGATACGCTCTATTACTAGAGTAAAGCTCCATACTTACCTACTCCAAAGAGGAGTATATGTCGCTACACACAGCAATAGATACCCACTCTACAAGGTTCTGCATAATGTTCTTATAGAAGAGGAACCTCACAAATGGACAGATAAGGAAATCATAGGAGCTCTTAAGGAAGTCAGCCCTATAATTACAGTGGCACTACAAGAACAACTTAACTTAATATAAATAGCTCTAATATCAAATCAAGCTATAACCCCGTTAGTTATAGCCTCTTCAGTTCCTATAACCCCCCCCCGCAGCCCACTACCTTCCCACACAGTGCTGACGCCTGTAAACCATCAACTACCTCTACTACCTCCAACGCCTATAATCCAGCCTATAGCTATAGCTACAACACCTAGAATATAAATACCTACCCCTATAACACCCCAACTAGCTGTTGCATCTATACCCTAGCAAACTGCACCAACCGCCACCCAATAGTAAGCTGCACCTACCTCCACCCAAGATCAACTACTTACTCTCCTTACTTAACTCCTATAGACGCAGAATTAGTAATTATCGCCTATAGCAACTGCCTCTACCCTCCCTCTAGTAACCGCTCCTATTTTACCTGGTCTTCCTCCTACCCAGTATCTTCACCCTAGTACTGCTAATACCGACCCTGCTATACACCTGCCTACATACAGCAAAGAGGCAGCTACTATCGCCAAGATCTACACAGACAACCAGAAGTACGATAGAGTGAGTAATAGCTTTAACTTTAAGTTAACTATCTTCTATAATATCTGCAAGAGAGCTAGTCTACCTCCTAAAGGCTATATAACTACATTCCTAACCATGCTAAAAGGACTTGCTTAGGATTACTACTACAATAGCAGTCTTTTAACTAGATCATTCACTAAGGCATATAACCATATGCGTCACTTCTTTAAAGGACTAGAGTACTATTAGAGAAACCTTACTAAATAGAACGCCACCGACTTCTAAGGAGTCATTAATGAGAACCCTAATAAGCAAATCTATTAGAGTTTCCAACTACTCCTTAATAAGCTCTTAAAACACCGCTATAGATTACACCTAGAGTTTTATATAGACCTCTTCCTTATAAATAAGCTAGTCACCACTTGCTAAGGAGTACTAGCATGCCGTATCACTATTTTTAACCCCTCTAAAGACCTCTCCTAGTTAATTAGCAAGTTACAATCTTCTATAGTTATATAGGAGAAGGAACACCCTTTCTAGGCCTTAATAAGACCGTCTCAAGGAGCCTACTTTATAGATCGCATATACCGCCATAATATCCGTAACAACCGTAACCGAACCCGCTCCTATAGACAAAATACTATCAGATCCCTAAAGGCCAAGTGCTACGTTTGCTAAAAGGAGAGCTGCCGCTTATGGAAACATATAGAGGAGGAACGGAACCGTTTTAGAGACGAGTATAAAAGACGTTTTAACAATAACAAGGGCCGCAATAGTAACTTTAAAGAACGCTTCAGACAATACACTATCTACTATAAAGGAGACGACAACAATGAGTACAATAAGACCTTTAAAGCTCTTGTGCTAGACACAGACGCTGACAAAAACACTAATAATAATAATAGCAAGGAAGAATTAGAAGACCCTGACAGCTACTACCTTATATTATTTAGGACTCTCACTATAGACAAAGCAACCTCTATAAGCGTAGAACTAGCTAACAAGGCGTGCGCTTACTTACTTACTACAACCTCTATAGAACCTACTACGGAAACTAACCCGTTTAACTATAACACAATAACCGCTGCTTCACGCTATACTTCCACAGTATTTATAGGAATTATAATTAATACCAGTGCGTTAAAGAAGTCTATAGCCGGTTATAGACAATTCTAGGCACTACAAAACGCGGACCAATCTATAAAACTTAATACCTCAACTAAAGGACAAGTTAACGTATAGTTCGGCATTAAAATTGCTATCTTTATTAGAACTGCGGATGTTGTCACCCCTATAGGCAAGATACAGTTTCATATTGTCTATATAGATACCCCCTTCTTGCTCTGTTTAGTGGATATAGATAGACTCCAAATCTACTATAACAACCTTAGAAACGTTATTATCACTTATACCAAAAAAGTACTAGTAGTGCGACGGTTTAGCCACCTATTTCTCCTATAGAGCTTATTACTACAGTCATATTTATCCAAATCCTTTAACGCGAACCCCTGCTACTTAACAAATATAGAGCTACGGCGCCTATATCGCCGATTTGGACATCCCTTAGTTAAGAAATTACAAAAGCTACTCTATTATGCTGGCTATAAAACTAATAGAATAGCCATTAAGCAACTAACTAAGTTCTGCTACTACTATTAGAAGTTTAGTAAATTACTAGGCAGATTCCGCTTCACCCTATAAAACAATGTCAATTTTAACTACAATATCATTATTAATATTATGTACATTAGCGGATTACCCCTCCTACACATTATTAATAAAGGAACGCGATTCTAAGCTAGCAAATAGCTATAAGACATTAGCGCTAAACACACATGGGACATTCTATGGATATATTGGATTAATACCTACCTAGGGCCACTAGACCTAATTACCCACAACGCTAAAAAGAACTTTGTTAGTAAGAAATTTAAGTAATATACTACCATTATGGGAATTAGTATAAAGGGAGTACCGGTTAAAGCACATAACTCTATTAGAATGGTAGAGCGCTACTATAGTCTATTATGCCAAGCCTATTAGATTATTATAACTGAAATCCCCAAAATTAATAAGAAGATAGGACTCTAAATAGCGTTTAAAGCAATTAACAATTTAGCTGGCCCTAGAGGACTAGTTCCCATACTTCTAGTCTTTAGAGCCTACCCCCAAATAGTTAAATCCAATGCACTATCCCCTATAGTTATATAACGCGCTGCCGCAATCAAAAAGGCTATGGTAGAGATATAGAAGCTACGAGCTAAACGACAGATTGCTAACGTGCTAAATATGCGAAACGGACCTAATGCTGATGCGATTTATAATCTCCTACTAAATTCGCCTATTTTGGTCTAGAGAGAAGAAAACACTGGCCAAAGCGGCTATTAGGATGGGCCATTTACCTTACTCACTATTAAGGGTAAAACATGCACTATTAAACTATCTAGCGGACCTATAGCCTTTTGATCTACGGTTATAAAACCCTACCTTTAAGCAACTAAATCGCAGGAGCAAATTGTTGGACTAGAATCGCCACCTAAACCTCTATTTAGGTCAGCCCTTCCTAAGACTGTCTTAGAGAGACCTGCTAAAGCTTAGCAACAACCCCTAAAACAAGGCAGAGGACGCCCTCGCAAATACCCTCTACTTACGGCTATGGCTGACATCACCATCTACCTACAGGATAATAGTTAATTTAGTACTTAATTCAGCGCCTTCTAATAGAAGGAGCTTACTAGTCTACTTAAGAAGGGAGTTTTTAAGATTGTAAGACTTACAGATATACCATAAGGCGTATAACTCTTTAATTCGCGATTTATTAATAAGATTAAGAATAAGGGAACTAATAAGGCTTTTAAGAAATCCCAACTAGTTATATAAGCTTATAATGACTTAGAAAAGGAACTGGTTCTTACCTAATTACCAACCATTTAATAAGTCAGCCAATAACTAATTCTCTATATCGCCGCCATAAAGCTTCCATAGGCACGACTTTACCTCTAAGACATTTTACAGGCCTATATACAATCAACCACCACACTAAATTAAGAATTCTACGTACAACCTCCATATAAGCTAATTAAGCAACTTGGGATTAACAAGGCCTCCGTTTTAAAGGTTGTAAAACCACTCTATAGAGTACCGGAAGCTGGTAACCACTGGTTTAAGATATATTACTTATATCACATCTAATAGTTGCACATGGACCAGTCTATATATGACCTCTGTCTCCTACAGAGCAATGAACCCTTCAGCATTGTAGGCCTACAAACTAACAATACTCTATTCCTGGTAGATAAGACCTTTATAAACGCAGAGCAAAACGAGCTGTATAAGGCCAAGTTTATAGCTAAAGAATAGGAATAACTTACCGTTAATACGCCCATTAAGTTTAATAGTGGAGTTATTTAGCTACTAACTAACGGGAGTATTACGCTTACTTAGGAACAACAATGCACAAACCTTAGTATAATTAGCACTAAGCTTGCCATAAGTACAGGATTAAGAGGAGCTATAAGAACTTTAACTCTAAAGGACTAGTACATCACTTAACGCACTAGAGGTGTATATATTGCTTTAGTTTGCCAGCCAGGAGCCTTATTTAATTTATCCTTTACCGCCCAGGTAATTAACCCCAATAAGGAAGATGTAAAACAGTTAAATAAGCGTCTAAACTGGCAAATCGAGAACGCTAATAGAGGCCTTAAGTTTGTTAAGTTAGATATTAAAACCCTATAGCTCCTGGTGTTTATGGACGCGTTATTTACTAATAATAAGGACCTCTCTTCGCAGATTGGCTACATTATTGTACTAGCTAATGCTACAAAGAAGGCCAATATTGTCCATTAGAGCTTAGTTAAGTGCAAAAGAGTCACTTAGAGCGTACTAGCTTCTGAACTCTACAGTACGGCCTATAGCTTTGACATTGGCGTTGTGATTAAATCTATAGTAGATAAGATCCTACAAATCAACCTCCTACTTGTGCTTTGCACTGATTTTAAGTCCTTATATAACTATCTAGTACGACTCGGAACTACCTAAGAAAAGCGCCTGATGATTAACGTAATGTGCCTCCGGCAAGCCTATAAATGGAGACAGATTACAGAGGTGAAATAGATTAACGGAGAGGCCAACCCTGCTAATGCCATAACAAAGGGAAAACCCTACGCGGCTCTTTAACGGCTTATTAATACAAACCAAATCAATCTATAAGTTGTAGAATGGGTTAAATGAACGAACTTAGATTTAGCTTAACGTTAGGTAACTAATTATAACGGTGCGGACCCTAAATTTAACCAGCTAATCAGGATTTTCTATCCCCAGGATAGAAAATCGCTATTGGCTCGCTTACTACTAGCGCCTTAGCGACCCTCGCGATATATTAACCTACTACCCCTAACGATTCTTCTTGCAATTATGGACCTGTAAAAGGAGCGTGGAAGCTATTGCGTATTAATTAGATCTCTAACTATTGCGTATACGCTACGAATAGTCTAGAAGTAAACTTGACTTTAGAGTGTAGATTAGCCTTCTTTTTAGAGTTGCTCCAGTGTCGGAATGTTAGTTATATGACGTGGTTACGAGACCACGAAGCGAGGCTAGCTAACCTAACCTTGGAGTAACCCCTTACTTCTAGACAATCAAACAACTACTAACTTCAACACCGCATACGTATCATACAGTGATATTCGTGCCTGTTGATAAAGCGAGTATACCGACAATTAATTAGCAGGTTATTAAGATTATTAAGAGGGTAGGCTATTTAATACGCTTCTTACCACTGTACTTGCCCAACTTTAATCCTATTAAGTTAATATTTTCTATCCTTAAAGCCTAGATAAAATATTACTATTATTTTATACGGTTAGCTTATCTAATATTTAGTTACTTTCTATAAACGGCAATTATATAAAGTAGGTGTAATTAATTTATAAGGGCGTATTTTTATTATATAGTAAATGGCCTCTATATAGAATATAAAGAGTTAAATTAGGTGCATAAATAGCTAGCTACTTTTAAGAGAGGTAAACTTAATATTATAGAAGTAAAGGGGCCTGCTAATAAAAGAGTTAGTAAAGAGTTAAGTATTTAGGAGCTGTAATTAGTTATCTTTAAGTAAGCCCTCCTAATAAAGCTATAGTAGCTTACTGTTTATAATATATAGGCTTAAAAGCAAATAACTCCTCCCTAAATTCTTATACTAATCTATTACTTATACCTAGCTAAATAGCAAGTTAATATAGCCTTAATAAGCCGTTCTTTATCTACTTAAGATTTTTAATCTTCTAGTCCTATTTCTTAGTAATATTCTTTACCTACTACTACTTTAACTTCCGCCGCGAATTTTATACTAACCCTATCTTCTAATTAAAAAACCTTTATATAACATCTGCCTTATCCTTTTTAAATAAGTATAGTTAAATAATAGGGCTTAAACCTATAACCTACTATAGCGGTAAAATGCCTACTAAAGGCTATATATTTATAGGTAGGGCAGGTGGTGTATATATAGGGTATAGCAGCTACTATTAAAGCTATTAAGAGTATATAGAAGGCTAGGTAGGAGGCTAAGGAGAAGGTTAAGGGGGTAAAATACCTAGTAGTGTATATAGGGGAGGGTGCTATATATAAGGACCCGGTTAATACTAGTATATAGGTATCTATAACTATAGCTCTTAGTCCCGTTACTACTTATAAGCCTCCTAACTCTTCTATATAGAGCTTATACTATCTATTATTATTTATTAAGCAGCTATTTTAAACTGCATCTTTTATATATTTATTATTTGCTATATTACGCTCTTTATTTCTTACGCGGTAGTAGCCTTATTTAATAGTTAAGAAGCTCTTATAATAGGGCCATTTAATCTAAAAATTGCGTAGACCTTAGGAGGAGGGCTATATTATATTGCCTTGCTATAGGTTATAGTAATTAACTAGGCCTTATATTTACTAATGCCGACTCTATAATATTGGTTATTATATAGGTCTATAAAGTAGATACCTTTATAATTATTATACTGCTTAAAAGTATACTGCTACCAGTTATAGAGCTCCTTTTAATAGTCGCCTATATATTATAATAATTCTATATATATAGCATTCTAATCCTTAAGTCTGCTTATATAAGTTTTATACTTTAAGGGCGTTATATCTATAAGTAGTATATCCTTACTAGGTATATCCTTATTTAATAATACTGCTTTCTTCTTTACCTAATAGGTACTATACTATATCTATAGCTTAAATATACTCTATAAAATTTTATGCCGGAACTATAACGCGTATTAGTAATATATAGCTTTAAGGTTAGCAGCTTCCTTCTTACTAAAAGTATTAAGATACTAAGTATACCTAGATCTACGCCCGCTAAGTGTTTTAAGAATAGTAATGCATTTATTAATAGTATAGTCCTTATTATCTAAAACGCAATCTTCCTTAGCATAAAAAGTAAGCTCTATATCTAAAAGGTTAAACTAAGGGAGTAGTATTAAGTATAGAGTTTTAGTATAAATCAGCTAATTATTAATGTAGATCTTTAGAATAATCTATAAAGGATTATCTGGTATAGAGGCTAGCTTACTACCCTTATCTAATTTAGAAGTAGGAGGCTCCTAATAAATAGTAGTCTTATATTAATTCTTAGCTAGCCTCTTTTTACTACTTCTACTAATTACTAGCTCTAGAAAAGTAGCTACTTCTAATAGGGGATTATTATCTTTAAGGTCTATTATCTCCTAATCCTCCTCTAAGTATCTATATAGCTCCTTCTAAAGCTCCTCCTCTAGCTCCTTCTCTAACTCCTTTACTTCCCTACTATCTATATTGCCTTACTACTTAAACTAAACTTATATAGACTTCTACTTTAGGGGCTTAAGCGCTAGCCTTAGAGTAGGCTTTACAGCGGGCTTTATAGGAGGTTTTATAGCAGACTTAGAAGAACTTGTAATAGGCTTTATAGTTAGCTTTATAGTTAGCTTTATAGCAGGCTTCGCGGCAGGCTTTATAGTAGGCTTTATACTAGGCTTTTTGGTAGACTTTATGGTAGACTTTAAGGTAGAGGATTTACCCCCTTTCCTTATATTAGCGGCTAGAATATTAGTACAAGTACAAGGTAACACTAAAATACTAAGAATTAGTATATAAAATAAGTTCTTATATAAAAAAAGAGCTTTACTAACCTTTTAATCCGAATAATGGCAAGTATTAAAATATCTAGTTTTTTGGCGTGTTTTTTTGAGATTTGGGCGCCAAGGATTTAATGTGTTTATGTATATACCAACTCGTCTACTACTAGCGCCTTGGCGGCTCGCGCTACCTATTTGTTTATATAAGCTCTCGCGGCCACCTTTCCTTCTCCTTAGCTTAGTATCTTTATTAGATAGCAATCCATAAGCTTTAGTTTAGAGGCATTTGTGTAAGCCGTTACATCTATACAAGAAAGGAAAAGCCATAAGGTATATATAAAGACATACTAAACTATAAAATCTATGGGTGTTTAATAAAGTATATATTAACGTAGAAATAAATATATTAAGGAATTTATAAAATATACTAGTACTGTTTTTTATACTAAATAGCATTACTAGGTATTTAAAGAGTCCCTATTATATATAAAAGGCCATATATTTTTTATCTCCTTTATATATATAAATTTAATTAAAGGCAGTAACTATATTAAGCTTTATAAAGTATTATACCTTTACTAAATAGTTAAGCGTTTCTTAAATTAGGGGAATTAGATATTGGTTTTAAATTATAATTACGTTTAGAGCTTAATAATTAGTAGTAATTCTTTAATTAACGTTTAATACAGATCCTACTAGCCTACGTAGACTACTCCATTACAGGGGAGAAAACTTATATATTTATAGGAAGAAAACCCCTATAGTTAGTGGAGAAAAAACCCCAATTTACTATGTTTGTACATAGCAGGGGCCCTATAGGCCTACAGCACATCCTCCTCCTTAGATGTTTTAAACTCCTTAGGAACTACTACTTCTTTCTCTAGCTTATCCAAAGCTAGGGTTCACTCTATCCCAGCTAGGCCTTGCCAATTAATCGCTATATACTTATTGCTTCTCCTATATCTTAACCGTCCCCTATATACTATCTCTTATTAACTATTACTATATACGCCTTGCCGT
>Ga0307507_10000484_pt1 | contig 83870 bp, 21 predicted proteins | sample 7_EM_MG_FD_207223 | JGI IMG/M metagenome (GOLD analysis project Ga0307507, IMG submission 207223) | Populus trichocarpa ectomycorrhiza microbial communities from riparian zone in the Pacific Northwest, United States - 7_EM | ecosystem: Host-associated > Plants > Roots > Unclassified | place...
AGAAGAATAGCAGCGCCGCTCGATATTTTATGCGGTCCTCGAGTCACGTGACTCGCGTCTACCATAATCCACGTCTGCCAAGATCCACCGTTTTCCACCAGCGCCGTAACACCTTTAGCTTTAGTAAACGCGTTAATAGGTGCAGCAGCGGTCTTATATTTAACTATAAGATTAACCTAAAAAGCCTTCCTTACGTACGTTAATTATATATCTATTATTCCCTCTACTTCACACCATTTATCTATATTATTAACTTCTTTAGGTATTATAGAATCCTTTAAACTTAATAATAAAATAACAGTAGTTAATTAATTAAGCTAGAAGGAATAAAGGCCGTAATATTTACTAACTTAATACATATTTTTGGTAACAAACTTTTAGAATTTAAAGACTCCAAATGAGATAGGTAGAACGTTAGTAAATAGCGTTATACTATTAGCGTATACAGCCAGATTTAAAAGAAAGGTTTAAGGGCCTTTAGACTGTCCTACAGCAGTAGGAGGTATTAATATAGGTAATACAGGTTTGGCGGTAAAGTCTACTTCTTAAGGCGCTTTAGAAGTATTCTTTGTAGTATTCTTAGGTGCTTTGGCTTTCCTCCTGTGTGCTATGGCGCTAACTGCAATAGGAAAAAATATAGGCTTTGAATAGCTTCAAAAAATAGGCAACGGCGATGCGTTGGTATGGAGGATGGGTGGTGGCATGCGCGGGTATAGAAAAGTGGTTCAAACAGGTGAGGATTCGGCAAATTTCTGTGCTAGATCATGGTTTCTGACATAAACCCGTCCTTTTCTGAAGCGACTGTATGACGGTTGGAAAGTCAAAACTGCGCACAGACGAAATTTGTTAGGAACCGTCATAACCATACCGACCGTTATAACCCTATCACCTACGCTAGTAGATTCAAGCTAACTTATGATTTCGAAAGATTTTTTTATTTAATTTCGCTGAATAGAAATAAAAAAGTCAACGCCGCTTCCTTTCGGATTCGAGAGTTATTATGAAACTTTCGGGCGTGGCGCGTGCGAGAAGGAAATTATGCGAGAAGGATCGAGGATTGCGGATGGTATAAACTGTGCCACTTGGCTGCATGACACCATCCTCCAACGTTTGCTTGGTGTCTATTTGTAACTACAGCTACGTAAACTGAAAGGCATTACATGCCGACTTTCAGCGTTCAACGCCGCCATTCTTTTCGTAATCCTCCATCGTCTGGCTGTTAAAGGGCATTCATCTCAAAGCGATGAATCTATTTGCATGCCAACTTTCGGTGTGTAACGCCACCATTCTTATTACAGTCCTCGCTACAACCCTCACCCTCGCTATACCTCTGTTCACCTCCATGGACACTCCTTGCCAAGACTCCACCGCATCCTCTCAGGTATCTTCCCATGAATATCCAACCTCTCCAACTCGTCTGAGCTTCCTTAAATCGGGCTGGGGTGTCTACAGACTCTGGGCATTTCCCACCGGGAGGAAGTCCGATACCGTAGTATACTTCCAGACTTCCATCCCAGCACTTGTCAGTTACGTTCTCGGACCAACATGGCGGTCTCAGCTGGCCGATGGAAACAGCGCCACGATTGAGAAACCTACCGAGAACTGGAGTTATACGGATGAGATGGCGTTAGCTATGCGTATTCGTCATGTCGGTGGGGCGTTGATAGATGTTAGTGATGCTTTAGGGCTGTGGTGGCTGTACGAAGGAGTATGCAAAAGGGAGTGGAGCCCCTTAGAAAACCTACGAAAGTATATCTTCGGATGGCCAGGTGGGGGAGGTGTCTGGGTCCTGACGCTACCTTTACGGGTTGAAAAGCCGGTGTTTGTGCGGGATCAATTTGGAAATTTAGTAAATCCTGTCGATCCCAGTCTGCTGGAGCTTGATGAAGAGGACTGGGATATGTATTTGGATGGTGGTGTCAGGCTGGACAGCCTGCGTGGTGCCGAAACCATGGAGGAATATTGTGAGAAATTGAGAGAGCTTGGTGCACGCTTTTATGAGAACCCTAGGGATAGTGAGGAAGTAATGGAGCTTGAGTTGCTCGATGGAAAGAGAGTTCTTAGGCAAACAGAGGGTTTTTCGGCTATTATACAAAGGGAGAAGCGACTGTGTAAGGTCAAAATTTAGGCACCTTATGAATATACTAGATGTATGCCAAGACTTTTGCTGTATATATTATCTTCCTTCCTGGTTGATCCTCTTTGTAAATCCTCTTCCCAGCTTCCCAGCCTCCATCTTATCTGGCGAGCATCCCTTTGAGACCTCCGCTAGATGCCTTCGTTATCTCATAAATTAGACGTACGTAGTCCCCGCACCCCAAATCTTCTGCGAAGCGTCTGAGAGCTTATGGGCATCGCTTTAGTAAGAAGTGAATATTTTAAGAATTAATTTTTATCCTCTTCTACGAGCTATATCTTAACCACAATAGTTATAATATATTTATTTAATATAATAGATTCACTTTTGGAGCTCTTGCTGCACCTGGCCCAAAAGACCAAAACCATCCAAAGGAACCCTGAAGAACTCCCAGGGAATCCCCCTGAGATGCATGCATCGCAGGGGAGGCACACGTCGAACGACGGTGGTTCACACTCGCGCGCGACCGCCAGAACTATGCCTAGCAATAGCCCTCCACAACAAAGATGGGTGAATACCACACCATAAAACAGAAATACCTCTATTAAGAAGGCATTTAATAAAATATAAAGCCTATTAAACGCGTCTAGTATCTAGAACTATAGGGGAGTAACTATTAACTATAATAAACTAATATAGCTAGTAAAATGGCTCTGCCAGTCTAATAAACCTTAGGCGCCCCTTTAGTAAATCCTTAATTAAATTCTTTAATAGATAAGTAAAAATTAAAATAAATAAAACCTCTTCTTATTGGTAAACTGTACCTAGGCTACTATAGCTACGCTTTTATAGTATAGGGAACCTACCCTTTTTAAGATAATAACTACTTATATAATTATAATATAACTAAATATAGAAAAAGTAGAGGGGCTTAGGGGATAATTAAAAATAGAAGTCCTTATAGAGATTTATAAAGAGGTTTATAATACTATTATAGTTTAATACCTTAAGAGCGGAGGTATTAGAGTCACCTTAAAGGACTAATAGGTAAAGGAATAAGCTATAAGGGTAGGAGATAGGCTAGAAAAACGGATTAGTATAAAAGTACTTTATAAATTTTTTTTAGTTAAAGTCCTAGCGGTTCCTATAAGCCTTAGGGTAAAAAAGAAATGCTAGGCGGATAATATAGCAACTATATAAAAGATAGTAAAATAAATAGAATACTTTATACTAGGTTTTAAGATTACCTAAATCTAATAGCTTTAATAGGAAAATATAAACTAAGTATATAATAAGAATAATAAGAGAATATAAGGGTCGCTAGAGACTTGCTAGGGCAGGCTTGCGGCCGATAGCCCCGATACCTGTATCGGATAATAAGCCTATCAGCTGATAGTATTACGAAAGTATCCGATAATCCCCCGATACTTTTAGCCACACTTCCCCCACACCCCCTAGCGCATAACTATTAATGAGAATAAGTAAAGAGATAAATTAAACCCTCTTTTATTACCCTCTAGCTACCGTATAATAAAGAAACTATAAAGGAACACCTAGAATTCTATAATCTGCCCAGTCCTTCGCGTATTCTGATGCCTCAAGTATCCATAAAGTAGTCTTTATACGGTCCCATGGAACACAACATCGAGAGCCTAAAAATACTCTCTTTAGTTTATTACTCATTCCAGGTATTAAGAGAACTTTAATTGCAAGTAATAAGAGTCTTAGGAACCTTATATGCTGTAGAGACTAAGTCCACTATAAAATAGCTGTTGTATGGCTATTAAGTGGAATTGGACTCTCGTTAATATAGGTATCAAACTCATCCTGGCTCTGTGGACAAGTATGCTTTAAATAATGCTAAAGGCGAGCCTTATAAAAGGCGGAGAGGTTTTCTTTAGACTCTAAAGGTGACTTTTGGGTCTTAGTTGCGTACGATATAGTTAAATCTAAAAGTATCGCTTTCTCGCGAAATCTCTCCTAGAGCTTTCGTACGCTAAAGAGCTTCTTTTCTCCTTTAACAGTAATATAATCATTCTAATCTTTTAAGAAGGCTGTATGACACTCTGGGTCAAGAACCCGTGCCGCTAGATAGTAGGGAGAATTATCTAGCTTCTTAACGTACTTTATAAGCTTTTTCTCGGCAGATTGGAGTTAAGGGGCTATAAACTTATCCTTAGCCTTAGTAGCTGTTATTTAGGAAAGGATTAGCTAAAAAAACGTTAAGAGTATTGTACGACATACTAACGCGGTCTATATCATATCCTTAAGAATATTAATTAATTCTAGAACCCTCTTAAGTGTTATACAATCTCCTTAAAGGAATAGAGTTGCTTTATAGAAAGACTAAAGGAAATCACAAATCGTACAAAGATATATCCATTCGCTTATTAAGAGGATATCATCTTTTAAGAAATCCTTATTATAGTATTCAACGTAGAGTTAAAGTGTAGCCTTTACGTTGTCCTCTAGAGCTACATTTAATATATTAAACCAGCTATTCTATCTTATACAATTATTAAGAGGAATTATTCTACCAGTACGCTTTATAAACCATGTTATACGGTTAGCTAAGCTACGGATATAAATAATGTGGTTATAAAGCTTCCCCATTAGCCCCATAATATCTTAAATATTTTTACCCCTTTTATACTTTTCATACAATACGGGCTTTAATTCTTTACCCTTCTTTTTCCTCTTATCTTTTCTCTTAACTGGCGGTAGTGCTTATTATACAGCTTCTTCTTCTTCTTCCTCCTCTTCTTCTTCCTCCTCTTCTTCTTCTTCGTCCCATTCCTTATCCTCTTTATTATATAAGTCCATAAGCTTCTTATCCTTCTTTAAACTAAATAGAAAGGCCTAAACAATAAGATTAATAACATGCCCCTAACAGCGAATTCTTTAATATATTGCAATCCAGTTAATTTTATACTTAAGGCTAAGCCATTGGCCAATTATATAATAGAGAACATTGTTTAATCCAGTATTATCGCCAACAAGAGCTCCAATCTTTGTTTTAATACCATACTTAATAAGAACGGGACGAAGCGCCTTCTTTTAATCTATTCTACTCTAACTAGATACCGTATAAAGGGCAATTAAGGGGTTCTGGTATTCTTCCTAGATATTAATAAAGCTAGCATAGATTCTAAGAAGAAGGGTATAACTTAGAGAGGTCTAGATGTCTATAGCAAAGTAAATACTTATCTTTACAGATTGAAGTACTTTTTATACAATATCTTAACCCTTAGTAAAGTATTTAAGAATCTAGGCTGTAATTATTAAGTGGTGTATAGGGATAATTAAGGGTGCTTTTTGATTTAGTGCTTTTACAAAAGCATAAAACTCTGGCCATTCTATACATGAGAAGGGAAGCCGTTATATAATAATCAGATCTAGAAGTGCTTACTTTACGGTATTTTAATATACTATACGCTTTAGAACCTCGCCCTTAAGACCTTTAATTTAACCCTCTTCCAGAAGCTTAGCGTAAAGTGCTTAAGTAGAACTCTCTCCTTGATTTCTCACTGTTGTACGAGTATTATTCTCCCCTAGACTCCATTTAATCTTATGTTTCCTAAGATAAATTTAAAGTCCATGTGTTAAGCTATGATATCCTTTTAAGTCTTTAGAAGGACAATATTAATAGAAATAGCTCTTCTTCGTACAAGCTTTCTCTTCAGCTGTTGCTGTACGAGTATATTTATGAATTAAGGAAGAATGTTTCGTTGTTGTTTATCTAGTTAAGACTGAGCCTCCATTAGCCTTAGTTTCAGCGCTTAAAAGAGCAGAAGAAGTATCATTTTCAAGTAAAATATTGCTATTGAAATCATTAGATTAAAGATTACTATTAGCCATATAGAAACTGTTGTATAATTAAGAGATTATCTAATTTTCTATGTAGAAGTTCTAAATGCCAAGCTTTATCGGATAAATATCGGATAATCCGGTGTTAGCTGATACTATTATTATCCGATAGGCTATTAGGATAAAAGTTATCGACCGCAAGCCTGTGCTAGGGAGACGCTAGTTAAATATATAGCTCCCTTATTATTAGTATATATATACTAGAAATATAAAAACCCCTTATCTAAAAAGGAATAATTATAAATGGCCTTATATATAATATAAGGCTCTATAACTATAAACTATGCCTAGAATAATGCTATTACTATATATAATAGGGATATACCTAATCTATATGCATAGTATAGGTATACTATAGCCACTATATAGGCCCCTATAATATAAGACACTGCTTAAATTAAAACTAAATAAAATATGTAAACTGCTACTAAAGTATATATAAGGCGTAGGAGAGAGAAGACTGCATTAAATATAGGAGATAGGAGGTAAGGGCCCAACAGCTATGGGAATAACTGTATATTAGGTTATATAAATAGAAATAATAGGTAATAAGCTAGGGGGATATAGGTGCCTTTCTAGTATTTTCTACCTTTAATACTAGGGGGCTAGGCTAGCTATTCTAAGCCTTAATAGGCCAGAAGTAACGCTATATAATATTACTAGACTAAATAGGGATATAAGGGTTATAGGGAATATAAGGGAGAGGACGCCCTATAGAAAGACCCCTATAGACAGCTATAGTAAGCTTAAAACTAGGACAATTAAGAATTAGACTTAATATAGTAAATATAATATTTATAGCCAACCTATAAAGGGTATATAGCTAACTAGTAAAATTAGGGGAAGAACTAGAAATAATAATAGATTTAGATATAGAAGCGCTAGTAGGAATATAAGATATGGGAATAAAAGGCTCTATATAAAATAAGTAGTAACTAGGGCGCAAATATAAAAGATAAAGGTTTTAAATTTTTTAGAGAAAGTAAAAATAAAAGAAGTAAGGAATAAAGGAGAGATAAAGGACCCTTACTAGGGGTCCGCTACCTATCTATTATATAGTATAACTATAGCAATATAAACTATTATCTGGTAAGGCCCTTACTAAACAGTCTAGACCTAAAGAAATACTATATCCTTACTATATAAGAGCCGTATTATAATAGCTGTATATAATTAATATGCTGCCCCTATAGATTCTAGCTCCTATATAAACTAAAAGCAGCTATATATATATACTTTATAATTAGTAAGGCCATTAGCCTATCCTTATAGTTATAGCAGGTAGTTAACCTAGATATTATAGTTATAATAATCTAGATATATAGGGGACTAGTATAAATTATTAATATATATAACCTTAGGGTTAAAGGAGTCCCTTAAATAGAGAATATTATATTAGTAATAAGCTTACTAGAAACTAAAGGTATAGAGTTTATCCTATTAGGAGATATAAACCTCTACTACCTATAATAGGGGGGTATCTATATTACTGCTAAATAATAGGTAAAGTACCTACTAAGAGCTATAGATATCTAGGGCCTTAAACTAGCCCCCTAGGAGTAATTATATAGTAATAAGTGTAACGGGACTAGCCTAGTTACAGTAGGAATGTCTTGGTAAAACACTCGATAGATAACTATATAAAACTGTTTATAACTATTTATAACTGTCTATAACTGTCTGCAACTATCTGCAACTATCCGCGATTATCTACCGTAATCCACCATTTTCCACTAAGTTCCGCCAACTTAATTAAATTCTACTAAATTCCACTAATGTGATGGAATTTGGTTAAAACTTATTAAAACCCGCGTAGGTTTATGTCTACGCGTCTACTGCCAAGACCCTAAATATTTAGTTATAAGTTTCCTATATTCCTTTCTCTTCTTTATATAACATCTTATACTCTACAAGAGCTATATACCTATAGATTTAAATAGAATTTATATTATTCCTTTAAATATTCCCTAAAGCCTCTTCGCGCCCTTATATTACGTTGCGTTAAAACAACTACTATTAAAATGGTAAATGAACCCAAATCCCTTTTAATAACCACGAGTATTATAACCCTAGTTAGGGAATAGTTAACTATAATGTAACAGTCCTTTATGGAAGCCTTAGCTTAGTAGTAGGCTACACTAGAAGCCTAATACTAGTAATTAATAGAAGCACTCCGCAAAGGACTCTGTAACGTTAAGGCACCTATATTATAGACCCTAATAATAACACCTATAAACAAGATTAATATAATGGTATCTAAACCTAGCCCGTTAAATAAAAAAATAGAACTGGTAATAGTAGCTTAACCTATATATATAATAAACCAAATACCTATTATAAAATCTAAAAAGCTCCCTAATCCTCTAATGTTTAATAAAAACCAAAATAACCTACGTCCCTTTATAACCAAGCTCTGTCTTAAACTCTTAATAAACTATAACTAATACCCTACTAAAGCTAGTAAAATTAGCTATAGAATGTCTCATTTAAGTAAGGACGCTGCATAAACTATAGATCTATTTTTCCATAACGGCACCTTTGTTAATTTTAAAATCTTTGTCTCCCTACTAGAACGAACGTATAATAACGCTAGCCGCGAATATATAGCTATTATTAAACTTAAAAACCTATAATAATAGAACCGAGAATTTACTAGCTTCTTTTTAGAATTTTTAGGCCTTATTAGCGAACTAGATTAGAATAAAGCCGCTAAAGTTACTGCTCTTTAATAAGCTATTTTAGATAAGATTAGAGCCTAGTTAGTAGGTAGGGAACTACCAAAAGACCTACCTAAATTTGCTATAATATGTTAATGAATTAACAAGGACCTTTAATATAATAAACAGACTTATTCTCTAAAGCTAACTACACCTTATGTTTAAAACTCCACAAAACTAATATATACTTTGAAACGCGATCCCTCTCTAAACTTAAAAAGTCCTATGTATAACCCTATAGACCTTAATACCACTTAATCTTATATACCCTTAGAAACTAATAAATAAAGAACTTAAGCCATAAACAAAGAATGCTTTAGATGTAGTAAAAAAGGATATATTTAAAGGAATTGCCAAACTTACCCTTTTAAAAAGGTCTGCTATAGTTCCTCCTGGACATTAAATCGCACTCATTCTTTAAGCTGTACTTATTCCTTAACTTATACTTATTCTATAAATTATACCTAGTCGTTACAAAGCATCTTACTTTTAGTTAACTTGGAAAACAAATTATCCTAAGGCCAAGTTGCGCCTTAGGATAAGAAGTGGAAGAGTATAAATATCTAAGCTCTTCTAGCGCTAATACACAACATAACTCCCTTAATATACTTAGTGAAATTTAAACACTTAGAAAATAGAAGGAGGTATAAATACTAATAGACAGCGGAGCTACTAGCATAGGCTTTATTAATACAAACTACGCAAAAACTTAACGCCCAAATTTAAAGAAACTTAATAAGCCCTAAGGCTTATAAGGCTTTAATAGCAAGCCCTTAATATATAGCAAACTAAAGTACTACACTCTTATAAAGATGCGGATAGGTAAATACCTTAAATACATTTCCTTATTTGTAACACCCCTAAAGCATTATAAGGTAATACTTAGACATAGATAGCTAAAACGACATAACCCTTTAATTAGCTGGGTTAAAGAAATACTAAAGTTCCGCACAACCTACTGCCAAAGTTATTACTTAAAACACTACCTGCCTTATAAACATATATAAGATTATTTAAATTCAATATAATATAAACTGTCCCTACTACAGACCCTAAGCTAAAATAATAAGGTTATAACTGCTAATTATAGTAAAGAATGTGAAGATATTACGCCAAAACCTCTTAAAATTTATATAATATAAGCCGCACCTTTTATTTTGTTAGCATAAAAATGAGACCATAAAATCTTTGCTATAACTATAAAAGATATTAAGAAAGTACTAGAACTAAAGTAATATATTAACCCTTAACCTCTTATGCCTAAAGAGTACTATAATCTAATTAACGAGTTTAAGAAAAGATTTATAGACCAACTACCACTATATTAGAATATATACAATTTTAAGATAGAACTTAAACCTAGTATAATACTAAAGTTTGGTCCGCTATACGGTATGTTATAAGAAGAACTGCTTATAATATAATAGTACCTTAATAAGCATCTAGAAAAAGGATTTATTTACCCTAGTTAATCTCTATTTGCCTTACCCATACTATTTATTAAAAAGCTAGGAGGAGGCTTAAGATTCTATATTAATTATTAAGCTCTAAACGAAATTACAATTTAAAACCAATATCCTATTCCCTTAATTTAAGAAACGCTTAACCGCTTATTAAAGGCACAGTACTTTATAAAGCTTAATATAGTTGCTACCTTTAACCAAATCTATGTCCATAAAGGAGATAAAAAGTATATAGCTTTTTATATATAATAGGGACTCTTTAAATACCTAGTAATGCTATTTAGTATAAAGAATGGTTCTAGTATGTTTTAGTAATACGTTAATAATACGCTTTAAGAATTCCTTAATGTATTTATTACTGTGTATATTAATAATATCTTAATCTACTTGTTTTCGCTTTCTAAATACTAGAAGCACGTCTAAATAGTCCTTAAACGCCTACAAGACACGGGTTTGCAATGCGATATTAAGAAATACAAGTTCTACGCATCTAAAGTTACGTACTTAGGCCTAATTATATCCCGTAACGGAATTAAAATGGACCCTAAGAAGGTTGCTATAATTGTAAACTAGGAAAGCCCTAGTAACATATAAGACATTTAAGGATTTTTAGGATTTATAAATGTCTATTATTAATTTATTAATTGGTTTTTAAAAATTGCCTAATCATTAGTAAACCTAATAAGGAAGAATATATAATTTAAATAGACTGCTAGATGCGAATAAGCTTTTAATAACTTAAAATAATGTTTTATAACCGCTCTAATTCTTACCCACTTTAACCCTAACCTTAAATATATTATTAAAACAGACTTGTCTAATCATGCCCTAGGGGGAGTGTTATCGCAATATAATAAGAATAGTAAGCTATGCCTAGTAGCCTTTCTCTCCTAAAAGCTTGCCCCTACTAAATTAAACTATAAAATATACAATAAAGAACTACTTGTAATCGTTAGATATTTTAAATAGTGGCGCCCTAAGCTTAAAGGATCGTTGTTCCTAATATATATATTAACGGACTATAAGAACCTATAGTACTTTATAACTATAAAGTAATTAACATAACGCTAGATTTATTAGGCTGAATACCTCTTATAATTTAATTTTAAGATTATATACTAACTAGGTAAACTTAATTAGAAGCCTAATATATTAATATAACAATTATAAGACCTACCTGTAAACGCTTTAGATAAACGGATTATAAATTAATTATAGATCTTACTGCCCCCTAAATGCTTTAAAAAACTACGCCCTATATTCCTAGATATAGAACTTAAAAGAAATAAATTGGAAATTAATAAATAGGAAATGGAAATTAATAAGCTAATAGAATATAAATATAAAAACAATATATGGATAATTAATGTAATAAAAGCAATTTAAATAGGAAAATGATAGTATAAGGATATTACACTCGCTAAATGCGAAATCTAAAATAATTGATTATACTATTAACAGAAGATAGTAGTTCCGAATTCCAAACCTTTACGATTTAAGATACTTAAATTCATACACGACTTCCCTATAGTAGGACATTCTGGCCATACAAAGACTTATAAGATTATTTAACAAGTATATTACTGGCCTATAATGTATAACTATATACAAAAATACGTTTAAGTATACAGAATATACGTATATAAAAAGACCTCTTATGTAAAGAAGTAAGGAGTACTTTAACTGCTACTAGTTCCAATGCAAAGATGGTGTAATATCTTAATTAACTTTATAGTTAACTTGCCTAGCAGTAATAGGTTTATAAATGTTATAGTAGTAGTTAACCATCTTATAAAAATGTAATATATAATTCCTATAGACTCAATTAATATGATATTAGTAGCCGAATATTTTATTAAGCACGTCTTTAAGCTATATAGACTTCTTAATACGATAATATCTAACCATAGAAGCTAGTTCGTTTTAGACTTCTAGTAAGCTTTATATAAATAATTAAGCATTTAAATATAACTCTTGACTGTATTTTATCTAGAGATAGATGGCTAAACCAAAATTGTGAACATAATTATGGAATAATACTTATAAATGTACTACTCCTACCTATAAGATAACTAGGAAAAATGGCTACCTTTAGCTAAGTTTACTGCGAATAATATAATAAACGTATTAATAGGCGTAACGCCATTTTACGTAACCTACGGATAAGACCCTTAGCTTGGATTTAAACTATAACCTAAAATTAATATAATAGGACCCACAATTAAACGGATTTAGTTAATTAACGTGTATAACTTTGCTAATTAAATAAAGTAGTTAACGGAACTATTATAAAGTAAATTAATGTATGCTTAAATGTTATAGAAATAGTATATAAATAAAGAACGAGCTCCTATATAGGACTTTAAGGAAGGTAATATAGCCTACCTAAATATATGAAACTTAAAGACTTAATGGCCCTTAAAGAAACTTAATTGGAAGTTCATAAGCCTATACTAAATTAAAAAGAAACTGAGCCTATACGCCTATAAGCTTAAACTGCTAACTAAGATGAAAATACACCTAATGTTTTACGTAAGCTTATTATAACCTTTAAAAGATAATCCTATAACTCGCAAAGTGCTGCTGCTACCTCCTATAATTATTAACAACGGTAACGGTTCTTACTTTATTAACTTAATTAATAATATGCGAGAAAGAAAAGATATTAGTAGCATGTTAAACTCTACTATATAACTACCTGCTCTAGTATAGGCCTTTATCTCTTTTGGAGCTCTTGCTGCACCCGGCCCAAAAAGACCAAACCAACCAAAAGAACCCTGAAAAACACCCTAATAATCCCCTAAGATGCATGCATCACAGGGGAGGCACAGGTAGAACGACGGTGGTACATAGTCGCGCGCAACCGCTAGACCCATACCTAACAATGGCCCCCTATAACAATAACAAGGACGGGCGAATACCACACCAGAAAGCGGAAATACCCTAATTAAGAAGGCATCTGACAAAATATAAAGCCTATTAGACGCGTCTAGTATCTAGAACTATAGGGGAGCATCTATTAGCCATTATAAACTAATACAGCTAGTAAAATGGCTCCAGTCTAGCAAACCTCAGGCGCCCCTCTAGTAAACCCTTAATTAAATCCTCTAACGGCTAAACAAAATCAAAAATAAACAAAACCCCCCCCTATAGGCGAACCACACCTGGGCCACCGTAGCTGCGCTCCTATAGCATAGGGAACCTACCCCCCTAAAGACAATAACTGGGTATATAATCACAATATAACCAAATATAGAAAAGGCAGAGGAACTTAGGGGACAATTAGAAACAGAAGTTCTTACAGAGATTTATAAGGAGGTCTATAACGCCGTCGCAGTCCAATACCTTAGGAGTAGAGATATTAGAGTCACCCTAAAGGACCAATAGGCAAAGGAATGGGCCGTAAGGGCAGGGGACAGGCTAGGAGAGCGTATTAGCATAAAAGTGCTTTATAAAGATCACCTAGTTAAAGTCCTATCGGTTCCCATAAGCCTTAGGGTAGAAAGGGGACGCCAGGTGGACAATACAGCAACTATATAGGAGATAGTAAAACAAACAGAACGCCTTATACTAGGACTTATAATTACTTAAATCCAATAGCTTTAACAGGAAAATACAAACCAAGCATATAATAAGAACAATAAGAGGATATAAGGGGCGCCAGAGACTTGCTAGGGAGATAATAGATAAACGTATAGCTCCCTTATCGTTAGCGTATATACACTAGGAATGCAAAAACTCCTTATCCAAAAAGGAATAATTATAAATAGCCTTATATACAATATAAGGCTCTATAACTATAGACTACGCCTAGAACGATGTTATTACTATATATAATAGGGACACACCTAATCCACATATACAGTATAGGTGTGCTGCGGCCATTATATAGGCCCCCACAATACAAGATAATGTATAAATTAAGACCAAATAAAATGCGCAAACTGTCACCAAAGCACATATAAGGCGTAGGAGAGAGAAGACTGTATTAAATACAGGAGACGGAAGGAAAGGGCTTAATAGCTATAGGAACAACTGCACGCTAGGTTATACAAATAGAAACAACAGGTAATAAGCTAGGGGGACGCAGGTGTCTTCCTAGCATTTCCTACCTTTAATACTGGGGGGCTAAGCCAGCCATTTTAAGCCTTAACGGGCCAAAAGCGACGCCGCGTAATATTACTAGACCAAATAGGGATATAAGGGACATATAGGATATAAGGGAGAGAACGCCTAGTAGGAAGACCCCTATAGACGGCTATAGTAAGTTTAAGGCTGGGATAATTAAGAATTAGATTTAACGCAGTAAATATAATATATATAGCTGGCTTATAAGGGGCATATAGCTAACCGGCAAGAACGGGGGAAGAACTAGAGGCAATAATAAACTTAGATTTAGAAAGGCTAGTAGAAACACAAGATATAGAAATAGAAAGCTCTATATAAAATAAGTAGTGGCTAGGGAGTAAACACAGGAGACAAAAGTTCTAAATATTTTAGAGAAAGTGGAAACGGAAGAAGTAAGGAGCGAAGGAGAGGTAAAGGACCCCCACTAGGGGTCCGCTACTTGACTATTATACAGTATAACTGCGGCAATACGAACCACCGTCTAGCAAGGCCCCTACTAGACAGTCTAGACCTAGAGAAATACTATATTCTTGCCATATAAGAGCCGTATTACAATACCTATATATAATTAATATACTGCCCCTAAGGATTCCAGCTCCTATATAAACCAAAAGCAGCCATACATGTATGCTTTATAATCAGCAAAAATATCAGCCTTGCCTTATAGTTATAGTAGGCAGTTAACCCAGATATTATAGTTATAACTATCTAGATATATAGGGGACTAGTATAAATTATTAATGTCTATAACCCTAGGGTTAAAGGGGTAGCATAGACAGAGAATATTATATCTGTAATAAGCTTGCTAGAAACTAAACACGCGGAGTCTATCCTACTAGGAGATATAAACCTCTACCACCTATAGTAGGGGGGCATCTATGTTGCTGCTAATTAATAGGTAGAGTGCCTACTAAGAGCTATAGACAATAGGGGCCTTAAGCTAGCTACCCCCCTAGGTGCAATTATATAGCAATAGGGCACCGCCAAAAGTACAATTAACCTTATAATTATAGACGAAAACCTATACCAGAGACTTAAAAGGTGCTCCCTTAAAGAAGAATGGGCACTTACCTTAGACCATATCCCTATCCAGATACAACTAGATCTGGATATTAAGGCGTAACTAAATGGCAAAAGATACGCAATAAGGAAGCTTAATATAGATAGCTTCCTTAATATAATTAAATAACAACTTTAAGACCTAGAAGAAATCCACCTAATACTAAATAAGTAAGGCTTATTGGCTACCCCTAAGGAAATTAATTAAAGACTAGAAAGGATCTAGGCAGCAATTAAAAGTAGGCTAGAAGAGCACTGCCTGGTTTCAAAACCGGGCCCCTATATATAATACGCATGGTCCGCATAGTACGCGGCCCTTATAGCCGGCCAATAATAAGCAAGGAGGAAATATATAAGCAGCCACGATTCTAAGGACGAAAGATAATATAAAGACACAAGAAACCAGCTAAAAAATACCCTAAGAAAAGAAGTAAGGAATAACTGGAGATAGTTTATAAATAAATATACTACTAACCCAAGTCTCCCCTATAATAAGGGCCTTTGGACCATAGCAAAATGGGTAAAGAAAAAGGCGGGACGCCTAGTAGAAGATCTATATCTACCACCCCTATAAAGAGCAGGCGAACTATAGGCTATAAGCAACAATAATAAGAAGGTAAAGATCCTTATAGAAAGATTTTTCCCTTAACCGGCTCTAGTAGACCTTAGCGACATTACTAATAAAACACCGGTGACTCGCCTAAGGGTCAACAGCGATATAATAACTAAAGAAATGGCTAGAACCATTAGCCGCCTCTTAAACAACACAGCACTAGGACTAGATGGGATCCTAAACAAAGCCCTAAAGACCTATGGACCACTTATAGCACTTTGGCTTGCAGACGTAGCCAGAGCATACTTTGTAATAGGCTACTACCCATAACTTGGAAGATCTATAACAACGGTTATCTTATAAAAAGAAGGTAAAGCAGACTACTTAATCCTAGGAAGCTACCGCCCTATTGCCTTAGAAAACACCCTAAGCAAGATCTTAGAAAAGGTTATAGCGGACTACATAGCAGATATAGTAGAGAAATACGCCCTACTACTATAAAGCTAAATAGGGGCAAGAAAGAATTGCTTAACGCTATTAGTACTTACACTACTCGCTACTACTATTAAAACTGCATGGGCTATGCGAAAGGACTTTATAGTATTAATACTTAGCCTAGATATTAGCGGCGCCTATAATAATATACCCTATAAGCGTCTCCTATACATCCTTAGGGCAAAGGGCTTCCTAGAATGGATTATTCAATTTGTTTAAGAATTTATAGGCCAGAAAGAAACATTACTAGTCTTTAGCGGATACTAGAGCCCCCCTATTGCAGTTATAATAGGAATACTATAAGGATTACCTCTGTCGCCTATACTCTTCCTCTTCTTTATAAGTAACCTGCTTGACACCTTTAAGGAAGGGGCGACCTAGGGGATAGGCTTTGTTAATAATATAAACCTAATTATATATAGGCCAATAGCCGCAGAGAACTGTAGGATACTAGAGAAAGCCTATAATACCTATATAGAATGGGTAAGACAATATAGAGTCCAATTCTTACTAGAGAAATACCAGCTAATCTATTTTATAAGAAAACGTAACTAATCTGCAGATCTTTAGCATACAATCCATATTTAAGGCTTTGGGGGTTAACCGGTTTAAGGCCTAAGGGTATTGGGAGTGTGGGTAGACAGTAAGCTCTAGTAGAGCGTATATATGGCGTAAGCGGCCCATAAGGGCCAAGCACAGTATATCGCCATATTTAGGATTATTAATTCTATATAGGGTCCATGCTTCTAGAGGTCACGCCTACTATATATAGCAGTTGTCCGGCTAACTATGACATATAGATCTAGTATTTGGGCCACTAGAGAAACTAAAAAAGGCCCCCCTAAATTACTCCTTAAACTACTCTAAAAGGTCCAAATAGCCTGCCTTAGGAGTATAACAGGCGGGTATAAGCGAACGGCCACAGCACTGCTTAAGAAGGAAGCCAATATTCCCCCCCTATAACTATATATTGAAGCCGATGCAATATAAAGGGTATAAAAGGAACGCAACTCTAATGTTATAAAGTATATTAAGACACGCCTAAATAAACTATAGAGGGACTCTAGGGTGCCCTATAGGAGAAGGAACTAATAACCCTAAAATAGGGAAGATATATTAGGAAAACAGGTAGAGAAAGTAGAAGAAGAATAGTGCGGCGCTAGGGCCCAGGCCTATATAGAGGAGAAAGGGAGACGCGTAAGAGGCCAGTAAAGATAATAGTAAGGAAGAGAAAGAAGCCAAAGTAGAGTATAAAAGAGTACTGGAAAACCATCTACCGCAATATAATACTGGTTGGACCAACGCTAGAGAGATAAATGGGAGTTAAAGGTACAGAGGTAGACTTAGGCAAGGGGAACCTAAGCCATAGCATAGGTAATGCTATAGGGGGTAAATACCTAAGGGCTCTAAGAGGGCCTAATAAAGGCGGAAAATATAATAGCAACACTCTTAAGGATAGGAATAATAGGACTAAAAGATTAGCTTTACTAGGTAGGTATTTTAGTGGGTAGCCTAAGGTGCAAATATAGCTGGCTAAGACAGACACCAAAATATATAATACTATTATGCCCCTTACGCACCAGCTAAGAAGCAATACTCTCAGCAGCTGGTATAGAAAATTATAATACACTGCTTTTAACATAGAAAGGCCTCAAGGCGGCTACCCGGTGGCTTATTGGCTAAAATGTACTAGACTAGTTCTAGGTTATAAAGGAAATAGTAATAAAAGGCAAAGGGGCAAGTAATAGGCGCCCCCTAATAACTCTATAGGAGTAGAGTACAGTGTATAATACTAGCGCGTCCGTAGGTTTATTACGGCAGCAGTGGTTCCCAAGGAGGTTAAAAAGTAAGGTAGTAGAGCACCACTGGTGACTTGTAGGTGACTCGCAAGCGAGCCCCAAAAGGCGGGGAGACGGATTACGGGGTTTTCTCAAATAGAGTTTTCTCCCCATATATATATAAGGAGTAGTCCGCGTGGGCCCAATAGGGATCCGAATCGGACGTTAAGCAATGAATAATAAATATATAAGGCGTAGGAGAGAGAAGACTATATTAAATACAGGAGATAGAAGGTAAGGGCTTAATAGCTATAGGAATAACTGCATGCTAGGTTATATAAATGGAAATAATAGGTAATAAGCTAGGGGGACGTAGGTACCTTCCTAGCGTTTCCTACCTTTAATACTAGGGGGCTAGGCCAGCCATCCCAAGCCTTAATAGGCCAGAAGCGACGCCGTATAATATTATTAGACTAAATAGGGATATAAGGGTTATAGGGGATATAAGGGAGAGGACGCCCTATAGGAAGACCCCTATAGACAGCTATAGTAAGCTTAAGACCAGGACAATTAAGAATTAGACTTAACGCAGTAAATATAATATTTGCAGCCGACCTATAAAAGGTATATAGCTAGCTAGTAAGATTAGGGGAAGAACTAGAGATAATAATAAATTTAGATATAAAAGTGCTAGTAGGAACACAAGATATGGGAGTAGAAAGCTCTATATAAAATAAATAGCAACTAGGGTGTAGACACAAGAGATAAAAGTACTAAAAATCCTAGAGAAAGTGGAAATAGAAGAAGTAAGGAATAAAGGAGAGACAAAGGACCCCTACTAAGGGTCCGCCACCTATCTATTATATAGTATAATTGCGGTAATACAAACCACTATCTTATAAGGCCCTTACTAGACAGTCTAGACCCAGAGAAATACTATATCTTTGCTATACAAGAGCCGTATTATAATACCTATATATAATTAATATACTGCCCCTAAGGATTATAGCTCCTATATAAACCAAAAGCAGCTATACGCGTATGCTTTATATTTAGTAAGGTTATTAGCCTATCCTTGTGGTTATAGCAAGTAGTTAACCTAGATATTACAGTTATAATAATCTAAACGTATAGGGGACCGGTATAAATTATTAATATATATAACCCTAGGGTTAAAGGAGTCCCATAAATAGAGTATATTATATTAGTAATAAGCCTACTAGAAACTAAAGGCATGGAGTTTATCCTATTAAGAGATATAAACCTCTACTAACCGTAGTAGGGGGGTATCTATATCACTGCTAAATAATAGGTAGAGTGCCTACTAAGAGCTATAGATATCTAGGGCCTTAAACTAGCCACCCCCCTAGGAGCAATTATATAGCAATAAGGCACCACTAGAAGTATAATTAACCTTATACTTATAGACAAAGGCCTATACTAGAGACTTAAAAGGTGCAACCCTAAAGAAGAATAGGTACTTACCTTAGACTATATCCCCATCTAGATATAACTAGATCTGGATATTAAGGCGCAACTAAATAGTAAAAGATATGCAATAAGGAAGTTTAAGATAGACAGTTTCCTTAATATAGTTAAACAATAACTGGGGGTGTAGCTTGTAGGGGTTACGGAAAAGTTAAACGGGGTCACCAATGGGGTCGGCGAAAGCTAAACGGGGTCACCAATGGAGCGCCGGAAAAAGGTCGGTGGGGTCACACTTTTAGCTATACAGAACGCGCATTGGTAGCTATATTTAACTTAAGCGACCGCATAAACTAAAATATCTAGGGCATATGCTACGCATACGCATATAGGCACTTAGACATATATATATACGCGAATTTACACGTATCTCGCTATACTAATAATAAGTGAAAACTATACTAAGGTAAACGAGAGTATAGCAGGATGGTTAAACGGCCTACTAGTTAGTATGGATAACTATATGCTACGTATATGCTAAGTATACGCAGGTATTCTAGAGCGTACCTAATATCAAATATAAAGACGATAGTTCTTAAGATGATATAATCGGCAGGGAGAGTATTGAAGATGAGGAGAATAAGGAGAATAAGGAGAACGAGGAGGGCGAGGAGGGCGAGGGCCAAGATAGTACGCAATAGCGGCTTCCATTTCATATAGGTCTCTCCGAGGTAACACTATATACGACTTCATACATATACTATGCATATGCTTAGAATAGCCAGGGCACACTCCAAGACTATAGAGCACTTGTTAGCTCTAACGGCAAGTATCAAGTTATTGTCTAAGAGGTAATAGACCATATTATAATGCCAGAATATCCAGCAACTAGAAAAGAAGGAAGTGCATACTTTATCTATAAAGCAACACCTCTGCTGTCTATAGATGTAGATAAAAAAATAGTACGCGAGGTTATTAATTGGTATATGTTAAAGGTAAGCAATACACATGCAGAGTATATGCTGTACTTATACATCTAGCAGATTTAATTCTTATTCCATTAAACTGGTAACCCTAAGATTATATAACTACAGCTTCTTAGAGAAAACAATAATCGGGAGAATAGAAAAGTATTTTATTAAGCGTTTAAATATAGCGGCATTAGACACTGTAAGTACGCCCATAATGATATTCTGAGCATATGCTCGGCATATAATAGGGTTAAGCCCAAATCAATTAACAACCTCCGAAAGTGTAGTAGTCGTCTATACCAGGCAGTAGAGATTGATGAAAAGCTTAAACAAAGCACAGAGAGGTAAGCATTATCTATATATATTAGGCATATACTTATAATATACAGCTACTACCACGGTGTTCTATAATTATGGCGGTAGTGTATCTACCCTAGTACACAAGAACGTGTATATAGTAAAAGCAGACTAATAATGTTTTTTCGGCATAAAGTACGTATATGACCCGTATATAGTCCGTATATGCGCGATATATGCTTATTATATACAGGTAGAGTTTATTAGTTGTTCTAGCAGCAGTAATACTAAACCATAGCATACTACCTGGCCTTTATTATTAATAACTGCCCAGGTAGATATTTAATACCTTCGTTTACTTATTGAATATAGAGTTTAGGAAGTTAAATAAGAATGTACCTATATTGGACATGCAACGTTAAAGCGAAAATATTGTGGTATGTAATGTATACGTCGTGCATACGCTATGCATATGCTAAGTCTATATAGGATTCGACCACCCGCAAGGCTAAGGTAGGGTAGTGGGCCGAATATGCGGTACACAGTTAGATTGCTATATTCCTGTTAATATAGCACGGTATCCTTATATTTGCCTTATTATACGGAATTCTTATATACATTATCCACTATATCTAATAAAGCTACCAGTTAACCTTGCTAATAATATAGTTAAAGCAATAAAGCAGGTGGATGTCCTAAGCCTTACTACACGTATGCTCTATATATACATAGTATATGCGAATAAAACTACTTACCATTCTATAGGTCGATTTATCCTATCGCCGCAGTACTATATTTTATGTAAGAAGTATGGGACGCAGATACTACGTGCGGTATATAGCAGTTTTAATATTAAGGATTAAATTACTGCTCTAATTTAAAAGGAAAGGCTACTACAGTTCCTAAAGGGGACGGTATATATAGGTAAGTATAGGTTAAACACACGCCAAGCATATGCAGAGGCTAAGCGTAGCAGGTGTACTATATAAGTTCTCTATTAATTAATATAAAGAGAATACCGAGCAATGGATTTGGGTAATTTATAACTTCAACAACGAGCATTTCTTTATCGTATGCTGTACATATACGCAAGCTAAGGCATTCTAACGCGTAACATGTATTGAAATGGACCTATTATTTAAGATGGTTTAAGGCAAAACAAATATATTCTTAATTGCAGGATAGGACGAGAATTCTAAACGTATATATACCCTATACCACGCATATGCTATGTATAAGCTAAACACTTACAATAGGAATTAAGGTTTAGGTATACGCCTTTCTTAACCTAGAAATACGTGCTACGTACGCAAAGATGTTTTAGCTAGTATTTAAGGTTTTAGGTAATACTGCTTAATTATCTATATAATTTACGCATATCCACGGAACTGGACTTCGCACTGCTATAGTTAATATGTGTAAGAAACAAGCTAGCGGTAAGTATACGTTCTGTATACGCTTTGTATATGCTCTATATATGCTTTGTATATGCTTATAATATATAGGCTTTAGAGATTACCTATATATAATTAACCCATCCCGTGAATGGGATGAACACCTTTAGTATATGCTTATATTCTGCCTAGTATACGTTAAACAAAACTTTGTAAAGCGCTTTCCAACTTATAAAGCAAGATATATTATAGAGCAGATATAGAAAGCGGAGACAGAGTAGAAACTAATAGTGCGTATATAAAGCATATGCACACTATATCCGGAGCTTACGTCTTAGATAAATAATAAGAAGAAAATATAGATACTAGCCAGGCTTATAAAGGAAAAGTTAAAGGTCCCTTATAAGTGGTAGGTATATGCACGGAAGCATACTGGACTTGTTAAAAGTAGTCACTTTTAAAATAATAACTTTACTGGTTGAAAATTATGCGTGCTTACCATAGTACTCCGGTAAAGGTATACGCTCTATATATATACTGCATATTCTAATATTTTAGTATAGGCTTAAACTCCGTATATAAGAAATGTTCGATCTATAAGAGCTATATAAAGAAACGGGAATAGATAATATATGGAAAAATTATAGTAACTTAAAGCGGATAGTAGTACAGCTATAGAAATAATGTATGCATATGTGCTGTATATGCAAAGTATATACTAAGCTTAAGCAGCGTAGAAGTAGCGAAAATTAGCTAAGCGGCGAGCTAGAAATCCTAGGCTTAATCTTCCTTAGAATCCTTAGAACCCATTTAATACCCCTAGGCCTACTATATCTAGTAGCCAGATTATCTTACAGATAAGTATAGTAGATAATGATATTGTATTAGTATTAGATACGTCGCATATATCCACCGCATATGCAGTAGAGATGCTACTACTACCGTCGCGAAGTTAAACACCCCGGACTGTGGGCAAGAGGTATAGGTCTTACCTATCTATAAAGGAGCTAGAAAAGGAGGCATATACACTACGTATAGAAAATATGGAGTAACGAATTAACGAATTAAAATAAGCTAAAGACGTATATAATAGAGCAAAAGAACTAGCAGAGCTTAAGAAGTAGGCGTAGGAATATGGTGTTAGCATATAGGGCGCATATGCACGGTATATATATAGAAAGTATTACGTAGAGTTCCATAATAAATGAAGAATTAATTAATGTGGGCCTTCCGCCCTACGCCCTATATTAGGTATATGCCTAGCCTATTTACCGAATAAACCCTACTAAAACTCCGATAATGCGTACTGTACGCTGCGTATACAGCGTATAGGCCTAGCATATGCCGGGACTTATAGTTTAATACTTGGGTAAGTATGGCGGGTTAAGTGGCGAGTTCTGCCCATGGCTTATATAGAGTATAAGTATAACGTACGTAATAGAAGGAACCAAACTTACTAGAGCTCTTACCTCTGCTATAACGGCCCGTTATCTTTCTGCTCGCTAGTACTAAATATTAGCTATATATATGCAGGGAATGTGCAAGGTAAGCTTACCCCTTTGGCGGCGGGTAGACGGCAAGGGGGACTCCTCGCGGTTACCTGGTAGGGTCGGGCCGCGCTGTGTACATAGTTAGCGTATGCCAAATATATATAGGTAAAATACTGACCCTGCGTTTTGAGCCGGTGGATAGGGTGGATGGGGTAGATGGGTTAACGTGCTGTTTCTTTCTTATTAGTATACGCCTAGCATAAGCACGTGTTAACCTATGGTTAGTAGAAGACATTATGGGTTTGTATATGCGAAGTGTATGCGCGTATAAGCTAGCAATATAACTAAGTGGTGGTTTTGGTAATGCATGTGCGGGGCCTATATAAAGTTGGACTTTACCAGTCTCCTAGATATAGAGATAAGCGTTTGTTTCCAAATTGGGCAGTAGCCCTAGTAGTAGCCGTGCTTATTCCTCCTATACGCTACCCTTAGGCCTACGAGTACCCTTGGGTCTGAAATTAAACTTAGGGGGAATAAGTATATAGATAAATAGATAGATAGATAGATATATTAGGGTATGGCGCGTATATATAGAAGCGAAACTAATGCTCTTACCTTGCGATGGAATTGCCTACCGAATTAGGTGGCAAACCCCTGGTCCTGGGTACTGTATCTGGTTAGCTTAGGCTAGATATATGCTAGGTATAGGCGTCCACGTACTCCAAAATTCTTGACCCTAAAGGGCCACGGCTATGTGCAGTGTTAGTACTGCATATATATTATATATGCATAACCTACCCGGGCTTATGCAGGTATTTAGTATCCCGCTAGCTACTAAAGAGAACGAAACGCTTTAGAGCGCTATATTATATTAGCGTTGCATATGCGTAGTATGTACTAGGTATATACTTCTCCCCCATAATTAACTCTGTAGCTGACATATTAGTAGTAGGAGGGTTGGTTACTGTATATGGTAAGTATATACCTCCGCTAAACTGCATAGTAATACTTATGGGCACCGCTGTGCTTGTTGCGGATATGGCGGCGGTACTGTAACTATATTAGTGGAAGACGTAGATGCTATACATATGCGAAACATACGCTTGGCTGGGCCGTAAAGACCTAGCCGTATATCTGCGTGCTATTTACTGCAATATTGCAGCTATGTTTATTGTTAGCATATGCTGTGTATAAGGTATGGATATGCGACCTATACTATGGAGTTAATGGCAGACAGGATGAAGGCAGGGTTGGGTGGATCTGGTTTACGCTTAGTATATATATACTCTTTATATGGAGCCTTTCTAGCACCTACTTACGTTATCCTGGACCGTTACAGCTAGGGCTACATAAGGTTAGCATATGCTATAGGTATACGGCTCTAGATTTACGTACGCCTTCTACCTACTACGGCTGCTGTGGCGCGTGCTTTATCTACTGTAAGCATATACCTTGCATGCGCGTTCTCTATAACTAACCTAGTGTTACCTAGTTGGGGTTAGGGTTAGGGATCGGGCCTGTATACTTCTATTAGTATATGCTTCTTCTAGGTATATACGAAGTATATACTTACCATAGTGGTACCCAAAGGCGCTGGGGTTAGTGGCACCGGCCACCTACGCATTATTAAAGTCTGCGATTGTGAGATTGCTTATAGTAAGCGTAGGCAGAGCGTATGCTAAAGCAAAATTAAGATGTTAATGTTGCCCTAGCCAGATGTTAGCATATGCAGCGCTTATATATAGGCTATGTAGTATATACTCGTGGCGTATGCTATAGTGTTATAGAGAAGTTCTAGTACGACCGCTGTTGTTGTAGATATGCGACGCGTATGCACGGGCTATATTTTAATAACTTAGCTCGCCTTAGTAGCTAGTAGGATGCATATGCCCCGCATATATAATTTACGCATTCTACGATATTTACGATTTATTAAATACTGCGATTTAAAAATAAAAAAAATTATTTTATATATGCGCTGTATATGTAGAAACCGAGTGGGGTTAGAAGCTAAGCAAGGTCAGAAAGGTTGTGACCCCGTTTAACTTTGTGACCCCCCCGAGTTTTTCCGTGACCCCCCCGAGCTGTAAGCCCACAATAACTTTAAGACTTAGAAAAAATCCACCCAATGCCAAATAAGCAAGGCTTATTAGCCACCCCTAAAAAGATTAACTAAAGACTAGAAAGGATCTAGGCAGCAATTAAAAATAGGCTAGAAGAGCACTGCCCGGTTTTATAACTAGGCCCCTATACACAATACGTATAATCTACACAATATGCGGTTCTTATTACCAGCTAATAATAAGCAAGAAGGAAATATATAAGTAGCTATAACCCTAAAGATAAGAGACAATATAAAGACATAAGAAACTAGTTAAAGAATACCCTAAAAAAAGAAGCAAAAAATAACTAAAGACGGTTTATAAACGAGCATACTTTTAACCCAAGCCTCCCCTATAATAAGGGCCTTTAGGCTATAGCAAAATAGGTATAAAAAAAGGTGGGGCGCTTAGTAAAAGACTTATACCTACCGCCCCTATAAAGAGTAGGGGAATTATAGGCCACTAATAATAATAATAAGAAGGTAAAGATTCTTATAAAAAGGTTCTTCCCCTAACTAGTTCTAGCTAACCTTAGTAATATTATAGGCGAAACACCGGTAACTTGCCTATAGGTTAACAGCAATATAATAATAGAGAAAATAGCCAGAACTATTAGCCGCCTTTTAAATAATATAGTACTAAAACTAGATAAGATTCTAAATAAGGCCTTAAAGACCTATAGACCACTTACAGCACCTTAGCTTATAGATATAGCTAGAGTATACTTTGCTATAGGCTACTACCTATAACTCAGTAAAGCTATAATAATGGTTGTTCTATAAAAAGAAGGTAAAGTAGATTACTTAACCCCAGGAAGCTACTGCCCTATTGCCTTAAAAAACACCCTTAGCAAGATCTTAGAAAGGGTAATAGCGGACCATATAACAGATATAGCTAAGGAACATACCCTATTACCATAAAGCTAAATAGGGGTAAGAAAGAACCGCTTAACACTATTAGTACTTACACTACTCGCTACCACCATTAAATCTATATAGGCGATGCGAAGGGACTTTATAGTATTAATGCTTAGCCTAGATATTAGCGGTGCCTACAACAACATACCCTATAAGCGCCTCCTATATATCCTTAGAATAAAGGGCTTCCTAGAATAGATTATATAATTTATTTAAGGGTTTATAGGCTAAAAAGAAATATTATTAGTCTTTAGTGGATACCAGAGCCCCCCTATTATAGTTACAACAGGAATACTATAAGGATTACCCCTCTTGCCTATACTCTTCCTTTTCTTTATAAGCAACCTACTTAACTCCTTTAAGGAAGGGGCGGCCTAGGGGATAGGCTTTATTAATAATATAAACCTAATTATATACGGGCTAATAGCTATAAAGAACTGCAGAACACTAGAGAAAGCCTATAATACCTATATAGAATAGGCAAGACAATATAGAGTCCAATTCTTACTAGAGAAATACTAGCTAATCTATTTTATAATAAAATATAACTAATCTATAAATCTCTAGTATATAATTTACATCTAAGGCTTTAGGGGTTAACTAGTTTAGGGCCTAAGGGTATTAGGAGTATAGGTAGACAGCAAGCTCTGGTGGAGCGTATATGCGGCATAAGCGGCCCATAAGGGCTAAGTATAGTATATTGCATTATCTAGGATCGTTAATTCTATATGGGGCCCATACTTCTAGAGGTTACGCCTACTATATACAGCAGTTGTCTGGCTAACTATAATATATAGATCTAGTATTTGGGCCATTGGAGAAACTAAAAAAGGCCCCCCTAAATTACTCCTTAAACTACTCTAAAAGATCCAAACAGCCTGCCTTTAGAGTATAATAGGTAGGTATAAGCAAATGGCCATAGTACTGCTTAAGAAGGAAGCCAATATTCCCCCCTATAACTATATATTGAAGCCACTGTAATATAAAGGGCGTAAAATAAACGCAACTCTAATGTTATAAAGTATATTAAGACACGCCTAAATAATCTATAGAGGGACCCTAGGGTGCCCTATAAGAGAACAAACCAACAACTCCAAAGTAGGGAAGATATATTAGAGAAACAGGTAAAGAAAGTAGAAGAAGAATAGTGCTACGTTAGGGCCTAGGCCTATATAAAGGAGGAAGGGAGACACGTAAGGGGCTAGTAAAGATAATAGTAAGAGAGAGAAAGGAGCTAAAGTAGAGTATAAAAGAACGCCAAGAAACTATCTACTGCAATATAATACTAGTTAGACTAACGCTGGAGAGGCGTATAAGAGTTAAAGGTATAGAGGCTAACCTAAGCAAGAGGAACCTAAGCTATAGCATAGTTAATGCTATTGGGGGTAAATACCTAAGGGTTTTAAGAAGGCCTAATAAAGGCAGAAAACACAATAGTAATACTTTTAAGAACAGGAATAATAGGACTAAAAGATTGGCTCTACTAGGTAGGCGTCCTAGTAGGTAGCCTAAGATGCGAATATAGCTAGCTAAGATAAACACCAAAACACATAATACTGTTATGCCCCCAACGCACTAACTAAAAAGTAATACTCTTAGCAGCCAGTATAGAGAACTATAATACACTACTCTTAATATAAAAATGTCTTAAGGCGGTTACCTAGTGGCTTATTAGCCAAAATGTACTAGACCGGTTTTGGGATACAAAGAAAATAGTAATAGAAGGTAAAGGGGCGAGCAATAGGCGCCCCCTAATGACTCTACAGTAGTAGAGTAAAGTTTATAATACTAGCGCGTCCGTAGGCTTGTTACGGCAGCAGTGGTTCCCAAGGAGGTCAAAAAGTAAGGTAGTAGAGCACTATAGGCGACTCGTAGACGCCTTGTAGGCGCTAATAGGCAAGTTCTAAAAGGCGGGGAGATGGATTACGGAGTTTTCTCATAGAGTTTTCTCCCTATATATATATAAAGAGTAGTCCGCGTGGGCCTAATAGGGATCCAAATCAGACGTTAAGCAATGAATTATTATTAATTATTCCATTTAATCTACCTCCTACCTTTTTCTATAAGTATAAGATATTAAATTAACCTATAATATAATGCTAACTAGAATAATTGGCAAACCTAGCTTTGTTAAATAAATGTGCTTAATTATAAGGACTAAAACCTTATTACTATTAAGCCTATTATACTACAAAATAAAAGGGCTATTATTAATATTAGTACATTTTAAAGGCACTTTATTAGCCGGCACTAATAGATATAAGTTAATAGACTACCTATTACTTTATATTTAATGGTTTTAAAAATAATAGGGCAAAATATACTATTATTTATTATGCTCTTACTAACTATAATATTTAATTTATTATAGACTAGAAATTTGACCTTAAAGATAAGCAAAAGGTAGACTTTTAGGATATATTAGACATGTTATAGACGAAACCTTTATATAGCCTATCCGCATTAGAACACTTTAATAGCAGTACTATACTATTAGATTTTGCTATTAGGCATTAAAGTAACTAAGCAACCTTAAATCTTCCCCTTGTTGCCTGGCCCTAAGCCTTATCACATTACTAAGCCTTATTACATTATTAAGCCTTATTACGTTACTAAGTCTTATTGCATTGCCATTAAGCCTTATTACATCGCTAAGCCTTATTATATTATTAAGCCTTATTGCATTATTGAGCCTTATTACATCGTCAAGCCTTATTGCATTGTTAAGCTTTATTACATTATTAAGCCTCATTACATTATCAAGCCTTATCACGTTATCAAGCCCTATTGCATTGCCGCTGAGCCTCCTAGCTAGATTAGGCAATTAGACGTTATAAATTTAACTCCCAGGTATCGCGGGTTTAATTCCCACTTATTGCATATTAAAAATATTAAAAAAGAAGGTTGTTTTCTATTAAATTAGGCGTTAGTAAGGCTCTAAATTAAGCTTATATTTTTATATATATTTTACAACACCTAAAGTTATATATTTAACGAAATCTTAGCACTATACACTAAGCAGGTTAGCTCTTCTATATTAAGTTTTAATTATATTAGGCTAGCTCCAAATTATAGTAAGAGGTAGAATATACTATACTACTACGCCATAAGGACTTTAGAATGTAATTATATAAATTTAACTAAATTATAACCCCTTTTTAAACCTTATAATTAAACTAGATCCTTAGGAAAAGATCCCTATATTAAATCTTAGGGAATGTTTAGTTATAACTTTAGATTAAATCTAAAGGCCCTAGAATATGTTTAATCTAAAGCTTAAATCTAATTCTAATGTAATTGTTTAGTTAATCTGGTAACTTTCTAATCTAAAAGCTCCTCTAGATTGGCAAGTATTAAATTTATAAGCTATACCGTATATAAAATCTAAATTTATAAATATAGGGTATTTCTATTACTATAGTGGCTACTACAGCAATAAGGGCGTGCTATATTTTGGTAAATAGTTAATCTACTATATCTCTGCTACTGCAGTGGCAAGGCGCCTTAAGTTTAACACTATACTAAGCATTATAAGTTTTCTATAGTAACTAAGCAACCCTAAACTAAAGCAATTATAGGACTTACTATGCTACTGCGCCGTAAAGGCCCTTAGTTATAGTTTTATAAATTTAATTAAAATATAAACACCTTCCTGAATCTTATAATTAAATATTTCTATATATAATACTATGCCAAGGATTATAATACAGATTGCTTAGATATAGCTTTACTATAATATAACGGCTTTACGCTAATTAATTAATCTATAAGAGATTTAGGTAGTAAAATTACTGCTAAGAGTTACTATTTGGATCCTGGCCAACAAATACCCATAACTATAATCTTAGTAAATGGCAAAAAGTATATAGTAGTACTAAGATAATAGTAGGATAATATAAGATAATAATAGGACAATATAATATAATAGTGTGGTGGGGTAAAATGTCCCATGCTTAGTGTTTTGGTATTTTCCTATATTTATAGAGCCTTCGGCTTCCCTCCTCTTTAGTCATTACGACCTCCCGGAAATACATTCTTTTCTTCTCTTCTTACTGATTGCTTTACCGATTACTTCTAACTAATTACGACCGACCTACCAACCGACAGACAGACAGACTAACTGACTGACAGACGGCACAGTGACTTCTATCTAAGGGACACCGTACCCTTCTACAATAGTAGGATAATAACTGGACAATATAATATAATAGTAGGGCGATAATAGGATAATATAGGACAATATAGGACAATATAAGATAATATAAAAAGAGGGAGCCTTAATGCTTCCTTTTCTTTCTACTTCTATAGCCCTAGCGCCCAATACAGTATAATATTATTTATTTATATAAGCGATAGTATTAAGACAATTAGAAGTACTAGGAAAATTTATAAAGTATATTACTTTAAATAATATACCCAAATAATTAGTCTAGCGTATAGTTTATATAATATATAATAATAATAGAGGATCTCCTATTATTATATTACTAAGCAACGCCTTTAAAGCCACATTTTTCTAGTGCTTAGAGGTCTTTAGATTATTATAAGACGCTTTATAAGAACTTGTTTTAGTGCAGTAGCTTAAGATTTGTTAAGCCCTATAGTAGTTATATCTAACTAGTTTTTAAGAATATAAACATTCTTAAATAAAGAAGTATCTTTAATAGCTATAATTAAACTAAGATCCATATAAAGCCCATTTATAATATATTATTGTTGGAATGTATATTGCGCGGTCGCGTGTATCTGATTAGTCACCCTTATGGTGACTTATCAGCCCCCTACTTAAGCACTGCGATCCTTACGATCCTTTGCTTTTGATACCTATTTGCAAAACATTAGAACAAGAGTATACTCTTAATAGGCCACCCCCCTGTAAAACCTATATTGATTAATGGTTAACCTTATAGGTTATACCATAGATTGACAAGGTCTTTTTAGAAGAGATAAGGCCTCTGCGACTTCCTTATACGAACTTACAGAACTACCTTATGCTAAGGAATATCAGATATTTTCTTTCCTCCTTATATAAGCAAAGAATCTAAAAGATATTTAAGGAATTAACAGCCTCACCCGCCCTTAATTCTACGTCCATTACGCTTACCGCAAGCTTGCCACCTTTACTTCCTTATACAAATATGAAGAAGACCACGCGTTCCCTAACTCCCCCTTAGCTTCTTGCGCAACTACCCCTTACCTCTTGCGTAATGTTAAACTTAACTTCTTTACTGAACCTATTAAGAAATCACGTTAATAACGCGCTCTCTGGCCCTTATACCCCTCTGTTAGCATCTATGGCAGTTACTAGCGCGCCCTTATTTTACGACAATTTTAGCTCTGCCAGACTTTTAAAGTTCTGCTAGCACGCTATTCCTACATTCTTGATACTCTGCCACAATCCTAGCGGCTCTGCCACGTTGAATACCATATCCAACAGCGTCTATATATTGGTGCCTCTTCTTCCGTCTTGTTGCCCGTATACAACAAAGAAAGAATTGCTAGAGGAATTAAGACGTGCTAATACGCCTACAGACAGATAAGAATTCGTGCCGATACGCCTACGAATACGACTCCATTGCTAGCATTATACTGCCACCCGAATGACTCTGTTGCTAGTACCGTACTACTACCTACATAGACAATAATCGTACTGATATGCATACGATATATCGACCAACCGATAGCGCCGCTATGCCTGCTATTACGATACTAATTGCGCTAATACGCCTACGATCTACCAACTAAATGATTATGCCTATACGCCTGCGATTTACCGACCGAATGATTGTGCCTATACGCCTGCGATCTACCAACCGAATGATTGTGTCTGTATGCCTGCGATCTACTGACCGAATGATCGCGCTGATATGCCTGCGATCTATTGACCTATGATAGCGCCGATATGCCTGCTATCTATCAACCAGCTGATAGACCGAGCTCCGAACGCTTGACCTGCTATTACCACTTAACGCTAGCACCGTACTGCTACTTAAATAAATAGACCCTCTACTGCTCCTGCCTGTAGTAACTAAATTGACCTCTAGCTGCTCTGCCTGCAGCTACCCAACACCTTGCTGCCCTGCCTGCAGCACTACATTGACTTTTGGCTGCTCTGCCTGCAGCTAACCAACACCTTGCTGCCCTGCCTGCAGCACCATATTAACTTTTGGCTGCTCTGCCTGTAGCTAACTCCCATTTAACCGACAACTTGCTGCTCCGCCTGTAGCTATACTAATACCTTACTGCTCTGCCCGCAGTAAATAAACCTACCTTTGCTGCCCTACCTATAGCTAATTAACTTCTACTGCCTTCCTACAGCGCCACAAGCATAAAGAAAGAACTGCTAGTGTCGGAATATACAGATAGAGGTTGTGTTGGAGTGTATATACAGAGGTTACGTGGTTGTATGTCTTAGGATGGCTGTTCTACGCATAAAGAAAGAACTGCCAGTGTTGGAATGTATATTGCGCGGTCGCGTGTATCTGATTAGTCACCCTTATGGTGACTCATCAGCCCCCTACTTAAGCACTGCGATCCTTACGATCCTTTGCTTTCGACACCTATTTGCAAAACATCAGAACAAGAGTATACTCTTAATAGGCCACCCCCCTGTGAAACCTATAATTATGGTGCTTTAATATTCTATTAAACTTAAATAAGGTGTTTTAATAATAGGAATCTATTAATGGTTAGATATCTTCTTATTTAGAAAATATTATATACTTATAACTCTCTTATTAGCTTTTATAATGCTAATATAGTGTAGTAACTAACTTTATAAAATCCAGTTTATTCCTTAACTATTGTCTGTAATATAGATAAGTTAATCTTAATCTCTTTAGGTCTTAAAGAATAAGTTAACCTCTAGGGGATTCTGTTTTAATATAGCTAATAGTCTTACCACCACTATTGCGAGTATATATTTTATTTAAAAATTGTTAGTCTTAGAAGTTAAAGTAACTAGAGACCTGGTAACTAGTCTTTTTAACTAATCCTAACAGATTATCTTCTCTACTCTCCTAAGTAAGAACGCTATATAGATTACTAGCCCTTAAGGTAAAAATATTACTAAGCTAATATAGACCTCATAGATATTAGGGGATAACTGTTTTAGAATGCTTACCTGTTTATATCGGGAATAAGGCAAGCGGTCGTCACGTGTCGTCGCGGCACTAGCGTGGCGAGGAGCCTTAAGCTCTTCACCCTTCCTCGTTCCAATTAAAAATCATATATTATTAAAACAACGTCACTATCCTACTCGAGTAGTACTGGTGATTTACCCTATATTATCAACACTAATTAGTGGTTGAATACACAACTATAGAACAGCAAGGTTTTTAATAGAAGAGACAGTCTTGTACAGGGGTGCTATATGCGCTCATATAGAATGGATCCTGGCGATACTATACTACCTTAGACTTACGGAAAACTAGTAATAGAAGTGTTACTAAGTACTAGAAGATACCAAGTTGCGTCTATTACGCAGAACAACTATGTTTACGAAGATTTGGTTAAGTACTTTAGGTTAAAAGTGTTACTAAACCTAGGGTCCTAAGTTAACGTCCAAAACGCGTTAAACAACATCTCGAATTGCCTACCTCTTAACAGTAAACCTACGAGATTCTATAAAACCAAAAACCCTACCTACCTTTAACCTATTATGGCGTTAACCTACCTAAAGAAGTACAAGGAAGACATTAACCCAAAAATATAGAATAAAGACATTAACCCTACAAACGCCGAGCAAAAGGACCTAAACGGATTCTTATTATACCACATAGTATACTACACAGATAGCGAATATAATAACACTATACTATAGTATTGCATAAAGGAGGACTTTGTTGGATAGATAAAGGAAATATAGGCTCTTACGAACAAGCTTATTATATAAGACTTCCGTAACTTCCTTTAGAAGAATGGAGTATTTGTCCCTATAGATAGAAGCGCTATTAGAGACAATATTTAGGAGCAAGTTATTAACGTAAAAGAAGAGCACAAATGGACTCTATAAGAGATTAAGCACTAACTACGCACTATAAAGAAGCTTAACTTACAATGGAATCCGAATAATACACTAATAGAGACATATTTAAATTCTATTGCTCTAGGCACGAGTTCTTACGTTCCGTACCTATTGCTTCTATTATCTTTAGCTTTCTAGGATCCACCAATTTAACCTATAACTTTAACTACTAAATAAGAGCAAGCGCAAGATCCCCTTGCTTTATAATTTAATAACCTTTAAACTCTATTATAGCAAGATTAGGTACTACGCTGTACTCTATTAAGATCTATATCTCCACTACAGCCTATAAAGCAATCCCCACCTTAATCTCTAATACAATTTTAACATGGCCTAATACTACTTAGAGGCATCTTAAAAATGCTTACAGAGCTTACAAAGCTCTATTTAGACTAGGAGAAGAGGTTTAGTAGGGAACTATATAATATCCTTAATTTAAAGCTGCGCATTTTCTATAACTATTATTAGAAGGTTAGACTGGAACCTAACTAATATTATAACACTTATTTTATTATGCTTAAGGGCCGCACCAGTACCTTCTATTATAATTGTTTGGTAGGAAAAGGATACAATTTTAACCAAATAATATATAAAATAAGATGCCACTTTAAAATAGAAGAGAATAAGCAGTAGTATATATTAGAGTAGAGAGAGACTACCTTTTTAAGAATTATTACTATAAACCTAGATGCCTCTTAACCTAATTATCTTTAAAAGCTCTTTAACTAACTTTAGATAATTTAGTATGGTTTATCTAAATTATATTAAAAGAACTTTAGCCTACGCGATTAAGTTATTAGTGTATGCTAAGGTGTTAAAGAATATAACCTTACTCTCTTTAATCCTATAAATACTTATAAAGGAGTGTATACTTAATTAAGATCCTCTATTAGCACCGCTCTGCACTCTTAAGAAGTATAGTAATTTAATACCTAACCCTAACCTACTTTAATTAACCTGGCTAACCAACACGATTATAACTGGACTAATTAAATATATAGTGGCTAGGGTAGGGGATACGGTAGAGGGTATAATTAACGTTAACCATAAAGTAATTGTGGGGGTCCTTATAGAGGTTTATCTTAAAACAATTAATAGAAGAAATACTATGTTTATAAAAAGCTAAATTACTAGTTAACTAGGCACCCTTTTAATAGATAAAATAAGGCATATAATAAGTTTCGCCAGAGCGTATAAAATGTTAAAAATTATAAGGTTACTATAGCCTACTTCTAAAGCTTTTTTGGTTTAATATAAAGGCGAAGAAGACCTTAAGGGTAAGATTAATAAGGCTAAACAGCTCCTTATAGATATAGAAATTAAGGACTACTCTCCTAACTAATACTTCACCGAGTATGGTAAGATAAATGGCATATAAACTATTACTGTCCTTAATAACTAATCTACGCTCTATTCTATTATAAAGTTAGATATCTTTAATAAGCTAAAGGAAAGTTACGCGTTCTCCTTTAATAATAGATACTTAGCGAACGTCTTCTATAGTATTATGCCAGATACTAAAACCGCAGGAGTATCTATAGTAGGAGAACCTTAAGTTCGAGCTCTTTAGCAGCTTAATAGCTCTATTTAGATTAACTAATTAACGGCAGGCTAATATACAATTCGCTTTAGCAAGGGTACTATAATCTCTCTTAGTATAATTAAGGTCTAAACCCCATTAGGATATATTACTTTCTATATTATTCCTATAAACACCCTATTTCTATTCTGCATCTAAGATATAGATAAGTTAGGCGTTAAGCTTAATAACTTTAAGAATATGCTTATTTAGGGAGATAATTAGGTGCCCGTTATACGCAAGTAGGGTTACCCTTAATTGCTCCTTTAACAGCTAGAAAGGAGCGTTACTTAAAGCCATTTAACTAAGTTAGAGTTACGTTAACTATACCGTCGCTTTAGTCACCTATTAGTTTATAAATTACTTAGGGTTCTTTAGTAAGTAGGTTATAAAGTCAAGGCTAAGATAATTAAGTATCTTATAAAGTACTGCTATTACTGCTAAATAAACTAGAAGTCCCCTGGCCAATTTAAGTTTACCCTTAAAGATAACTACAACTTTAACTTCTATATTATTATTAATATTATATATCTTAGCGGCAAGCTAGTACTCTAAGTTATTAACCTTTTAACTTCCTTTTAAGCCGCACGTTTTCTAAAGGATATATCAGCTAGGAACATATAGGATACTCTTTAATTATGCTAGATTAATATCTACCTAGGACCCCCTAATTAAGTTATTTATAATATAGAAAGGAACTTCTTATCTATAAAGTTTTAGTAATAGGTAAAGGTAATAGAAATTAAGGTTAAGGAAGTCCCTATTAAAGTATATAATAGTATTAGAAAAGTAGAATAATATTATATACTATTACGCTAAGTATATAAGATTATTTCTTTGGAACTAGAGGGCGCTAGTAAAGAGCTTATCTTATAGATAGCTATTAAGGCTATTAACGATTCCGCTAGCCCAGATAGGCTTATACCTACGTTACTAGTCTTTAGCGCCTACCCTTAAATAACTAATCCGTTATGTAATAAGCTAAGGCTATCCGTAAGGCAATAAAGGAGGTGCGCCGTATCTACGCCATATACTAGGTTAACAACGCACTAAAAATAAAAAACGGCCTAAATACCTTAATAATAATAGATCTGCCACTCTAATCTAAAGTATAAGTATAGCGTAAGAAGGGAGGCTTGTTAGGCCTATATAAACTTATTATAATTAATAGTTAAACTTATACTCTTTAGATGCCCTATAGACCCACTTAATTCCGCTTAACTATTGTTAAGCCCTATTATAGGGATAATAGTTTTAAGCCTTTATAAAATACCCTAGAGGATACCCTAGAGGAGAACTATAATTAATATACTTTAAAAGGCGACTATAATTCTAATATAATTATAGCAGATATACCGTAACTATAACGCGGTAGAGGTTGCCTAAAAGAATTATAAAATTACTAACATTTTATTAATTTTAAAGAGTAATTTATTGCTGCTATTAAGAGTAAAGTTAAGTTGTTAATGGCCTTTATAACAGCTAAAGAGAAGGTGGACTTTAAGCTCGCAAAACAACTCTAAAAGAAAGGCCGTATTATAACTTTAGGAGCCCTTTTCTAAGTATTTAACAAGTAGGAGATCGACAGTCTTATTATAAGAGGAGTTTTTAAATTTAAGAAGTATAACCCTACCAAGTTTAATAGAGTTTATATCTTTAAGTTAAGAATAGTTAATAAGATTAAGGGCAAAGCTACTAATACCCTATTTAAGAAGTTAAGGCTAGTTATCTAAGGTTATAATAATAATAGTAAGGAAGTAATTCTTATATAATCCCCTATAATTTAACAAGCTAGTTAGTAAATTATTATTACGCTAGCTCCCTCTTTAATAAAGAATAGAATAACGATTTATTTATAAAATATTACTTAGGCCTATATCCAATTAGAGATATACCTTTAGCACTTAATATTAGCATACCTTCTAGAACAAATTCGCCACTAATATCCCAAAGATACAATTATGGTTATGCTTAAGCCATTATATAGAATTATAGAGGTAGGAACTTACTAGTAGGCTACCTATAGTAAGCACTATAAAGAGAAGCTTTTAATAATAACTTTTATATTTAACCCCTGCTTCCTTATTATAACTACAAAAACTCTATTTGGAATTATTAGCATGCAAACTAATAATATAATTATCTTAGGAGACGACTAATTCTTAGCTCTTAAAGAAGATAAGCTAGTAAAGGTAAATCTTATAGTAAAGCTAAAGGAGAGGCTTAACCTAATAATACTATTACTCTTTAATAGATGCATCCTCTCCCTAAATAAGGACTCTATTGCTTTACGCCAGAAGGGTTAAGGTAAGAAGATTAACGTTATTAACGTTAATTCTCCAAAGCAAGGATACGTGGAGCAACGCGCTTGCGGAGCTTATATTACTTCTATCTATTAACCTAAGGCTTCCTTTAATCTCTCTATTGCCGCTTAATACTAGGAACTAATTAACCAAGAATAACGTTTTTGCCCTAAATAAGCGTCTTTCCTAGTAAATAAACCATCTTAATTAGGGACTACTCTATATGCCTATTAACCTTCCTACCACTAAGCTCTTTATATTTGTTAATAGATTGTTTATAAATAATAAAGATTTTAGCTCCTAGCTAGGATATAAGATTATTATTATAAACAAATCTACTAGAGAGAATGACTTTATAATCTACGGCAATTTTATCTATTAGAGCTTAACTAAGAGTAAGTATATTACTTAAAGCGTTCTAGCGTTAGAGATATATAGAATGGTTAGCGGAGTTAATATAGCAATTATAATTAGAACTACCTTAAAGATAATTATAGATTAACTTAAACTTCTTATTATCCCTATAATCGTATATACCGACTTATATTCCCTCTATAAGTGCTTAGTTAAGCTCGGTACTATAAAGGAGAAGCGCCTTATAATTAATATTATAGCACTTTAGTAATCCTTTAAACGGCGAGAACTCTTTAAGATTTAATAGATTAATAGCTAAGACAACTTAGTAGATATAATAATAAAGGCAAACCTAAACAAGGCTCTAGAAACGTTTGTTAACACAAATACTCTATATATATAGGTTAAAGGTTAGGTTAAAAGGGAGTAAGAGTATAATATTCTATAGATCCTAATTTTAACCAGCTAATCAGGATTTTCTATGCCCGGTATAGAAAATTGCTATTAGCTCGCTTACTACTAGCGCCTTAGCGGCCCCTCGCCTTCGCGTTAACCCCCAACGTTCTTCTTCTTCTTCTTCGCTTAGTATCTTTGTATAGTAGTAATCTATAAGTGTATATAGATAGCAACTATAAAAGAAGAGTTGCTAGTGTCGGGAATAAGGCAAGCAGTCGTTACGTGTTGTCGCGGCACTAGCGTGGCGAGGAGCCTTAAGCTCTTCGCCCTTCCTCGTTCCAATCAAAAATTATACATCATCAAAACAACGTCACTGTCCTACTCGAGTAGTACTGGTGATTTACCTTATGTTACCAACAGTTTATATATACTGACTCTATTACTATATTTAAATTCTAGTAAACTAAAAGGGTCTGCTCTAATTTAACCTACTACCTCTTTTAACAGTTTAATTATGTCTTCTCTTAAAAGATTATATTAAGAGCTTAGATACTCCTCTATTAAGCTATACAGACCTAAGATCTTATTAACTTATAGTGGAATATCTCTATTTTTGCTAATGATATTCTAGCCCTTATTAAGGATATTAAGTATTTTAATAGAAGTTAGGACCTCTAATTATACTAACTAGGCTCTACTAGTTAAGGGCTAACTAGGCGTTTTAAAGTATTGGCAAATATAGTTACTAGTATATATTAAGCTGCCTAAAAAGGATTTATATATATAGAACTACAGCGCTATAGCCTAGAGGCTGTATATATAGTATTGTATATGGTATAATATAATAGATATATAAAAAGTATTAATGAATCTAGGTGCTGAATTAAGCTTATAGATAAAGGAAATATAAAAGGAATAAGAGGAGGCTTATAAGTCTAGGTAGTATAGTAGGTAGTATAGTGGGTGGAGAAGTATTTGCTAATATACTTATTTATTTCTTGTAAGACATTTAACTAATTGTTTTATATAATAACTAAACAATATACCCGTCTATATAATTCTGCACATTAGTTTCAGCGCATAATTAAGACGTTTTTCCTACCATACCTCTACTAACACTTTTAGAATTATGGCTTTAATAATATAACGGGACTAGCTTAGTTACAGTAGGAATATCTCGGTAAAACACTCGACAGATAAATTCCGACGCTTTAATTAAATTCTGCCAAATTCTACTAAAGTCAATTAAATTCTACTAAATTCCGCCAACTTGATTAAATTCCACTAAATTCCACTAACGTAATGGAATTTGGTTAAAACCTATTAAAATCCGCGTGGGCTTATGCCCATGCGTCTGCTGCTAAGACCCCAAATATTTAGTTATAAGTTTCCTATATTCCTTTCTCTTCTTTACGCAACGTCTTGTTCTCTGCAAGAGCTATATACCCTTAGATTTAGATAGAATTTATATCATTTCTTCGAATCTTCCCCAAAGTCTCTTCGCGCCCTTACAAATAATAGACCTAAGCTATAATACTAAAGACACTCTTAAGCAAGATTTAGGGCTTATAAATAAACAATATAATACGATCTACTATAATGTTGAAATTAAAATGTTGACGCATGGGCTCCCTAGACAGCTACTACGCTCCCTTATAAGTAAGGTATAAATACGGCAAATATTAAATAAATTCTCTAATAAATTCCTATCTGTGTTTCTAGGTTTACCTAAGAACCTATATACTAAATATGTTAAATAGCTTACCTAGCGCTATAGCTATTATATAACGCGTTAAACAAACAAAACGGCTCCTATTAGGTAAATTATAATAGGCAACCCAGTACTCCTATACTCCGCTATTATGTATTATCTACTAGCTGGTATACTAAAGGTAATAAGGTAGGAGGGAATACTAAGGTTATATAGAATAATAATAATACTAATCTAGTGGGCAGCTAATAAAGAGCTAATAATTATCCTAACCTAAAAGCTAGTGACTAGTAAGAATAACGCCCTAGATATACACGTTAATAATCTAAGCTTTAATATATTTGTAGATATACTAGGCTAGGATATTAACTTTAACCCTAAAAGCAAAATGCTTTGCTATTATATTAGTAATAACTCCTTTAAAAGTAACATACCTTCTACTCTTTTAAACCCTATTAAAGCCGATGCTAATATAGGCTTAACCTTAATATGTTAAACAACCGCATTCTCTAGATCCCACTCCTTAATCTATAAATATACTTATATAGTAACAGCAGAAGAAAAGAAGTAAATAAAGAGGAATTACTTCTGTAAATATTGCCCTTCTAAAGATCTAAAAGGACATTACGCCTTAACGCAAGGACTATAACTTTATCTTAAGAAATATAAAGTTTAATAGAGTTAAGAGGAGAACAGTTTACATATAACAACAAAAGATAAGGCAGAAAGTTCTATTTAATAACTATACTAAAGACTTCTAGCAAAGGGAGAAATATAAGGTCTTAAGGGCGAGGTTCTAAAGCATACAGTACAGAAAAATACTATAAAATAAGCACTTTTAAATCTTATTATCATACAACGGCTTCCATTCTTATATGTGGAATAGAAGGAGTTTTATACTTTTATTAAAGTATTAAATTAAGAAGCACCTTTATTTATCCCTAAATATTATTTAATAATATCAGACTAGATCTCTAAGCACTTTATTAAGAGTTAAGATATTATATAAAGAGTACTTTAATCTGCAAAGATAAATATCTACCTTACTATTAATATCTGGACCTATCCTAATTATTCTCTTCTCCTTAGAATCTATGCCAGCTTTCTTAATATCTAAGATAAATACCAAAATATCTTAATTACCCTTTATATGGTATATAGTTAAAGTGGTACAAATTAATAGAAGGCACTTTATCTTGTCCTTATTAAGTATAGAATTACAGCAAAGATTAGAGCTCTTATTAGCAATAATGCCGGATTAAATAATATTCTTTATTATACGATAGGCTAATAGCTTAGGCTTAAATATAAAATCACCTAGAATGTAATATATTAAAGAATTTACTGCTAGGGGTATATTATTAATCTTATTGTCTAGGCTTTCCTATTTAAATTAAAGAAGGATAAGAAGCTTATAGAGTTATATAATAAAGAGGATTAGAATTAGAAAGAAGAAGAGGATAAGAAAGAGCCTATATAACTAATACCGCAGTTAGCAATAGCAAAAAATAGGAGGAAAAAGAAGGGTAAAGAACTAGAGCCATTATCGGCCAAAAGAGGCAAGAATATTTAAGATATTATAGGCCCTATGGGAAAGCTCTATAACCTTATTATATATATCCGCAAATCAGCTAATTATATAACATAGTTTAAAGAACATGCACTTAAGATTATTCCTCTTAATAATTATATAAGATGGAATAGTTAGTATAATATATTAAGTATAGCTCTAGAGAATAGAGTAAAGGCTAGGCTTTAACTCTATATAGAATATTACTAGGATAGTATCTTAAAAGAGGATATTCTTATAATAAGTAAATAGGTATATCTTTATATAATTTATAACTTCCTTTAGTCTTTCTATAAAGCAACTCTATTTCTTTAGGGAGATTATATAATACTAGAAAGGGTTCTAGAATTAATTAATATTCTTAAAGATCTAATATAAGACGCATTAGTATGTCGTATAATACTCTTAATATTTCTTTAGCTAATTTTTTCTTACTAGGTAATAGCCACTAAGGCTAAAAATAAGTTTATAGCACTTTAACTCCAACGTGCTAAGAAAAAGCTTATAAAGTACGCTAAGAAGCTAAATAATTCCCCATACTATTTAGCGGCACAAATTCTCAACCTATAATATTATACGGCTTTCCTTAAAGATGAGAATAACTATATTATAATTAAAGAAGAGAAATAGCTTTACACTATATAAAAGCTTTAGGAGGGATTCCGTAACAAGGCACTACTTTTAACTATACTATATAAGTCTAAAAGTACTAGCAAGTCTACTCTCTAACCAGAGGAAAATCTCTCTGCCTTCTATAAGGCTTATTAGCTATATATTTTAAAGCATACTCGTCTACAGAGCTAGGATAAGTTTAATAATTATATTAATAAGAACCCAATTATACTAGATAATAAAATAACAGCTATTTAATGGTGGAGTTAGTAGTAGGAGAGATATAAACAACTCTTATAGCTTGCAATTAAAGTTCTCTCTATACCTAGAATAAGCAATAAACCAAAGAGAGTATTTTCAGGCTCTTAATATAGAGTTTTATGGGATCGTACAAAAACAAGTATACAAATACTTAAGGCAACAGAATGCTTAAAGGACTGGGCTGATTAAGGAATTCTAGGTATCCCTTTATAGTTTCTTTATTATCCCTTAACCCGTTGAAATTGGTCCTCATGTTATCGATAAGACTCTACCAATCGGATTAGCTGAATTTAATGCCCGTGTAGTCTTGATTCCGGTGTTCGCGCACAGACCACTTCCTCTGAGGACCTCGACGGGTTAAGGGATATAGTAGCTGGTAGAGGGTTTTAAGACAATAATAAATTAAAATTTCCTTTTATGGTTTAGGCTGTCAGACCCTGTTCTAATAATATCTTGATACTGTTAGCTAATAGGCTGGCTGTTTAACAGGGCTGTCAAGCCTGTTACCCGCAAGTCTGACTTTAATAAAGGATCCACCAAGCAGCTCTACATAACTTTATTTAATAAATCTACCGCCAATATAGGTCGCAAACATGCTTCCAATGATATAGACTTTGTTGAGCCTCTGAGGGCAAGAGAGGCTACCCGCACATCTATTTTAGGCTATATAAGGCCTTGTTATCGCGAGTTGCATGACTCCATGGCACGATGAGGACGTTAATGTAGAATTTTAGGTGGCTCGCTTGAGTGGCTGGTTCGTTTGGGTGGCTAAGACATTAGGTTTAATTAGTAAGGAGATGTCGCCGCTCGGCGTGGTCACGGATAGAGCCGCCGGAAAAAGGTCGGCGGCTTCATCCGCAAGCACGCCGAGTTTTTCCGTGACCACGCTGGGCTGTAAGCCTTGTCGCGCCCGTGTGTTTTGGCGAGCGTCGTCTCTTCGTCATGAGCAAGTGAGCTGTTCGCAATCACCTGTTCACCTCCACCCCTCTGCTCTCGAGCTGACTGCCTCTCCTTTAAATCTCATCGCTTTCTCCTTTACGACCACATTGTCGTCTCCTACGCTCCTTTTGTCTCCGACGACCGTGTTTTCCTTTCCGCCTGATCCGCCACTTCTCCGCCACCCCTAAAGCATAAGATCACGCCGAGCTGATATTCGGACATTACTTGAGGCTACATTCCTCAACATGACGAACTCGACTATAACCTACGATCTCCCGCCGTTGCCGTCTTATACCTTACATCCTCTTTCTCCGCTGGTCCCGTGGATGCCGGACAAATACCTCACACTGGCCCTACCAATCATAGCTTACTGGACTGTGTCTATGATATTTCACATGGTCGATGTATACGAACTGTTTCCTCAGTATAGGTTACATACGCCTGCGGAACTGCTGAAGCGCAACCATGTCTCGAGATGGGACGTCTTCCGCGACGTCATTGTGCAGCAGATTATACAGACATTGTTTGGCATCGGACTTGCTATGATTGACGAGGACGCGACATACGGAAAAGAGGACTATGATATTGCTGTGTGGGCTCAGCGAGTTCGAATTGCGCAGAGAGCGATTCCCATCATGCTCTCAACGATTGGTCTTGATGTAGCTGCATTAGCAGCAAAATTGTCAGGATCGTACCCTACGGCTGCTGGAGCGCTCGCTGGAGGAAAATATCCCTGGCTGGTTCAATTGGTCACTATCGGAGGCCAAAAGAGAATTGTACCGGGATTTGTACCCTGGGAGATGCTTGTCGCGAGAGCCATGTACTGGATGGTATTTCCGGTCCTGCAATTCCTGTTAGGAATCCTGGTCGTGGATACTTGGCAGTACTTCTTGCATCGTGCGATGCATATGAATAGATGGCTATATGGTACGTTATCATAGCACTTTGTCCGTGCATGGGCCTGAGACGCTAACACGGAAACTAGTCACATTCCACTCTCGTCATCACAGACTGTATGTGCCTTACGCGTATGGAGCTCTGTACAACCATCCCTTTGAAGGTTTCCTCCTTGACACCCTTGGTACTGGTCTTGCATACCTCGTATCTGGTATGACTGTCAGGCAATCCATGTGGTTCTTCACCTGTTCTACCATCAAGACTGTCGATGACCATTGCGGTTATTCACTTCCGTTTGATCCACTCCAGTTGATAACATCAAACAACGCTGGGTATCACGATATACACCACCAAAGTTGGGGAATCAAGAGCAACTTCTCCCAACCTTTCTTCACATTCTGGGATCGTCTGTTGGACACGATGTGGAAGGGAGGTGATGTATCTGCACGATACGAGAAGAGCCGTGTTCATGCACAGCAAAAGTTAGACCGGGATAATAGCCTCGAAGTTCAGAGTTCACAGTCCGACAGCATCAACTCATCTGCATCAGAGCTCGATGAGACAACGAAAAAGACGTCGGTTTCTTCTAGGAGAAGCTCGAGGAAAAAAGCAGCTGGCGCGACACAGCAATCGGGAAACCTGAAAGGCCTAAGAAACAGAGTCAATGAGAGTTTACACGGAAAAGGTGGTAATGTTTTGGGCGTTGAAAGTAGTCATTAATCAACTAGCTTCTCGACGTTATAATTTGTAGACTGCCCTCACTTCTGATGGTAATGCAGTATCCTAATGTCTATTACTTCATGTCTAAAATACTCTAGGGCTTTCTATTTCTCTTTCGTGTATTACCAATTACTCGGCACAAGTTGTCTGTCTTGGGGTCTAAAGATTGGTTTGAGATGATTCTCTAGGCTACTTCTGTTGTTGTACAAAGACTGTCGCTACCTCTGGGAGGTATGGGAGGCGTTTTTGCATATTGGATCGTGACAGTCAATCCAAACTATTCTCTCTTCCATCGCAGCTGGACTGAGGTTGAACTGTTCGCGTTTCACAATGTTGATTGCATCTCCCAAATGACCTCTCAACCTATTGGCATCTGTTAGCGAGACTGCGGGTAAGCATAACAAAACATTGTTCAACATTCCTTTGTCTTCTCTATCTAAGCATATGTTCACTATCAAGTCTTTCCTGTGGCCTTCAACTCCTCATAAATCAACCGCCAATCCAAGGAATAGCAACAACATGCCTCAATACTACTTTTAACGAAGGCATGCACCTACATTCTTGTGAACCCTCAGCATCACTCTGCTCACTTATCCCTCCCTCTATCCTCTATGCTCCAGTTTTTATTCTGCACAATCTCACAGTGCGAAAACGAGATCATCACTAGGTCTCACAATGTATATTTCTTTTACAATGTTTTTATTTCACTACAAAAATCCTAGAGCATATATAGCACACTCTCATGTTAATTTTCTTGTCCAATCCTGTATTTCCCCCGTCAACGCAAGGTTCGATTGCTCTACTCTCACACTTAAACCGTAAAACTCGAGATAGATTGCCGGCCAATCTATTCCAACTCCCCTATCCAGCTCAGCAATCCCGTACTATGCCAACCCGACCCCCCAAACCTTCATCACTCCCAATGGCGGCTACCCGCAGCCTGTACAACCCCCCCCTCCCCCGCGCTACTTCCTACTCGCATCTCTACCTCGAGGACATCGCCGCCCTCACATCCATCCTCTCGCACCACCCACCGCCACACGTCGATCACGCCGGCGTCCAGTGCTCGTCCTACAGAAGCATCACGAAGCAGCAGATCGCGGCACTGCGCCCGCACCTGCAGTCCTCGCTCGCGCACACGCTAACAGGCGCGCTCAAACCGGCGCACGCGCCCGCGGCCCGCGGCCGTCTCGGCGAGCTGTGTCCGCAGCTGCACGGCCGGCTGAGCGCGCGGCTGTGCCAGAGCGTCTTCGAGTGGGTGCGCCACGAGTTCGAGACGGGCATCCCGATGATGCTGGCGCCGTTGTGGTACCACGATGTGCTGTCGGCTGCGCAGGAGCAGCGCCTCCGGTGCTTGGAGCCTGTTGTCAAGATGTGGAAGGAGGGGTTCGATCCGGTGGCTGAGGTGGCGCCGGGGAAGGAGCCGTGCAGGGTGTTAGTTGGCCCGTGGACGCAGAGGAGGGTCTCGAAGTGGGGGAGGCAGGAGGATGGGTGCTTTGCGTGCATGCTTGCAAGGATTGGAGGCGATGAGAATGTTTGCTTTGCGTTGCTTACGGGGATGGTTGCACGCATGAAGAGTGAGCGCATCAAGGATGGGAAGAGCGGCAGGGTCCAGTGGGTCGAGGCGTGGCTGAAGGGCTTCCAGGAGCCGGAGAGGTTGATACAAAAGGCGTGGGTGCTCGGGAAAGAGATCAAAGAGATGAGCCGTAAGATCCGGGGCCAGATTCACCGCGGCGAGATCTTGAATCCTAGCGTTGATCTGGCGGGGACGAGATATAGCAAAGTCGAACGGCCCCATGCCGTTGATGTCTCTGAGCCTTGGGATCCGCACGCGGGGCTGGGGCCTCAGACGTCGCCAAAGTTCCCTGGCTCTCCTAAACCAGAATCTAGCTCTCCAACAACTGATTCGTCCGATTCCTGGAACTCGTCATCTCGACAAGTTGACGATAGCCCACCCCTCTGGGGCGCTAGTGCCTCTTCATCTAGGATTGACCCTAACCCTTCCCAAAACCCATACTCGCTGTCCATTCCCACCGTTAATGTACAGCCGGCAAACCCAGCTCGGTCTAGGGATTGGGATTCCAAAATAGCAGACACTGCGTCTAGAAGCAATCTCAACGCCTCGAAAGTCAGCTTGGTCGCCTCATCCATCTACTCCCAACCTACAAATGCTACATCCACCTATACCAACCCGAGTAGCCTCGATGAGTATGCAGGGGTCAGCATAAGGGACATCCCGCCTCTTCCATCATTGTTTGCAAGAGACGAGTGGGTTGCATATCAGGAGGCTGTGGAGAAAGCGAAGGGAAACTAGAAGGGAAAAGACAAAGCGGAAGGGCAAGTGCTGGACTATGGCAATGCGCAGAGCAAAGCACCGAGAAACGCGGGCTTGCAGCGCCAGCCACCATTCCCTCTATGCGCAACCCGGGCAAACCAAACCCATTTACTCAGAATCAGCCCAGGGCACCTGAGCGCTCTGCAACAGTGCGACACCGATCGATATCTCCACTAATCTCTGATTCACGACCAGTAGTTTCGAGATCCGATAACGGATATGTGGATGTCGGTCCGGTAAATTCGGAGTTCGGAGATGTAGGGGATAGGTCAAGCACGACTACAAGATGGAGTGATTTTTACAAGAGGGACTTGGGTTGATCACGATGTAAGAAACTCTGGGGTATTGTTTTGACGTAAGTTTTTGACGTTTATTTGTCAGTTAGCCATTTGTAGCTTCATTATATATGTATGGAGTTAGTTTACTTAGGCTTAAGGGGGTTCGAAATTGGGGTGTAGGAATAGTAATATACATCCAGGTGCATCCTTTTTAGGTTTAGCGCAGCACCTGCGTGCAATATCTCTTACTTAATACAATATTCGCGGCTAAGTTAACTTAGCTAGGATTGGAAAGCTCTACCTATATAACCACAACCTTTGGCTAGCCTAGCAATATCCTTATACGGACCTTTATACCAATCCTTAATTAGAAATATTACTATACCTATTTAACCACTACTATAAGCAGCGCGCCTAAATCGTTGCTATATTATATTAATTAACTTTATTTTAGGTATGTAATACTATACAACACACTTAATATTAGAAATGTTAGCGCCGTAGGTAAGCGTATCAAAGGAGACTAGAATGCGGATTTTAGAGTTAGGCTTTTTAAACTCCTTATATAGTCTATCTTTATCCGCGGTAGCTAATAATATATAATAAAGCTAAACTGCTTTTCTGGCCTGCGCTTCCTAGTACTTATAATATATTAATTACAAACAAATTGCGTCTCTGCATTATAATATTATATCCTTTAAATTAAAGAAAATAGTTATCTTTAGGATTTAGTAAGGAGTTGGCGTATATTTAACCCTCTAATGGATAGATATAGCAGATATCTAACTAGACACCCTTCTAATTAGTGCGGATAATAGATTCCATTTTAGAGCTTCTTTATACACACAGTCTATAATAAAGTATAAGCTCTTAAAGGACTTCTTACTCCCTTAACGTATTCTCTAATAATTAATAGATCTGGCCGGTTAATTAATATCTATACTATATTAATATTATCTTAAAAGGCCGCTAACTCTTATATAATCTTAAATATTATATTATTAAGCGTTATAGTATAAACAAACTAAGGCCTCCGCCCTAATAATAACCGTACTTTCTATAGCTATATATACAAACTCTAGAATAAACCCCCCTAATTAGCTATAAGGTGCACTTTGTTAATTACTACTAAGCTAATATGCGCACGGAAAATAGGGTAGATAAAAAATTTATAGAACTTTTTCTTAGCTAATAGCTCTAGCGATATTAAAATATAGGTATATACTCCAATGCGGATTTCCCCTAAAAGACGTTTAGATATTATCTCCTTATATATATAAACCGGTCTTATTCTAGAAAGCTTCATAATCTTTACCTTCTGCTCTGTACTAATTATTACTAAGGCCTAAAGAAGATATGGCATTACTTATATTATTATACTCTTGCTAAATAAGGTTCTTATAATAAGTATTATATCTTTTTCCTTAAATAGTAGCTATTTAAGGACTTTAAGCTGCTCCGCATGTCTGTAATATAGATATAAAAATGCAATAGCCTTATTAATCTTACTTAGCTACTAGGCTTTGCTTTTTCTATAAAGCATAAGAAGCTAATCTTAAAGGTCCGATAGCCGTTATACCTGCTTTATTGTATAACCTCTTTAAGTTTAGTATTACGGACCTTATATTAGCAGTAGTACGGCTACTAAGAGAGGATATAAATGGACTAGTAGTGGAAGCGCGGGAGGCGCTAGAACTAGTCAAACTATGGGATAAGGGGTAACCAAGTTATATAATAGATTACGTTACTATTTCGGTATATAGGATCTATGGGATCTATAAGGAACGTTATATACCGAATATATCTCGCGTACCTTATATACTTAGTATTTTATAGGAGTTATATTACGTATTTAAAGGACTATAGTCCCTACCTAGAGAGTTCTTTTCTTTATAGTAAATCTTAGAATATAATTAGAGTTAATCTATTAGGCAACCACTCCACTAATTATTATTATATTATTAACTTCTTGTTTACCTATACACCTATACACCTAGCCTATTAGCGAGTCTACCATAGTATCTCCTATAAGGCTTTGTTACACATTTACTACCTAGTTATAGTATTAATAAAGTTAAATAATATGCTACTAAAAGTACTAGTTATAACGCCATTAATAGTAGTAACTACCTTAGGTATTAGTGGGGATACTAGTATAAGGGACACTAACTCGTAACTAGTTATGGTTAGATAGTTATAGAAAATAGTTAATTAGTTAATAGACAATAATTAAATACTTAAAGATAGAATTAATGGAATGGGAGCAGTAAAGGTAAAGTTACCATTAGTTAAGCAATTCTTAGAAGAAAAGTTAAAGCTTAAGGGGTTTCTTATATAAATGCGCTTTAAGGTAGTATAAGAGGGTATAAAGCTTGCTATATTAATAGACTAAGTAGTCTATACGGGACTATTCTTAATAAGTAGGGCACTTAAGTAGTTTAAATCTTACCTTACTGTCTGAACAAGGTTTCGTAATGCAGTTGCACGCGATTACGTGAGCTAAGCAAGCTTAGGAAATCCACCAAATTCCACCTATAAAATAGGAGAAGAAATCAAGCATCAATTAAATCAGTTACCACCTAACACTATTGCAATAGTAATACGTATTACCGGAAGTAATACCGACACTAATCAGTGATTATAGATTAGGAAACGTATTACCTACGAAGAGAGACAAGCTCAATCAGTCCCTGCTACAGGCCTCTACCGATCCCGTTTGCTAAGGAGCATCAGTTGACGTGTATTTAAAAAGTTAACCCCTCTTCTTAAGAGGCCCTTAATTCTTTATATACAGCCTTTAGGTACTTAAAGAACCGACCCCTATCTAATAGGCCCTTAGTTCGCGTCCATTACGCACTCTAAAGGTGTTAGGTACTTAAGGAACCAACCCCTATTTAATAGGCCCTTGGTCCATATCTACCACGCGTTTAGAACCTAAAATTAAACCTAATAAGAAGTATTAGGCCCTCCAAAAGGCTTTAGGTACTTAAGGAACTAACCCCTTTAATAGGCCCTTGGTTCGCGTCCATTACGCATCTATATTAATTCGCGTCTATTACGCGTTTAGAACCCAAAATTGAACTTAACAAGAGTTATAAGACAAGAATTGATATGTTAGATATTAGGGTATAAGTTAGAGAAGGACAGAGGAGATGGAGCGAAGGGCTTAACGTATAGTCTGAAGACATTAATAAAGGAGAAATTAGTAAATTTATACAGTATAAGATTATAGAATATAGATTTTATAATATAACAGATAATAACCTATGGGAGCTTTACCATGATAACTTTAATACCTTTATACTAGAAGTCTTTAAGAATTATAACCAGATAACTATTTGTGACCTCTAATACTTCCTTTAAGTTTATGGAGTATAGGTTAAGAAGAATAGACATGTTACAGTTCTATAGTTACTCTTTAACACCTTATAAGAAGAGGATTCTATAAAATGGACTAAGCTTAAGATTAAGGAGTATATGGCAACTGGAGGGAAGTTTAATTTAGGACGAATTAACTACCTCCTTAAGAACAACTTTACCAGTACTAGTACTATCAAAACCTTAATCTTAACCTTACTAACCACAAACCCTGCCCTACTTATAATACCACCTATAAACCCTATTCTACCTATAACACTACCTATATAACCTACCTCACCAATATAATAAAACCAACCTTATATTAATCTACTAATAATAATAGGACCATCTGGACAGAACTAAAACCAGGGTTTTAGTAAGGAGTTAATAAACCTTATAAAGATATATATGGAAGATAATAAGTATAGCGGAGAAGATAATAATTTCGACTTTAAACTTACTATCTTCCATGACCTTTACAGTAGAGCTAACGTACCCTAAGAAGCCAAGGTTAAAGCCTACCCTATAATATTACGCGGCTTAGCACTTAACTACTACTATACTAACCTTAAAAACGTAACCTTAACCCTTTTGTTTAACTAAATCTGCGATACTATATGTAACTACTTTAAGGGACCTAAGTATAGGCGCGGCATACTAGGGTAATAGAACTTAACAACCTTAAGGTCTATAATAAGTAAAGGCGAGAATACTGGAAAATTAACCTTAGACTGTCTGCAATTGCTTATTAAAGAACTAAGACACCTCCAGCATGGTCTTAACCTAGACTTATATACTAACAAGTTCCTCTATAATAAACTTATTAATACTTGCCAGGAGTTACTAGCTTGTTAATATACCTACTTTAAACCTTCTAACAGCCTAACTAGCTTAATTAATAACCTGCAATCTTCTATTATAACTTTTAAAAAGTTAAATAATAAGAACCCCTAAGCTTTCTTTACTAACCGCCGTTACTATAAGCAGTACCCCTAACTACTATCTTAACCGTATAATAGACTACCTAACTAATATACACTACCTAAGAAGCGCTGCTTTGTCTGCTATAAGGAAGGTTACTAGTTATCTAAACACTTAAGAGAAGAACGCGATGAATTAAAGAAGAAGTTTAAGGATAGATTTAACCGCTGCTTTAATAGATATGCTAAGTAGTATATTACTAAGTACAAGGGAATAGATTACGATAATAAACTTAACTTAAAATCTATTAATAACATAATAGAAGCTCTTATAATTAATATTAAGTTACTACTAGTATTTCCAACTTAGGAACAGACTAAACTGTTCCTTACCTCTTGTGGAACAATATAGTATAGAGGAGCTATTAATACTATAACTAACTTAGCGGATTAATTCTTTACCTATATAATTACTGGTACTAACCTAACTGCTTACTATAACAATAACTTAGACCTATTTACCTATATTACTACCAGCTAATATACTTCTAATAAGTTCTATAGAGTAATAATTAATACAGGAGCCTTAAAGAGATTAATAGCAGGTTACGGACAATACCTTGCATATAGGAAGACCTACAATACCGTTATTAATACCTTAAAGGCCAGCGCTATTAACGTCTAGTTTAGCATTAGCTTTACCTCTTTTATTAGCTCTGTTATAGTTAATACACCAGTTAGCAACATTGAGTTTTATATTATAAAGGCCAACATACCTTTCTTACTGTGTCTTGCAGATATGGACATACTAAAGGTCTATTATAATAACCTTAAAAACGTCCTAGTTACCCCAACAAAATTAGTACTAGTAGTTCGCTAATTTAGTTACCCCTTCTTATTATAGGAAGAGTTACTATAATTATTTATAACCCACTTGTTTAATTAAAACCCCTGCTACCTAACCACTATTAAACTCCGCCAACTCTACTGCCGCTTTAGACATCTATTGGCAGATAAGCTATATAAGGTACTAGAATACTCTGGCCACGATAATATTAATAAGCAGGTTATTAACTACCTTACTAAGTACTATTCCTACTGCTAGAAACACAGCAAATCCTCTAAATAGTTTAAGCTTACATTATAAGAAGATTAAGATTCTAATTTTAACTATTCTATTTTTATTAATATTATATATATTAATAGAAACCCTATCCTCTATATTATTAACAAAGCTACCAGATTTTAAGCCGCGAGATAGCTATATAATATCTCCGCAAAGTATACCTAGGATACCCTATAACTATACTAGATTAACACCTATATTAGACCACCTAATTATATCACCTATAATACTAGGAAGAACTTTATAAGTAAGGAGTTCTAATAATATGCTATAGCAATAGCTATATTAACTAAGAGTATTCTAGTGGAAGCTTACTAGTCTATTAGAATGGTGGAAAGAGGTTATCTAACCCTATATTAAGCATACTAGATAATTATAGAGGAGCTATAGGACTTAGGAATAGCTAAGGAATTAGCTCTATAAATAGTAGTAAAAGCCACTAATAACATAGCTAGCCTAGACGGCTTGGTCCTAATACTACTTATCTTTAATGCCTACCCTTAAATAAGCAAACTTAACCTACTAGCACCCTCTATTATATAGCGAGCGGTAGCTATAAAGAAGGCAATAGAGGAGATTGTAAGGATTAGGGCAAAGAAGTAAGTTAACGAAGCACTAAACTAATAAAACGGTCCATCTGTCACTATAATCTATAACCTCCCCCTTAACTTAGAAGTACTTATATAGCGTAAAGGCAATACTAGACAGAGCGGTAGATAGACTAGCCTATTTAAGTTACTTGGAATTAACGGAGAGATATATAGGGTATAGCTCCCTAGCGGACCTACCAATTTTAGGACTATAGCAGTAAAACTATACCTATAACCCGAACTAGAAGAACCTAATAAGGAACTAGAGGAAGAACTAACTAAGGAACTAATTAAGAAACTAACTAAGGAACTAGCAGCTAGTGTACCCCCCTAAAGATTAAAATAGACATAATAATTGCTGATAAAATCCTAGTAGAACACCATAGATGTATTAATATTTATTAACAACAACCTAACGAAACCTGATATTATAATATCTAAGTATACCTTACCATTATTTACAGAGTCCCAATACAAGGAGATAAATAGTTTACTTAAGAAAGGAGTCTTTAAGTTTATTAATATAGCAAACGTCCTAGAAGGAGTTAGAATTTTTAACTCCTAATTTATTAATAAGATTAAGAACGCTGGAACGGATAAGGCCTTTAAGAAGTCTAGACTAGTTGTATAAGCCTATAATAACTATGGTAAAGACTTGGTCTTAATATAATTACCAACTATTTAATGTGTTAGCTAGAGAATTATCCTAGTATTTACGGCAACCATATAGGGAAATGAAAGAAGACTAGCTTTTTTATACTTGCGCGATATCTTATAAGCTTATATATAGTCCAGTACTTACCTAAATAGAGACTTCTTTATACGCCCGCTACTAGAACTTGGACTAAAGAATAGATTAATTCTAAGAGTTATTAAACCACTATATGGTGTCCCGGAAGCTAGTAACCATTAGTTTAATATATACTACTATTACTACCTTAATAAGCTATAGATAAACCAGTTAATATATAACCCCTACTTATTATACATAAATAGCAACGGCTTTAGGATTATAGGATTATAGACTAATAATATACTATTCTTTGCTGATAAAACCTTTGCGGAGGCTAAAGAAGCCAGACTTTAGGAGGTAAAGTTCCTAGCAAAAGAGAGAGAGAAGCTTACGCTAAATACCCTAATTAAGTTTAATAGAGGCTATATTAAACTAGAGAAAGATTTAATAGCCCTTACCTAGGAATGTTAATGCTAGAACCTAAAGTTGGTTACTATAAAGGCTATTGTCACAGTGCTGCAATGAAGTAGACTAAATAACTACGTTGTGCTATAAAGAAGAGAAGAAGGGTAAAAGGGGGTATTGTATATAAAGAGTAGGGCCAGCCGCCAAGGCGCTAGTGGTAAGCCAGCCAATAGTAGGAAACAGTATGCGTCAGGTTAGTGCTATAACAGTACTCCCCTCTCTAGAAGGTTTAGTCCCTAAACTAAACAAATAACTTTAAACAGGTAGTACGCGGGACCACCTGTTTTCGCTACAGAAATATTAAAAAATCCTAATTAGTCGGCTTATTAAATAAAGTTGGCGCATGGCGCTCTTAGCGAGAATTCTAACTAATTAGACAACTTTAACTGCTAGTTAAAGTTCCATAACATTTTAACTACCATAGATTTTTAACACGGTGGTTGGCTATAACCTTAGTATGGCTTTTCCTTATCTCGTGCCTAATCTAGGGGTCCTGGCTTCTTAGGGTGTTGCTTATGGAAGCGCTGTATAGCTTATTTGCAACCCTTTAGGTCCTCTTCTAGCTGCCAGGTTATGTCCTTATAATATTTCCATTTAATCTCATAAGTTAGGCCTTAGGGGTCTTTATCGTGTATATTAAGGATTTTCTTAAACTCCTATTTATCTTCTATATTGCTATTATCGTCTCTTTCTGTTACTCGTCCTTATATATTACGGCGCTTTACAGTATTAATATTTACTTAGCTAGGGATCTCTTTAGCAGCCTAGAGGCGGACCTTAGATGTATAGAAGGATTTGTTTACTTAGATGTGGTCTAGGAGGTCTACTATAACTACCCCTTAGTATACTGCAAGTACGGGGTACAGGCCGTCCTATTTATCATCCTATTTCTTCTTAAGTCTATTTGTCTTTATATTTTCTAAGCTAATTATAACCATGTTGCCTTTATAGAATAACGCACTCTCGTCCCTATAGGTATTAGTATTATCTTTATAGCGTTACTATAAAATCCAGGCTAGGGCCTTAAGCTATATTAATATCCGCTTAAAGCGGTTGGCTATAGAGTCTACGTGGAAGAACTCCTTCTTTGCTTATACTAATAGTATTAGTAGGTAGGGGCCAGTAGGCTTAATTCTAAGGCGAGGGTTAAAGCCATAGTTTATAAAAAATGGGGAGATGCCTACGCTTTTATTAACTTAGTTATTTATAGCAAATTTGGTAAGTAGCAGGTAGTTAACCTAGTCGTCCTATATAAAGCTAATAAAAGCATAGAGGTACTTATTTATGGCAGTGTTAATAATTTTAGTTTAGCCGTCCGTTTCTAGGTGTTAGGCTGAGCTTGGTTATAAGGTTATCTTAAGGCATTTACTTAGTTATTGCTAAAAGTTGCTAACAAATTATATGCCATAATTAGAGATAATCGTGCTTAGTGCACTGTAGAGCTTATATATATTGTTAATAAAGCTATTAACTAGCTCCTTTATTAAGAGTCCTGTTACTAGAACAAGGTATTATATTTTAGTTAGGCGGTCCATAATAATAAGGATATGTTTGTATACCTTACCATAGCGTTAGTATACCGGCAGCGTTGTAATATAGTTAATTAAAATATTGGTCTACGGGCGAGTAGGTAGTTCTAGTGGCTTTAGGAAACCGGGCGGGGCAGAATAGGGGGTCTTAGTGCGAAAGTATAGGGTATAGTCTTTAATAAAGGTAGCCGTAAACTGGGAGATTCCTAGCCACTAGTATATTCGGTTTAAGAGGTTAAAAGTCTTAACCCGGCTAGGGTAACTAGTGGGGCCGCTACTATAAGAGTAATAGATAACTTCTAGGCGGAGGTCTAGGGTATTAGGGACGAAGAGGCGTTAGCGGAAGTAGATCTGTTTATTAACGATGCTATATTCTAACTTATTGCAACGGAGTAATTTTCTAATCTTTTTTAGCTAACGGCAAGCTTTCTAATTACATAGAGCCGCTACTATATCTTTTATGAGTTTATTCTCTTAGTATCCTAACTAGATTAGCTTATCTAGTAACTTTTCGGCTATTTTAGGGTCTAGAGCGGCTATAAACTCCATATTATTAAAGTTATAGAATTCATATAGTAATTCTTCTAAGATTGTAGGGTTAACTTTTTAGGGTGGTATAATAACTTGGGCTTAGTAGCGGAGGCGTTTATTATTAGCGTCCTTAAGTTTCATTCCTGGTAGTCGGTTTAGAGCGTTAAGGAGCGTAGCTTTGCTACCAGGTCTATATATAATTATAAAGTTAAACTATAAAAGGAACTCTGCCTACTAGACTTAGCGTTAGTTTAGCTACTTAGTAGTTATAAACGTCTATAGGTTCTTATAGTTAGTGATAATTTTAAACGGCTCCTCAGTCCCTTATAGCTTAGGACACTATTCCTCTAAAGCCTTAATAATAGCTAAGAGTTCTTTATTATAGATCTTATAGTTATACTTTAGCGTAGAGTGCTTTACAGAGAAGAATGCGACTAGTTTTAGTTTACTATTATTGTTATATTGGGAAAGGACTCCGCTAAAAGCCTAATTTAATACGTCTATCTCTACCACTATTTTCTTTGTATAGTCGTAGTATACTAGTACTAGTGCTGAAGTAAAGGCTCTCTTAAGGGCCTTAAACAACTTAGCTTGTTCTAGTCCCTATAGCAATCTAATATCCTTTCTTAGGAGTTTTATTATAGGTATAGTAACAGTAGAATAGCTTTAGATAAACCTATAGTAAAAGTTTATAAATCTAAGAAACTGCTGTAATTCCTTAACCAAGGTTAGGTTCTTTTATGCTTATAAGGCTTAGACCTTTTTAGGGTCTATGCTTATTCCTTTTATTAAGATAATTAAGCTAAGGTACTTTATCTTTGTTATATAGAACTTTAACTTACCAATATTAATTTAGAGGCCGGCAGCTCTAAGGCGGTAAATTACCTCTTTAACATGCCTAGTATAGTTAGCTTAAGTTTTAGAAAATATAAGGATGTTATTAAGGTATGCTATATAATAGTCGTCTAGTGCGTTATAAAGAATATGGTTAATGTAGTTCTGGAATATAGCTAGGGTATTATAAAGGCTAAATAGGGTTACTAGTATCTTGTAGAGCCTAAAGCGGGTAATAAATACTGTAAGTTATTTATAGCCCTTAGTAATACAGATCCTGTTAAACGCAGTAATAATATTAAGCTTAGTATAGAATTTGGCGCTATATAGGGCATTAAGTATCTTATAGATAAGCGGTAGTAGGTATTGGTTCTTAATGGTAATATTATTAAGTCCTCTATAGTTATGGCAGATCCTTACCCCTTCTTTTAACTTAGTAGCGAGTAGAAGCGGGGCTGTGGTAGGGGACGTTAATTCTTAGATAAAGCCTTTATTAAGTATTTTATTAATCCATTTCTTAATATATTAGAGCTTAGTAGGGGAGAGTAGGCGGTTTTTATAGTATGGGGGCTGCTTTTCTGGTATAATTTCGATTTTATGGTTCTATGGGCGATACGGTGGGAGCTTATTGGCATTCTTTAGGAGAAACCCCTTAATATAGTGCCTATATTCCCTTAGGAGGCGTTATATAATATTATCCCTAGTTAGAGCGGGTTTGCCTTTTATAAACTTCTTAACGTCTATATTTATAACTTTACGGCGGAGGAACTTAGTATTTATAGTCTAGAGGTTTTCCTTAAGGAAACGGTAAAAATAACTAGGGAAGACCTTATAGGCCTCTTCTATTATATAGTCACCATTAACTAAGCAGTGAAAGAATTTCTTTATTAGGTCTAGTATTTTAACTAGTCCAGTAGGGAGTTTATCTATTAATTATTTCCGTTCTTCTTGTTCTACTAATTCTACTAGCTCCACCATATAGATCCTTATTACTTTTATGCCTTTTTATTTATAAAACTGGGTGAAATTTATAGCGTGTACGTTTATAATATCATCTAGATTAGGGCGTATTTGGTCTTCTCCCAACATCGCGGCGGGGCTGGCTCGTCTTGGTTAGCTCTTAGGAGCGGTTCCTAGGCGGCGGCCTTATATAAGGCATACGGGGAGTAAGTGCGAGGTTAGGCGTTATAGTGGCGCGGTTTTTATTATCTGGGTCTTAGTAATTCCCTAGCTAGTCCTTACTATAACGCGGGCTATAGTATGCGTATATAGCATATAGCTTAGTTCTGGGTGTTAGGCTAGGTGGCTAGGGTTTAAAGGGTGTCTAGGTTGGCATTAGATTCTTAATGGTAGTGGCGTAAAGCGGACCTTTTTCCTTAGTCTTAGTAAGGCCGGCTGGCCCATTATTTTAGTCTTAAGTACTAGAGTAGTCCAGTTTTCTACTATCTTATTGCTTTGCAGCTATACGGGTTCCCCTTTATTAGGAATATCTTCTATTATTAGGGCTTTATATATGGTCCTAGGCACTAAGCTTAGTAATACTAAGTATCCATGCAGGGTGTCCCTACTACTGTCGGCTGTTCCCCATAGGAGGTAGTTCCTAGAGCAGTAGTCTAAGTTAAAGTAGATCTTAAGCTCTCTAAAGCTGGGGCGGGGCTTATACTTCTAGAGCCAAGGCATACCTAAGATAATTAGGGTACTAGGTAAGAGTTTAGTAATAAGAAAGAGTATAGCTTTAGTATAGATGCCAATTAATATTTAGGCGGTGAAGTAGTCTATAATAAGTAAAGTTAGGATGCTGTCTGCGAGGCGTAGTGGCCTAGGTGCCAATAGTTTCTTAGTTATAATATTATATTTTCTTATAATAGACTCTGCGTTGGTAAATGCCATTATAGTACTACCTAAGTCTACTAGGCTTACTGTGTTAATAAAAACTTAGGGGTATGGGTTGTATAATAAGGAGAGTTAGGTTTAAATAAGGATTAATTTCTTATTACTATTTACTAATCTAAGATTAAGTGGCAGTTTACTAATAGAAAGGACTAATTGGTCTAGTAATAGGGACCTAATCTTCTTATCTTCCTCCTTATATAGTTTAAACCCTTAGACATGACTTAGCCTAAGGGTCTGCCTTTTAACAACTAGGGTACGGGGCTGTCTTAGTGGGGCGATCCAGTATCTATCTGGCTGGCAGTGTTAGTCTTGGTTAGGGTATAAAGAGATAGCACCTCGCCGATAATATGGCCGTGTTTATATTTGCTAGCGCGGAGTCGCTAATTCTGGGCGTTGTTAACGGTTTAGGCTTCTATATAGGGCATTATTTAAAGTAATTAAGCCGCAGGGTTAAAGGGGGGGAGTTATCTACCGCGGCTATAATGGACTCCGCGGTTACTACGTCCGCGGTTATTAGTTTACATTATTTAACGGGCTAGCATTAGGACTGGGTTTACTATTATAGTGGGGTTATAAGCGTCCTTTTAGTAGCTAGGTAGGCTATAGGTAAGGCACAGTCTATTATTAAAGCGGCGCTTGCGCTCTATATCTAAGATTCTATTAAGGTCTATAGGTTCTCTAGTTACTGCTAGGGTTAGGGTTAAGGTTAATATAGGGGCAGGAGCTTAAGCAGGTAGGCGGTGGTTAGTATTCTTAAGGTTGGCTTAATATATATAGTTTATAAGGTTCTTAGTAAATATATCTATCTACTTACTCTAACCTGTATAGTTGCTGTTATTAATTTTATAGGTAAGTCTAAGTACTAGCTCTTCTATCTTTAAAGAGATAAACTTCTAGAGTAGATCTACCTTCTATTTATCTATCTTCCTAGCGTAGACTATTAACTTATTAAGCTCTTTCTTCTAGGACTAGTAATTACACTTGCTCTAGGGAAAATAGTTAAGCTTATTTTTTACGACCTAGGTTATGTTAAGAACCTTATAGTGGGCAGTAAGCTCTTTAAGTATATCTTCTTTAGTGGGCTATTTCCATATAGATATATTATTTAGGTTCTCGTGTATAAGCTTTAGGCCCTACTTAATAAACTTATAGGCCTTGCCCTCTAGCATATCTAAGATATAAAGGATTTAGGATTGGACTATATTAAAGTAGTCCCAGTTATAGTTAAAGACTCCTTTAATCTTAATATGCTAGGTCTTAAAGTTAGCTTATTATTCTAGTAGGGTGCCTTTTCCGCTAAATATTAGTGGGTCTTTAGACATCTGTTTTTTCTGCTAGGTTACTACCATTATTATAAGGGTTAATTATTTAAAAGCGGCAATAGTTTCTATCTGGGAGGCAATAAGGGCATTAAGGCTTTCCTTGGCTTTCTTATTAACGGTGTTTGTATTATACATAAACTATAGTCCTGCTTTAATATTACTAAGGAACTTATTAGTATAGTTAATAAGGATATAGTAAACTTTATCGGCTTTAAAGGTTTTAGGGTATAGTAGGGAGCGGCGGATTATCTATATAATGTTAGGGTGTGTCTATATAAAGAAGTCTATAAAAACTTTACGGGGGTTCTAGGTTTCGGCCATTTCGGCGTTATTAATATCGCCCATTTAGGTAATCTTTGGCGCTAGGAAAAAACTAAGGATTATTCTAGGGCCAGCCGCTAAGGCGCTAGTAGTGGGCCAGCCAATAGTAGGAAACAGTATGCGTTAGGTTAGTGCTTAACAGCTATAGACCTAACTAGCTCTAGAGGGGAAGTCTATAAGGTAGTTATACTAAAGGACTAGTACGTTGCTTAGAGAGCAAGAGGAGCCTATATTGCCACAGTCTACTAACTAGAAGCTGCCTTTAATCTCTTATTTATAGTATAAGTTATTAACCTAAAGAAGGAGCACGTAAAGTAGCTTAATAAGCGGCTATAATAGCAGATTAATAACCCCTTAAGAGGGCTCTGTTTTGTATAACTTGATACCAGCAAAGACTCCCTTAAATTAATAATCTTTATAGACTTATCTTTTGCGAATAACTAGGACCTCTTATTCTAAATTAGCTTTATTATTATACTTATAGACAAAGATAATAAGGCCAATATCCTCTACTAGTTATTTATTAAATGTAAGTGGGTTATATAAAGCGTCCTAGCATCTAAACTATATAGAATAGCCTACGGATTTGACACTGGAGCTGCGATTAAAGCAACTATTAAGAAAATCCTATAACTTAAACGATTACCGGTTATCCTTTATACTGATTTAAAATCTTTATATAATTGCTTAGTTAAACTCGGGATAATATAAGAGAAACGACTTATAGTTAACCTAATATGTCTATAACAATTATATAAAAGAAGAGAGATAGCAGAGATTAAATGGATTAATAAAGGCAGTAACCTAGTAGACGCTATAATAAAATCAAAGCCCTGCTAGGCGTTAAAGGACCTAATTAATATGAATATAATTAAGCTATAGGTCACTGAGTGGGTAGAGAGAGGAGAAGACGTAAAGATATAAAGACAGCTGTTAAGGCACTAGTAGTAAGCGAGCCAATAGCGATTTTCCATCCTGGGGATGGAAAATCGTGATTGGTTACTTTAACAACATGGCAGAATTTAGTGGAATTTAGTAGAATATGGCAGAACTTAGCAGAACTTGGTAGAACTTAGCAGAACTTGGTAGAACTTAGCAGAACTTGGTAGAACTTAGCAGAACTTGGTAGAACTTAGCAGAACTTGGTAGAACTTAGCAGAACTTGGTAGAACTTAATGGAATCTAGCAGAATATGGTAGGTGGTGCGCTTAAGCACTGTTACAAAACTAAATGCCCCTAGTGTCTGAACAAGGTTTCGTAATGCAGTTGCACGCGATTACGTGAGCTAAGTAAGCTCAGAAAATCCACTAAATTCCACCTATAGAATAGGAGAAGAAATCAAGCATCAATCAAATCAGTTACCACCCAACACTATTGCAATAGCAATACGTATCACCGGAAGTGATACCGATACTTACTAAGATATAGAAGTATAAAGACACAACTACTAACCAGAAGGTTAAGTCTATATTCTTAAGTTAGTAAGGATTTATAAATTAACTTATATAAATATTTGGAGATCTAGAGGTAATAATAATAGTAAAATGGAAGCTTTAAAACCTAGTATAACAAACCTTAGTAATAGAGTATATAACGTAGTTTTAAACGCTTACTATATAGGTTAAATAGAATAATAAGGCGCTTATAGTATAGTATAAACAGGGACTTAAAGCGAAAGTCTAGAACGTAATTCTCCTAATAGAAACTGCGGATACCCTAAGGGAACTAATTAATTAAGCAATTAAGATTAATAATAGGATCTACTAAAGGAAATAGGCTAGGAAAGGCTAGAATAGAGTTTTATAGTTATATAAGGCGTAGAGTACGCAATAAAAGATATAGAGTTATAAACTATAAAATAGTAGACTAGGGCTAATAGACCTAAGCAGTACTAAAGAATTTAAAAGATAAAGTAAGAAACTATAGAAACCTAAAGGTTAACAATTAAGTAATTATAGGACTAAAAAGCAGAGGCTAAACTAGGGGTTTTAATAGCAGAAGATATTCAAGCGGACTTTATAATAAGAATATTTTAAAAAGGAAGCTTATATAAATTACAGAAAATAAAGTTATTTTATTAGAGACTATAGAGGTAGCTAGAATAACTATACAGTAAAAGACACTAGGTTATTGGAGTACAATAATATAGATATAAGTATATTACGCGGGACTAAAGAGTGTTTAATTAAGCACTTTACGTTTTGTTATAATAACGCATACTAAATTTATAAAGACGCTAAATATGGTGTAAGTTATTAGCTATAGAAGCCAGAGTTATAAAAACTTAAAGAAACTAAAGAGTTAGATAAAGAGTAGGATCGACTCTATAAACTAGATTAAGATATTACAGCAATATATAAATATAAATTAGTGGAAATAATAATAGAGTTAGAGTACTTATAAATTAATAGCAATAAAAAAGAAAAAGTAGCTAGTTAGGGGTATATAAACTTTAAATACGCAACGGAAGTAGAGACTAAAACCACTATAGAACGCGGTTTAGTAACGGGTATTGTAACACCATTAGATATGGTATCTATTACTTTATAAGACGGAAGGAGTAATATTTAAAGAAGATTAAGCAAGCAGATAACTGCTAGTACTAGCTTATTACTTAATAAAGGCAAAAGGCTATAGGCTTAAGATTCTTAAAATAAGATAAAAGAGATCTAAAAACCTATAACGGACGAAAACTAATAGGAGAAGGTAATAGCTTAATTTAAGGATAAATAAATAAGTACGGGATAAAGATTTTTAGGGAGCTAGGACTTTAAAGAATAAACAAGGTTTATAGTAATTCTAGGTAAATAAGCCGTTTAGCCTAAAGGTTAAAAAGACAACACTATAGTTAAAAAGTTTAATAATATTAAAAATCCGTTTATAAGACATAACAAAATAGAAACTATAAAGGAGTTTAAATAGCGAATTTTTATATAATAAGAGTAGAAGTTAGATTAAAGATTAACTATACTAGGACGTATAAGGGACAGAGTACTAGTATAAAAGATTATTAATAGGCTAAGGGTAGAAACGCTAAGAGCCAAGTAGTTAAATAACCTAAAGTAAAAAGAAAATTTAGGAATTTTAACTAGGTTTACGGAATAATATATAAAGGGTTATAACAATATAGTAATAAAAGATACTTCCTTATAGATAGATTGTATATACTTATAGAGCTATATCGGAAGTAGTTTAGATAACACAAAAATAATAAGTAGGAAGATTTCTATATATAGCTAAATAAGAAAGCTATACCGGATTAAGCCATATTAGAAAAACAGATAAGTTATATTAAAGGAGCATTGATTATAATATTAAAAAATCTGGAGAAATAGGCCGTAGATTAAAGAGAGATAATATAAATATTAGTACTAGCAAATAATATGGCGATACTTAGATTAATAGGATAGAGGTTTAGACTTAAGAATAAAAATAAGCTATAAGTTAACCTAAGACATCTAGTATATTATATATTGGCGTAGATTGTATATATAGATAATATATATAACATATATAGAGCACCTAAGGATAAATATTATAAGTATCCAATAAGGATATATGAGATAATAGAAGAAAAGCAATTTAGAAAAGCTAAATATATATATATAGATAACATCTAGTAGAAGTTTAGAAATTAGGCAACTTAATACTTTAACTAGGAAGATTTCTTATAGAAGAATACTTAGACAGATAATAGCAGTAGAAGTGTACCAAGAATATATATTTATAGTATATTAAGAAAAAGAAGTAAACTAAGTATTAGCCTAAGAAGGACTAAGTATAATTAGGATCTAGGAACTAATAGTTAGGAAAAGGGGGGGCTTATAAAACTAAAGGAAGCCAGTAGTAGAGCCTTAGACCCTTAAAGAAATTTAAGGATAATACCTAAATTTATAAGTTAACTGGTAAAATTAAAAGTTTAAAGCGCTAGTAGATAGTGGAGTAATAAGAAACTATATATTACTAGCAGTAGTTAAAAGAATAAAGTTACTATATAGACAGAAGGAATACCTATATCCGTTAATAATAATTTTAGGGGATCTAATAGCCTATAGAGGAGGTATTATTAATCTTAAAATAGGACCTATTTAGATAATTATTAAAGGAAGATAAGTTAAGATATCTGTTAATATCCTACTATTAGAAAAGGATAAGGCGATACTAGGAATACCTTAGTTATACGAGTATAATTTAAAGATTAATTAGGTTATAGGTTAAGTTAATATTAGAAATACTTAATAATATAAGATATAATAAGCTACTAAAATAGTATAGTACTAAGTCGGAGTGATATATAAAGAGACTAAGCGAAGCTTAAGTTATATACTAAAGAGATATTATAAGTATAGCAAAAAACTATAGAGCCTAAAAAGTAAAAAGCTATTAGAGTATATAGTATAAAACTATAAAATAAAATTAGAAACAGGAATAAGTTTAAGTTCTTTCCAATCTATAAGCTAATAGAAGATAAGTTAAGAGCACTTAAGAAGTTTATCTAAGAAAACCTAAAAAGGGATATATTAAACTATTATAGTTATTAGCAGGATATCTAGTACTGTTTATACTATAAAAAAAAGAAAACTTAGGCTATATATTAACTATAGACAGTTAAATAGTATTATAAGAAAGGATAAATATCCTTTACTCTTAATTGGTAAAATCTAAAATAGGATTAGTAATACGCAAATCTTTATAAAGATAGATCTAAGATAGACATACTATTAGATTAGGATTAAGGAAGATAGTAAATAAAAGGCAGCCTTTAGGTTAAAGGAAGGACTATATAAACCATTAGTTATATAGTTTATATATATAAACGCACTAGTAACGTTCTAGAAGCGAACTAATGGTATATTAGGAGAATACTTTAATAAGTTTATTATAGTATACCTTAATAATATTATTATCTACTTAATAAGTAAAGAAGAATATAGAGAATATATTAAGTGGGTCTTAAAGAGGCTATAAGAAGAAAAGATGCTAGTAGTAATTAAAGAATACAAGTTCTTTACTAGAAAGATCGATTTTATCGGATTTATTATTGAACTAAAAAAAATCTAAATAGATCTAAAGAAAGTTAAAGCTATAGTATATGTAAGTTAGCAAGAACTAGAGAATGTTACGCAATTAAAATTATTTTTAGGATTCTATAACTACTATGGAAGGTTTATTATATAGTGGTTAAATAATATTAAACTATTTATAAGATTTATAAAAAAAGAGGAACTATAGATATAGGGTATTAAGCAGAGGAAATTATTTAAGAAACTTAAAGAACTATTTACTTCGGATCTAATCTTTAAAATCTACCAACTAAAGCTAGATACGGTTGCAGAAATAAACGTATTAGACTTTATACTAGGAGTATATTTACTATAGAAATACTAAGACATATAGCATCTAATAGCATGCTATAACGTAATCTACAAGCCTATGGCCCGCACAAGCTTACGGCCCACCCCACCCAACTACGACGCGTTATTTAACAGCTACCTAAATAACAGCACGTATATGCCCTAGATGGCAAGCAACTAGCTAGTAGATAACTACACCAAATACAATTATTCGTGGTTGAGGAATTCGCGTTTTTGGCGCTGCGCGTTTTGGTGGGGCGGGCCATAGGCTTGTACGGGCCATAGGCTTGTAGATTACGTTAGTTAAAAGATAACACCACTAGAACTAAACTATAATATCTATAATAAGGAGTTGCTAGGTATAATTATAGTACTTAAAAAGTAGAGAGTATTATAAAATATAGAGAAACCATTTATAGTTAAAATGGACTATAAGAACCTAACGGGGTTCCTAATAATAAAAGAATTTAGTCGCAGATAAATTAAATAGGCAGAAATGCTTGCGGAATATTATTTTAAAAATTAGTATACTAAGGGTACTAAAAATGCAAAAGTAGATACACTTAGTAGAAAGGTAAAGTTATAAAATAATAATAAACCATTAGGGGTAATATTACGCAAAGATGAAGATAAATTAATTAGATATAATTATCTGAAACTAGCGGCTATAACTAAAAAAGGACTAGAATAAATCTATAAGATACTAGAAAGCGAATAGTTATAAAGAATCCAGAAAGTATAAAAAGAAGATTTAGGATATAAGGACTATGTTAATAGGGAAGCGATATATATACTAAAGGTAATAGTAAAGGAGTTTATTAGTAAATTCTCTAAGGGAATAACTTAAGGATATAATAGAGATATAGGCTTAGTATTAAGACTTTAAAAAGAGTACATTATAAATAGAATCTGGGAGTTAATAAGATAAACTATAAAAGAGTATCTAAATTACTAAAGAAATAAACTAATAAGGCATAAGCTATACGGAGGGCTATAACCTATTAAAATACCAGAAAGACTATAGGAGGTTATATTATAGGACTTTATTGTTAAGTTACTAAAGTTAAAAGATTCTATTACCAGATAGGAGCATAATACAATCCTTATAATAGTAGATAAGTTAACTAAGTAGGGCTACTTTATAGTATATATAGAAGAAATCTTAGCAGATAATATAGCTAGAATTTATATTAAAGAAGTGTTTATAAGACACGGAGCACTAATAAAAATTATATTGGATAGAGATCTAAGATTTATAGTAGTATTTTAGAAGGTATTTTTTTAGCAGAATAAAGGGTTTAAGCAGCAATATTAATAGCATATTACCTATAAATAGACGGTTAAATAAAAAGACTAAACTAAACGTTAGAATCGTATTTAAGGCATTATATTAATTATGCATAGAATAATTAGGTATTATTATTACTAGTTATATAGTTTATATATAATATAACACCATAGGAAGGGATAGGTATATTACCCTTTAAGGCGAACTATAGCTACAAGCTAAGAATATTATTATTACCACACTAAGTAAAGAAAACGAGTAGTATAGCTAAATAAAGAATAGAGAACCTAACAAATCTTTATATATACCTTAAGGAAATAGCTAAACTAGTATAGATAAGGATAAAAAGTTACTATAATACTAAAAGATCTAAGGGACCAGATCTTAAAGAGGGGGATAAAGTATAGCTACTATATAAAAATTTTAAGAGTTAATAACTAAGTAAGAAATTGGACCACGTTAGACTAGGACCATTTATAATTAAAGTAAAGATCTTAGAAGTCATATATAGACTTAATTTACTAAAGAGAATAAATATCTACCCTATATAATATATTATAATGCTAAAGCTAGCATACGGAAATATTAAGCCACTAATCTGTAAGGTAGATATATATAGAGGATAAGAGGAAGACAAATAGAAAGTTTTAAGGATTATTAGTTATAAGGATATTAATAATAAAACGTAGTATAAGGTTAAGTGGATAGGCTATAATAAGACTGCCTAGGAGCTACTAGATAACCTATAAAACGCTATAAAAAAGGTATAGGAGTATTAAAAGAAATTAGGATAGTGTAAGGGATATTATTACGGTCACCTTGGGTTGCCCTTAAGGCAACCTCTAGACGCCCCTTAGTTGGTTACCAGTTATATGCTAGAGGCACGTGCCCATAGTATATAGTCTCCATAATCCTAGAGGCCTTACCTCCTTAAGGATTTGTCTCTCTCACCAATCTATCCTGTTCCACAATTGTGCCTTATATCCCCCTATCTATAAAGTCCCCTTATAGTTAGGCAGTATTAATTGTCGGGAATAAGGCAAGCTGCTGTTACGCCAGGCATGTTGCCGTCACGTGCTAACGTGGCCCTAGCGTGGTAAGGAACCTTAAATTCCTCACCCCTTTCCTTATTCCTATTAAAAAGAATCGAACAATTATCATACTATCTACAAACCGTAGCTACGTAATATCACCTTGTGTTACCAACACTGATTAGTAGTTAACTTCACTATTATACCACAGAACAGCTAGGTATTCCACCAAGAAGAGATAAGCCACTATACTAGTGCTACTCGTGCTAAAGAAAGCTGTCTTTTAAGGTCAGAACTGGTCCTAAACCTTAAATAGAACTCTTCTACGAATCTAAGGATCTAAAGGCCAGAACTGGTCCTAAGCCTTTCCCAGATTACAGATTCTTGCGTCTATTACATAGAACAACACGCTTTACAAGTCTTCGCAATTTAAGGCCAGAACTAGTCCTAAGCCCCATAATCGCAAATATACGTCCAAACGCGTACTAAACGACAAACGTGTACCAAACGACAATCCCTACGCCAATAACACTTCCCTCCCTCCAAAAACATGGCTACGCCTACTTTAAACGACTAGGAAGACTCCTTACCACTAGGGGTAGCTTTGTACGCGAAACTCATTAATAAAAATTAGAACGAATTTACCTTTAACATAACAACTTATACTATAAAATAAGTTAATAGCTTTCTCCTACACTATATTATATTCTACCGAAGTAGACACTACGCCGATGTATAGCTGTAGGAATATTTTAGGGAGGATTTTATAGGATGGACCGCTAACACCTAGGCACTTAGTAATGTTAATATTATTTGGGATTTTCAAGACTTCCTCTATAGAAATAGGGTATATATTACTAAGAATAGCAACCCAATTGCTAGCAATATTTAGGCCGTTATTACTAGTATAAAAGAACCAGTATAGACAGAAGCTAAGATTATATATTAACTATAGAAACCTAGAACCAACCCATATTCTTTAAAAGGCAATTTTAATTTAAAACAAAACCCCCAGAACGCTACTCTCCCACCTAAAGGTGCTCTCCTACCTAAAGGTACTCGTCCTCCACCTCTACCACCTCTAGCTCCTCTACTCCAGCCAACCGGTAACCCTTTACTACGAGAAGTCACGAATCTAATAAAGGTATATTCGGACAAAGAGAAGAAGTTTAGAGGAGAACTATATAACATACTTAAAGCAAAACTATAGGTCTTTTATAACTATTACAATAAGGTCAGAATTCAACGCCACCAGTACCATTACACTTTCTCTGTTATATTAAAGGGACAGGCAGCAATATTCTATTACAACTATATTACAGGTAAAAACTATAGCTTTAATATAATACTTTAGCTTACCAGAGCCCACTTTAAGACTAATAAGAATCGCTAACTTTATATATCTGAATAGTAAGAGACTATATTCCAGAGAGTTATTACTTCTAACCCAACAAAGACTTATTTAGAGTGCCTTTAACTACTCTTTAATAAACTCCAGAAAATCTAACATGGCCTTACTAAAACCTACTAAAATAAGAACAGCCTAAGGGACCAGGTTATCTTAGTATGCTATAGTATTCCTAAGTGCAACTTAGCGCTATACAAACCTATAAATACGTTTAAAGGAGTATATACTAAGCTACACTCCACTATAGGTACTATAATGCGAACACAAGAATCTTAATAGCTCTATACCAAAAACCCTACCCAAATAAGTATTCCCAACTAATATAATTACAACTAGACTAATTAAACATATAGTAGCTATAGTAGGGAATACAGAAGAGGGTATAATTAACGTTAACTATAAGGCAACCGTGGAGGTCCTTATGGAGGTTCATTTTAAAGTAATTACCAGAAGAAGTGCTACGTTTATAAAAAGCTAAAGTGCTAGTCAACTAGACACTCCCTTAATAAGCGAAAAGAGGCATATAATAAGTTCTATTAGAGTGTAAGAAACATCAGAAATTATAAGGTTACTATAGCCTACTTCTAAAGCTTCCTAGTTTAATACAAAGGCGTAAAAGACCTTAAGGGTAAGGTTAATAAGGTCAAACAGCTCCTTATAGATATAGAAATTAAGGACTACTCTCCTAACCAATACTTCACAGAGTATAGTAAGGTAGATAGTATATAAACCGTTACTATTCTTAACAACCAATCTACGCTCTATTCTATTACGAAATTAGATATCTTTAATGAGCTAAAGGAGAGTTCCGCGTTTTCCTTTAATAACAGATACTCGGTGTACATCTTCCATAGTATTATACCGGATATAGGAGCCGCAGGAGTATCTATAGTAGGAGAATCTTAAGTTCAAGCTCTTTAGCAGCTTAATAGCTCTATTTAGATTAACCAATTAACGGCAGGCCAATATATGATTTGCTTTAGTAAAGGTACTGCAATCTCTTTCAGCACAATTAGGGTCCAAACCCCCTTAGGATATATCACTTTCTATATTATTCTTACAAATACTCCGTTTCTATTTTGCATTAAAGATATAGATAAGTTAGGCATTAGGCTTAACAACCTTAAGAATATACTTATTTAGGAAGACAATTAGGTGCCTATTATACACAAATAGGGTCACCCTTAGTTGCTCCTTTATTAACTAGAAAAGAGTGTTGCTTAGAGCCACTTAACTAAGTTGGAATTACGCCAACTATACCATCGTTTTAGCTACCTATCTGTTTATTAATTGCTTAGGGTTCTTTAGCAAGTAGGCCATAAAGTTAAGGTTAAGGCAATTAAGCATCTTATAAAATACTACTACCACTACTAAATAAACCAGAGGTCCCCTAGCCGATTTAAGTTTACCCTTAAAGATAACTATAACTTTAACTTCTGTATTATCATTAATATTATATATCTTAGCGGCAAGCTAGTACTCTAAGTTATTAACTTCTTAACCTCCTTCTAAGCCGCACAATTCTTAAAGGATATATCAGCTAGGAACGTATAGGATACCCTTTAGTTATACTAAATTAATATCTACCTAGGACCCCCTAATTAAATCATCTATAATATAGGAAAGAACTTCTTATCTATAGAGTTTCGATAATAGATAAAGGCAATAGCAATTAAGGTTAAGGAAGTCCCTATTAAGGCATATAATAATATTAGAAAAGTGGAGCAATATCACACGCTATTACACCGCGTATATAAGATTATCTCTTTAGAACTAAAGGACGCTAGTGAAGAACTTACCTTATAAATAGCTGTTAAAGCTATTAATAATTTTACTAGCCTAGATAGACTTGTACCTATATTACTAGTCTTTAGCGCCTACCCTTAAATAACTAACAATTCTCCACTATCTCCCTCCATTGTGTAACGAGCTAAGGCTATTCGCAAGGCAATAAAGAAGGTATAACGTCTCTACGCCACACACCAAGTCAACAATATACTAGGAATAAGAAATAGCCTAAACACCTTAACTACGCTTAATCTGCCACTCCAGTCTAAGGTACACGTATGGCGTAAAAAGGGAGGATAGTTAGGCCTATATTAACTTATTGCAATTAATGGCCAGACTTATACTATTTAGATGCCTTACGGACCCACTTAATTCCGTTTAACTATTATTAAGCCTTACTATAAAGATAACAGTTTTAAGCCTTTATAGGATACCCTAGAAGATGCTCTAGAGGAGAACTATAATCAATGTGCTTTAGAAGGCGACTATAATCCCAATATAATATTAGTAAATACGCCACAACTATAACGCGGTAGAGGTCGCCTAAAGGGATTATAAAATCACCAACATCTTATTAATTTTAAAGAGCAATTTATTACTACTATTAAAAATAGAGTCAAGTTATTAATAGCCTTTATAACAGCTAAGGAGAAGGATGACTTTAAACTCACAAAATAGCTCTAAAAGGAAGGTTATATTATAACTCTAGGAGCTCCTTTCTAAGCATCTAATAAGCAGGAGATTAAGGGTCTTATTATAAGAGGAGTCTTTAAATTTAAGAAGTATAACCCTACCAAGTTTGATAAAGTTCGCATCTTTAAGTTAAGAATAGTTAATAAAATTAAGGGCAAAGCTACTAACGCCCCATTTAAGAAATTAAGGCTTATTATCTAAGGCTACAATAATAATAGTAAGGAGGTAATTCTTATATAGTCTCCTATAATTTAACAAGCTAGTTAGCAAGTTATTATTACGCTAGCTCCCTCCTTAATAAAGAATAGAATGGCGGTTTATTTATAAAATATTACTTAAGTCTACACCCAATTAGAGACGCACCTTTAGCGCTTAATATTAGTATACCTTCTAGAGTAAATTCGCCACCAGTATCCTAAAGATACGATCATAGTTATGCTCAAGCTATTATATAGGATCGTAGAGGCAGGAACTTACTAATAGGCTACCTACAGCAAGCACCATAAAGAGAAGCTTTTAATAACTACTTCTATATTTAATCCCTGCTTCCTTATTACAACTATAGGAACTCCATTTAGAATTATCGGCATGCAAACTAACAATATAATTATCTTAGGAGACGACCAATTCTTAGCTCTTAAAGAAGACAAGCTAGTAAAGGCAAATCTTATAGTAAAGCTAAAGGAAAAGCTTAGTTTAATAACACTATTACTCTTTAATAAATACATCCTCTCCCTAAACAAGGATTCTATTGCTCTGCGCTAGAAGGGTTAAGGCAAGAAGATTAACATTATTAACGCTAATTCTCTAAAGCAAGGATATATAGAGCAACGCGCTTGCGGAGCTTATATTACTTCTATCTGTTAACCTAAGGCTTTATTTAATCTCTCTATTACTACCTAACACTAGGAACCAACTAAGGACGACATTCTTGCCCTAAATAAACGCCTTTTCTAGTAAATAAACCATCTTAACCAGGGCCTATACTACGTGCCTATTAATCTTCCTACCGCTAAGCTCTTTGTATTTGTTAATAGATCATTTATAAATAACAAAGATTTTAGCTCCCAGCTAGAATATAAGATTATTATTATAAATAAGTTTATTAGAGAGAATAACTTTACAATCTATAGCAACCTTATCTATTGGAGCTTAACTAAGAGCAAGCGCGTTACCCAAAGTATTTTAGCGTTAGAGATATATAGAATAGTTAGCGGAGTTAATATAGTAATTACAATTAGAACTACCCTAAAGATAATTATAGATTAACTTGAACTTCCTATTATCCCTATAATCATATGCACTGATTTATACTCCCTCTATAAGTGCTTAGTTAAGCTTGGTACTACAAAGGAGAAGCGCCTTATAATTAATATTATAGCACTTTATTAATCCTACAAACGGCAAGAACTCTTTAAAATTTAATAGATTAACGGTTAAGATAACCTAGTAGATATAATAATAAAGGTAAACCTAAACAAGGCTCTAGAAACATTTGTTAACACAAACACTCTATATATATAAGTTAAAGGTTAGGTTAAAAGGGAGTAGGAGTATAATATTCTATAGACCCTAACTTAAACCAGCTAATTAGGATTTTCTATCCCTGGGATAGAAAATCGCTATTAGCTCGCTTACTACTAGCGCCTTAGCGGCCCACCCGTCTTTACGTTATCCGCCAAATTCTGCCAACTGCCGCATTGTCGCATATTGTTGCATATTGTTTAGTATTGTCGCATATTGTTTGGTATTGTTATATACTGTCTGGTATTATCGCATCCTGTCTGTTTGTATATATATAGATGGCAACCACAAAAAGAAGAGTTGCCAGTGTCGGGAATAAGGCAAGCTGCCGTCACGCCAGGCATGTTGCCGTCACGTACTAACGTGGCCCTAGCGTGGTGAGGAACCTTAAGTTCCTCACCCCTTTCCTTATTCCTATCAAAAAGAATCGAACAATTATCATACTATCTACGAACCGTAGCTACGTAATATCACCTTGTGTTACCAACATTAATAAAGAAGAATTATTAAAAAATAAGTTACCTAAAGGGAACCTAAGAGGAGCAATTACCATAGTATTTAGAGTTATTTCTATTCCTAGTAAATACAAATCCTTTTTTTTTAAATATCTTTTTCTATTTTATAAAGACCCTATTTAGTAAGATAAAGTTTTTTTAAATAAACCTTATTATAAACTTTTTTAAGATAGACTAATTGAGCGGAGGCGTTTATTTAATCCTTTAGGGCTTTTTGTTTATAAGTAAAAGCAGTAAAGTAAATAGAGGCAGTTTCTAATTCTACTATATAAGTATAGCGCAATTCTTTAAGGGCAGCTAATAGTTTACTATTAAGCTTTTTAGTAGCGGATTAAATCTAAAACTCTATAATAAATTAAATAAGGCACTAGATACTTATAGAGAATAATAAAACGGGTATACTTAGCGTTAAAGATAGATTGGATATTGTAGGATAACCATATATTTAATTTTATATATTTAGCGTAAAAGGAAGATTAGCAACTAGATAGAGCCGTAATTATAATACACACTAACCTCTTCTCCGTACAACAAGAATAAGATAGTATAATTTTACCTAGTAAAAGAATTATAGAAATTACGCGCGTATAATAATTAGACGTAGAGAATCTAATAGGAGGTATTAGGAATAATAAAGGTTACTAAATTAAAAACGGGAATGCTATACCTTTAGTAAATAACTTAGAGATATAAGATATCTTTAAGGACAAAGATAAAGAGGAGGGGGATGGTGTTATGGACCTTATATTAGTAGTAGTATAGCTACTAAGAGAGGATATAAATAGACTAGTAGTAAAAGCGCAGGAGGTACTAAAACTAGTTAAACTATAGGATAAGGGGTAACTAAGTTATATAATAGATTACGTTACCGTTTTAGTATATAGGATCTATAGAATTTATAAGAAATGTTATATACTAAACGTACCTTATGTACCTTACGTACTTAATATTTTATAGAAGTTATATTATATATTTAAAGGACCATAGTTCCTACCTAGATAGTTCCTTTCTTTATAGTAAATCTTAGAATATAATTGGAGTTAATCTATTAGTATAAGGGGACTTTATGGACAGGTGGCTATAAGGCACAATTATAGGAACAGGATAGATTATAGAGGAGATAAATCCTTAAGGAGGTAAGGCCTCTGGGATTATAGAGACTATATACTATAGGCACGTGCCTCTATTATGTAACTAATAGACATTTAAGGGGTGTCCAGGGGTTATCCTAAAGGCAACCTAAAGTAACCGCAATAATATCCCTTATATTGCCCCCCTTCTTACAGTTAGCCCCTAATTACTATTACCTTATAGTAGAGGGAGATTATAAGGGCTTGTTCCGGAAGGAGTTTAGAAAGATATTAGTATACTATTATATATTATTCATTGCTTAACGTCCGATTCGGATCCCTATTGGGCCCACGCGGACTACTCCTTATTTACATATAGGGAGAAAACTCTATTTAAGAAAACCCTGTAATCCATCTCCCCGCCTTTTAGGACTCGCCTACTTAGCGCCTACGAGTTACTGGTGGTACTCTTCTACCTTACTTTTTGACCTTCTTAGGAACCACTGCTACCATAACAAGCCTACAGACGCACTAGTATTGCAAACTTTACTCTACTACTGTAGAGTTATTAGGGGGCGCCTATAACTCGCCCCTTGTCACGGAGTGAGTATAAGTGGTGATAATATATAGCGAAGTAGATATTATTAAGCTATGTACATAAACTGTGTAATAAAGTCAAGACGTTGCGTAAGGAGAGAAGGTAAGAAAACGGGAAGAAAGGGTATATATCACTAGTTTAGTTGCTTAGTCGACACGTGCACGGAGCAGAATAGGATTCAAGTAGCGGTCCTGGCAGAACTTGGCAGGATTTGGTGGACTTAGCAGAATATAGCAGAATGCGGCAGATTGCCGTCAGATTGCCGTAGATTACCGTTAGATTGCCATCTCATGGTTAGTCTCTTCTTGCTGCATAGGTGAAAACAGGTGGACGTATATAAGGTGTTACGGAGGAGTCCTGTAATAGTACCCCCCCTTTAAACTCGAGCTTCTGCGAGATGGGGCTGAGGTAGTTCTAGGTAGAGTTCGTAAAAGTCTTCTACGGCTTGTGTAAGTCCTATAGAGTCAACAGGTTCCTATAAGGGCTCAGTAAAGCCTCTCCATTTTATAAGATATATATATTTGCGTTTCCGTTTATTATACTTAATATCGTCAACTCTTTTAATGAGGTATTCATCCTTACCATCTACTTTAACTAGTGGGGGAGGGTCTTGGATCTGTCCAGGTAGGGCGTCTAATATAGGGGCGGTAGGGCAGAGGACTGACGTATAGAATACAGGGTAGATTTTAACCGTATCAGGGAGCTTTAGTTAGTAGGCATAAGAAGAGACAACTTTTTCAACCTTATAAGGGCCGGCGTTCTTCCAGTTAAGTTTCTTAGTAGGTTATTTCGTGTTCAGATTTCTTACGTCTAGCCAGACAAAGTTACTAATTTAGTAAGCTAGTGCTAAGGTTCAGTTCTTATTTACTACGGCTTTATAGACAAACTAGGCCCATATTATTTCATTAGTAAGAAACTCTTATAGTTCTTCTATCTTCTTTACAAATTTGTTTGCTTCTATAACTTATAAGGCCTAATAAGCTAGGCGAGGAACATTACTAAAGGGTTTAAAACCCATTTGTAGGTGCTGGCCGTAATTAGCCAGGAACGGGGAGACCTTTATAGTTTCTAAGACGGAGTTATTTACAGTAAACTTAGTAAATGCAAGCCAGTCTATCCAGTTGTCCTGCAAATGCGACGTATATATCCAAATATACTGTTCCATTATAGCATTTGCACATTCCGTTTAACCGTCCGTTTCTAGGTAATATGCTATAGATAATAGCGCTTTAATGCGGAGTTAGGTAGTTAGTTCTTCCTAGAATACTAAGACAAACTAGCGGCCTCTATTAGAGATAATTATTTCGGGAAGTCTATGGAGTTTCTATACATAATCCAGAAACAGTTGGGCAACAGCAGGTGTTAATATATTAGGGCAGGCGATCAAGTATCTCATTTTAAATAGTTGGTCTATAACTACCATAATGTTCGCACAGCCTTTACTTATGGGGAGATCAACAACAAAGTTAATTAAGATATCCTTTTATCTTCGGTCCGGAATAGGCAGTGGCTTTAGAAAGCCATTATACTTCTTATACAAGGCTTTGGCTCGTCGGCAGGTGTAATAGCTAAAGACGTACCTTCGTGTCATATCATGCATGTTTGGCCAGTAGTACTCCCATTAGAGTAGCTCTAGGGTTTTTCCTCGGCCTAGGTAGCCAGCTACCAGTAGATTATATACATGTTTAAGGAGCTTAAGCTTAAGTTCGTTGTGGTCAGGTACAACTAGGCGGTTTTAGTAGTATAAGCGTTCTCTACAAGCTTTACATTTACTTAGAAAGATCTTTTTAGAGCGTCTAACGCTATCTTAAATTAACTTAAGTGTCTCTTGGATAAACTCATTATTTAGGTATTTATTAACTATAATCTACTTAATCAATCGATCAGTCATTTTAAGGATGTATACTATAAGGTCTTTAGCTAGGGGATTAAATAATTTAGGGCGAAGCAGCGTTTGATTGCGGTAGGCGCGCGCTTCTTCCTATACTGTTATATCTTGTGAACGTCGAGTTAGGGCATTAGGTTTTTAACCTTAAACGCCTAGGCAGTACGTAATTAAGAATTAGAAATAAGACAGATATTCTAACCAGCGGGCTTAATAATAACTTAGCTATTTTATGGTTATAAAGTACTATAGATTCTTATAGTCGCTAAGAACCTTAATTAGAAATCCAGCGCCTTCCAGTTTAGGTCGCTATTATTTGAAACATCTAATAATAGCCAATAATTCCTTATCGTAGATCTCGTAGTTATATTTAGCTGGACTTAATCGTTTTAAGAAGTATGCTACTAGATGCAGTACTCCTTCCTTATTATACTAAGACAGAATGCCTCCAGTAACGTAGTTAGATGAATTAGCTTCTATAACACTCTTTCAGTTTGGGTCAAAGTGTTAGAGTACGGGTGCGGTAGTGAACATAACTTTTAGATAGGCAAAGGCCTTCTTACATTCCTTATTAAAGATAAAGGCTTTATCCTTTTGTGTTAGAGCCACAAGAGGTAAAACCAGGGCGGAGAAGTTATTAATAAACCATTAGTAGAAATTAGTAAATCCTATAAAGGCTCTTATATCCTTAACGTTCTTAGGTTCTTGCCAGTTTACAATTACTTTAATCTTCTTTAGGTCCATTTATATACCGTCTATAGAGATAATAAGTCTAAGGTATAGAACTTCCGTTTTATAGAACTCGCATTTATCTATATCTAATTATAGTCCAGCTCCACGTAGGGCTTTTAGGACAAGGTTAACATATTTCTTATATTTAGCCAGGTTATTGCTATATACCAGGATATCGTTAATATAAGCAGTACAGAAAACGTCCAGGTAAGGTTATAAGGTATTATTTACGAAGTATTGAAATAAACTTAGGGCATTTACGAGGCTGAACGGCGTCACTAAGTATTTAAACAGTCTATATTTAGTACGGAATGCGGTAAGCCATTTATCTCCTTTTATAATACAAAGGCGGTTAAATGCGTAGATAAGGTCGAGTTTTATATAGTAGTAAGCCTTACTTAATTAGTTTAGTGTCTCTTAAATTAATAGGAGCGGGTACTAATTCTTAATAGTAATAGCATTAAGAGCTTAGTAGTCCATACAGAAGCGTAGACCGCCGCTAGGTTTCTTAACAAAGATTACAGGTGCAGCTATAGGCAAAGAGCTTGCTCTAATAAATCCTTTACTTAGGTATTCGTCCAAGTACTTCCGCAGCACTTAGAGTTTGTTTTGGGACATTCCATACAAGGGTCTAAATCCTAGCTATTTTCCTTCTTCAAGTACGATCTTATGGTTGTATAGTTAGTGTTCTGCTAGTTTGTCAGCTTTCTTTTATAAAAATACTTCTAGGTTGTTATAGTGGCATACTAGTACTTTCGTGGTAGGGTTAGTGTGTTTCTTTAGTGCTAAGGCCTTTTTAATATCGGCCATTGTAACAGCGAAGATCGTATATTCAGGTTTTTTAGCAAGTTATGCTAACAGGGTAGCTCCAATTATATAAATATCTAAGGTGTTAAGCGAACTTAGATCATCCTTAGTTTCTTATATAGTTTCTTATTCGGGTTTAAGTTTAGTATTAGGTACGGAGTTGGTGTCAGATTTAGGTTCAGGTTCTTTAAGTATCCTTTTTATAGTAGAGTACTAGTTCTTTTGGTACTTTTATATATTAAGCTTAAGCTTCTACTTGGTTTAGGGTGTAGCAGTTAGAGTTAGTTTATATAGTTATATATTATTTCCAAGTTCTTAGTAGACGTCAGTGGAAATCTTAGACTGGTAGATCTTGGTGGATTTTCTAGATTTTAGTTTAGGGTCTAAGTAGCGGGTTATAAGACACTTCTGCTTACAACGGGAGGCGGTAAATAGAAGCTTAAGGTTGTCCTAATCAATGGTTACCTTATATAGCTTCATCTAGGGTTGTCTAAGGATCACTAAGTAACCTAGGGTGGTAATAAAAAGCCTAATTAGTTCTTTATGGTTCAGGTATTAGAGTCTCAGGAATACTACATAGGTAATACAGCCTAAGATAGTGCGTTTGCCATTAAATCCAAATACGTTAATATGCCAGTTAAGGGGGGTTAGAGTAAAACCATTATCTTATATAAAGATCTTGTTAATAAATCCTATGCCGCTGGCTCCTATATTAATTAGGACTTAAGCATTAACCTATTAATTATTCTGCCAAAGACGATAGTTAACGGTTATGCTGTAATCCTAAGAGTTAGAGTTCGTGACATCTAAAGCATTCAACGAGATCCTAAGGCAGCGCCGTCCTAGAGAGCAACTTAGCTCCAAGACCTTCCTTTTGGAGGCAATTGGGGTGGAGTTCTTATAGCATGTCAGTTATAGCTTCGTCCTCGTAAGTAGTGCTTACTGGATACAGGGCTGGAACCAGGTAGAGATCAGGGACGGTAACTAGAGGATTAATACGGTAAACGGCTGCTAGTGTTAGCCGTTCGTAATTCGCGTTAGGGCAGGGGAATAGAGTAGTAGTTAGAGAGGTAGGAGCTACTTTTACACTTAAAACAGAGGCCTAGCTTAGTGCGTCGTTCTTATTTAGAGGACCCTAGTGGGGCATATCCTAGGGTTCCAGTGTCGATATCCATAGCGTCGGGGTGCTTAGGCTGAGACAATAGCTTAGTAGACATTTGCGGGATTGTTATATTATATCAAGGAGCGGACTTCGGTGTTAGACGTAGTATATCATTATACCATTTATTAATAACGTTTGCGTAGGCGTTAAGGGCTCCTAGTAGGTCTACACCTATTAGGGAGGTTTTCAGTTCAGAACTTAGGGATTTAATAAGGCTGTTAATTAGTGTAGAGTCATTCCAGCCTATTTCTTTTACGTAACGGTTGAATTTGGAGAAGTATACTAGAAAGCTTTTTATTCCTTAAGTTATATAGTTTATCTTTCTCTAAGCAGTAGCTTGGCGGTTTGGGTCACTATATATAGCTTTAAGAAGTACAATTAGGCTTAGTACTAAGTTCGGTTAAAGAGGTTTAATAAGGTCAGCTATATCTCCTCCTAGTTAACTTAGGGCATAACAGAGTTAGTTAGCTTTAGTTAGGTAGCAGTTGGCGTTACCAGTTAGCTTATTTTTAAGCCAGCTTAGAAATAATTAGAGTTCTTATTGTTTACTAGTAAATATTGGAGGGTCTAGTAATCGTTCGGATTATTATAGTATAGTAGTCGGTTTTACTAGTGGGATAACTATTGCTAGTTTAGGGCTCGCGTTCCGCGTATTAGCTTCTAGTAATAGCGACCGGTCTTAAGGGCTTAGCGTAGACATCTTAAGGGTGCAGATTTCTTCTTAGAGGGCCTTAATTGTTTTCTAGTGCCGTGCTTCTTATTCGGCTTACTATTAAGCTATAGCAGCTTAGTTTTATGCGAGGGCGTCTATAAAGGACTTTTGTATATCTGCCAATTGTTCCTAGAGTGCGGACATAATATTAGCGGCCGTTATAGGGGCTTTGAGGTCGTTCTATATTTTAAATAGGGTAGGGCAGAGTGTAAGTTTTAACGCAATGTAGTGTCACAGAGTGAGTATAAGTGGTGATAATATATAGCGAAGTAGATATTATTAAGCTATGTACATAAACTGTGTGATAAAGTTAAGACGTTGCGTAAGGAGAGAAGGTAAGGAAACGGGAAGAAAGGGTATATATCGCTAGTTTAGTTGCTTGGTCGACACATACACGGAGCAGAATAGAATTTAAGTAGCGGTCCTGGCAGAACTTGGCAGGATTTGGTGGACTTGGCAGAATATGGCAGAATGCGGCAGATTGCCGTTAGATTGCTGTAGATTACCGTCAGATTGCCGTCTCGTGGTTGGTCTCTTCTTGCTGCGTAGGTGGAAACAGGTGGACGTGTGTAAGGTGTTATGGAGGAGTCCCATGACACCTCTTTACCCTCTGTTACTATTTTCTTTATAACCCGGAACTGGTCTAGTACATTTTGGCTAATAAGCCACTAGGTGACCGCTTTAAGGCCTTTTTATATTAAGAGCAGTATAGTATAGTTCTCTATGCCAGCTACTAAGAGCATTGCTTCTCAGTTGGTGCATAGGGGGCATAACAGTATTACATATTTTGGTGTCTGTCTTGGCCAGCTATATTCGCATCTTGGGCTACCTACTAGAATACCTACCTAGTAGAGCCAATCTTTTAGTCCTATTATTCCTGTTCTTAAGAGTGTTGCTATTATATTTTCTGCCTTTATTAGGCCTTTTTAGAGCCCTTAAGTGTTTACCCCCTATAGCGTTAACTA
>Ga0307507_10000485_pt1 | contig 83819 bp, 11 predicted proteins | sample 7_EM_MG_FD_207223 | JGI IMG/M metagenome (GOLD analysis project Ga0307507, IMG submission 207223) | Populus trichocarpa ectomycorrhiza microbial communities from riparian zone in the Pacific Northwest, United States - 7_EM | ecosystem: Host-associated > Plants > Roots > Unclassified | place...
GAACTCTTTATTATTTCTACCAACTTAGATTATAATAATATATACTATATGGTTTATTATCTTAGTTTTAAGGGATTTTGTGTTTTGTTAGCAATCGCTAGTTAAAATCGGCTGGGTTCCTTGCTGGGCTATACACCGTGCTAGCAGCCACCTAGCTAGCGAGGTGGTGTTAGTTAAGTTTACGAAAACCAAAACGTCACGGGTAAGTACTAAGATTAGAGGTAACCAATATGTCTAGCTGCTCTTGGCCAATTAAAGATTAATTAAGGGATAGACTTTAATAAATGCCAAAATTAGATATATTTTTTACAAGTCTAAAATTAGGAAAAATTAAATAACCAGAAGGGCTAGAATAGTTTTTATAGGTTTAGGCAAGTAAAAGAAGCCCTTATATATATTCTATTAGTATTTAGCATTTAATCAATCTTAATATAAATACCATTATAGGAACTCTTATTAAAGTTAAATTATTAGTTATTAAATTTGAAGTTAAAGGCAAAAATTAAACTTGGGATAAGACCATATAATAAGAATTTTAAATATAAACAACACTATTATTCTATAAGGCTATTGCCCAGGTATACGGTAGGGAGTAGGTAAGCCGAGTATAAGTCACAAGGAGAGTCGATAGAAGAGGACGATATGGTAAAGAGTAGGTATAGCAATACCTTGTACGGAGACGAACCAATGTAGAGGGAAGGGCTGCAAGCCTAAGGGAGCTTATAAGGAGGTGCCAAGGGCTAGCCAAAGGCTAGCCTTAGCAGCCGCCAAAAGATCCCTTATATTACCCCCCCCCCTTTATTAGGGCTGGCCCTCAGCCTATATACCCAAATAAATTAATTTCTATATATAAAAAGGTAAGCAATGCCGAAGCCTTGCTTATATAGGGAAATAGGGAGAAAGACTAGCCAAGCAGTCTTAATAAAAACCTTAACCTATAGCCAAAATCTAGTGGGAAAAAAAGGCTCTATTAGGAAGGAAAAGATTGTCTATTAGTAGAATAATTGCGTACAATCTATATAAGCCGTAGCTCTTAAGGTAAGCCGTAGCTTAAGAGATCGCGTAGGATCTTTAAGCCGCTACCATTCTCTTAGGCAAACTGTTTTATAGCTCTTAAAGCAACTAAGCAGCCTTAATAAAAACCTTAACCTATAACCAAAACCCAGTGGGAAAAAAGGTCTTTTAGGAAGGAAAAGAGTGTCCGCTAGTAGGGTAAGATTTAATTGCGTTTTAATCAATCTTAAAGCCGTAGCTTAATAAGCCGTAGCTCTAAGATAATCGCCTATAATTAAGTCTTGGCAGCTCTATAGCTAACGGCCAGATAGCCTCTAGGTTAGAGCCGTAGCTCTAGAATTGCATTTAATCTAGAAGTAAGGATAATAGCTATAGCTTTAAAAGCTAGCCGTCAGTTCTTTAAATAGCCATTAAATAGCAATTGGATAGCCTCTAGGGTGCACTAATATATATAATTACCCCTTTGGGCGGCACAAATTATCGTATATATACCCCCCTTAACTCTTACCAGAAAGCCTTTGGATAGCAATTAAATTACCTTTAGGTTGCTGTTGGGGCAGAGCTGCACCACGGCACTTAATTATATATAGGTATACCAATCGCCTTAGGAGATAATCGCCTATAATTAAGTCTCCTAGAGTCTCTTATCTCCTAATCTATATTCTAATACTATTATGCGGATGCGATCTACTAGGCGTCTACTAGTGTACCTACTCTTGCAGTGTACGCAATCATCCTAGGTAAAAATGGAGGATTGTAAAATGCTCAAGGGCAAAGCCCTTGGCTTGCTGCCGGCTACTACCTATAAGGGTATAGGGTCGGTTTAAATGTAAGGCTATTGCCCATGTGTACGGTAGGGAGTAGACAAGCCGAGCATAAGTCACAAGGAGAGTCGATAGAAGAGGACGATATGGTAAAGAGCAGGTATAGCAATACCTTGTACGGAGACAAACCGATAAGGAGAGAAGGGCTGCAAGCCCAAGGGAGCTTATAAGGAGATGCCAAGGGCTAGCCGAAGGCTAGCCTTAGCAGCCGCCAAAAGATCCCTTACATATTCCCTCCTATTCTTTAGTGTGCCTAAATTTAGTTTTTATTTTATTTTACTCTTACTATAACTTACTTCTACCTATAGACATGCCTAATTTTAGTCCCCTTTCCCTATTAAATTTACCCATAAAATAAGACCTAAAATTGGGCCACTTTTTAAAGGCAATTGCATATTATAATAGAGACCAATTTTAGTCTTAATATGCCTTTTATAGCTTTAGGGTTTAGTTTTAGGTCCTTTTAAAGTCTGCATATAAACCACTTACCGGTAGCTAAGTTTCGTCATTTTGTATAAAATATATAGTATTGGTAAATATAGATACCAATAGAAGTAACTAATAGTTAGCAGAGCCTTCCTTCTGCTAATAGTTAAGAAAACCTTCTTAGCAATTAACAGAACCCTCCCCCTAATAATTAACAGAACTTTCCTTTTAGTAATTAATAAAACCCTTCTCCTAGTAGCTAATAAAATCCTAATAAACTATTAAAAAGTATAAAAGGCGGAGAGCAAGCAAATAGTTAAGGTTGGAATTTGTTTCCTAACGGCTCTAGTAGCTTTATAGACTTAGACTCTAGTTCTATATTAACAAGCTCTATAGCAAAAGATAGTAACCCTAATAACGAAGAGTACGGGCCCCTATTAGTCTTAATACCTATACCTAAAACGACCGAAGGCAATAACACTGTAGAATGGACCAATCTTTAAGGAAAGCTATATATTAATTAGTATAGAAAGAAAAGTTATGCAATATACTAAATTAAGAAAGACTATATTAATAGTTATAAAAAACCAAAAGATAAAAATATCAATAACCTTCTAAATTAGCGTGGGCATTTAAAAGTTAATAAAAACAGTATAGAGCATAAATATACTAGAAGACACATTAACTGCATCCTTGCTATTGCATAGCAAGGAAAGATTGCTACTACTGCTAATAACAATTACGACTGTTTAGAAGACCTTGATCTAATTAATCCTACTACTAAACTAGAAAAGACAAAGTATCCCCATATATATGTTTATATTCATTAGCTAATTGATAAAGAATTATATAAAACTTAGGAGCTAAGGATAGAGCTTTAAGCTAGATATAGAGTAAAACTCGCAAACAATATTATATATACCGCTGCTAAGGAACAGGAAGACAGATATAATAATACTAAGGCTGGTAAGCGTAAGGCAACGAGCAGATCTCCTTCTATCGGGTTGGTAGATAGCATAGTTCGCGAAAAACGTTAGAAATCGTTAGAAGCAGAGCAGAAATGTAATACTTGGTAAAAAACATCCTAAACAGCTAACAAGGCTAGTGATCTCGTTAAAAAGCTCTATAAAGAATTTAAAGAAATGGTTCTCCTTAAAAAAGAAGTCAAATATTTCAACAAACTTGATACTAATAAAAAGGCGGACTTTTTTAATAAGTGGCGGCACTATAAATCTACCAAAATTACAGAATTATAAGTATAGAAGTATAGTATAAATCTAATATAAGAGCTTTTTAATTATCTAAGCCATAAGAGAGCCTTATATTTAAATCGTTGTTTTTATTAATTGCTTATTTAGATAGGCTAATTATCTAGTTATATATTATACGTTTTCTAATTTTATAACAGGAGTTTTGTTTTTAGATATAATAGTTAGAAGAATAGAATTAAAACTCTTAATAAGTTAGTTAGATCCTAATAACTATATCTTATATAACTCTTATATATTGTTAAGGAGGAAGATATTCTAAATGCGATAATAGCTAGCCAACGCCCATTTAATTATAATATACAAATATATATTAAGCCACACTAGACATTTTGACAAGAAGTCTATAAGTTATGCTATTAATTTTAAACTTAAATTAACTTATTATTATTAATAGACTTAAAAGGGTTTACAAAACGTCCTAGTAATTACAAGCAGTAGTTAAATTAACTTAAATTATGAGACAAGTAATCTTATAAGATAGCGTTAGGAGGATGTAACGCTATAGAGGTTTAAGAAATTAGTATTAAAGGGAATAATTTCTAGCATCTAATTTAAGGGCGTAATAACTTTATTATTATTAATTAAGTTAACTCTTTTCACATTCCTTAAAAGCCTATTAGCTTAATTCTTCACAAACCTAATTATAATAGACTCTAAAAATGGCGCCCTTAACCTCTTAAACTTAGCTGGTCTTGGCCTAAAGACATAGGCAAGTCTCTCCTTAATAATATATAGGTAATAACTCTCTACGCTTTTAATAACTTTAGACGTGTCTTGCTAATTACTTAGATCGCCCTACCTATTATCTTTTCTATAAAACCAAATCTTTAAGCGTTGTATAAGTAACATTTTAAAGTATATTAACTCTTAAGTAAGCTGTTTTAATGGCATAGAAATAATCTTAAAATAGCGATTAATTTAAGGAGCTGCAGAACTGCTAACAATATTATATAATTACTATCTTTTGTTTTAGTCTAGATCCTACTAAGGCCCTAATTTTAGTCCCCTTAAAGGTTTATTTTCGGGCTCCCTCCTTACTATAATCTATAACAAATATTCTAACTTACGATTTAGTATAGGAGCAACTATTAAAAGACAGAAAAGCTCTATTTTATATCTAAATTAGTTATTATTATTAAAGCTTAAGTACTCTTCCTACTCTACCAGCGCAATTTTTATTAAAAGCGTTTAAAACAGCGCCATAATCTCCTTTTCTAAGCTATAGTCATTCCCTTAAGGCATAATACCATCTAATTAGTTCTAGAGGATTGCTATAGTACCTCTATCTAGTACATATTCTTACTCTTCTTTTTTATTAATCTTAGCTTTTACTTGTCCGTGTAAACCTTTAAGCTATAGCGTCCAGTTAGAGTCCTTTAGGACTTCTATAAATATAATAGCACATTAAATAAGCCCACTTACTCCTTTTGCAGTAGTTCAAAGGCGATAAATAGTAGTATGCCGAAGTAATTGCACCAATATAAGGATTTCTTGTAACAGAGACCTTCTAACGGCAAATATAGAGCTTAGAAGCTTTTCTAAGTATTTAAGAATAGTCTACGTCCATTTCGTTAACTCTAATGCTTTAGCACAATTCTATCTAGCCCTTTTAAGTTTAAATAGGAACCATTACCTTGCAAATTCGTAGCAATACTTTTTAAGGATGTTCTGCGCCGTTATAAAGATTACGTGCTGCATTTAGTACAGAATATTAAAAGGATAAAGTAAAGGCGTTGTCGATCGCAGCACGCGTTTCTCTAAATACCATTTTACTTAACTTTGCAGCCGGAATAGTTCTGGACAGTTTAACATTATCTTTAGTTTAATTTCTGCAATGCCTTTAGCGCAATTTTTCTTAGCCTATTCGTAACTCGCGCCTAAAAGCTTACGTTTTAATAGTGGACCTTGGAAAAATAGCATGGATTTAGACGCCGGAAATTGTCTACTGCTACTCTTTTAAGTTAATTCCATTGCTATAAAAGTCTGTACAACAATTAATGCGGATTAATAATAAACTTATAGGATAACCTAATTATATAAACGCTAAAACCTATCTCTAAAAACAGCTCTAAAATTAAGTTAGCTAGTATATAATACTAATTATCACCCATAGACTGAAATTAGGCCCCTTTAAGGAAATAATATTAGGAGGGAACTAAAATCGGGGCTGGGTCTAAAATTGGGTCCTTAGCCATTAGAGCAACCATTAGGCTAATTAGATGTCTTAGCTTCCACAAGATTAAGTACAAGAGCACAACCACCATTTCTTAATTAGTTATTAGGGAAAATTATCAATAAGTAATTAAGTTACACCATAAATTACTAGCATTAAGTAAATCTATTTCTACTAAATATCTATTTAAGTAATATACCCAATTAGAGCGGGCTTAGCTTATATGCTAAGCAAGTCTAGTAGTCTAAAACTATAAAAATCTGCGGGTCCTACTACGGCAATAGATTTGGCATAGTACTCTAAAGAGTATCTATAATATTAATATTAGAGCATATAGTATAATACTTATCCTTGCCTTTAAGTGCCCCTAAAGTTCCTAAGACTGTAGCCTATTGCCATACCTAATATACGCTATATATTAAACTGACTATAAGATTAGTTGGGATCGCGATATTAGTTTTATACTATTGTTTATGGATAGACCTAAGTTGCCCTTAAATAGGGTTAGGAAAGACTTTTTACTAGGCAACAGATATGTTTCTAGCATTAATTTAATAGCATCTACCATTATCGAAATTCTAGGCAGCTAAAAGTCTCCCGTGTCTATTGCCTCCTATACTATTAGTTATCTATTAGAGAACGTCTACAAGCAGTTTATTGTTACTTAACTAGAATATCCCAAACACAAAAACTGTTCTACCCCTAATTGGTTTACCAAAAGTGTTTTAAGGTAAAATTATATACCTATTCTCTAAGTATTTTATAGCCATATATAAGCCTAGCAATACTAAAAGACGTAAAAAGTTAGGAGTTTGGTTTGATGTCCTTTGCGTTAGCGCGCAAAGGAAATCTAAATTGTTTATTCTTATCCTACTTATATCTTAGGGCAGCAGTAGCTAGTATTTTATTTTATTATTATTAAACCCTAGGGTCGTTTGGCAAAAATATCTATAAGGATAGCTATTGCTTTTAATAAAAGCCCTATTCTTAATTACGGAAAGCTACTCGTTTTAAATATAAGCAAGAACCAAACTAAAGAGAATAGTGGTAAATAATCGCAGCAAAAGCATTGTTAATCTAATCTTAAGTTACTAAGAAGGAAATCTTAAGGAGGTATATATATCACAATATTAGCTAATATCTATATACTTAATTATATGGGCCCAAAATTGGGACCTTTAAGAGGTGTGCGTGTAGGTAACTATATGGCGTGTCCACCATATATAGGGGTCCACTTTTGGTCCCTTATAAAACAATAAAAAGCTCACTCTTAGATTCTAATAAATAATTTCTCTCTTAAAAGCTTGACATAGTAACAGTCTAATTAACTAGTTTTGCAATATTGTTTTAAATTTTAGTAACTATCTCCTTATCTTTTACAGCTCTTACTAGCTGTACTCTATACCCTAATATAAGTATAGTAGGCAGCGGGCCTCCAAACAGTCCTATACTAGCGAAGATATCTATAAATAGAGTAAAAGATATTTAATTAACCCAATTTCTTAAGAATTTAGAGGTTTTATTCTTCTCTGCTAGCTCTATTAACCTCTTAAAATAGGATATAAAAGAATATTATAATAGCTCTATTAGTACTATTACTAGGATTACCGCAGTAAGTTTTCTTTTATTAGCGCTTCTCTATATTTAGCTGATCCTTAGCAGCAAAAAGAGGTCCATCTTAAAACTTTAACTGCTCTTCTCAATACTTATAATGTACCACTAATTCCACCTTGTAATTATACATTCCCAGTCTTCTTAATAAGGAAGTTCTTTAAATTAACTGATCTTATTGGTTCGGTCAGTATCTCTATAACTATTAGATTATCTTAATATCTTACTCTTTTAGATTCTTTGGCCGCGGGACTAATCTCTTTAATTCTTTTAGTTAAATCCCGTCGCGATGTATTTTTTAGGATGTTTAAAAACGAAAGCTAAATCCAGCTCCATTTAATACCGGAATTAGTGCTATTTAGGCATATAATATAACTCTATTATTTATTGTCCCGGGATTATACCTAGTTAAACTTCTAATTCCGGTACTTCCTAAACTTACTATAACAGATACTGCGTATATAAATAGCACTAATAGCACAAGTAGAAACCTAATAAGAGAATTTACGTAGGACCTAACACAAACCCCCTTTGTTATTAAAGGAGATAAGTAGCTGCTAGCTGGCTAGGTAAACCAAGTTAACTAGCCTATATATACACCTTTAACAATAACAACTTGTCACGGAACCCGACCGCAGGGGCCTCCATAGGAGAACCCCGTGCTCTCGCGTACACCTCGCGTACAGCTTATATCAGCTACGCGAGGGTATATCACCTCCTTACGCCCTCGACCCTTACGATCGATCGCGCAACGTCTTGTAGACTCCCCGAATACATACACTTTGTAGCCATTACCCGCGTCCCGTAACATTACGTTGCGCCTTTTTCTTTACTGACGCTTAGCCTATAACCAATTCTACGTCTCCACAATACTATAGACGCTGCCAGAAGCAGCGTGTCCACGAGTTACCTCACTTTATACTTCTAAAGAATTAACAATAGTAAAACAAAATTCCTTACTAGCCACTATATTAAACTTAAAGAACAACCCAATACCTATATTAAAACCACAACACCAATTAGTCCTAGGAGAATTTAATTTATTAGCCCTAGCCTTAACCCCTAAAGGGAAGCCTAGTGGCTTAAAAGACTATAACAACTATAAGGGGGACATTAACAATGTCTTATTCTTTATTAACTATATAACCATAGATAAATAAGCTAAAGGGCTACTACCTATTAAGATTAAGATATAAGACACTAAGATATTTATAAAAATGGTAGTACAAGAACCTAACAAATACTACCGCCTTCTATAGAACTACCATCTAAAGCTTACATGAGCTAAGATATATACTGCCTAAGATTATAATATTATTTAAGACCTATAAGCTTATAAGGCGCTTGCTAATAATATACGCTAAGAGATTAAAGATAACCTCCATGCGTCTAAACATAACATCTAATAATTAAAGAAGGCCGAGATTATACTTATTACTACAGTTACTAAAAGAGAGGGTATAATTAAATACCTATAATCTTAGCTTAATAAGCACATTTGTAATAATACCAGATACCTTTTTACTGCATACAATGCCACCTAAGTCTTTACGCCCCCAGTAACCTTACCTACTTAATGCTTAATAGAAGGTTAGCGCTAAGCAGCTTTACCTAATAGGAACCCCTACTATAGCAGCGGCAATAATAAAAGCTATAATAATTAAACCTAAACTACTACTATAGGGTCTAATACACACTACCCTAATCCCCTAATCTTTAAGGGTGACCGTAAGGAATACAGCTACTAGAAGATATAAACCTATAAGAAACTAACCTAGAGCGCTTACCTTTTCCCGATAGAAGATACTAAAATTAGCTATATTATTAGATGAACAAAGGGCATCCCATTTAATAGGCTTTTCGCTTAATAGGAGACTAGTAGTCCCTAGAAGTAGCAGTCCCACTAGGAAGTCCTTAATAATCTTAACTAAATATACCGCGATTATAACCTAGTGGCCACTAGTTAAGCTAAACTATACGCCCTAAAGATAAGTCCTACTAAATTATTTAATAAGTTCTATATTAAATTCCAGGAATACACTAGAGTCCTTACCTAAGACAACACTAAAAACTAGGAAGATCTCCTTAAAAAAGTCACTTATTGCCTTAGTTACGCAGCCGCTAGCCATAACTATAACAACATTTATAACATAGTAGCAGCCCTATAGAAGACTAAACAACAGCTAAACTAGATTACTACTATAAACCCCTACCTAAAAACCTCCTTATAGAAGCCCTCCAGACCTACTAAACTACTAATACCTACTACCCTAAGCAATACTACTGGTCCTAATATTAACCTCTTTATACTAGCCTTCCTAAAGAAGCTACTAGATAGAGAGCGCAAGCTACTCTAGAAGCTAAGGCGTTACTATAGATACTATTAAGAAGGCTGTTATAGCTATAGCCTAAACTGCCTAATGGCTGGGTTTAACAGCTGCTGTTAAATACCTAACCCTATACCCTAAACACTAAATATGTTGCTATATGCCGCTACTGTATAAGATAAAGATATAGTAATGGTAGTAGAATTAGACGCAGAAGTAGAAAATATAAAGTCCTAGCCCTAAGTTATAGGTTAGGACACTCTGATAATAGAGGGATCTATATATTAGCTTGCTTAATAAATAGCTTAGTAAGAATAGAAGGATAAAAGTAAATAGTCTTACCTATAGAGGGAACTACTGCTAAGAAATAATATAAAACCCATTCTATAATTAACTACGGAGCTACTAATAAATTTATAGATACCTAATTTGTGCGCACTTATAACCTACCTACCTTACCCCTTACTAAAGCCCATGCCCTATAACTTGCTAACAGTAGTTATATTGCACAAAAGATTACCTATATAGTATAACTCTACCTAAACATAAACAGACACCAGGAGAAGCTCTAGGCCTATATTACACCACTTATAAACTACCCTATTATCCTTAGAATAAACTGGCTTAAATAATATAACCCTGCTATTAACTAGCAAAAGAGAGAAGTAACCTTTAACTCTAAATACTGTAAAGAGACTTGCCTAGGGCATAGCCTAGCCACCTCTATCTACTCCCTAGGATATTAACCTAAGAAAACCCTTATTATCCTACCTATAACTAACTGCCGCTATATAAGCGCCGCGGCCTTCTACCGCATAGCACGTAGAAAAGGCTAGACTATTGCCGCAGCCTCCTAATTATAACTATATAAGCTTAATAAAGATTAGGACCATGTCCTCTATAGTAATAGAATAGATATAGTTAACCTCCTAGAAAACAATGCCCCTATAGAACTCTATAGACTTTTACCCTTAGACTTTAAGAAGTTTATAAAGCTTAAAAAAGGACTTACTAATAAGGAACTCCGCAAGCTCCTCCCTAAGAGATACCATAACTTTATTAACATATACTTATAAAAGAGCGTAGATATACTCCCCCTATATTAACCTAATAACTATACTATTAATATTAAATAAGGAAAAACGCTGCCCTATAAGAGACCCTACCTGATATTAAAAGACAAACTTCTAGTTATTAAAAAGTATATCAATAAGCACCTTAACAAAGGGTTTATTCATCCTAGTATGTCCCTAGTAGCCGCCCCTATCCTCACTAAAAAGCCAGAAGGAGGTATTTAATTCTATATTAACTATAGAGGACTTAACGCTATTATAATTAAGAACTAATACCCTATACCGCTTATACGCGAGACCCTTAAACAGCTTAGCTAAGCCAAAATCTATACTAAACTTAATATTATCGCCGCCTTTAACCGCCTCTAAATATAGGAAGGCAATAAATAGAAAACTATATTCGCATTACACTTCAGCCAATTTAAATACACTATTATGCCTTTTAGCGTATATAACGGCCCAGGCAGCTTCCAAAGCTATATTAATAATGGCTTATAGGACTACCTTAACAACTTCTACTCCGCGTACCTAGACAATATATTTATTTATAGTAATAACCCTTTTAAGCATACCAAGCATGTTTAAAAGGTCCTATAGTGCCTTAGAGACGCAGGACTTTATATTAATTTAAAGAAGTATAAATTCTTAGTTACAGAAGTAAAATACCTTAAACTAATTGTTACTACTAAGGGTGTCTATATAGACCCTAAAAAAGTATACATAATTACTAAATAGTAAACCCCTACCTATATTAAGGACGTATAAGCCTTCCTCAGTTTTGCCAACTTCTATTAGAAATTTATATATAACTTCTTAGGTGTTGTAGCACTACTTATAGCAATAATGCAAATAAAGGGCCTTTCCGTAAAAGGAAGAAAAACATATTTATATTTTATTTAGACGCCTAAATGTAAAAAGGTGTTCTAAGACTTAAAAGATATGTTTACTAAAGTACCTATCCTAGCTTACTTTATACTAGGACAATAACTCTATCTTAAAACTAACTCCTTAGACTATATTAACATAGGCGTCCTCTCCTAAATAGGTGACAACAGTCTCCTCTACCTAGTTATATTCTACTTGTCTAAGCTTATACTATAAGAATATAACTATAAGATCTATAATAAGGAACTCCTTATAATTATATAAGCGTTTAAGGAATTCTAACTAGAACTCTTTTTAGCAGAACCTAACTAGCCAACTAAGGTCCTTACGGATTATTATAACCTTAAGTACTTTATAACTATAAAATAACTAAACTAATGCTAAGCACGTTGGAACAAGTTCCTCTCTAGTTTTAACTTTAAAATTATATATAGGCTAGGAGTATAAGGTACTAAGCCTAATAGCCTAACACGCCGTTTATAAGACCTTCCTTAGTTAGAAGATAACCCTTATAATTAATTCTAACAACAAATAATCCTAAAAGTATAAAACTTAGCCCTAGGCATATTACCTAAGACAGAACCAACCGCCCCTTAGCTTTATACTATAGAACTAAAGTTACCCCCTAAAATTAACAAACTTATTACCGTAGTATATAACATCCCTATTAACCCATTACTGTATTAACTAATTGCCGCAAAGATTGCCGGCACCTATACACTACCTACTAACCTCTAAAGCTTAGGCTAGATTAATATAGCAGCCTTAGAAGTAAAAGAGAATAGGCTCTATTATAGAGGCTATCTATTTATCCCTAACTTAGAAGACCTATAACAGCAATTAATCTAAATGGCCTATAACCTTTAATTAAGCGGCTACCTAGGTGAAGGAGGAACCTATAAGCTTCTTAGCCAATACTACTTCTGGCCTAAAATAATAGACTTAGTTAAACGCTTTATAAGCGCCTACTATGGCTATAAATATACTAAAGTATTTTATATAAAGTACTAAGGACTGCTATACCCTCTACTAGTACCTATATAACAATAGGCAGATATTGCTATAGATTTTATTATTAACCTACTACCTTGTAAATGACATGGCTAAACCTATAAGAACATCCTTATAATAATATACTAACTTATAAAAGAACGCTACTACGTCCTAACTAAAGGTGTAGCTATAAGCGATATTGCCAATGCCTTCCTTCGCGAAGTCTACCAACTATATAGGTTACTTAACTCTATTACGTCTAACTAAGGCACGCAATTTAACTCTAATATATAGAGGCGGATCTACTAACGCCTTAGTATCTCTGTTAAGATGTCTACATCCTTTTACTATAAAACTATAGGATAACTAGAAAACGCTAACGCTAGTATAAAGGCGTACTTATGATAGGTAGTTGCCTATAGTTAGGATAACTAGGTAGACCACCTTCCACTAGGTAAATTCGCAGTAAATAACTACGTCTTAGCCACTATAGGACTTACCCCATTCTTCGCGAATAAAGGATATTACCTATAATTTAGTATAGAGCCACTAGAGCCTATTAATAAGAAACTGCTATATAGAAAATGCCTTAAGATGCTACTTACTAATTAATATATAGACTGTATAAAAGACCTACTTAACTACTGTAAAGGAGAGATAGCCTAGGCCTAAGTAAAATAAGCTTACTTTACTAACTGCTATAAAACACTACTACCTGAGATACGTGTTGGTAACTGGGTATAGTTAGATATATATAATATCTCTATACAGAGACCTATAAAGCCACTTAATTATAAGAACCTTAGCCCCTACTAGATTAAATAAGTTATTAATAGAGGAGCTGCATATAAACTAGAGCTCCCACCTGCCTTAGCCACCCATGGGATATGGCCCATGTTTCACCTATAGCTACTATACCTTTATTAGCCTAACCCTCTACTAGAATAAATATAGCCTAAACCTCTACTGGTACTAATCTAAAATAAGAATAAAGATAAGAACTATAAGGAGTGGACCGTTAAACAAATTATTAACTCTAAATACTTTAGCAAAGGCAGAGGACGGCGGCTCTACTATAAAGCTACCTATATAGGATTTAATATAGATTAGCCAGAATGGCAACTATAGGAAGATTTTAAAAACATAAAAGATCTAATTAGTAATTTTTACTACGCAAACCTATAGAAACTAGGCCTAAGCAGAGATTTCGTACCTAATCCCCTATGGGAGCCGTCACAGCTAAACTATTATATATTACTGTTATGTAACTACTCTAATGAGATATTAAGGAACTTTAACTACTGGTTAAAGTTGTCTAATTGGTTAGATTCTAGACGCTAAGGAGAAGCTAACTAATTAGGATTTTCTATCCCCAGGATGGAAAATTACTATTAGCTCGCTTGCTACTAGCGCCTTGGCGACACCCTTACACCTTACTAAGTCCCTAACAGCCTCCTTCTCCTTTATAGCCTAGTACCTTTGTATAGTAGCAACCTACAAGCTTTAAGTTAGAAGCACCTATATAAACCCGTCACACCTATAATAATATTCCTTCTTTTAGATACCCTAAGCATTTCCCCCTATATGTATATAGCAACTATAGTGTCGCCGGAGCTCCGCCTTAATAGGAGGGGGGGTAGTGTTATGGAACCTAACCGCAGGGGCCTCTATAGGAGAACCCCGTGCTCTCGCGTACACCTCGCGTACAGCTTATGTCAGCTACGCGAGGGTATATCACCTCCTTACGCCCTCAACCCTTACGATCGATCGCGCAACGTCTTGTAGACTCCCCGAATACATACGCTTTGTAGCCATTGCCCGCGTTCCGTGACACAACTAGAGGTAAAAGGACGGCTAGGATATTACAAGGGATAAGCAGAATTGCCTTTATAGCTATTACTACTAAGCAATATACAAATATTAATAATCTTACGCTAGGTATATTGGCTAGTCTAGCAGTCCTAGTAGTATCCTAAGTAATCTAAAACGCGGAAGGGTATAGTAATAAAAAGTTCAGCGCTTAGACAGTTACATACTATTATATATCCTAAGTTAACTAAGTTAATTAACTTATACTCTTTAAAGAGAACACCCTAAACCACTATTCCTAATCGTAAGCTTAAGAAGTACCTTCGCCTAGTATAGTTAGCATTTAAATATTATTTTAAATCTCCACTAGGCTTGCTGTTCTTAAGATAGGATTCTATTATTAAATATATTAATATTATTACTAATATATTCCATCTACTTACTAATACCACTAAGCTAGTTCTCCTGCTTATCTCTGTTTATAAATACGCAGTCTTATTATAAAAGTTATTTTTTTAGCCTCTAGTTATACATTTCTAGATCTAAAACTCTTTATTCTAGCCTTGAAGTTTATATCCTTATATTTAGGAATAAGTCTATTTAATATAGTGTAGCTAGATCTACTAGTCTTATATATATATATAAACTAAAATAATTAGAATCTTTAAGGTATAAGGCCTACTATTTAACGCTACTAACTCCCCTAGTTTATTACTTATAGTGCTACCGCCCTAGTCTAGGAGGAAATTACCATTCTCTAATAGCAATCTTTGTTCCTTAGAAATGCCCCTAGATTTACTTTATACATAAAAAGAATACTAAACACTTACCTACCACCACTAATCTCTTCGCTATTTAGCACAGCAATAGGTACATAGCTTAGCTTTTAGAGTAATATACTAAAGGCGAAGTAAATAAATAATAAATATCAAGCCTATTAAGAAAAGCTGTACTCCTTAACTATGGCCTAAATAGTATATAGGAGACCGCAAAAATAATCTCCAATACTGCCCCTTAATAATAAATTAAATCTTTACGCATATTTAAAGCAAAGCCTCTCTTAGAGAGCCAATAGTATATTAAGATAGCGGAAATGGCTTGCTACTTACTGGGATTTTCCATATAAGTATCAATCCGCAATTTAACGTCTCTTAGGTATAAAGAGCAGCGATTAACTAGGGATTATTTAAGACAGTTTTCCCTCAAATCGCTACTCACATACACAACAAGTCGAATATATCCTTAGGTCAAAGTTATGGCAGTTGAAATTTCAAACTATATAGTTAGTTCACTGCCTCTAACCAATGCAGAAGAAATAGGATATTTTGTAATATCTACAAGTCCTAAAATTAGGTCAGATAGATATGCCAGGATTACTTTAACGCGAGTTAACTCTCACTATAAGTAGTTTTAACTCGATCATTTGGAATCCAAGCCAATATATCTATTTACCTAAGTATAACATATTCAATCTCAATATATTCTTAAATTATGCCACTTTTAAAGGCTATAATGGATTTAGTGAACTTATAACAACCTCTTTGTTGGTCACACAGGGTGACTCACCAATAACGACTACTTGAGTAGGTTACAGTGATGTTGGTTAAAAGCTTTTTGATGATTATAGGGGAGGGCGAGGAGCTTAAGGCTCCTCGCTACGCTAGTGCCGCGGCAACATGTGACAACCACGTGCCTTATTCCCAACACTGGCAACCTTTCTTTTATGGTTGCTATCTATATACAAATAACGCAATTAAGCTGTAACGGTGCTAGCACCCGCCACGTTGCCGCATTTTTCCGTATTCTGCCGTATTCTGCTAGCCATAATATTCTGCTAAATTCTGCTAGCTATATTCTGCCAAGTTCTGTTAGCTATATTAGCGCCTTAGCAGCCCTTGCTATATCTCCTACTTCCTCTTAACCTAACCTTTAACTTGTATACGTAGAGTATTTATATTAACGAATATCTCTAGTACCTTGTTTAGGTTTGCCTTTGTTATTACATCTACTGGGTTATCTTGGCCATTAATTTATTAAATCTTAAAGAGTTTTTAACGCTTGTAGGATTGCCAAAGTGCTATAATATCGATTATAAGGCGCTTCTTCTTTGTAGTACTAAGCTTAACTAAACACTCGTAGAGGGAATATGAGTCAGTGCACACAATTATAGGGATAATAGGAAGTTTGAGTTGATCTATAATTATCTTTAGGGTAGTTCTAATTGTGATTACTATGTTAACTCCGCTAACTATTTTATATATCTCTAACGCTAGAACGCTTTGAGTGATATACTTACTCTTAGTTAAGCTCCAATAGATAAGATTGCTGTGGATTATAAAGTTATTCTCTCTAGTAAATTTATTTGCGATAATAATCTTATATCCTAGCTAGGAGCTAAAATCTTTATTATTTATAAACAATCTATTAACAAATACAAAGAGCTTGGCGGTAGGAAGATTAATAGGTATATAGAGTAGTCCCCAATTAAGATGGTTCATTTGCTAGGAAAGACGCTTATTTAGAACAAGAATATTATCCCTAGTTAGTTCCTGGTACTAAGCGGCAACAGAAAGATTAAAGGAAGCCTTGGGTTAATAGATAGAAGCAATATAAGCTCTATAAGCGCGTTGCTCTACGTATCCTTGTTTTAGAGAATTAACGTTAATAACGTTAATTTTTTTACCTTAACCCTTCTGGCGTAAAGCAATGGAATCCTTATTTAAGGAGAGGATGCATCTATTAAAGAGCAATAGTGTTGTTAAATTAAGCTTTTCTTTTAGCTTTGCTATTAGATTTGCCTTTATTAGCTTATCTTCTTTAAGAGCTAAGAATTGGTTGTCTCCTAAGATAATTATATTATTAGTTTACATGCTAATAATTCCAAATGGAGTTCCTATAGTTGTGATAAGGAAGTATAGATCAAATATAAAAGTAGTTATTAAAAGTTTCTCTTTATGGTGCTTGCTATAGGTAGCCCACTAATAAGTTCCTGCCTCTGCGATTCTATATAATGGCTTAAGTACAACCATAATCGTATCCTTAGGATATTAGTGGCGAATTTGCTCTAGAAGGTATACCAATATTAAGCGCTAAAGGTGCGTCTCTAATTGGGTGTAGGCCTAAGTAATATCTTATAAATAAACCGCTATTTTATTCTTTATTAAGGAGGGAGCTAGTGCAACAATAACCCGCTAACTAGCTCGTTAAATTGTAGGAGATTGCATAAAAATTACCTTCTTACTATTATTATTATAACCTTAGATAACAAGCCTTAATTTTTTAAATGGGGTATTAGTAGCTTTACCCTTAATCTCGTTAACTATTCTTAACTTAAAGATGCGAACTTTATTAAACTTAGTAGGGTTATACTTTTTAAATTTAAAGACTCCTTTTATAATAAGACTATTAATCTCCTACTTATTAGATACTTGGAAAGGAGCTCTAGGGGTTATAATATAACCTTCCTTTTAGAGCTGTTTTGCGAGCTTAAAGTTAGCCTTCTCCTTAGCTGTTATAAAGGCCATTAATAACTTAACTCTATTCTTAATAGCGGTAACGAATTGCTCTTTAAAATTAATAAGGTGTTGGCGATTTTATAATCCCTTTAGGCGACCTCTACCGCGTTATAGTTGCGGCATATCTACTATAATTGTATTAGGATCGTAGCCGCCTTCTAAAGCACGTTAATTGTAGTTCTCCTTTAGGGCATCTTCTAGGGCATCCTATAAAGGCTTAAAACTATTATCTTTGTAGTAAGGCTTAATAATAGTTAAACGGAATTAAGTGGGTCCGTAAGGCATCTAAATAGTGCAAGTTTAACCATTAATTGTAATAAGTTAATGTGGGCCTAACCATTCTCCCTTTTTATGCCATATGTGTACCTTAGACTAGAGTGGCAGATCAAGCGTAGTTAAGGTATTTAGGCTATTTCTTATTCCTAGTGCGTTGTTAACCTGGTGTGTGGCGTAGAGACGTTAGACCTCCTTTATTGCTTTATAAATAGCCTCAGCCCGTTGCACGATGGAGGGAGATAGTGGAGAATTATTAGTTATTTAAGGGTAGGCGCCAAAGACTAGTAATATAGGTATAAGTCTATCTAGGCTAGTGGAATCATTAATAGCTTTAACAGCTATTTATAAGGTAAGTTCTTTACTAGTATCCTCTAGTTCTAAAGAGATAATCTTATATACGCGGTATAATAGCGCGTAATATTGCTGTCAGATAATTCAGATAGAGGGGTTTATTAATACAATGGGTTGATTAATTAATAATCTTAACTTAATCGTTAATTAATGTCAATAATTTAACCTAGGGCCCCTAGGGCTCTAAAGAGATTTACAATGCACGTGCCCCGTATACGTGACTTGTGCACGTGTCCCACGCCTTAGAGAATACAGATTATCTAATATACCCCCTTAGCTTTAAGCTCTTTAAGGTTAAAGCTAGCCACCTTCTTATATCTGTTAATGAGTTAATTAAACCGTAATCTTATCTAAATCCTTTTATCTTGCTCTAATACCGTCCCTTAGGTCCTTTAGTTGCTTCTCCTTATCTAGCTACTCCTTAATATCCACTATCCCAATTATATTAACGAAACTTTAAAACCTCTGCTTAGGCAGGGCCTTTATAAGTCCATTAGCAATTATCTCCTTTATCACTATCTATTAAAATCGTATTTATCTTATTACGTATTCCTAACATAGCCAGTGTTAATAAATATCAACATATTAGAGCTTTGTAATTAGCTTTACCGTGTCTTCTATAATTAATTAAAGCGTCTGGGTGTTGTTATATTTAATAATTAAGGGCTTATTTAGGCGTAATATTATTACTTTAAATAGCCTGCTGGTAAAGATAGCTTCCTTTACTGTTTATAATAGGGCTAACAACTTAGCTTCTATGCTTAACGTCATAACTATACCCTGCTTGTTTGCTCTCTAGGTAATCAGCCCCCTAAATAGCTTTATAATATATCCTTACAAGCTCTTTCTGTTAACGGAGTTGTCCGCGAATAATATATCGCTGGCACAAATAAATAATTGCGCTTTACCTCTACTATCTCTTCTATTGTCTCGTCCTTTATTACGTATTCCTTTATCTCTCCCTCTACCATTTATTCCTTTTTTATCTCCTCTATAGCAGATTGCTCTGCTTCTTGTGCTATATAGGTATTAGATAACTCTGTCTACTACTTAATAATGCTTTTGGCTTAGGTCCTAATTAAACCTTACTAGCCTTAATACTGCAAACGCAATATCCAGACGCGTTATAGTAGCTATATAGAGTACTAAACCCAATTTTCTCTAATATAGCATCGTAGAGGCTAGTAGGGATATAGGGCGGACTAATAGGTCTATATTAGGGGATGGACGTATTAGACAGATTAATCGGTAATTAGTAGGGAGGAGTTCTAATTCTGCCATAGAAGTGTCTGGAAGACGCCCTTTAAGATCTATCTTATACTAGTTAGCTATCTTCTCAATATAGGCTTCCTAGGATAGCCATAGAAGCCTCTAGCTACAATTACGTAGTATATGGATTTCTAGGAACTATTTTAGCTTACTAAGGGTACTTATCTAGTATTCCTTGCTTAGCTCCTTAATTACTTCTTAAGCTTTCTTCTTATCTGTCTTTTGGTAGCAGAAGACAATATCATTAATATAGAAGAAGACGACTATTCTGCCTTTTAGTATAACATACGGCTCTTAAGGTACCTCTTTAAAACCTAATTTGTTTAATAAGCTCATAAGATTCTTCTGCTATAATAGTAGTAATTATTATAGTCCGTATAGGGCTTTTCTTAAGCGTAGTACTTTGTCTGTCTTTCCTTTATTAAACCTTGGCGGTAGCTTTATATAGACAACCTTGTCAAGATTGCAATGGATAAACGCATTAACTATATCTATCTATATTGTCTCTAGGTCGAATTTTGCGGTAATTGCTATAAGTGTTTAGAAGGTTGTACTAGCTAATATAGTAGCTCTTATAGGTAGGTCTCCTAGGGCCTATTAATTTCCGTAGATTACTAATTATACCTTGCATTTCTAGAGAAATCTATACTTATCTGTCTTGTAGACGAATACCTATATTAAGCTAAGGACCTGCTGTCCCTTTATATACTTCTTATTTATTTCTTAAAACAACCTCATTTAATAATGGGATTAGAGATAAGCTTATTAAGCTTCTTAGAACTAATCTTAAAGAGGATGCGTATTAAGGTCACAGATCGACTAAGGTAGCAGAGGTAAGTTCTTCCTATATAATCTAATATTACGTGTTCTACCTGATTTTAGCTTGCTGTTATTAAGTTAACTATTAAAGTTAAACTTCCTTCCTGCTAAGAAGGCGCCGTAATAGGCTAATATAATCCTTTTAGTAACAAAGTCTTTAAACCTAACATTGTAGGCTTCCTTAAATAAGTCCTTAATAGAGTTATTAAACACCCCCTAAGTGTAAAACCCGTCTCCTACTTAGCTGACGATGTTCTAATTAGTACCTTATACATCTAACTTTATAGGATACTCGATATAAAAGGCATATAGAGATTCTTCATCTTCTTCTATTAGAGGTAGCGTATAATATATATCTTTAAAAGCTCTTATAAGCTTAAAATCTACTAACTTATTAAAGGTTTAAACTAGCTTATTAACGTTATTATCTTCCTCTTAAATTAATAGTTTAAATACTTCTTTATCGTCTTCCAGAAGGACCTTATTCTTAGTTAGGGTATTAGGGAGTTAAATCTTCTCAATTAGCGTGTCTAACTTAGCATATAGGTCCTTTAAGATGTCCATTCACTTACTACTAAAGAATGTCTTCTTATTAAAGATAACGTCCCTAGTAGAGATAACTATACCTTTATATAGGATCCAGATCCTATAGATATTAGTAGAGTTATAGCTAATAAGGTAGCTAATATAGGCTCGCGGATCTAGCTTGCTTAGCCTTTTCTTCTTTAGCTGGGTATCTGACGTTATCACATATACCCTACAGCCGTAGGCTTTTAGGTGCGCTAGTTACAGCTTTCTTAACCTATTGGCTAGGAAGGTATAGAACCTTTTATAGAGCAATTTCCAACCATTACTTTCCCGTGGCGTTTAATCTTAAAGGTAGACTATATAGTTAACTATCTCTTTCCATAGATTATGTGGTAGATTGGCAGTAATTTTTATTATATATACTCTCTCAATAATCACACCCCCTAAGCATTCGGCGGTACTATTTTAAGCTTAGGTATAAGGCGCCAAAGGCTTAAATATAATCCCTTAAGTCTATAGCCATTTAAGGGTTTTCCTTCTCTTTAGCTTGTTATCTAATCTAATAGTATTAACCTTAAGGTTATGCCTCAGACAAATCCATTAGATGAAATCTTTAAGCACTTATAGTGTCTCCTTCTCTTTGCTATACATTGTTATAAAATACGGGAAGGTTCTCCCTAAGAAGGTATTATAGATAAATATAACTTATATAAATCTAGTATGCGCTTCCTTAAGGTTAGTCCAGTTAATATAAAGGTTAAAATAAGGTTTATTAATATTCTGTTTTAAGAACCTTCTTAAAACCTAACGCTTAATTTTAGCAAGACTATAATATTAATATTCTGTTATCTTTAGGCCTTAAAGCTTAACTTCTAGGGCGTTAAGACCTAAATAATAAAGGCTTATAGGTCCTGGATAACCTAAACGCAAATACTATAAATGCGCATTACCTTTTAAATCTAGACAAGCGTCTCTTAACAATGCTCTACGCTTCCTTTAGCGGCGTAGTAGTTGGCTTATATTAAACGCTAATTAACTTCCTAGTTAGACGTATTTAATAGTCTATTATCTGTAATATTCTTCCATTTAATATAGGATTATATTATCCTTTTAAACTAGAAGATTATTGTCTCCTTTATTATCCTAGTAGAACCCTCGTTTTTAAAGTAGACAGAACAACACTAAATTCATATTAAAGTCTATATAAAAGGTAACGTCCTTAAGACGTAGGGTTCCCTTACTCTTATCTAGTTTTATAATTTGGATAGTAACATTACTATAGCCTAGTATAGGCACTTCTGAGCTGCCGGCGGTAATATATTTGTATTTTAGAGCTTTCCTAAAATTATAAAAACGAGAAAGGTTATTAAAGATATAAAGAGTAGTTCCTAAGTTAAAAATAGTTAATAGCTTTAGTAGATAGGTTTAACCGGTATGATATAATTCTAGGAATATTGCATTAGCTTTTCCCTTAATCTTAACTTCCTAGCTCTTATCCTATTATTATTAGGCCTTATCTTCTTGTTCTTTAAGTCTAATCTTTATAACTTAGTTAGTAAGATTCTTATTCTTTTCTACCTTCTTTAGTGCCCTATTAATGCGCGCATCTCCTATTATAACTCCTATAGGTCTCTTGTCTTTAAATAAACACTAATAGTCCTATAGGGAGTGTCCTTATATTCCACACACTAAGCACTTAGGTATTGGCTTCTTATAGGACGTCTTCTTATCTACTAGTGTCCCGGCTTTCTTTAAGCGTCTATTGCGTGCTAAGGCCTTTCCTCTTTATGAACCTTTAGTAGTATCAAAGTGATCCTCAGTGGCTTACTCTATAAAGTCTACATTAAAGGTACTGCCTCTTATAGTAGTATTAGCTTTCTTTAAGGGTGTTCTAAGTCCTTCTTGCAGCTCCTTTACTACTCTGCGGTATTTAGAAGATCTTAACTTCTAAGGGTTATTTAACTCAGTAGTGTACTTTATATAGTAGGCGTTACTAAAAGGTTAAATAACTTCTGCCAAATCTTAAAGCCAGATACTATTGGACATTTAAGGGATCTTATACTTCTCTTCTAGGGATATTACGTGTTCCCATTAATCTAGCTATTAGTTTAATTTTAATAACTATTTAAACCCCTTAAGGGCTTTTATGTACTAGTATTATACCTTCTTCCTAATAAACGATAAGGTAGGTTCTATATTCTCCTTTAGTTAAGATAGCCATTCTTTAACTATTAAGGAAGGGTTAAGTAGTAGCTTCTTCTAAATTAATACTGTAGATATAATCTAGGTGCGGATCTGTTAAAGATAATCTTCCTATCTTAGGAAATACTTTATATCCTAGTTATAGTATTATCTGCTATTCTTATACGCTTTCTGTTAATTTGTTAAGAGCTATATATATAAGGTTGTATTTTTATTAAAATCTATAACTTCTAGATAGGCTAGTTCTTGTAGTAGACCTTATTAAGGTACTATACCATCTAGGTTAACATGGGCCCAAATTCGCTAATCTACAAGGGCTTGGAGTTGCTATAGCTATTACTCCCAGTCTTCTAACTTATTAAGGATAATTGTCGTTAACAAACTTAATATTAGTGGAGTTATTTTAACTAATAGGCAAAGGAGGAATTAAAATAGTATTTTATTGTTAGGATTATCCTTGTTGTTAGGATCGTCCTTATTATCAGAATCGTCCTTTTAACAATAAGGTAGAATTTTGTAGAAACTTATGGAATCTCATAGAATCTCGTCCTGTGACGATTAAGGTAGAATTTCTATTAGAGTCTACGTCTTGACGATAAGGTGTCAGAGTCTAACAATAAGGTAGAATTTCTTTAAATAATTAAATAATAGCTAAATAGCTTCTTAAGTTGGCGGACCGGGCTTATAACTGTCAGATAATTCAAATAGAGGGGTTCATTAATATAATGGGTTGATTAATTGATAATCTTAACTTAATTATTAATTGATGTTAATAATTTGACCTAGGGCCCCTAGGGCTCTAAAGAGATTTATAATGCACGTGCCCCGTGCATATAACTCATGCACGTGTCCCACGCCTTAGAGAATACAGATTATCTAACAATTGCTCTACTTTTCCAATACTATTATATGCCTTAATAGGGACTTCCTTAACCTTAATTGCCATTGCCTTTACCTATTATTAAAACTCTGTAGATAAGAAGTTCTTTCCTATATTATAAATAATTCAATTAGGGGGTTCTAGGTAGATATTAATCTAGTATAATTAAAGAGTATCCTATATGTTTCTAGCTGACATATCCTTCAAGAAACGTGCGGCTTAGAAGAAGGTTAAAAAGTCAATAACTTGGAGTACTAGCTTACCACTAAGATATATAACGTTAATAGTAATATAAAAGTTGAAGTTATAGTTATCTTTAAGGGTAAACTTAAATCGGCTAGGGGACTTCTGGTTTATTTGGCAGTGATAGTAGTACTTTATAAGATATTTAATTGCCTTAACCTTAACTTTATAACCTACTCACTAAAGAACCCTAAGCAATCGGTAAACGGATAGGTGGCTAAAACGATGGTGTAGTTAACGTAGCTCTGACTTAGTTAAGTGGCTTTAAGCAACGCTCTTTTCTAGTTAATAAAGGAGCAACTAGGGGTGACCCTATTTGCGCATAATAGGCACCTAATTATCTCCCTAAACGAGCATATTCTTAAGGTTATTAAGTTTAACGCCTAATTTATCCATATCTCCAATGTAAAATAGAAACGGGGTGTTTATGGGAACAATATAGAAAGTAATATACCCTAAGGGGGTTTTGACCCTAATTGTGCTAAGAGAGATTGCAGTACCCTTGCTAAAACGAATTGTATATTAGCCTGCCGTTAATCAGTTAATCTAAATAGAGCTATTAAGCTGCTAAAGAGCTTAAACTTAAGGTTCTCCTACTATAGATACTCCTGTGGCTCTAGTATCTGGCATAATACTATAGAAGACGTTCGCCGAGTATTTGTTATTAAAGGAGAATATAGAACTCTCCTTTGGCTTATTAAAGATGTCTAACTTCGTAATAGCATGGAGCGTAGATTGGTTATTAAGAATAGTAATGGTTTGTATGCCATCTACTTTACCATACTTAGTGAAGTATTAGTTAGGAGAGTAGTCCTTAATTTCCATATCTATAAGAAGCTATTTGGCCTTATTAGCCTTACCCTTAAGATCCTCTACGCCTTTATATTAAACCAGGAAGCTTTAGAAGTAGGCTATAGTAACTTTATAATTTTTAACGTTTCTTGTACTCTGGCGAAACTTGTTATATGCCTCCTTTCGCTTATTAAGAGAATACCTAGTTAACTAGCAATTTAGTTTTTTATAAACGTAGTACTTTTTCTGGCGATTACTTTGGAATAAACCTCTATAAGGACCTCTACCTTTGCCTTATAGTTGTTAATTGTACCCTCTGCCGTATTGCCTACTACGGCTACTATATGTTCGATCAGTCTAGTTGTGATTATATTAGTTAGGCGGGTTGATCGAAGTAGGTTAAAGTTAGGCGTTAAATTGCTATACTTCTTAAGAGCGTAAAGCGGTGCTAATAGAAGATCTTAATTGAGTATACACTCCTTTGTAAGTATTTGCAGGATTAAGGAGAGCAAGGTTGTATTCTTTAACGTCTTAGTATACGCTAATAACTTAATTATATAGGCTGAAATCCTCTTAATATAATTTGGATAAACTATGCTAAATTATCTAAAGTTAATTAAAGAGCTTTTAAAGATAATTAAGCTAAGGGACACCTGGGTTTATAGTAATAATCCTTAGAAAGGTAGTCTCTCTCCATTTTAATATATACTGCTGCTTGTTCTCTTCTGTTTTAAAGTGGTATCTTAACTTATATATTATATGGTTGAAATTGTATCCTTTTTCTACTAAACAATTATAATAGAAGGTACTAGCTTGGCCCTTAAGCATAACAGAATAGGCGTTGTGGTATTTATTAGACTCTATTCCTACCTTCTAGTAATAGTTATAGAAGATGCGTAGTTTTGAATTAAGAATATTATATAATTCCCCGCTAAACTTCTTCTTTTAATCCGAATAGAGCTTTATAAGCTCTATAAGCAATTTTAAACTGCCTCCGATTTGAGATTGAGATAGAGGAGGTGGGAGTTGCATTATAGGCTGCAGTAGGGACGTAGGTCTAGTCAGTAGGGTCTAAAGGCTGTTAGATTGCGAAGTAGGGGGATCTTATACTTGCTAAAGGGTAGTAGTTAAAGTTATGGGTTAAATTGGTTGATACAGGGAAGTTAAAGACGGAGGTAGAAGCGTCTCTAATAGTGTATTACTTGGGTTCTATTGTGAATTGAGCTTCCTTATAGTGTGTAGTTGGTGCTTAATCTCTTATGGAGTCCATTTGTGCTCTTCTTTTGCGTTAATAACTTGCTCCTAAATATTATCTCTAATAGCACCCCCATCTATAGGTACGAACACTCTATTCTCCTATAGAAAGTTATGGAAGTCCTATATAATATCCTTATTTACAGAAGCCTATGTTTCCTTTATCCATCCAATAAAGTCCTCCTTTATATAGTACTATAGCATGGTGTTGTTGTATTCGCTGTCTTTATAGTGTGCTATACGGTGTAATAAGAATCCGTTTAAGTCTTGTTAATTAATATCTTTAGGATTAATTATAGCGGTTTTCTATATCTCTGGGTTAATGTTGTCCTCGTACTTCTTTAGGTAGGTTAACGCTATAATAGCTGTTATTAAAGATTGTTTAACGCGTTTTAATAAAAATTAAGGGAAATAAAGGTTGTTTAATGTGTAGTTAGGTAGTAATCGTAATCCTATAGTCTATAAAGGTACACCAAAGGTATTAAGATAGTTGTTTTAACGCGTTTTGGACGTTAACTTAGGACCCTAGGTTTAGTAATACTTCTAACCTAAAGTACTTAACCAAATCTTCGTAAACGTGGTTATTCTGCGTAATAGACGCAACTTGGTATCTCCTAGTACTTAGTAATACTTCTATTACTAGTTTTCCGTAAGTCTAAGGTAGCATAGTATTGCCGGGATCTATTCCATATAAGCGCATATAGCACCCCTGTATGAGACTATCTCTTCTGTTCGAAAACCTAGCTGCTTTATGGTTGACTGTGTATTCAACCACTGATCAGTATTAGTCACATAGGGTAACTCACCAATAACGACTACTCGAGTAGGTTACAGTGATGTTGGTTAAAAGCTTTTTGATGATTATAGGGGAGGGCGAGGAGCTTAAGGCTCCTCGCTACGCTAGTGCCGCGGCGACACGTGACAACCACGTGCCTTATTCCCGACATCTTTTAAGCTATTTGTTGTAATAGCCCCTAAACACATCAATAAAGTATTATTAGGTAAATCCACTCTAGATATAGAAGTGTCGCAACCTAGCATAAGCTCGCTATTATTTAGAGGTAATAAATGCTCTCTAAGAGAGAATTCAAATACCAAGATTAAATAGGCGGTTAGTGCTCAAATCCAATATCCTATTAGGAAAAAGCCCAAGGGAAAAAAAACCTTAGTATTATGCAACTAGCTAAAAGATACCTAAGGCTATCTACAAAGAGCTAAGTTTAAAGGACATTAGCTAGTTAATAAAGGAGGCTAAATTAAAAAAAGAGAAACTTAAACTCTCTTTATAAAAACAATAGATCTAGAATAGGAACGCTAGGTAGAGTTCCTATTATACAATCTTCTAATATAAAATACTAATGTCCGCCGTAGAGCCAGCTATTATTATAGAAGAAGAGTTTAAATAGAAGAAATACAGGAGAAGATTAAAGCCTTACTTAAGTAAACATCTAAGCTTAAACAGGAAAATAATAGACTGTGTTTAAAGATATATAATCTAATAAGACGCATACCAATCAATCATTAAAGAAAAGGAATTGGCATTAACAATAGAGTTTTTTTTTTATATACCGTAATAGCGAATGTTTTAATTACTTGTTAGATTCTATTTAGTATTACCCTAGCCCTCTCTCTAAGCTATATAAACTAGTATATATAGATACACTTACAGAATTTGTTACGGCTATAGTGTAGCACAGGCGTTTAGTGTAAGGCACTAATGCCGTTAATAGCTAGTTCTATTGTTTAGGTTAGTATTGCAATTCGTAAACAAAGTATAGTTATAGCTAACCTATTAAGCTAGGCGAGTTTCTTTAGCTATAGTATTATAATATTGACTATATAAGTGTATTTCTAATAACTTTATATTATATTATGCAAAATAAAACAAGTTTAGAAGTAGGGTTAAACTACCTTAGCTATTCTAATTAACCCTAAAACTAAATCTAAAAACCCCTTTCCCTATTAATATTCTCTCTATTAAATACTTTATCGTCTATTATCTACTACTTACTATAATTGCCGTTACTAATAATAGGCTTATCGAGATTCTTATCTTTTTAGCGCCATTAAATAAGAAGTAATAAAATTTAATAAGTTTGTTCTTCTATTATAAAGAAACTACTCTTAAACCTCAGACTCCAGTCACCAGCTATTAATAGCCGTAGATTCTTGTATATCGCTAATATTAGAAACACACAGAATCTCCTAATTAGCACTCACTATAGGATGCTATAGTTAGCATATTACAGGCTCTAAGCCTTCTAAGCCTTAGCGTTTTTTTTTCACTATCACTAATATATAGCTTCTTGCCTTTTCTTTTACGGCCTATCCATTTCGACCTATAGATGCGCAAGTCGCATAAAGGCAATTGCAATTGTTTCTACCAAAATAGTAATTCCTATAATTAACCATAATTTCCTCGTCGACTTAAATGTATCATTTTGCAACAATCTATATGCCATTACGTCTTAGCTATAGTTCCGTATTTACTTTATAATTATGGTTAATAAATCGCCCTAGGCCAAGAAACAAAAGTGAACATTTATTGCGACTCAATATAACAATAGGAAAATTACGGCTAGTTATATCTAGATTATATTCTTCCTCTTCTTCTAGGGAAACCAAAACCTGTAAATGTGCTTAATTATGCCTTAATTAATTGGTCTCCGCGTAGTAATATATACTTCTAGTATAGCTAAATACTAAAAAGTTATATTTATCTTAAACGGGCAATCTAGCAAGTACATCTAAATATATATATAAAAAGCTAGTCTTTAAAATAGATCGGTTTTAACAGCTGCTAAAGGTAATTATACTAATAAAGTATTCCTAGAAGCCGATATATACTTTTAGAGTAATTTTCCTGCCTAGTTATAGCTTTAAGTATAGAAGCAATATCCTCCTCTAGTATCTTTAACAAGCAGTAGTCGCCTATAAACTTGCGGACAAAAGGTAAAAACCCAAGCTGCTTTGTTTAGACACACTCTAAAGGTTACTTAAGAATATTATACCTTGTTTAAAAGCATATTTATAATCCAATCATTATTTAAACCGAATTTACTTGCCTTAATAGGGCTATCAAAGGGCATTGTAGAAGAACACAGCAGTATAGTTAGTTGGGGCAGGAGAAAGGAAATAGTTAGACTTAAGTATCTCTGCTACTATTTAAATTAGAGTCCTCTAAGCCTCTAAATATGCCTATATAACAAATTAAGTAGTTCTACTTTTAGCATAATAAGAATATAGTCTCCAATATTAACAATACCCTAACACATAAACATAGTGGACTAGATAGTTCCACCCGTAAGCTTAGCTATTGCTCCTTATAAGGGCTGCCTAATATTAATCTTCCTTATTTTAGAAGATATAACATTAGGGGTATTGGTCTAAACTCTAGGCTTTATAAACTAGAATTCCAATCGCCTTATAATAAGCAGGCAGATAGCAGAATCCTTTACAAAGTCATTATATCTTACTAGACAGTAACAAACCAAAAGCCACAAAGTGAGAAATATGGTCAAAGTGCGTAAATTTATACGCCACCTTTTTAGCCCTCTTAGCTATGGAAGGAGAGAAGACCCGGAGTCCAACTTAATTTATTTACAATCTCAAAATCTTCTAATTATCTTACTGCTTTAATTCTATACATAGAGTATTTCAGGCTAAGGATTAAGAAAGGTTAAAAAATACTTACCTAGCTTTATAGCTTCTGCAGTTAACTAGGGTCCCTACTTTTTCTAGTTAAAAGTACTAAAGCTAGCAAAGCCCTTAGCTAGTACTAATTACTTAAAAAGCTATTATATAATAAAGACACCAAAGGGGTAAAGCGACAGCATTAGTAGGAATTTGTTTTAAAATATAGATAAAATACAATATAAAGCTAAAAACATACGTAATCTAGCAAAAAAACCTTAATAATAATAATTAACGCCGGATTTTAGAGGGGCATACCTTATCTTTAAAATCCTCGTCCTTATCCTTGTCCTTCTAATCTATAGAGTTTAGGTACTCCTTAATACAGTTATATAATACCGTTTTCTTCTTAATCTAACCCAAAGCCCACCTAAACTTAAGTGCCTTAAGCTGCTCCTTACAATTACCTTGGACTTTCTTTAGCTCTTACTCCACCTCTTAAAGTTTAATAAGCTCCGCCACACTTAATAGATATATTAACCCGCTTTCTCTTACCTCCACGCAAAATTTTAACCAACTTGCTTTAAAACTAGTAAACAAATGCTTTAGACAAGGGTTGTGGCCTTCCAAATCCAATACGATGGTCTTTATGGCACACTAGCGTGTTTAAGCGTTAACCTATACAGACTCTAGCTTTTCAGCTTCTAACTCCTAAAACTCTGGACTACCCCATACTAATATATTGGTATAACTCCTCTTAAGCCTGTTTTAGGCTAGCCTACCAAAGGGACTTGCTATAACTTAACTACTTTCGTCACTATAGCCCATACTACTATTGTAAATACTAGCGGCAGTAGGGGTTAGCTAAGACAATAATAGTTCTAGTAATTCTTCTTTATTAAGCAATATCGGGTTGCCTATAATATTAGCGAGTGTCTTATAATATATATAAGTTCTTACCTTTTAAACCAGGTATATCTTTACTTAGAGTCTATACCATTCGGTCTTTATTACCTTTAGCTCCCATATACAGCCTTCTAGATTAAGTAGGACTATTAACAGCTTTGTTACCAGACAGTCTAAATTCCTCTTAAGCTTCGCTTAAGCACACCTTAGGGTGGATATCATTAGGAGTAGCTTCGCGGTTTAGATCCGTGCCTATATTAGTAGCCGCCTTAGCTTTTAGCTCTTGCAATTCTATTACACTAACACTAAGTCACTTATGCAAAACGCCATTATCCTGCGCAAATAGGTCGTTGTTTATTACGCTCTAGTTAAAGGAAATATAGCTTGTAGTCTTATAACCTTGGTCTAATCCGTGCTTCTTATAGGCGTCTTACTTATTTTAAATCGCCAGAGCTCCGGACACATCTTTAACCATTATATATGCTAACTCCATTAGGGCCCTCTCGCCCTCAACTAGGCAGGTGATATAAGTGTAATCCCCGCTAATTGGTCCTTTAATGTCGCCTACAGGTGTTAGATAATCTGTATTCTCTAAGGCGTGGGACACGTGCACGAGTCACGTATATGGGGCACGTATATTATAAATCTCTTTAGAGCCCCAGGGGCCCTAAGTCAAGATCATCAATCAATCAACCCATTGTATCAATAAACCCCTCTATCTAAATTATCTAACAGTTATAAGCCCAGTCCGCCGACTTAAGAAGCTATTTAGCTATTATTCAATTATTTAAAGAAATTCTACCTTATTATTAGACTCTAATACCTCATCGTCAAGACGTAGACTCTAACAGAAATTCTACCTTAATCGTCACAGGACGAGATTTTATAAGATTCCACAAGTTTCTACGAAATTCTACCTCATCATTAAAAGGACAATTCTGATAATAAGGATAATTCTAATAATAAGGACGATCCTAACAACAAAATACCATCTTAATTCCTCCTTTGCCTATTAGTTAAAATAACTCCACTAATATTAAGTTCGTTAACAACAATCATCCTTAATAAGTTAGAAGACTAGGAGCAATGGCTATAGCAACTCCAAGCCCTTATAGATTAGCGAATTTGGGCCCACGTTAACCCAGATAGTGCAGCACCTTAATAAGGTCTACTATAAGAACCAGCCTATCTAGAAGTTATAGATTTTAATAAAAATATAACCTTATATACGTAGCTCTTAATAAATCAACAAAAAGCGTATAAGAACAGTAGATAATACTATAACTAGGACATAAAGTATTTCCTAAAACAGGAAGATTATTTTTAACAGATCCGCACCCAGATCATATCTACAGTATTAATTCAGAAGAAGCTACTGCTTAACCCTTCCTTAACAGTCAAAGAATGGCTATTTTAACTAAAGGAGAACACAGAACCTACCTCGTCATTCATTAGGAAGAAGGTATAATACCAGTATATAGAAGCCCTTAAGGGGTTTAAATAGTTGTCAAAATTAAACTAATGGCTAGATTAATGGGAACACATAATATCCCTAGGAGAGAAGTATAAGATCCCTTAAATATCTAATAGTATTTAGCTTTAAGATTTAGTAGAAGTTATTTAACCTTTTAGCAACACCTACTGTATAAAGTACACTACTAAGTTAAATAACCCTTAGAAGTCAAGATCTTCCAAATACTATAGAGTAGCAAAGGAGCTACAAGAAGGACTTAGAACACCCTTAAAGAAAGCCAATGCTACTATAAGAGGTAGTACCTTTAATGCAGACTTTATAGAGCAAGCCACTAAGGATTACTCTAATACTACTAAAGGTTTACAAAGAGGAAAGGCCTTAGCACGCAATAGACGCTTAAAGAGAGCCGGGATACTAGTGGATAAGGAGACATCCTACAAGAAGCCAACGCCTAAGTGCTTAGCGTACGGAATACAAGGACACTCCCTACGGGACTATTAGTGTTTATTTAAAGACAAGAAACCTACAGAAGTTATAATAGAAGATGCGCGTATTAATAGGGCACTAAAGAAGGTAGAAAAGAATAAGAATCTTACTAACCAAGTTATAAAGATCAGACTTAAAGAACAAGAAGATAAGGCCTAATAATAATAGAACAAGAGCCAGAAAGTTAAGATTAAGAAAGAAGCTAATACAATATTCCTAGAATTATATTACACCAGTTAAACCCATCCACTAAAGCTATTAACTATTCTTAACTTAGGAACCACTCTCTATATCTTTAATAACCTCTCTTATTTTTACAATTTCAGGAAAGCTCTAAGACACAAATATGTCACCACTAGCAGCTTAAAAGTGCCTATACTAGGCTACGGCAATGTCACTATCTAAATTATAAAACTAGACAAGAGCAAGGGAACCCTACGTCTTAAAGACGTTGCCTTTTATATAGACTTTAATATAAATCTAGTATTGTTCCGTCTGCTTTAAAAACAAGGGTTCTACTAGAATAATAAAGGAGACAACAATCTTCTAGTTTAAAAGGATGACACGATCCTATGTTAAATAAAAGAACGTTATAAACAATAGACTATTAAATATGTCTAACTAGGAAGTTAATCAGCGTTTAATATAAGCCAACTACTACGCCACTAAAGAAAGCGTAGAGTATTATTAAGAGACGCTCGTCTAGATTTAAAAGGTAATACGTATTTATAGTATCTGCGTCTAGGTTATCTAGGACCTATAAGCCTTTATTATTTAGGTCTTAACGCCCTAGGAGTTAAGCTTTAAGGCCTAAAGATAATAGAATGTTAATATTACAGTCTCGCTAAAATTAAGCATTAGGTCTTAAGAAGGTTCTTAAAACAAAATATTAATAAACCTTATCTTAACCTCTATATTAACTAGACTAACCTTAAGGAAGCGCATACTAGATTTATATAAGTTATATTTATCTATAATACCTTCTCAGGGAGAACCTTCCCGTATTTTATAATAACGTATGGCAAAGAGAAGGAGACACTATAAGTACTTAAAGATTTTATCCAATGGATTCGTCTAAGGCATAACCTTAAGGTTAACACTATTAGATTAGATAATAAGCTAGGGAGAAGGAGAACCCTTAAATAGCTATAAACCTAAGGGATTATATTTAAGCCTTTGGCGCCTTATACCTAAGCTTAAAATAGTACCACCGAACGCTTAGGGGGTGTAATTATTAAGAGAGCATGTATAATAAGAATTGCTGCCAATCTACCACACAATCTATAGAAAGAGATAGTCAACTATATAGTCTACCTTTAAGATCGAACGCCACGGGAAAGCAATAGTTAGAAATCGCCCTATAAGAGGTTCTATACCTTCCTAGCTAATAGGTTAAGAAAGCCGCAACTAGTACACCTAAAAGCCTACGGCTATAGGGCGTACGCGATAACGTCGGACGCCTAGCTAAAGAAGAAAAGGCTAAGTAAGCTAGATCCGCGAGCCTATATTAGCTACCTTATTAGCTATAACTCTACTAATATCTACAGGATCTAGATCCCATATAAAGGTATAGTTATCTCTACTAGGGACGTCATCTTTAACAAGAAGACGTTTTTTAACAGTAAGTAAATGGACATCTTAAAGGATCTACACGCTAAGTTAGACACGCTAATTAAGAAGATTTAACTCCCTAATACCCTAACTAAGAATAAGGTCCTTCTAGAAGATAATAAAGAAGTATTTAAACCGTTAATTTAAGAGAAAGACAACAACATTAATAAGCCAGTTTAAACCTTTAATAAGTTAGCAGATCTTAAGCTTGTAAGAGCTCTTAAAGATATATATTATACGCCACCTCTAATAGAAGAAGACAAAGAATCTCTATATGCCTTTTATGTTAAGTATCCTATAAAGTCAGATATATAAGGTATTAATTAGGACATTATTAGCTAAGTAGAAGATAGGTTTTATACTTAAAGGGTGTTTAATAACTTTATTAAGGACTTATTTAAGGAAGCCTACGATATTAGGTTTAAAGACTTTATTACTAAAAGGATTACGTTAGCCTATTACAGCACCTTCTTAGCAGGAAGGAAGTTTAACCTTAATAGTTAACTTAATAACAGCAAGCTAAAATTAGGCAGAATACGCGATGTTAGATTATATAGGAAGAACTTACCTCCGCCACCTTAGTTAATCTGCGACCTTAATACGTATCCTCTTTAAGATTAGTTCTAAGAAGCTTAATAAGCTTACCTCTAATCCCATTATTAAATAAGGTCGTTTTAAGAAATAAATAAGAAGTACGCAAAGGGACAGTAGGTCCTTAGCTTAATATAGGTATTCATCTACAAGACAGACAAGCATAGATTTCTCCAGAAATGTAAGGCATAATTAGTAGTCTATAGAAATTAATAGGCCCTAGGAGACCTACCTATAAGAGCTACTATATTAGCTAGTACGACCTTCTAAACACTTATAGCGATCACCGCAAAATTCAACCTAGAGATGACATAGATAGATATAGTTAATGTGTTTATCCATTGCGATCTTAACAAGGTTGTCTACATAAAGCTACCGCTAGGGTTTAACAAAGGAAAGATAGACAAAGTACTACGCTTAAGAAAAGCCCTATACAGACTATAACAATTACCACTATTATAGCAGAAGAATCTCACGAGCTTATTAAACAAATTAGGTTTTAAAGAGGTACCTTAGGAGTTATATATTATGCTAAAAGGTAGAATAGTTGTTTTCTTCTACGTTAACAATATTATCTTCTGCTACCGAAAGATAGATAAGAAGAAAGCTTAAGAAGCAATTAAGGAGCTAAGCAAGGAATACCAGATAAGTACCCTTAGCAAGCTAAAATAGTTCCTAGGAATCCACGTACTACACAATTATAGCCAGAGGCTCCTATAGCTATCCCAGAAAGCCTATATTAAAAAGATAGCTAACCAGTATAAGATAGATCTTAGAGGGCGTCTTCCAGACACTCCTATAGTAGAATTAGAACTCCTCCCTACTAATTACCAATTGATCCGTTTGACGCGTCCGTCCCCTAATATAGACCTATTAGTCCGCCCTATATCCCTACTAGCCTCTATAATGCTATATCAGAGAAAATTGGGTTTAGTACTCTATACAGCCACTATAACACGTCCAGATATTGCGTTTACAGTATTAAGGCTAGTAAGGTTTAATTAGGACCTAAGCCAAGAGCATTATTAAGCAACAGATAGAGTTATCTAATACCTATATAGCACGAGAAGCAGAGCAATCTACTATAGAGGAGATAAGGAAGGAATAAACGGTAAAAGGAGAGATAAAGAAATACGCGACAAAGGACGAGACAATAGAAGAGATAGTAGAGGTAAAGCGCAATTATTTATCTATACCAGCGATGCATTATTCGCGGACAACTCCGTTAACAGAAAGAGCTCGTAAGGATATATTATAAAGCTATTTAGGGGGCCGATCGCCTAAAGAGCAAATAAGCAGGATATAGTTATAACATTAAGCACAGAAGCCAAGTTGTTAGCCCTATTACAAACAGTAAAGAAAGCTATCTTTACCAGTAGGCTATTTAAAGTAATAACGTTACGCCTAAACAAGCCCTTAATTATTAAATATAACAACACCTAGACACTCTAACTAATTATAGAAGATACGGCAAAGCTAATTACAAAGCTCCAATATATTGACATCCATTAATACTAGCTACGTTAGGAATACGCAATAAGACAAGTATAATTTTAATAGACAGTAATAAAGGAGATAATTACTAATAGACTTATAAAGGCCCTACCCAAGCAGAGGTTTTAAAGTTTTGTTAATATGATTAGGATAGTGGATATTAAGAAGCAGCTAGATAAGGAGAAGCAACTAAAGGACCTAAGGGACGGTATTAAAGCAAGATAAAAGGATTCAGATAAGATTACGGTTTAATTAACTCATTAACGGACACAAGAAGGTGGCTAGCTTTAACCTTAAAGAGCTCAAAGCTAAGGGGGTGTATTAGATAATCTATATTCTCTAAGGCGTGGGACACGTGCACGAGTCACGTGCATAGGGCACGTGCATTGTAAATCTCTTCAGAGCCCTAGGGGCCCTAAGTCAAGATCATCAATCAATTAACCTATTGCATTAATGAACCCCTCTATCTGAATTATCTGACAGCAGGTCTATACTCAAGGCATATCTCAGTGTCTATTAGTGATGTGTACGCCTTTAGTGGGCTTAAATAGGCTTTAGGACTTAAGGTTAGAGGGTTGCCTTAATCGGCATCTTATCTAGTAGTAGCTTTATTATTAGCTAGTTATTCTACTAAAACTAGGCTTAGCTTAGCAGCTTCAACAAAGTAAGATACACGCATTTCTTTAGTTACCAGACTTGTGTCTATATAGGTACCAAGATTAAAGTTATATAGGCTATACTCCTACTCCTATATTAGCCTATAGATATAATAACCAAAGAATAGATCTTACTTACTATATTACTCTAAAAATTCTTAAAAAGAGAAAAATAGGATTTAGGATCCGGAAAGAATTAAACAGCCGTTTAAATTTGGCTATATCCCAAAAGGGAGAAGAGAATTCCATAGTATAATAAGGAGACTATAGCGGAGTTATACTAACTTTATACTCTATTACTTCTATGCCACTCTAGAGATTCCCACAAAGAGAGGTAGAGAATTTAGGATCTAGACAAGAATTAAACAGCTAGTTATATTTATCTACACCCTAAGAGGGAATAAAAAGTGCCATAATATAATAAAGGGAAGGAAAAGATGCCATAATATAATAAGGAGAATACAGCGGGCTTACGCTAACTTTATATTCCATCCCTTACTCTAAATTATAGGAGAATATCCTTTAAAAGCGCCGTGCCACACCACCCTTAGCTCTCCTCAACAATGTCTCTACTAATTAATACTTCCCCTCTAGTAACGCATAAAAGGCATAGCGCGATTATCCCTAGATAAGGCTTATTAATATTCCCCTACTAGGATCCTGCCACAGCTACAATATATAAGAAATAGTAGTATAAAACTCTATATTATACAATATCCGCTTAGCTGCGACGCTATTTATATTAATTAGGTAGATTACTATAGGGTAAGCGATAGCCTTTACGCCTTAGGAGGGTTAAGGGCTCTAGTTCTGCCTTATAACACAGCGCAGATAGGCAATTAGAGTTTATAAATTGGTATACTAATACGCTTACAGTTATAGAGCTATCGTAGATTTAATGTGCTTAAGGCACCTAAACCTTTACTTATACTTAGGACTGGGCTATTACTAGCTAGGCCAGTATAACTAATTAACAGGCGTAATATAACCATGGAGGCTAGATAACTATAGGCCTTCTATAGTAACAACCCATCTACAGCTAAATAATCTTTAAGTGGCGTATATGCCGGAATAGCCCCTACTCTTGTATACCCTCTCTAGGCAGCTAGCCGACCTCCAGAGGCGGAGGTGCCGCTATTATAAGATAGTGGCAATTTGGGACGTAATATATGCTATAAATAGCTAGCCAATTATAAACTAGGTAGTTTATATAGTCCGTAGACGGCACTATTTATTAGTAGAAATAAAAAGGAGTCTAAAGTCCTAAATAAAGCCTCTAGCACAATTATGGTATAAGCCTTCTATATACTAGTCTTACTCTATAGGACGCTTAATAAAATAAGGAGTTAATATTAAAAAGGCCCTAAATATATACTTTTACTAAAAGCAAGGCAAAATTATTGTATTAGGCCTTAGCGTCAAGAAGGCGCTTTATATTACCTCCTTAGCCCTTTACTAAAACATCTTCCAGTACCCCATTATTAGTTTATATATAAAGAGGTGACATAAGCGACCTTCAGTAACACTTTATTTATGCTTAATATCCAAAATTATGGTGCCGATCTAGCATACTTATAGTGGCGATATATATCTTAGTAATAAAGATCGTATAATATTATTATATCCAAATCTATTAGAAAAGCTATTACTATAGGTAAGATAGGCATAGCTGTGGAGTAAGTTAGGGAGAAAGACAAAGGACTTAAATCTACCTTATGCGGCATAGATGGGTAAGCTGGTGCCCCATAGAGACAAGAGACGAGTACGTTAATATAAGCTCAATGTATCTAGACTAATACTCTTGTCCTAGAAATGTTCTATATAAGGCAATACTATTACAAAAGGAGCTTAGCTGCCAGAATTTATTTTAGGGTATAAGATATAAACATAGCTTTTAAAGGTCCACATAGTATAGCACAAGAAGTTATTTAAGCACAAATATAGGCCAAGCTGTTAAATCCTTAAACGTAATGCCGCGTTAAATAAAGCCTAATAGCTAAGTATAATTATAGAAAACGCTAAGGATATAGTATAAGTAGCAGACTAATAGATTATTAAATTAGTATTAAATAGTAGGATAAAGGGATATATATAAAGGCAAAGATAAACTCGCCTTTTCCCCTTTTAGTGCCTTAAGATCAGACAGGGCATTAATCTTATTTATATTCCACAACAGGTCCATTCTTATACCTATTATTATTCTCTAATTAAATAAAAAGGCTGTATATCACCTAGGATAAAAGGACTCTCTTTAATCTACTAGGAGATAAATGTAGTAAGGTTTAAAGTGGCGTTAAAGCTAGCTATCCATGCATAATACCAAGTTAGTGCCCCACCAGTTCCTTACACAATATATTACAAACATTCGCTCAAATTACAGCCTTAATTAGCAATAGTAAAGCTTAGGTAGAGGTTTAGTATTAGTCTATCTACTAAGGTAGTAGTTGGGATAGAAGAGGTAATAAAGATAGTTAAATCTTTAGCTTATAAGCTTAAGGCAAAATCTTTATCGCTTAGATATACACCCTTAGAATATTGGGTATTTCTATATTTAGTAAAGTCCATACAGCTTAACTACAAAACATTTAACCTGCGCCTAGTTTGGTGCCAAATTCGCAATAATTATTTTATAGGCTATTCAATCTTAATACGCCCTCAAGATTATTATCGCCTATATTTGTTAATTATACTCCGCGCATTATAACTCTAAAAAGATTAATAGTTTGGCGCTTAATACCAGCTAAGCAGAAAGCAAGAGAATATAATAATTGTACTATTATACAGACCTATATATAGTTAGATTATATAAAACAGAGTAACTAGGACTTACTAGATAGATGCCCTAGCAGACACTAGCGTTTATCTTTCTATTAGCAAGAAATATAGTATTAATAACAATTACTCCACATAGCTAGTATAGCGCTGCGATTGCGTTTGCAATAACAAAGACAATTAACAGTCGCTTATATCCTAGGCGGCATTGTTCTAAACCTAATCCTTTATAACCTTTTAGCCATCTTTATAAAGCCGCAGAGGATAGGACTAATGCTACTGTAAGGAGATAAAGTAGTTTTGAGTTGTGGGTAGAGCTAGAATTACTATCCTTGTTTTTAATTAAAAGAATAGGAAGTTTAAGGTTACAAATCCCACCTTATAAGATAAACAATGTTTGGAGCTATTAAGAAGGCGAATATATATGTTAACCATATGGTCCAGTGGGAAAATATTAAAAAACGTAGGATCTTAGCAAGCTAGCCATCCCACAAATTAGTAAGCCTAAAGGGTTTACCTAAGTAACCTTATATTTATGCCAGTAAAAAGCTAAAGGTTATATTATATAGCCATATTAAGCCAATATATCCTACCACTTAATCGGAGTATAAACAAAATTGCAGCTATGCCAGCTATTAACAAACTTGCTTAGAAAGTGTTAAAGATAACGGCTAAGACTCTCTCCCAGAAATAGGTGTCTCTTAAATGCTTATCTAGCTTAACATCACGATATATAAGCGCAACACTTAGGAGAAGTCTAACTGAGAAGCAAATAGTAAAGCCAATAAGAATAGATATTATGTTAAAGATAAAGGATATAAAGGATCTGCATAGCACCTATACGGGAGGACGCCTCCTTATATACTAGATCTGGGAATTCGCTTACCTTACATGCCTAGCATATTTGCTGTAAATACTTAGGGCCCGTTAATAGCAGGCATATTATATAAATGGGGAATCACTAATATCTCAGTGCTATAATTCGTGACGAACTAGTACGGCTGTTTATAGGGTTAGACATATAGGAATGGGCCGGCAATAAGCTTATTTGTACATTATTTATATAAAGGCTCGGTCTAACTGCAATGGATGTGGATAATAACCTAGTACCGCACTTAATAACGAGGATATTAGGGCGCGTTTGGACAAAGTTTTGACTACGGCTTATAGGCAACAACGATCCCTTAGTAGCTGCTTTTGAGATATTCTATAGGACTGCCTTTGCGGCCAACTAGCCACAACGCCTAGGGCTAGAGAAAGAGGTAAATAACACTGTAGACATATAGAGCCGGAGAAACGCATATAGCGCGAAATTTCTTTTTTAAACAGATCTTCGAAAACACCAAGATATACGAGAAATTGCGAGTCATTAAGGCGCGTCTCTTCGTCAGATTGTCTGCGAGAAGGGCCGTGTTTTGTTAAAGGCGCTAGATAAGCACCAGCCGAATTTAGTAAATTAGTTTAGGTTTTAAATACAGCAAATTCTTTAACTAAATACGATCTCAACCTTTTTATTATATCTCACTTATTTATATAAGGAAATAAACGAGGAAGAACCTAGAAAACCTTGACTAATAAGAGTAATCTCCAAATATGAACTTGGGCTGCCTAAGTATCTCCTTCTTTTTCCTCCTCTGCCATACAATATATTTCCCTAATAAATCTAGAGTAAAAGCGACGCATATAGCTACACAGTAAATACCTTTTCTAGGCACCACCTAGCCTCTTGACATTTCTTTATCTAGGCCAATAAGATCTATTAAATGCTGGGGTTATTATATAGGGTCTAGGTAGCTATTTTATCTTCTAGATTTCCTCCTCTGCTTAGTCTTTTGGCGGTATTTATCTTTCCTATAATACTCTTCTACTAGGTCCTAGCACCTCTTAAGAACATTAATAGGCTCCTAAGTATTCGCTAAACTAGGGTATCCTTCCCACTTTATTCTATAATATAGCGCCCCTTTTATTATCTTGTGGCCAACAATTTCTTTAATTTTATATAATTCTTTATCTTCTAACTCTATTCCAGTCTTTAGCTCATTAAGATCCAAGTTAGTAACTTTGGTAATATGTATAATCTCTACATTAGCTAGAGATTTATCTATAAATAGTTAGATTAATAGATTGCTATATAGCAACAAGGCTTACCCTTAGGATTAGTTAAGGTCGGATTAATGGCGGAGAGTGTAATAAAGCCTTGTAGCAGGAACTACGGTGGACTTATTAATGGGCTAGGTATATAGGTAAAGAACTAAGTCAATAATATAACAGTAACAAATAACAACTAGTAGAGTGGTTGCCCAATAGATTAACTCCAATTATATTCTAAGATTTACTATAAGGAAGGAAGCTATCTAGGTAGGGACTGTAGTCCTTTAAATACACATCCATACTCCTAAGAAAGTTATTACTCTATCTACTCTATCTGCTCTATATACTCTATCTACTCTATCTGCTCTATATACTCTATATACTCTATCTGCTCTATATACTCTATTACGGATCCTATAGATTACATTATATATCCTTACTTACCATTCCTTATTATATAGTTCCACAGGCTCTATCCTAGACCATGTTCTTATTAACTAACTAGCTTCTTCTATCTCTTCTCCAAGTAGTCGTAATATTATACTTAAAGCGTCCGTAATACCATCTCCCTCCTCTTTATCTTTGTCTTTAAAGATTCCTAATATCTCTAAGTCGTCCTCTAGAGGTGTAATGTCCGTCTAATTAATTTGGTTAATGTTCTTACTTATTATACCTAAAGCTCCTTCTTCTTCTTCTATAGCTCGCTAGTCTCATTACTATAATACTATCTCTTGGTAAGATAATGCTATCTTTATATTTTCGTTATATAAAAGAGGGGTTGGTTTATATTACGCTAGCAAGTCCTTCCGCCTAATAACCATCCTCTTATTTGGAGTGCACTAAAGCAAATGTTTAATTGTCTTGCAATATTTATTCTGTTTTTAATGCTAAGTATACACGTCCTATTACTCTTAACAGTCTTTTAGTTCCTTTATTAATTGCTGCTAAGGTTTTAGGTTTAATCTACTACTACGAAACTTAATAATAAACTATCAATAGCACTGGCTAAACTTCGTTGTTCCTATGACGCGGAGAAAGAGGCCGCTAACGCTTAACAGTATGCTCTTAACTCTTATCTGGCTGCGTCCGCTTAGTTAATCTATCTTAAGAAGGTGCATAAAAAGGTTCGTTTTAAGGAGTGGAAACTTATAAAATAAGGTCTTTAGGAACTTAGTAATAAAAGAACAGATTTTCTTCTAACAAAAAGGGAAATAACTCTAAGTACCTCGGTAGCTGCTTCTCTTAGGTCCCCCTTAGGTAAATTATTCTTTAGTAATCCTTCTTTATTAATACTACTTAACCCTTTTTTCTCTAATACTCCTATACCTTTTTTATAGCGTTCTTTAAGTTGTCCAGTAGTTCCTAGGTAGTCTCTTTATAGCCTATCCACTTAACTTTATACTATATTTCCTTATTAACGTCCTTATAACTAACAATCTTTAAAACTTCCTATTTATCTTTTTCTTGTCCTCTATACGTGTCTGCCTTATAGACTAGTAGTTTAACGTTCCTATATGCTAGCTCTAGTATTATAACATGCTGTATAGGGTAAATTCTCATTTTCTCTGGCAAGTCTAACTTGTATATAACTTCTAAGATTTTTGCCTTAACTATAAATAGTCCTAGTCTAACGTGGTCTAACTTCTTACTTAGTCGTTAACTCTTAAAAATTTTATATAGTAGCCATACTTTACCTTCCTCCTTAAGATCTAGTCCTTTAGATCTTTTAGCGTTATAGTACTTTTTTATTCTTTCTTATACTAGTTTAGCTATTTCTCTGAGGTGTGTATAAAGATTTATTAAGTTCTCTATTCTTTACTTAGCTATGCTACTTGTTTTCTTTACTTAATATAGCAATAATAATGGCCTTGGCTTATATCTATAATTCGCCTTAAAAGGTAACGTGCCTATTCCTTCCTGTGGTGTTGTATTATATATAAACTATATAACTGGTAACAATAATACCCAATTATTTTGCGTATGTTTAATATAGTGTCTTAGATACTGCTCTAGTGTCTAGTTTAGTCTTTCTGTTTAACTATCTATCTGTGGGTAATATACAGTTAATATTACTACTTAAACCCCTTATTCTGCTAAAAAATACCTCCTAGAATGCTATTACGAACCTTAAATCTCTGTCTAATATAACTTTTATTAGTGCTCTATATTTTACAAACACTTCCTTAATATAGATTCTAGCCACATCCTCCGCTAAGATTTCTTTAGTGCATGCTATAAAGTATCCCTACTTTATTAGCTTGTCTACTATTACTAAGATTACGTTATAATCTTATCTGGTAATAGGATCTTTTAACTTTAGTAGTTTTACAATAAAGTCCTATAATATAACCTCCTATAGTCTTTCTAGTACTTTAATAGGTTGTAGCCCTCTATATAGCTTATGCCTTATTAGTTTGTTTCTTTAGCAATCTAGATACTCTTTTATAACTTATCTTACTAGTCCCCAGATTCCTTAAATAATGTACTCCTTTTAAAGTCTTAATACTAAGCCTATAGCTCCGTTATGTCCTTAATTTATTCCTCTATAAAATTCCTTTACTAATTCTTCTGCAATTTCTTTTAGTATATATATTGCTTCTTAGTTCTTATACTGCTCTAAGTCTAGATCTTCTTTTTATACTTCTTGGATCCTTTATAACTACACACTCTTAGGTATCTTATAGGTCTAACATTTTTCTCTAGTTGCTTACAATCTTAGGATAATTATACCTAATTAATCTATCTTTATCTTTGCGTAACATTGCCCCTAATAGCTTCTCCTTATTTTATAACTCTACCTTTCTACTAAGTGTATCTGCTCTTGCATTTTCAGTACCCTTAGTATACTAAATTTTAAAGTAATATTCTGTAAGCATTTCTGCCCATCTAACTTATCTTTAGTTAAGTTCTTTTATTATTAGGAACCCCGTTAGGTTCTTATAGTCCGTCTTAACTATAAATAGTTTCTCTATGCCTTATAAGAATGCTCTCCACTCTTTAAGTGCTGTAACTATACCTAATAACTCCTTGTTATAGATGTCGTAGTTTAACTCTAGTAGTATTATTTTTTAACTATGTACGCCACTAGGTACCAACTGTCTTGGTGTCTCTATAGTAGGTATACTCCTAGTGTAAAGTCTAATGTGTTTATTTCTACAACCGTGTCTAACTTTAGTTAATAGATCTTAAGGATTAGATCCTGGGTAAACAACTCCTTAAGTTCTTTAAACAACTTTCTTTACTTATTATCCCATATCTACAGTTCCTCCTTTTTCGTAAGTCCTATAAATAGCTTAATGCTTTTTAACTACTGTGCTATAAACCTCCTGTAATAATTGCAAACCCCTAGAAGCAATCTTAACTATATAATATTCTCTAGTTCTTACCAACTTTCTATAGCTTTAACTTTCTTTAGATCCATGCTAATCTTTCCTAGCTTAATAATAAACCCTATAAAATCAGTCTTCCTAGTAAAGAACTTGCATTTCTTAATTACTACTAGCATCTGTTCTTCTTATAGTCTCATTAAAACCCACTTAACGTATTCTCTGTGCTCTTCCTTAGTTACTAAGTAGATAATATTATTATTAAGGTATACCATAATAAACTTATTAAGGTGTTCTCCTAATATACTATTAATTCATTTCTAAAACGTTACTGGTGTATTTATAAGTCTAAACTGTATTACTAATAGCTTATACAGTCCCCCCCCCTAACCTAAAGGCTGCTTTTTACTTATCTCCTTCCTTAATTCTTATCTAATAGTACGCCCACCTCAGATCTATTTTTGTAAAGATTTATATATTACTTATCCTATCTTAGATTTCGCTAATTAAGGGTAAAGAATACCTATCCTTTCTGGTAATACTGTTTAACTGTCTATAGTTAATACACATCCTAAGTTTTCCGTTTTTCTTTAGGATAAATAATACTAGATACCCTACTAATAACTACAACGGTCTAATATATCCCTTTCATAGGTTTTCTTAGATAAACTCCTTAAGCACCACTAACTCGGTTTTAGTAAGCTTGTAGATTAGAAAGAACTTTAGACTAGTTCCTGGTTCCAATTCTATCTTATAGTCCTATACTATATACTCTAACAGCTTTTTACTTTCTAGGCTCTATAACTTCTTTCCATACTTATAGTATCTTTTTAGTATATAACTTAAGCCTCGCTCAGTCTTTTTATACGTCGCTCTAACTTAGTACTATACTAACTTAGTTTATTATCGCATCTTGCGTTATTATATATCTCTAATATCGACTTAACCTATAACCCAATCAATCCTTAGATTATACTCCTATAACTAAGGTATTCCTAGTATCGCCTTATCCTTCCCTAACGGTAGGATATCAAAAAATATTTTAACTTGTCTTCCTTTAATAGTTAACTAAATAGGTCCTGTTTTAAGATTAATAATACCTCCTCTATAGGCTATTAGATCTCCTAAAATTGTTATTAATAGGTATAGGTATTTCTTCTATCTATATAGTAACTCCATTTTTTTTAAACTGCTATTAGTAATATATAGTTCCTTATTACTCTACTGTCTACTAACACTTTAAACTTTTAATCTTACTAACAGGCTTATAAATTTAGGTGTTGTCCTGCAATTCCTTTAAGGGTTTAAGACTCTACTACTAGCTCCCTCTGGTTCTATAGGCCTCCCCTTTTCCCAACTATTGTTTATTAATCTTTAACTATACTTAGTCTGTTTTTAGCTAATACTTAGTTTGCTTTTTATCTTTAACATGCTATAGGCAAGTGTTTTTAGGACACTCCTACCACTATTATCCTTCTAGGCATTCTTCTATAAGAAACCTTTCTAGTTAAAGTATTAAGTCGCCTAACTCCTAAACTTCTACTAGGTGCCATCCATATATTACTTTTCATCTGTTATCCAATACATCCTTATTAGATACTTATAATATTTATCCTTAGGTATCCTATGTATATTACACATATTATCTACATATGCGATCTATGCCAATGTGTAATACGCTAGGTGCTTTAGGTTAACTCTTAGTTTATCTTTATCCTTAAGTTTAAATCTTTCCCGCGTTAATCTAAACACTACTATATTATTTACTGGTACTAATATCTACATTATCTTTCTCTAGTCTATAGCTTATTCTTCTAGGTTCTTTAACATTATAACTAATGCCCCTTTAATGTAACTTATCTACTTCTTAAATAGTGCTTAGTCTAGTATAACTTTTTCGTTTAACCACATATAGAAATCTTCCTACTTATTATTTTCTCTTTACTTATACCACTTATAATACAGCTCCGTAAGTGTATACAACTTATCCATAAAAAAGTATCTTTTCATTGCTATAGTGTTGCAACCTTTAGTATGTCATTCTGCGAATCTAGTTAGAATCCCTAGATCCTCTTCTTATTCTAGTTCATCTAACTACTTAGCTCTTGGCGTTCCTACCCTTAGCCTATTTATAACCTTTTATATAGGTGCTCTATCCCTTATATGTCCTAGTACAGCTAATCTCTAGTCTAGCTTTTATTCTTACTATGCAATAATTTGTTATCTAAACTCATCTATACTTTCTTATCTTTTATATCTTATAGTTAGATCCTTAAAGTTTTCTTACTTCTTAATTAATATGTTAACTTTTTAACTTATAGGTTAAACATTATATTTGCCTACTACAGACCTTATTTATTCTTTAAAATCTTAGCTCCCTAGGAATTATTATCCCGTACTTATTTATTTATTACTAAACTAAGCTGCTGCCCTATCCTATCGGTTTTCGTCTATTATAGGTTCCTAGGTGTATCCTATCTCGTCTTAAGAGTCTTAAGCCTTTAGCCTTTTGCCTTTATTAAGTAGTAAGCTAGCACTAGCAGTTATCTGCTTGCTTAATTATCTTTAGATATTACTCCTTCCATTTTATAAAGTAATAGATGCCGTATCTAACGATGTTATAATGTCCATTACTAAACCGCGTTCTATAGTGGTCTTAGTCTCTGCTTCTATTGCGTTATTAAGGTTTAGGTACTCCTAGTTAGTCCCTTTTTCTTCCTTATTACTATTAATTAATAAGTACTCCAACTCTATTATTATTGTTACTAATCTTTATCCGTATATTACTATAACATCTTAATCCAGCTTATAGAGTCAATCTTATTCTTTATCTAACTCTCCAGTTCCTTTAAGTTCTCTTAACTCTGGCTTCTATAGCTAATAGCTTACGCCATACTTAGCGTTTTTATAAACTGGGCATATGTTGTTATAATAGTACACAAAATACCTAACTGCGCATTCCTGTATACCTTATAACTTTTATATTACTAGTCCTAGTTCTCCTTACTCAGTTTCTCTAACTGTATAATTACTCTAACTACCTCTATAGTCCCTAGTATAGTAACCTTGTTTTCCGCAGTTTATATAAGCTCCTAATTTAAACCATTTATTTTACTATAGAGTTCTCCTAAACATCTTCTGCTGCTAAGATCCCTAGTTTAACCTTTGCTCCTTAGTCCTATAATTACTTAATCCTTAACCTCTAGGTTTCCATAGTTTCTTATTCCACTGTCTAGATTCTTTAGTGCCGCTTAAGTCCATTAGCTTTAGCCCACCGTTCCATAGTTTTTAACTCTATATCTGTTAATGCGTACTCTGCGCCTTATATAACTATAGAACTCTATCTTGCCCTTTCTTGGCTTGTTCCCTCTAATAGATCCTATTATTAATCTTAATTAACTAATCTATTAACTCTTATAGAGTTTCCACATCTTCTATTAGGATAATTACGTCCTAGACTTTAGCCTTAAGTCCCTATTTATACTATACTATAAGCGCCTTATTATTCCACTTAACCTATATTACAAGTATCTAAAACTATGTTATATACTTAATTGCTAAAGTATATTATACTAGGTTCTGCAGCTTTTATTCCGCTATAGTTATTACCTCCAGATCCCTAAATATCTATATTAGTCTTTCTACAAATCCGTTCTAGCTTATAAATATAAACTATACTTCTTAATTAGTAGTTATTATTCCGTTTGCTTAGATCTTGATAAGGTAAGATTTAAACTATTTAAGTGCTTATCCTGTTAAGAATAGTCCTGCGTAAGCCACTTGGTCTATAGGTATTACTAACTTTACTCCTTCTTATATAACCTTAAAGTGCATTTATATAAGGAAGCCTTTAAGTTTTAACTTCTCCCCTAAAAATTACTTAATTAAGGGTAGCTTAACCTTAGCTGCTCCAATTCTATTAATTCTGTCTTTAAGTATTTAATTATTATCTATTAATTAATTAACTATTTCCTGTAACTAACCTACTATAATAAGCTATAAATTCAAATCCCTTATACTGGTGTTTCCTCTGGACCCTAAGGTCGTTGCTGCCATAAAGGCCGTTATAACTAGTGCTTTTAGTGGCATACTGTTTAACTTATTAATACTATAACTAGGTAGTAAATGTATAATAAAGCCTTATAGCAGGAACTACGGTAGACTTATTAATGGGCTAGGTATATAGGTAAAGAACTAAGCTAATAATATAATAGTAACAAATAATAACTGGTGGAGTAGTTGCCCAATAGATTAACTCTAATTATATTCTAAGATTTACTATAAGGAAGGAAGCTATCTAGGTAGGAACTATAGTCCTTTAAATACACATCCGTACTCCTAAGAAAGTCATTACTCTATCTGCTCTGTCTACTCTATATGCTCTATTACGGATCCCACAGATTATATAGATTATATAGATTATATCACGTGTCCTTGCTTACTATTCTTTGTTACATAGTTCCATAGGCTCTATCCTAGACCGTGCTCTTATTAACCAACTAGCTTCTTCTGTCTCTTCTCCAAGTAGTTATAATATTGTACTTAAAGCGTCCTGTCACGGAGTGAGCACAAGCGGTGATAATATATAGCAAAGTAGATACTATTAAGCTATATACATGAACTACGTAATGAAGTCAAGACGTTGCGTAAGGAGAGAAGGTAAGGAAACGGGAAGAAAGGGTATATATCGTTAGTTTAGTTGCTTGGTTAACATATATACAGAGCAGAATAGGATTTAAGTAGCGATCCTGGCAGAACTTGGCAGGATTTGGTGGACTTGGCAGAATATAGTAGAATGCGGCAGATTGCCGTTAGATTGCCGTAGATTGCCGGTAGATTGCCATTAGATTGTCGTCTCGCGGTTAGTCTCTTCTTGCTGCGTTAGTGGAAATAGGTGGAAATAGGTAGGAACAGGTGGACGTGTATAAGGTGTCACGGAGGCGTCCCATAACAGTACCCTCCCTTTAAACTTAAGCTTCTGTAAGATGGGGCTGTGGTAGTTCTAGGTAGAGTTTATAAAGTCTTCTGTGGCTTATATAAGTTCTATAAAGTTAATGGGTTCCCATAAGGGCTTAGTAAAGCCTCTCCATTTTATAAGGTATATATATTTACATTTCCATTTGTTATACTTAATATTGTTAACTCTTTTAATAAGGTACTTATCCTCACTATCTACTTTAACTGGTGGGGGAGGGTCTTAGATCTGTCTAGGTAGGACGTCTAATATAGGGGCGGTAGGGTGGAGGACTAACGTATGGAATATGGGGTGGATTTTAACTATATTAGGGAGCTTTAGTTGGTAGGCATAAGGAAAAATAACTTTTTTAACCTTATAAGGGCCGGTGTTCTTCCAATTAAGTTTATTAGTAGGTTATTTTGTATTTAGATTTCTTATATCTAGCTAGACAAAGTTACCAATTTGGTAAGCTAGTACTAGAGTTTAGTTCTTATTTACTGCGGCTTTATAGATAGAATAGGTCTATGTTATTTTATTAGTAAGGAACTCTTATAGTTCTTCCATCTTCTTTATAAATTTGTTTGCTTCTGTAACTTATAAGGCCTAATAAGCTAGATAAGGAATATTACTAAAGGGTTTAAAACCTATTTGTGGGTGCTGGCCATAATTAGCCAGGAATGGGGAGACCTTTATGGTTTTTAAGACGGAGTTATTTGCAGTAAACTTAGTAAATACAAGCCAGTTTATCCAGTCGTCCTGTAAATACAACGTGTATATCTAAATATACTGTTCCATTATAGCATTTGCACGTTCTGTTTAACCATCCGTTTCCAGGTAGTAAGCTATAAATAATAGTGCTTTAATGCGGAGTTAGGTAGTTAGTTCTTTTTAGAACGCCAAGATAAACTAGTAGCCTCTATTAGAGACGATCATTTTAGGGAGCCTATGGAGTTTCCATATATAATCCAGAAATAGTTAAGCAACGGCAGGTGTTAATATATTAGGGCAGGCGATTAAGTGTCTTATCTTAAATAGTCGATCTATAACTACTATAATGTTTATGCAGCCTTTGCTTATAGGGAGATCAATAATAAAGTTAATTAAGATGTCCTTCTATCTTTAGTCTGGAACAGGCAGTAGCTTTAAAAAGCCATTATACGTCTCGTGCGAAGCTTTAGCTTATTGGCAGGTATAGCAGCTAGAGACGTATCTTCATATTATATTATACATGTTTGGCCAATGGTATTCTTATTAGAGTAGTTCCAGGGTTTTTCCTTAGCCTGGGTAACCGGCTACTAGTAGATTATATACATGTTTAAGGAGCTTAAGCTTAAGTTTGTTGTGGTTAGGTACTACTAGGCGGTTCTAATAGTATAAATAGTCTTTATAAGCTTCGCATTTACTTAGAGAAATCCTTTTAGAGCGTCTAATGCTATCTTAGATTAGCTTAAGCATCTCTTAAATAAACTTATTATTTAGGTATTTATTAACTATTATCTACTTAATTAACCAATCAGTTATTTTAAGGATGTGCATTATAATGTCTTTAATAGGAGGGTTGAATAGCTTAGGGCGAAGTAGGGTTTAATTATGGTAGGCACGCACTTCTTCTTGTACTAGTATGTCTTGTAAATGTTGGGTAAGGGCATTAGGTTTCTAACCTTAAACGCCTAGGCGGTATATAATTGAGAATTAGAAGTAAGACAGATATTCTAACTAGCGGGCCTAATAATGACTTAACTATTTTATAGTTGTGAAGTACTATAGATTTTTATAGTCGCTGAGGACCTTAATTAGAAATCCGGCATCTTCTAGTTTAGGTCGCTATTATTTAAAACATTTAATAATGGCTAACAATTCCTTATTATAGATCTCATAGTTATATTTAGCTGGACTTAGTTATTTTAAGAAGTATGCTATAGGGTGCAGTATTCCTTCCTTATTATACTGGGATAGAATACCTTTAATGACGTAATTAGATAAGTTAGCCTCTATAACACTCTTTCAGTTTAGGTTAAAGTGTTAAAGTATAGGTACGGTAGTGAACATGACTTTTAGGTAGGCAAAGGCCTTCTTACATTCTTTATTAAAGATAAAGGCTTTGTCCTTTTAGGTTAAAGCCATAAGGGGTAAAACTAGGGTGGAGAAGTTATTAATAAACTATTAGTAGAAGTTAGCAAATCCTATAAAGGCTCTTACATCCTTAATATTCTTGGGTTCTTACCAGTTTACAATTACTTTAATCTTCTTTGGGTCCATTTATATGCCATTTATAGAAATAATAAGTCTAAGGTATAGAACTTCCGTTTTATAAAACTCACATTTATTTATATCTAATTATAGGCTAGCTCTACGTAGGGCTTCTAGGATAAGGTTAATATATTTCTTATATTTAGCTAGGTTATTGCTGTATATTAGGATGTTGTTAATATAAGCAGTATAGAAAACGTCTAGGTAAGGTTATAAGGTATTATTTATAAAGTATTAAAACAAACTTAGGGTATTTATAAGGCTAAACAGCGTTACTAAGTATTTAAATAGTCCGTATCTAGTACGAAATATAGTAAGCCATTTATCTCCCTTTATAATATAGAGGCGATTAAATGCGTGGATAAGGTCAAGTTTTATATAGTAGCGAGCCTTACTTAATTAGTTTAGTGTCTCTTAAATTAATAAAAGCAGGTCCTAATTCTTAATGGTGATAGTGTTAAGAGCTTAGTAGTCTATATAGAAGCGCAGACTGCCACCAGGTTTCTTAATAAAGATTATAGCTATAGCTATAGGCGAAGAGCTTGCTCTAATAAATCCTTTACTTAGGTGCTTATCTAAGTACTTTTATAGTACTTTAAGTTTGTTCTGGGATATTCTATATAAGGGTCTAAATCCTAGCTGTTTTCCTTCTTTAAGTATGATCTTGTAGTTATATAGTTGGTATTCCGCTAACTTGTTAGCTTCCTTTTATAAGAATACCTCTAGGTGCATATAGTGGCATACTAGTACTTTTATAGCAGGGTTAGTGTGCTTCTTTAGTACTAGGGCCTTTTTAATATCGGCTATTATAACGGCGAAGATTATATATTTAGGTTTCCTGGCAAGTTATGCTAATAGGGTAGCTCTAATTATGTGAATATCTAAGGTGTTAAGCGGGCTTAGATTATCCTTAGTTTCTTATATAGTTTTGGGTTTAGTATTAGGTTTAGTATTAGATATGGAGTTAGTATTAAATTTAGGTTTAGGTTCTTTAAGTATCCTTTTTATAGTAGAATACCAGTTCTTTTGGTACTTTTATATATTAAGCTTAAGGTTTTGCTTGGTTTGGGGTAGTAGGGTAGTTAGGGTCAGTTTATATGGTTTAGTATAACTTTTAGGTCCTTGGTAGATGTTGGCTGAAATCTTATATTAGTGGAATTCAGTGGAATTCTTAGGTTGGTGGAATTTGGTGGAATTCTTAGGTAGGTAGAATTGGGTAGACTTTTCAGATATAGGGTAGATATTAGTAGAAATTTTAGACTGGTGGATCCTAGTAGATTTTTTAGATTTTAGTTTAGAGTCTAAGCAGTAAATTATAAAACACTTCTGCTTATAATGGGAGGCGGTAAATAGAAGCTTAAGGTTGTTCTAATTAATAGTTACCTTATATAGCTTTATCTAGGGTTGTCTAAGGATTACTAGATAACCTAGGGTAGTTATAAAGAGCTTAATTAATTCTTTGTGATTTAGGTATTGGAGTCTTAAGGCTGCTACGTAAGTAATACGGCCTAAGACAGTGCGTTTGCCATTAAATCTAAATACGTTAATATGCCGGTTAAGGGGTATTAGGGTAAACCTATTGTCTTACGTAAAAATCTTATTAATAAATCCTATGCCGCTAGCTCCTATATTAATTAGAACTTAAGCGTTAGCCTATTAACCTTTTTGCTAAATACGGTAGTTAACGGTTATACTATAATCCTAAGAGTTAGATTTTGTAATATCTAATATATTTAATAAGATCCTGTAACATAGCTATCCTAAAGAGCGACTTAACTCTAGGACGTGCCTTTTAGTGGTAAGCGGGAAGGGGTTCCTATAGAACATTGGTTGTAACTTTATCCTTATAAGTGGTACTTATTAGATATAGGGCTGGAGCTAGGTAAAGATTAGGGATAGTAACTAGAGGATTGGTACGGTAAACGGCTGCTAGCGTTAACTGTTTATAGATCTTTTTAGAAGGGGGCGGAGCAGTATTTAAAGAGGTGGGTGCTGCTTCCACATTTAAAGTAAAGGCCTAGCTTAGTGTATTATTCTTATTTAGAGGACCCTAGTAGGGCGTATCTTAGGGTCCTAGTGTTAATATCCATAGCGTTGGGGTGCTTAGGCTGGGATAATAACTTAGTAGACGTTTATGGGGTTATTGTATTATATTAAAAAGCGGACTTTGGTGTTAGGCGTAGTATATTATTATACTGTTTATTAATAATATTTATATAGGCATTAAGGGCTCCTAGTAAGTCTATACTAATTAGGGAGGTTTTTAGTTTAGGGCTTAAAGATTTAATAAGGCTGTTAATTAGTGCGGAGTTATTCCAACCTATTTCCTTTATATAACGATTAAATTTGGAGAAGTATACTAGGAAACTTTTCTTTTCCTAAGTTATATGGTTTATCTTCCTTTAAGCGGTAGCTTAGCAGTTTAGGTTACCGTATATAGCTTTAAGGAGTATAACTAGGCTTTATACTAAGTTTGGCTAAAGAGGTTTAATAAGGTTAGCTATGTCTCCTCCTAGTTAACTTAGGGCGTAGTAAAGTTGGTTGGCTTTAGTTGGGTAACGGTTAGCATTACCTATTAGCTTATTCTTAAGCCGGCTTAAAAATAACTAAAGCTCTTATCATTTGCTAGTAAATACTAGAGGGTCTAGTAGTTTTTTAGATCGTTATAATGTAGTAGTTGGTTTTACTAGTAGGATAACTATTGCTGGTTTAGGGCTCGCGTTCCGCGTACTAGCTTCTAGTAAAGGCGATTAGTCTTAAGGGCTTAGTATGGGCGTCTTAAGGGTGCGGATTTCTTCTTGGAGGGTCTTAATTATTTTTTAGTACCGTGCTTCTTATTTAGCTTACTGTTAAGCTATAGCAGCTTAGTTTTACACGAGGGTGTCTATAAAGGACTTTTATATATCTGCTAATTGTTCCCAGAGTATGGATATAATATTAGCAGCTATTATAGGGGCTTTAAGGTTGTTCTGCATTTTAAATAGGGCGGGGCAGAGTATAGGTTTTTAAGGTTTTAATATAATGTAGTATTATGGAGCGAGTATAAGCGGTAATAATATATAGTAAAGTAGATACTATTAAGCTATATACATAAACTACGTAATAAAGTTAAGACATTACATAAGGAGAGAAGGTAAGGAAACAGGAAGAAAGGGTATATATTATTAGTTTGGTTGCTTAGTTAATATATACACAGAGCAGAATAGGATTTAAGTAGCGGTCCTAGTAGAACTTGGCAGGATTTAATAAACTTGGCAGAATATAGTAGAATGCGGTAGATTGCTGTCAGATTGCCGTAGATTGCCAGTAGATTGCCATTAGATTGTTATCTCGCGGTCGGTCTCTTCTTACTACGTTAGTGGAAATAGGTAGAAACAGGTAGGAACAGGTAGACGTGTATAAGTTGTCACGGAGGCATTCCATAACACGTCTGTAACAGAGAGGTCATTCTGGATAAGCCTATGTTTACTTAATAAAGATCTTAGATAATGGTCTTTAGCACAGTTTAGACTATTCCTATTTATCTTTTTTCTATATATTCTATCTTTAGAATAGCTGCCTATATAAACTGTTAAACTAGCTAGTTGCAAATACTAGACTTTTATACTTATAATGATTAATAGAAGCAAAACGCACTTTAGAGGTAGGACTACTAGGGGAAATAAAACCGGAGTTATTCCCATAGGCTATTTAAGGAAAATTATCTACTTTTTTATCTATCTCTTATTAGATTGGATAAAACAATTTTATATTATATAATACTCACCTATACCTGTTAGTTAAGATATAATCTCCATCTTAAAGTGTACTAGTTTTAGCATTTTGTAACTAGAGTAATACGGCCTAGAAGTGATATTAGATCTAACCACCTTAGGGTATAGATAATTTGTAAGCTTTTCTAGTGGCTGCTATAATATATTAGAGTTAAATTAAGTGGAGAGCTTAGATAAGGAGCGCTAATTAACCAGACTTATAGCAATTAAATTAACTATACTGTTAAAAAATTTGGGGTTTTTATCTGTTTCTTCCTTTTTATCAACCTTTTACTGTTTATAATTTGTAGTAGGCAGTTCTAGCTCTTTCTGTTCCTGCTACCTGCACTATTTTTTCTACTTTAATAATTCTAATATAGGAACACTATGCCAATTATAAAGATGAAACTAAAGCTCTTTAATTAAATCAAATAATTAATAATAATATTTTAGTTTGAATTTAGGGTTGTTATAGTGTCTGTTATAATAATCTTGCCATAAATTACGTTACGTAAATTGGCGTATTTAGTTAGAAGCTGGTAATCTTAAATTAATAAGACAAAACTTGTAAAATTTAGCGGCTGCTAGAACCCTACTCTCCATTAAAGGGTCTATCTATATAGGAAAAGTTGCAATATTATTAATATGCCATTGGCAGTGTTGTTCCCAATTATTCTTCTTATACTTTTAGTTATAGTAAAGGAAGCAGAACTCCACAAAGCCATGGATATTAGTCTATAAGGCCTTATAGCACTCTAATACGTGTCTCCGGTTATATCCGTTACTTATTTGCCTATAATAGCACTGTAAAGGTTCCAAACCGGGCCGGAATTCCACCTCTTTATCTCCTTAAAGGTAGAGTGTTAATAGGTCTTTAATAACTTACAGACCTATTTTACTCCTTATTTTAACCTCTTTAAACAAATTAGCCTTAAGGCAACGTCTTTTAGGTTTTATAAATCTTATATAAGAGTAGATCTTATACTCGTATCTTGGCGGGTTATTAAATGCCTAACTAGCCCACAACCACTTTAACCTATCTATCTTTAGCAATTCAAGTTTCCGTTTAAGCTTTCCAACTTCTTAAAGCGAGGTTTTGTGGTCCATCTGCCTTTCTATGTCTTAATACTTCTTACTGTTTTAAAGGTTATATAGCTCTTTTACTGGTAGAGATTATAGTAGATTTGGGATGTACGGAACGCCTAACTCCTGGCTAACTCTTAAAATGTCCTTTCTTTACTCTTGGCCAAGGAAATTTACTGCACCATTAATAGTCTCTTAAGGCTAGTAGTGCTTGTAAAAAATACTAGTTTTAATATAACCTCCATATTATATACAAGATGCCTCCGAATTTTTTTGGTTTTATTAAAGATTTAATTAGCAGAAAGAATTAGTTAACATTTAGTATCCTTACTGGCATTAGTAAGGCCCTTACACCTAAAGCTATGGAAATTTAGAGTATTAGGAAGACTAGTACAATAGTATATATCCTTATATCTCTGGTATAATAATAATGCCATTTTAATGCTTTCTAAATCTTTTGTTGAGCATTTAAAAAACGGCTTTTTAAGGAAATCGCGCTTCTAGTATATGCTAGCAGATCGTTGTTCTTTCGTTACTTTAATGTCTAGAAGTTATTATAACAGCTGGCGCCTGTCTAGAGACTAATGGTCTCAAAACAGAGTTCTTATAAGTAGTATTACTAGATAAAATAAGAAAACGTTTTTGTAAAGAGGGCCTCTTATATCTTTATAAAATATCATCTGGCCTCTTAGCGAGAAGTTAGTCCCTAGGTATACACTTAAGACTTAAATTAGTTAATATACCTATCTTATGGGTTGTTTTCTTTGCCCTTTTTATTTTTAGTAAATTAAATACAAAACTGTGTTTTCCCATTTCTCTTATTAAACATCGCAAATATATATACATCCTATATACTCTAATTAGAAGAATGCTTTTAGATCAAGGGATTCTATTACCTTAAAATGCGAACCCCTTTTTTCTCTTTTGGTATCTTCTTGCGCAGATAGTTTAGCTATCTTACTAATCCTATAAGAGCCAAAGAAGAATATTAAAGACATTGCCCACTGAATTATTATCACCTTTAGCTTGTAATATTGGATATTATTTTATTAGAAGGTATATACCGCAAGGATCCTATAATGGAAGTTACTAGCAAACTTAGACTCCCTTACTAAATCCCTTAAATTTGCAATATTGCAGAGGAATTGCTTATTATACTTAAGATCTATTAGCATTGTACTTATATAATATATACAAGTAACTCTTACCTGCGTTATATACTCTTTATAGTTAGGACATATTAGATAACTTATTCGTTTGCACCAGCTATAAAAATTATTCCAGCTGTTCCTGATAGTCTAATATGCAGCTTTTTATAACTGCTTTTTCTGCTCTTCGCTGAGTTGCCGAAAGTAATAGTTATTGCCCTTTTTGCCAAGAGTTTTGGTCCACGAGCATAAAGCCTTTAAGGCTCGCTATAAGGTTCACTGAGGCTCCCGGATGACTTGCTATATAGCTTTTCAAATTAGCTGAACCCAGTTTGCGGCAGAAGAGAACTAATAGCGTATAGTACCTAACAATAACCCATCCTATCCTGATTTTGTTTCACCCCTTTTAAAGGCTTATAGTGTCCCTTCTTGTCCTGGAGTTTTGACTTATCTACATTTAAGATTCCTGCAGTACTGCGCTTAAGAAAATCTTGCTCACGCTTAGATATTTCTACGCCATGGTATAGAATAGTCCCCTAGGGTGTTATAGCCGGAAAATCTAAGCAGAGACTGCGAAGTTCTAATTAGGATGGAAGGTAGTTAATATATAAAAGTGAAAAAACAATTCTTAAAGGAAGAAAGGGAATAGAAGTAGATTTACAACTATATAACGGGAGAGGGGAGAAGAGAGCAAGTAAAAATTAAGTACGGCATTTGCATATCCTAAAGGAAGGTACAAGCCCCATAAAACTATATAATAACCATCTATATATAATGCAAGGCACACCCTAAGCCATTAATAATGAAGCATGGCGTCTATCTCCCTTAATTAGCCTTAAGGTCCTAGTTTTGGAACCCCCAAGGCGTTCGCTTAAACTTAACAACTTTTACCTATGGCAGATGTTGGTACAAGGGGGCCCATAACCGGGAACTCTGAGTAAGACTGAGCTGTTTATAAGTAGCCTAAGGTGCGCCTAATTGTAGGTTAATTAAGACTGAGCATAACTGAGTAGGGCATAAGCCGTGGCGGTGCAAATATAAGTTATAATAAGCTGAGGTTGAGCCAAGTGAAATTTTGCTGATGTAATATGCCAAGGTGGGCTAACTTAGCTGAGTGTATGGAGAGATTAGATTTGACCTGACTATAGCGTTATACTGTTAAATCTCTAAATTAAATGCGGCTGCTATAGCCATAAGGGCATGGAATATTTGAGCAGCTAGGGTTACTATATAGGTCTCCTCTTTGGTAATCTATAGGTCTCCGCGGATATATAGTTAAGCCTTTAGCTTTTAAAGGTAACCGTCGCTGTTAAACTTATACTTAAAGACCTATTTTAGTAGAAGGATCTGCTCATTATATACTTTTTCTTTTAGTACAGTTTTAAATATCCCTCGGCGTTTTAGGTTATTATATTTTTTTTCTATAGCCTTTTAAAAGCTAGTAGTTAAAGGGTGCTTTTTTAGTTCTTTAAGGTTTCTTAGTTTAGAAGAGAGATTGTTCTAATATAGAGATAAGGATCTAGTTTGGTTGATGTCCTTTACTAGTCCTATAGCAAATCTAACGTAGTAACTAAATAGGGTAGGTAAATTAGCTAGTACTACTATATACGCTTAACATTAAATTTATTTAGAACCTTTTAGGAAAATAAGGTTGGCAAAAGGATTGGCTAAGACTTTATTAGCTTATAGAGCTATATTAGTAGCTCTATTAAATAGTTTTAGTAAGCTTAGCTAAGTAGAACCTGTTTTAATTATATCTAAGATATTGTCTTAAGGTCCTCCTAGTATGGTGTTTGTTTCTCGTAGATTTGGAAATACTATTCTACTAGGAGTTAGTAGCTGTTTAATGTCCTTTATAGGAAGCTCTACTAAATTATTTAATTTAGGTATAGTTATTTAATCTATATTTAAGGTAGGTCTATATAGGATAGATTTATCCTTAGATTTATCCTTGTAAAGAGGTTCTAGTAAACTAATTATCTAAATAGTGTCTTCTAATACTTTCCTTAGTAAGTAGTTAATGTTTTAACCCATAGGGTTGTAGAACAAGGTCTTATTAAATGTAATGTCTTTAGTTTAGATAACTTTATAAAGGCTTAGAATCTAAATTTGGTAGATATTGGTTAAATTATAGCCGACTAAATATCTAATTAATGCATAAGGAGCTAGCTTATCTCCCTTTCTAACTTACTTATTTAGTGTATAAGTCTTACAACCGTATTTATATATATAGGTAAGTAATGGCAGTTTGCTATAGGCGACCTTATACAGAGTTTTCTACCCTAAGTGCTTATTCGGCGTTTAATTAAGGGTATAGCTAGCTATAAGAAAAGCTTTTAGTTCTAGAGATAGGGGCAAGAATACTTCCAGCTATATAGATCTCAATTATTCTATAAGGGTTTGTCTGGATTATTCTACTCCACTATTTTATTCTTTAGTATATAGTGCTTAGCATTTAAAGGTAATGCCTTTATCTGCATACTATGTCTCTAAGGTGTTTTCTATTTGTCTAAATACTTATTTATTATTGCTCTAGAAGAAGACAATGTCTTAATAAAATTATATTTTAATTAAATAATAAGTCTTGCGAATAGTAGGTAGGATAATAGCTTTATTCTTATTCTTAAAGGTAAATATAAAGTTAAATTTGGAATATGTATAATAGAAATGTATAATATATCTATTGCTGTTATATCCTAGTACTCTAAGGTAGATAATATTAAATACTAGCCGTTTAAATAGTTAAGTGGCTGGAAATTTATATTCTTGTCTTTAAAAGATCTACTATATATACTTTACTAATAGGTAAGTTTTATATTTAATTTTAAGCAGTGCTTATTTAGAAGTTAATTTGGTTAGCTCTACGCAAATAATATGCTTAGGAAGCTGCTTAATAGCATTAGGTCCTATATAGCCGAGTATTTTATACTATTTTATAGCAATAGCTCTAATTAGTTTACGGGCTATATAGCTTAGCTAGTACCTCTTAGAGGTTAAGGATATTAATTAAGTTAAATCTAGGGTACTGTTACGGGACGGGGTCAATAGCAGCTAAATATATGTATTTGAGGAGTCTACAAGACGTTGCGCGATCGATCGTAAGGGTTGAGGGCGTAAGGAGGTAATATACTCACGCGTAGCTGATATAAGCTATACGTGAGGTATATACAAGAGCACGGGGCTCTCTTATAGAGGCCCCTATGGTTAGGTTCCGTGACACTACCCCCCCTTCTATTAAGGCGGAGCTCTAGTAACGCTATAGTTACTATATATATATAGGGGGAACGCTTAGGGTATAGAGAAGAAGAAGAAATATCGTTATAGGTGTAATAGGCTCGTATAGATGCTTCTAACTTAGGACTTGGAGGTTATTAGTAAGGTATAAGGGGGGTCGCTAAGGCGCTAGTAGTAGGCGAGCTAATAGCGATTTTCCATTCTAGGGATAGAAAATCCTAATTAGCTGGTTTCTCCTTAGTGTCTAGAATCTGACTAATTAGACAACTTTAACCGCCGGTTAAAGTTCCTGAACATCTTAAAGTTTTCTAGTTATATAATCGTACTTTATGGCAATCTGCGGCAATCTAATAGCAATTTGCCCTTATATGGCGATGTATAACGGTTTAACTCTATAAGGGCTCCTATAGAGGATTAGGCACGAAATCTCTGCTTAGGCCCAGTTTCTATGAGTTTGGGTGGTAGAAATTGCTAATTAGGTCCTTTGCATTCTTAAAGTCTTTCTATAGTTACCATTCCGGCTAATCTATGTTAAATCCTATATAGGTAGCTTTGTAGTAAAGCCGCCGTCCTCTACCTTTACTAAAGTATTTAGAGTTAATAATTTGTTTAATGGTCCACTCCTTATGGTTCTTGTCTTTATTCTTGTCTTAGATTAGTACTAATGGGGGTTTAGGCTGTGTTTGTCCTAGTAGAGGGTTAGGTTAGTAAAGATATAGTAGCTATGGGTAAAACATGGGCTATACTCTGTGGGTAGCTAAGGTGGGCAGAAGCTCTAGTTTATATGCGGCTCCCCTATTAATGACTTATTTAATCTAGTAGGGGCTAAGGTTCTTGTAATTAAGTGACTTTATAGGCCTCTGCGTGGAGATATTATGTGTATCTAACTATACCTAGTTGCTAACACGCATTTCAGGTGGTGGTGTTTTGTAATAGTTAGCGAAGTAAGCTTATTTTGCTTAGGCCCAGGCTATCTCTCCTTTATAGTAGTTAAGTAGATCTTTTATATAGTCTGTATATTAATTGGTAAGTAGTATCTTAAGGCGTTTTCTATATGGCAGTTTCTTATTAATAGGCTCTAGTGGCTCTATACCGGATTATAGGTAATAACCTTTATTTGCGAAAAATGGGGTAAGTCCTATAGTAGCTAAGACGTAGTTATTTGCTGCGAATTTACCTAGTAGAAGGTGGTCTACCCAGTTATCCTAACTATAGGCGACTACCTATTATAAGTACGTCTTTATGCTAACGTTAGCGTTTTCTGGTTATCCAGTAGTTTTATAGTAAAAGGGTGTAGACATCTTAACGGAAATACTAAGGTGTTAGTAGATTCGCCTCTATACGTTAGAATTAAATTACGTGCCTTAGTTAGACATAATGGAGTTAAGTAACCTATATAGTCAGTAGACTTTGCGAAGAAAGGTATTGGCAACGTCGTTTATAGCTACGCCTTTAGTTGGGACATAGTGGCGTTCTTTTATAAGTCGGTATATTATTATAAGAATGTTCTTATAGGTTCGGCCATGTTATTTATAAGATAGTAGGTCGATAACGAAATCTATAGCGATATCTGCCTATTAGCGTATAGGTATTGGTAGAGGGTATAGTAGTCCTTAGTACTTTATATAAAATCCTTTAGCACACTTATAGCTGTAGTAGGCGCTTATAAAGCATTTAACTAAGTATATTATTTTAGGCTAAAAGTAGTATCGGCTAAGGAGCTTATAGGTTCCTCCCTTACCTGGGTGGCCGCTTAACTAGAGATTGTAAGCCATTTAGATTAGTTGCTGTTGTAGGTCTTCTAAGTTAGGGATAAATAGATAGCCTCTATAATAGAGCCTATTCTCTTTTACTTCTAAGGCTGCTATATTAATCTGGCCTAAGCTTTAGAGGTTAGTAGGCAGCGTATAGGTGCTAGCGATCTTTGCGGCAATTAGTTGATATAGTAATGGGTTAATAAAGATGTTATATACTGTGGTAATAAGCTTATTGATTTTAGGGGGTAATTCTAGTTCTATAGTATAAAGCTAAGGGGCGGTTGGTTCTGTCTTAGGTAGTATGCCTAGGGCTAAGTTTTATGCTTTTAGGATTATCTGTTGCCGGAATTAATTATAAGGGTTATCTTTTGACTAAGGAAGTTCTTGTAAATGGCGTGTTAGGCTATTAGGCTTAGTACCTTATACTCCTAGCCTATATATAATTTTAAAGTTAAAACTGGAGAGAAATTCGTTTTAGCGTACTTGGTGTTAATTTAGTTACTTTATAGTTATAAAGTACTTAAGGTTACAATGATCTGTAAGGACTTTAGTTGGCTGGTTAGGTTTTGCTAAGGAGAGTTCTGGTTAGAATTCTTTAAACGCTTATATAATCGTGAGAAGTTCTTTATTATAGATCTTATAGTTATACTCTTATAATATAAGCTTGGATAAGTAAAATACAACTAGGTAGAGGAGGCTGTTATCGCCTATTTAGGAAAAGACGCCTGTGTTAATATGGTTTGAGGAGTTAGTTTTAAGGTAGAGTTGCCGTCCTGGTGTAAAGTAAGCTAGGATAGGTGCTTTAGTAAAAGCATCTTTAAGGTTTTAAAACGCCTTCTTGTATTTGGGCGTCTAGGTAAAATATAGGTATATTTTTCTTCCTTTTATAGAAAGACCCATTATTTGTATTATTGCTATAAGTAGTGCTATAATGCCTAAGAGGTTATATATAAATTTCTAATAGAAGTTAGTAAGACTAAGGAAGGCTTGTATATCCTTAATGCAGTTAGGAGTTTGCTATTTAGTAATTATTTATACCTTCTTGGGGTCCATATAGACACCCTTAGTAGTAATAATTAGTCTAAGGTATTTTACTTCTGTAACTGAGAATTTGCACTTCTTTAAATTAATATAAAGTCCTGCGTCTCTAAGGCGCTATAGGACCTTTTAAATGTGCTTAGTATGCTTAAAAGGATTATTACTATAAATAAGTATATTATTAAGGTACGCAGAGCAGAAGTTGTTGAGGTAGTTCTATAAGGCGTTATTAATATAGCTTTAGAAGCTGCTTAGGCTATTATATACGCCAAAGGGTATAATGGTATATCTAAATTGGCTAAAGCGCAATACAAATGCGGTTTTCTATTCGTTACCTTCCTATATTTAGAGGCAATTAAAGGCGGCGATAATATCGAGCTTAGTATAGATTTTGGCTTGGCTAAGCCGTTTAAAAGTCTTACGTATAAGCGGTATAGGGTATTAGTTTTTAATTATAATAGCGTTAAGTCCTCTATAGTTAATGTAGAATTAGATACCTCCTTTTAACTTCTTAATAAGGAGGATAGGGGTAGCTGTTAGGGATATACTAGGGCGAATAAACCCTTTGTTAAGGTGCTTGTTAATATACTTTTTAACAACTAGAAGTTTATCTTTTAATATTAGGTAGGGTCTCTTATAAGGTGGCGTTTTTCCTTATTTAATATTAATGGTGTAGTTATTAGGTTAATATAGGGGGAGTATATCTGCGCTTTTGTATAAGCATATATTAATAAAGTTATAGTACCTGTTAGGGAGGAGATTATGGAGTTCCTTATTGGTAAATCCTTTTTTAAACTTTATAAACTTTTTAAAGTCTAAAGGTAAAAGTCCATAGAGTTTTATAGGGGCATTATTTTCTGGGAGGTTGGCTATATCTATCCTATTACTATAGAGGATGTGGTTCTATTCTTTATTAAGCTTATATAGTTATAATTAGGAGGCTGCGGCAACGGTCCAGCCTTTTCTATATATTATGCGGTAGAAGGCTGCGGTACTTATATAGTGGTAGTTAGTTATAGGTGGGGTAATAAGGGGTTCTTTGGGTTGATATCCTAGGAAGTAGGTAGAGGTGGCTAGGCCATACCCTAGGCAAGTCTCTTTGCAGTATTTAGAGTTAAAGGTTACTTCTCTCTTTTTCTAGTTAATGGCGGGGTTGTGTTATTTAAGCTAGTTTATTCTAAGGATAATAGGGTAGTTAGCAAGTAGTGTAATATAGGCCTAGAGTTCTTCCTAGTGCCCGTTTATATCTAGGTAGAGTTATACTATATAGGTAATCTTCTATGCGGTGCAACTACTATTAGCGAGTTATAGGGTGTGGGCTTTGGTAAGGGGTAAGGTAGATAGGTTATAAGTGCGCATAAATTAAGTATCTATAAATTTATTAGTAGCTCCGCAATTAATTATAAAACGGCTTTTATATTATTTTTTAGCAGTAATTCCTATTATAGGTAAAACTATCTATTTCCGTCTATTTATCTTTACTAAGTTATCTATTAAGTAGGCTAATATGTAGATCTCCTTATTGTTAAGGCGTCCTAACCTGTGACTTATGGCTAGGACTTGGCGTTTTCCGTTTCCGTATCTAACTTTACTGCTATTACTACGTCTTTGTCTTATATAGTAGTGGCATATAGCGCTGTATTTGGTATTTAAGGTATAGGGTTAGGTATTAGACGGCGGCTATTAAACCTAGCTATTGGGCAGTTTGGGCTATAGCTATAGCAGCCTTTTTAATAACATCTATAGCAATATTATAGCTTTTAGAGTAGCTTACGCTCTCTATCTAGTAGCTTCTATGGGAATATTAGTATAGAGAGGTTGATATTAGGACTAGTAGTGTTGCTTAGGGTAATAGGCATTAGTGGTTTAATAGGTCTAGAGGGCTTCTACAGGGAGGTCTTTAGGTAGGGATTTGCAGTAGCGATCTGGTTTAGCTGTTGTTTAATCTTCTATAGGGCTGCTACCATATTATAAACATTGTTATAATTATGGCTGGCGGCTGCGTAACTAAGGTAATAAGTAACTTTTTTAAGAAGATCTTCTTGGCCTTTGGTATTATCTTAAGTAAGGACTCTGGTATATTTCTAGAATTTAATATAGAACTTATTAGATAATTTAGTGGGGCTTATTTTTAGGGCATGTAGTTTAGCTTAACTAGTAGCTACTAGGTTATAGTTGTGGTATATTTAATTAAGGTTGTTAAGGACTTTCTAGTAGAACTGCTACCTTTAGGGACTACTAGTCTCCTATTAAGTAAAGAGTCTATTAAATGGGATGCCCTTTATTTATCTAATAATATAGCTAATCTTAGTATCTTCTGTAGGGAAAACGTAGGCACTCTAGGTTAGTTTTTTATGGATTTGTATCTTCTAGTAGCTGTATTTTTTACGGTTACCCTAGAAGGTTAGGGGATCAGGGTAGCGTATATTATATAATAGTGCAAGTGTGGGAATTAAATAAGCGACTTAATTCTAAATCTATGGAAATCAAGTGAACTAAATACATAAAAGTAGACCCGGAACTCCGTAGTCTATAACTCAATATTTGACCGTATCCGAGATATACGAGGGTAGCGTTGATTGTGTCTTGGAGCCTCTTAGGCGACGACCTTGTGTCTTAGCGTAGTGCTAGTGAACTGTTATATATTAGACCCTATAGTAGCAGTCTAGGTTTAATTGTTATGGCTTTTATTATTGCTGCTGTGGTAGGGGTTCCTATTAAGTAAAGCTGCTTAGCGCTAACTCTCTATTAAGTATTAAATAGGTAAGGTTGCTAGGGGCATAGAGACTTAGGTGGCATTATATATAGTAAAGAGGTGTCTGGTATTGTTATAAATATACTTGTTAAGCTAAGATTATATGTATTTAATTATACCTTCTCTTTTAGTAACTATAGTAATAAGTATAATCTTGGCCTTCTTTAGTTGTTAGACGTCGTATTTAGACATATAGAGGTTGTCTTTAATCTCTTAACGTATATCATTAGCGAGCGCCTTATAAGCTTATAGGTCTTAGATAATATTACAACCTTAGGCGGTATATATTTTAGCTTATATAAGCTTTAGGTGGTAGTTCTATAGAAGGCAGTAGTATTTATTAGGTTCTTATACTACCATTTTTGCGAATATCTTAGCGTCCTATATCTTAATCTTAATAGGTAGTAGTCCTTTGGCTTGTTTATTTATAGTTATATAGTTAATAAAGAATAAGACATTATTAATGTCTACCTTGTTAAAGTTATTATAGTCTTTTAAGCTACTAGGCTTCCCCTTAGGGGTTAAGGCTAGTGCTAATAAATTAAATCCTTTTGGGATTGATTGGCGTTGTGGGTTTAGTATAGGTATTAGATTATTCTTTAAGTTTAATATAGTGGCTAGTAAGGAATTTTGTCTTACTATTATTAATTCTTTAAAAGTACAAAGTAAGGTAACTTGTGGACACGCTGCTTCTGGCAGCGCCTACAGTATTATAGAGATGTGGAATTAGTTATAGGCTGGGTATTAGTGATAAAAAAGGCGTAATGTAATGTTATAGGACGGGGTCAATGGTAGCTAAATGTATACATTTAAGGAGTCTATAAGATGTTACGCGATTGATTGTAAGGGTCAAGGGCGTAAGGAGGTAATATACCCACGCGTTGTGACGGGCTTGTATAATTGCTTCTAAACCAAAGCTTGTAGATTGCTACTATATAAGAATACTAAGCTAAGGAGAAGAAAAAGTCTGTTAGAGACTGGTAAGATATAAAGGGGTCGCTAAGGCGCTAGTAGTAAGCAAGCTAATAGCAATTTTCCATCCCGGGGATGGAAAATCCTGATTAGTTAGCTCTACTGGCAGTATTAGCAGAATGTCTAGAAAGTAGTAGGTGACGCGCTCTAGCACCGTTATATTACCTTCCCCTCCTAAAAAAGCCTGCCCTTAGGCTTTGTCTAAGTTCTTTATTATTATCTAGATTGTTATAGTTATCTAACCCTTCCTCCTAGTATTTAGTTTAGCTGTCTATTTTACATAGTGGTCTAGGGAGGTCTGGGTAGGCTAGGTGGAAATCTTATAGCTTATAGGGAGAGTACTTAAAATTAGATACGGGGTACTATTCTAGATCTTTATTATAACCTACCTAGCTTATGCGGTATTTTAAGGTACTACAGTCCTTCTTAACTGCCAAGATCTCTTTAACTTCCTATTTCTCGTCCTCTGCAATCTAAATTGGTGGTAGGGGGTTGTTATACTATCTAGGCAATAGGTCGTCCATGGCCTTCTGTAGTTAGTCTAAAGAGAAGACAGGGTGGATCTTTATTGACTCTAGTAGCTTAGCCCTAAAAGAGTACCCTTCCTTTTTAAGGATTTTGTAAGGGCTAGCTATTTAGTAGTCTAGTTTATGGCTCAGCCTCTAGGTCTTCTAGTTTTTTGTTAATACCTATACTTTATCTCCTGCTTGGAAGTCTACCTTACGGCAATGTTAATTTACGTTGGCCTCTTTCTTCTTTTATGCCTTTTTTATAATTGCTTAGGCAGTCTCCTAGGCTCCGTATATTCTCTTAGCAAATATCTGGGCCTCTTTATAGCTAAGGCGTTCGCGGGCCGTTATAGGTCCTATAGGTCTATCCCAATTAAAGGATATCCATGGCTTGTATCTATAGAGTAACTTAAATAGTGATATTCCTATACTATTATAAGGGAGCGTGAGCTGTGCGTAGTCTATTATAGGTAGTAGTTTTGACTAGTTGTCCTAGTAGTAATTAATAAAGGGGCAAAGTCGCTAGTTAAGGTACTAGTTTATAATCTTGGTTTAGCCATTAGTTTAAGGGTGGAATACAGTAGAGAGCTTAATCTTAATCCTAAGGATGTAGCAGAATTTATCCCAGAAGTCCAATATAAATTAGGGTCTATAGTTAGAGACAACTAACTTAGAAGCGCCATAGATCTGGTAGATATTGTTAATATATATACGGGCTATATCTTTTACAGTTATAGTCTTAAAGTAAGGGAGAGAAATGGCTTACTTACTTAGTTGGTTAACTACTATAAAGGCTATATCATAGCCATATTTATCCTTTAGGAATAATTTAAAGTCCATTATAATATGCTGCTAAGGGTGTTTGGGAACTGGCAGTGGTTGTAACCACCTAGGGGTTTAATCTTTAGGGGTATCTGCCCGTTTACAAGCGTGATAATTCCTAATAAATTGTTCTATATTGGACAGGAGTCCCCGCCAGTAGTAGTAAGGCGCTAGTAGTTAGTGGGTCTTATCCCGTCTAGGGTGCGCCGTGGAGACTTAATAGTGGGCTTTACAGATTAGCTCTGTTTGTAGGTTGTTAACGTCTGGAACTATAAGCCGTTCTTGGTATAAAAGCAGTCCATCTTCTATTTCCAAATTAGGGTTGCCTTCTATAGCTTAGTCGCGAAGGGCTTTTAGGGATTTGGCTGTGCGGTTTGTAGTTAGGATGCGGTTAATTAGTCCTATTGGTTTATCCAGGATCTCTCCTTCTATAGGCGCTAGCTTATTCCGTTTGGAGCTCAGTTCCTTAAGGATATATAGGTTAAGCTGTTTAGGACGGAGGAGGGCCCGTGTCCGGTGCTAAGCCTTTAGCTTATCTTATGGCTCCACATCCTGTTCTCTCCGGGTTAGGGCGTTAGCCTTAAAATTTTATTTGCTAGGGCGGTATATAATTATAAAGAAGAATTAGGAGAGTATTTTAGCCCACTAGGCCTATTAACCGGTAAGCTGCTTTGTTGTTATAAAATACTTAAGAGCTTTATAATTAGTATAGACCTTAATCTAAGAGTCCGTGCTTCTAAGCTCCGCGCACCACTGGGATAATAATTATATAATAGCCAGTATTTCCTTATTGTGCACTTTGTAGTTACACTTAGCTAGGGCTATTATCTTTAAGAAGAACGCAATAGGGTACTACTTGCTATCTGGGTATAGCTGTAAGAGGACCCCCGCTACTACTCTGTTAGATACATTCGTTTCTAGCATTAATTTTAGGTCTGGGTTATAGTAACGGAGAATTAGGGAGGAGATAAGTTGGTTCTTTAACTCCTTAAAGGCTTCTATATAGTTATTATTAAAAATAAAAGGCGTATTATTCCTTGTTAGCTATATAAGAGGCTTAGCTACAACCCTATAATTATAGATAAACTAATAGTAGAAATTATAAAAGCTAAGGAAGGACTAGATGTCCTTTATAGTATAAGGGGGTTTCTAGTTGCAGATTGCTTTAACCTTCTTAGGGTTAACTTTAATTTCTTCTATACTAACAATAAACCTAAGGTACTTTATGCGTTTTACTCCAAATTTGCATTTCTTAATATTAACTTATAGGCCTACATTCCGCAGCCTCTCTAGGACCTTCTTGATATAAACTTGGTGCTTAAGTTCGTTGTCTAAGTATATAAGAATGTCGTCTAGGTATGCCGTGCAGAACTTATTAAGGTAATTAAAAAGAACATTATTTATATACCGTTGGTACGTAGCTGGCCCATTTATTAGCCTAAAAGGAAGGACTTTATATTTATAAGAACCGTAACGGGTGTAGAACGTCGTTAGGTCTTTTAATATAGGGTCTATCTATAACGGGACTAGCCCAGTTACAGTAGGAATGTCTCGGTGAAACACTTAACAGATAACTGTATGAAACTGTTTATAAACTATTTGCAACTGTCTACAACTATCCACAATTATCCGCTGTAATCCACCGTTTTCCACTAAGTTCCGCCAACTTAATTAAATTCCACCAAATTCCACTAATGTAATGGAATTTGGTTAAAACTTATTAAAATCCGCATAGGCTTGTGCCCACGCGTCTACTGCCAAGACCCTAAATATTTAGTTATAAGTTTCCTATATTTCTTTCTCTTCTTTATGCAACGTCTTATACTCTGCAAGAGCTATATACCCATAGATTTAGATAGAATTTATATTATTCCTTTAAATCTTCCCTAAAGCCTCTTCGCGCCCTTACATTATATTACGTTAAAACAACTACTATTAAAATAGCAAACGAACCCAAATCCCTTTTAATAACCATAAGTATTATAACCCTAGTTAGGGAATAGTTAACTATAATATAACAGTCCTTTATGGAAGCCTTAGCTTAGCAGCGAGCTATACTAAAAGCCCAATACTAGTAATTAATAGAAGCACTCCGCGAAGAACTCCGTAACGTTAAGGCACCTATATTACAGACCCTAATAATAACACCTATAAACAAGATTAATATAATGGTATCTAAACCTAGCCTATTAAATAAGAAAATAGAACTAGTAATAGTAGCTTAACCTATATATATAATAAACCAAATACCTATTACAAAATCTAAAAAGCTCCCTAATCCTTTAATATTTAATAGAAACCAAAATAACCTACATCCCTTTATAACTAAGCTCCGTTTTAAACTCTTAATAAACTATAACTAATACCCCACTAAAGCTAGCAAAATTAGCTATAGAATATCTCGTTTAAGCAAGGACGCTGTATAAACTATAGATCTATTCTTCCATAACAGCACCTTTATTAATTTTAAAATCTTCATCTCCCTACTAGAATAAACGTACGATAACGCCAGCCGCGAATATACAGCTATTACTAAACTTAAAAACCTATAATAATAGAACCAAGAATTTACCAGCTTCTTTTCAGAATTTTTAGGCCTTATTAGCAAACTAGATTGGAATAAAGCTGCTAAAATTGCTGCTCTTTAATAAGCTATTTTAGATAAGATTAGAGCCTAGTTAGTAGGCAGGGAACTGCTAAAAGACCTACCCAAATTTGCTATAATGTGTTAATGAATTAATAAGGACCTTTAATATAACAAACAGACTCGTTCTCTAAAGCCGACTATGCCTTACGTTTAAAACTTTACGAAACTAACATATACCCCAAAACGCGATCCCTCTCCAAACCTGAAAAGTCCTACGTACGACCCTATGGACCTTGATACCACTTGATCTTATGCACCCTTAGGAACTAACAAACAAAGAACTTAAGCCATAAACGGAGAATGCTTCGGATGTGGTAAAAAAGGATATATTTAAAGGAATTACCAAACTTACCCTTTTAAAAAGGTCCGCCGTAGTTCCTCCCGAATATTGAATTGCACTTATTCTTTAAGCCGTACTTATTCCTTAACTTATACTCGTTCTATAAATTATACCCGGTTATTACGAAGTATCTTACCTTTGGTTAACTTAGAAAACGAATCGTCCTAGGGCCAAGTCGCGCCTTAGGATAAAAAGTGGAAGAGTATAAGTGTCTAGGCTCTTCTAGCGCTAATACATAACACAACTCCCTTAATGTACTTAGCGAAATTCAAATACTTAAAAAATGGAAGGAGGTATAAATACTAATAGACAGCGGAGCCACTAGTATAGGCTTTATTAATATAAACTACATAAAAACTTAACGCCTAAATTTAAAGAAACTTAATAAGCCCTAAGGCTTATAAGGCTTTAATGGCAAGCCCTTAATATATAGCGAACTGACGCACTACGCTCTTATAAAGATATAGATAGGCGAATACCTTAAATACATTTCCTTATTTATGACACCCCTAAAGCATTATAAGGTAATACTTGGACACAGATAGCTAAAACAATATAACCCTTTAATTAGCTGGGTTAAAGAAATACTAAAGTTCCGCATAACCTACTGCTAAAGTTATTACTTAAAACACTACCTGCCCTATAAACATGCACAAGATTATTTAAATTTAACATAATATAAACTGCCCCTACTATAGACCCTAAGCCAAAACAATAAGGTTATAACTACTAATTATAATAAAGAATGCGAAGATATTACGCCAAAACCTTTTAAAATTTATATAATATAAGCCGCACCTTTTGTTTTATTAGCACGAAAACAAGACTATAAAATCTTTGCTGTAACTATAGAAGATATTAAAAAAGCACTAGAACCAAAGTAATATATTAACCCTTGACCTCTTATGCCTAAAGAGTACCACAACCTAATTAACAAGTTTAAAAAAAGATTTGTAGACCAACTACCCCCATATTAGGATGCACATGACTTTAAGATAGAACTTAAACCTAGTATAACACCAAAGTTCGGTCCGCTATACGGTATATCACAAGAAGAACTGCTTATAATGCAATAGTACCTTAATAAGCATCTAGAAAAAGGATTTATTCGCCCTAGTTGATCTCTATTTACCTTACCCATACTATTTATTAAAAAGCTAGGAGGAGGCTTAAGATTCTGTGTTAATTATTAAGCTCTAAATATAATTATAATTTGAAACTGATATCTTATTCCCTTAATTTAAGAAACGCTCGACCGCTTATTAAAGGCACGGTACTTTATAAAGCTTAATATAGTTACTGCCTTTAACCGAATCCGTGTCCGTAAAGGAGACAAAAAATATACAGCTTTTCGTATATAATAGGGACTTTTTAAATACCTAGTAATACTATTTAGTGTAAAGAATGGTCCTAGTACGTTTTAGTAATATATTAACAATACGCTTTAAGAATTCCTTAATATATTTGTTACTGTGTATATTAACGATATCTTAATCTACTTGTCTTCGCTCTCTAAACACTAGAAGTATATCTAAATGGTCCTTAAACGCCTGCAAGACGCGGGTTTACAATGTAATATTAAGAAATGCAAGTTCCACGCATCCAAAGTCATGTACTTAGGCCTGATTATATCCCGCAATGGAATTAAAATAGACCCTAAGAAGGTCGCTGCAATTATAAACTAGAAAAGCCCTAGTAATATATAAAATATTTAAGGATTTCTAGGATTCGTAAATTTCTATTATTAATTTATTAATTAGTTCTTAAAAATTGCCTAACTATTAGTAAACCTAATAAGGAAGAATATAAAATTTAAATAGACTACTAGATGCGAATAAGCTTTTAATAACTTAAAATAATGTTTTACAACCGCTTTAATTCTTACCCACTTTAACCCTAACCTTAAATATATCGTTAAAACAGACTTGTCTAATTATACCCTAGGGGGAGTGTTATCGCAATATAATAAAAACGGTAAGCTGTGCCCAGTAGCCTTTCTTTCCTAAAAGCTTGCCCCTATTAAATTAAACTACGAAATATATAATAAAGAACTGCTTGCGATTATTAGATGTTTTAAATAGTGGCGCCCTAAGCTTAAAGGATTATTATTCCTAATATGTGTGTTAACGGACCATAAGAACCTATAGTACTTTATAACTACAAAGCAATTAACACAGCGCCAGATTCATTAGGCCAAATACCTTTTACAATTTAATTTTAAGATTATATACTAACTAGGCAAACTTAATTAGAAGCCTAATATATTAATATAATAATTATAAGACCTACCTGCAAACGCTTTGGATAAATAGATTATAAATTAATTATAGATCTTACTGCCCCCTAAACGCTTTAAAAAACTGCGCCCTATATTTCTAAATATAGAACTTAAAAGAAATAAATTGGAAATTAATAAATGGGAAATAGAAATTAATAAGCTAATAGAATATAAATATAAGAACAATGCATGGATAATTAATATAATAAAAGCAATTTAAACAGGAAAATAATAGTATAAGGATATTACACTCGCCAAATGCGAAATCCGAAATAATTAATTATACTATTAACAGAAAATGGTAGTTCCGAATTCCGAACCTTTACGATTTAAGATACTTGAATTCGTACACAACTCCCCTGTAGCAGGACATCCTGGCCATGCAAAGACTTATAAGATCGTTTAACGAGCATATTACTGGCCTATAATGCACGACTACGTATAAAAATACGTTTAAGCATGCAGAATATGCGTGTGTAGAAAGACCTCTTATGTAAAGAAGTAAGGAGTACTTTAACCGCTACCAGTTCTAATATAAAGATGGCGTGACATCTTAATTAACTTTGTAGTCGACTTGCCTAGCAGTAATAGGTTTATAAACGTTATGGTAGTAGTTAACCGTCTTATAAAAATATAATATATAATTCCTATAGACTTAATTAATGCAATATTAGTAGCCAAATGTTTCGTTAAGTACGTCTTTAAGCTACACAGACTTTCTAATATAATAGTATCCAACCGCGGAAGCTAGTTCATTTTAGACTTCTGGTAAGCTTTATGCAAACAATTAAGTACTTAAATATAACTCTTAACTGTATTTTATCTAGAGACAAATAGCCAAACTAAAATTATAAACGCGATTATAGAATAATACTTATAAATATACTACTCCTACCTGTAAGACAACTGGGAAAAATAGCTGCCTTTAGCTAAGTTTACCGCGAATAATACAATAAATATATTAATAGGCGTGATGCTGTTCTACGCAACCTACGGATAAGACCCTTAACTTAGATTTAAACCATAACCTAAAATTAACATAATAGGACCCATAATTAAACAGATTTAGTTAATTAACACGTATAACTTTACTAATTAAATAAAGCAGTTAACGGAACTATTACAAAGTGAATTAATATACGCTTAAATATTATAGGAATGGTATGCGAATAAAGGACGAGCTCCCGCATGGGACTTTAAGGAAGGTAATATAGCCTACCTAAATATACAAAACCTAAAGACTTAACGGCCCTTAAAGAAACTTAATTGGAAGTTTATAGGCCTATACTAAATTAAGAAAAAACTAAGCCTATACGCCTATAAGCTTAAACTGCTAACTAAAATAAAAATACACCTAACGTTTTATATAAGCTTGTTACAACCTTTAAAAGATAATCCTATAACTCGCGAAGTACCGCTACTACCTCCTATAATTGTTAACAACGGTAACAGTTTTTACTTTATTAACTTAATTAATAATATGCGATAGAAACTATAATCTAAACAATTTAAACTTTTTATTAAGTGGGAAGGATATAAAACACAAACCTAGAAAACCTATAACTAGATTAAGGCCAACGCGCCTACCTTAGTAAAAGAGTTCTATAAGGACTATCCTTTACAGCCTACTCTGGCTAGATGGATATAACATAAAGGCAAACAACTGCCACCTAATATAAAGACACAAAACACGATAGCAGGAAACTTAAAATTAAAAAGAACTTAAAATACGTTACAACGCTTATAACGTAATAAGTTATAAATTCTTAACTAAATTAAATTGTTTTGGACCTTTAGCTAAAAAGGGGGGATACTATAACGGGACTAGCCCAGTTACAGTAGGAATGTCTCGGTGAAACACTTAATAGATAACTGTATAAAACTATTTGTAAACTATTTGCAACTATCTACAACTATCTATAATTATCCGCCGTAATCCACCGTTTTCCACTAAGTTCCGCTAACTTGATTAAATTCCACTAAATTCCACTAACATAATGGAATTTAGTTGAAACTTGTTAAAATCCGCGTGGGCTTATGCCTATGCGTCTGCTGCCAAGACCCCAAATATTTAGTTATAAGTTTCCTATATTCCTTTCTCTTCTTTACGCAACGTCTTGTACTCTGCAAGAGCTATATACCCATAGATTTAGATAGAGTTTATATTGTTCCTTTGAATCTTCCCCGAAGCCTCTTCGCGCCCTCACACTATCCTAATTTAGTAAAAAGCTTGCCGGATATCGAGCTTAGTAAAGATTTTAGCTTAGCTTAAGCGTGTAAGGGTCTTATTAATTAGGGGGAGGGGGTAACGGTTCTTTTAAGTAATGGTATTTAGTTTCCAGTAGTTAATATAGAAATAAAGGCTTTTGTTAGGCTTTTTTATAAATAGGATAGGGGAGGTAAAAGGAGCCTAGCTTGGCTTAATAAACCCTTTATAGAGGTTATTAACTAAATACTGCTTTATTTCTTTTAGTTTCTCTATAGTTTGCTAGTAAAGGGGGCTATAACCTAGAGAGTTATTAGCCTCTAATTAAATCTTATAATTATAGGTTTGGTAGGGGGGTAGTATATCTAAAGCTGCTTTTAAGAACGCGTCTCTATAGTTTATAAGGTAAGTAGGGAGAAGGCATTTAACTAGCTCCTTGTTATTTTCCTCTACTAGTCCTTCTTCCTTCTTACTAATAATCTGGTTAATTTTATATAAGCTAGTTATAAAGACCTTATTGTCCTTCTAATATATATTAAAGTGGAAACCTATAGCACTAATTGCCGTAATATCTACTATAGGGGAGTTGTGTAATAGTAGGGGTGACTGTGGCCTTAGGGGCCCTTGGCGTATTAGTGTTGTCTTTACTCCCCTTAGCTCTTATTATATCTTCTAAAGGTTATCCTTTATATTCTATTGGTACGTCCTCTTCCATATTAGCCAGATCTCCGTAATTTGGAAGTTGTCTACATTATTATCTGTTCTACTTCTATAAGTAGAGTCCTCCTTAACTGCAGTGCTTTAGGGGAGTATTATCGTTGGCACGGAGTTCCTACCGGCCTTGCGGCGGGCATCTTCTTAGGCGAAGGCTAGGTCGCGATCCTTAACATCCCGTTAATAGACAGGGTCAGCCTTCGCGGCTAATGTCTTATGGTTAGTCCGAATTTCTCTAATAAAGGAGGGTAATTTTGGTCTATTCTCCGGCTAGACAAACTGTCTTTATTATACGTTTAGCCAAATGTTAAAGTAGGACATCTATTTTCGGCTAAGGATTATATTATAGGACCCTAGGTCTAGGATATAAAAGGGGATACCAAACTGGCATTATCTATTAATAGCGATATGTAGCTTTAAGATATGGGTAACTGGCTTACTGGCTTAGCTATTATAGCCTTTAACTTAAACAGGCTTTTTTAGTTAGGTAGCATTTATATTTAAGAACTTAGTAACATCACTTATATAAGCAGTATTTATAAAGGCAAAGCTATTTACTCTAGTGTTAATAAGGGCAGTGGTATTAACTCTATATCTATTTTAAGATACTATATATAGAACTATAAAGTGTTTTCCACCTATTAGCTAACTTAAATTAATCTCTTTAAGATTAATAGAATACCCTAGGTGTTACGGACAGCTTAAGTACAATGTTATAACTACTTGGAGAAGAGTTGGCGGAAGCTAGTTGGTTGATATAGGCACGGTCTAGGATAGAGCCGGTGGAACTATGTAACGAGGAATAGTAATTGAGGTCACGTGGCGTTGAACGTATTGACTATGTTAAACGGAAGGGACGTTACGTTTAATACAGATAATATATACCTTACGTATAAGAGAGGATTTCTTAGGAGTATGGTTGTGTATTTAAAGGACCTTAGTCCCTACTAAAGATAGTTCTTTCCTTATAGTGAATCTCAGAATATAATTAGAGTTAATTTATTGGGCAACCACTCTACCAGTTGTTATTACGTTGTTAACTTATTGTTTATACCTATATACCCAGCCCATTAATAAGCCTACCGTAGTTCTTGCTATAAGGTTCTGTTATACATTTACTACTAAGGTTGTAGTATTAAAATATAAGAGAAGTCAAACAATATGCTACCCAAAGCACCAGTTACGACGCAGTTAATGGCCGCAACTACCTTAGGATTAGGAGACACTAGTATAGCAGATATGGACTCACAGGTAGCCATGAGAGGTCAGTTATAGGAAATGGTTAATTACTTGTTAGATAATAATAGGATACTTAAAGAACGCATTAATGGAATTAGAGCAGTAAAGGTTAAGTTACCATTAATTAAACAATTTTTAGGAGAAAGGTTAAAACTTAAAGGATTCCTTATGTAAATGTACTTTAAGGTAATGCAGGAAGGAGCAAAGTTGGCAACACCTATAGATTAAGTGGTGTATATAGGATTGTTCTTAACAGGAAGAGCACTAAAATGGTTTAAACCTTACCTTATAGAAATACAAGTTAGCAGTATAACAACTACTAACCAAGATGTATAGTTTATGTTTACTAGTTGGAATGGGTTTATAGAGAGATTAATATAGATATTTAGAGACCTAGAAGCATTAACTATAGCGGAACAAAAGCTTTAAAACTTGGTACAATGTTCTTTAGCAATTAAGTATATAACACAGTTTTAGACACTTATAATGTAGGTTAAGTGGAATAATAGGGCGCTTATGGCACAGTATAAATAAGGACTTAAGGCTAAAGTCTAAAACGCAATTATCCTAATAAAAGATGCGGAAAGTCTAAGAGACTTAATAGATTAATTAATAAAGATTAATAATAGGATTTATTAAAGGGAACAAGCTAAAAAAGGGTAAGATAGAGTTCTATAGTTGTATAAGGCGTAAAGTATATATTAACAGACATAGAGCCAAAAACTATAGAATGGCGCAGAGCTAATGGACCTAGGTAGTACTAAAGAATTTAAGAGATAGATAAAGAAACTATAGAAACCTAGAGGTTAAGGATTAAGTAATTATAGGACTAAGGAGCAGAGGCTAAACCAGAAATCTTAGCAGTAGAAGATGTTTAGGCAGACTCCATAATAAAAAAGATAGTTTAAAGAAGGAGCTTATATAAATTGCGGAAAATAGGGTTATTTTGCTAGAGACTGCAGAGGTAGTTAAAGTAACCATATAGTAAAGGGCACTAGGTTATTAGAGTACAATAACGCGGATATAGGGATGTTGCGTAGGACTAAAGAGTGTTCAATTAAACACTTCGCGTTTTGTTATAATAACACATACTGAATTTATAAGGACGCTAAGTATAGCGCAAGCTATTGGCTGTAAGAGCTAGAGTTAAAAGGACTTAAGGGAACTAGAGAGTTAGATAAAGAATAGGATTAACTTTATAAGCTAGATTAAGATATTACAGCAACATGCGGATATAGATTAGCAATAATAACAATAGAGTTAAAGTACTTGTTAATTAATAGCAATAAGGAAGAAAAGGAGGCTAACTAGAAGCACTTACACCTTAGTAACGCAATAGAAGTAGAGACTAAAACTACTATAGAACGCGGATTAGTAATAGGTATTATAACACCGTTAGATATAATTTCTATTGCTTTATAAGATAGAAGGAGTAATATCTAGAGATAATTAAGCAAGTAGACAACTGCTAGTGCTAGCTTACTACTTATAAAAGGTAAAAGGCCATAGGTCTAAGATTCTTAAGAAGAGATAAGGAAAGCTCTAGACTTATAAGATATAATAAGAATAGCTTAGGAACCCACAACGGACAAAAACTAATAGGAAAGAGCAGCGACTTAGTTTAGTAATAAATAAATAAGTATAGGACGTAAGTTTAAGAACTATAAGTTTGGGAAATAAATAAGAACATTATTAGGAAGCCAAGATTTTAAGAAATAAATAAGGACCATAGCAATTCTAGGTAAATATAGTGTTTAGCCTAAAGATTAAAAAGTTAATACTAAGATTAAGAAGCAAGATAATGTTGAGGATCTAGCTATAAGATGCAGAAGATAAGAAACTATAGATAAGTTTAGGCAAAGAATTATTGTATAGTAAGAGTAAAAGCTAGACAGAAGATTAGCTATATAAGGATATATAAGGGACAGAGCACCTATATAAAGAGTTACTAATAGGCCTAGTATAGGGACGCCTAGAGTAAAATGGTTAGATAAACTAGAATAAGAAGAGGATCTAGATATCCCAACTAGGTTTAAAGAAAGACATACTAAAGGATATTACAATATAGTAATAATAAGGTACTTTCTTATAAATAGACTATATACACTAAACTAGTTATATAGAAAGTAGTATAGGCAACAACACAACAATAAATGGAAAGATTTTTATATATAGCTAAATAAAAAAGTTGTTTAAGACTAACCTATTACAGAAAAACACATAAGTTATATTAAAGGAGCATTAACTATAAAATTAAGGAACCTAGAAGAAGGATCTAGGGACTAGAGAAGTAAGTAATAAATCTTAATACCCGTAGCAGAGTTACTAGTAGTTAGGTTAACTAGGTATAGGTTTAAACTTAAGGATAAAGATAAGCTAAGAGTTAACCTAAAGCACCTAGCGCATTATATACTATTGTGGATAGCTTATATAGATAATATATGTAATATATATAGAATACTAAAGGACAAGAACCAGAAATACCTAATAAGGATATATTAGGCACTAGAGGAAAAAAGGTTTAGAGATGCTAAGTATATATATAGATGGCACCTAGTAGAAGTATAGAGTTAAGGGGACCTTATACTTTAGCTAGGAAGATTCCTTACAGAAGAATGCCTAGATGGATAATAGTGGTAGGAGTGCCTAGAGAATACTTGTCTATAGTATATAGAGGAAAAGAAATAAACTAAGTATTGGCCTAGGTTAGACTAAGTACTAGTAGAATCTAGTAGCTAATAGTTAGAAAAAGGGGAGGCCTATAGGATTAGAGGAAACTAGTAGTAAAGCCTTAAACCCTTAAAGGAATTCTAGGATAACACCTAAACTTATAAGTTAAGTAGCAAGATTAACAGTTTAAAGCACTAATAGATAGTAAAGCAATAAGGAACTATATATTACTAGTAGCAGTAGAAAGGATAGGGTTACTATATAGACAAAAGGAACACCTATATCCATTTATAATAATTTTAGAAGATTAGATAGCCTATAGAGGAGGCATTATTAATCTTAAAATAAGACCTATTTAGTTAACTATTAAAGGAAGATAGGTTAAGATGTCTTTTAATATTCTACTATTAGGATAGAATAAGGCAATATTAGGAATGCCTTAGTTATAGGAATACAATCCAAAGATTAATTAAATTATAGGTTAGGTTAATATTAGGGATACTTAACAATATAAGATGTAATAGTAAACCAAGTTGGTATGGTATTAAGTTGGAGTAATATACAAAGAGACTAAGCGAGGCTTAAGTTATATACTAAAGAGATACTATAAGTATGGAAAAAAGTTATAGTTACTAGAAAGTGAAAAGCTATTAGAGTATATAGTATGGGACTATAAGATAGAACTGGAAGAGGGAATAAGTCCAAAGTTCTTTTTAATCTATAAGCTTACTAAAACAGATATAGTAGCGCTTAAGGAGTTTATCTAGGAGAACTTATAAAAGGGATATATTAGACTATTATAGTTATTAGCAGGATATCCAGTACTATTTATCCTAAAGAAAAATAGGAAACTTAGGATGTATATAGACTATAGACAGTTAAATAGCATTACTAGGAAGGATAGGTATCCTTTATCCTTAATTAGCAAAATCTAAGATAAAATTAGTAACGCGAAAATCTTTACAAAGATAGATCTAAGGTAGGCGTACTATTAGATTAGGATTAAGGAAGGTGTTACGGGACACCTCCGTGACACCTTACACACGTCCACCTGTTTCCACCGACGCAGTAAGAAGAGACCGACCGCGAGACGGCAATCTGTCATATTCCGCCAGAATCCACCGAATTCCGCCATATTCTGCCAGAATCCACCAAATTCTGCTATATTCCGCCAAAGCCCACCGAATTCTGCCAAGTTCTGCCAGGACCGCCCCTCGAATCCTATTCTACTCCGTGTACGTATTGACTAAGCAACTAAATTAACGATATATACCCTTTCTTCCCGTTTCCTTACCTTCTCTCCTTACGTAACGTCTTAACTTTATTACATAGTTATATACGTAGCTTAATAATATCTACTTTTATCGGGAAAATATTCGCAGGATAAGATTTAAGTAGACTTTAATTTTCGCGTTTTATGTAATTAACATACAATTTGACTAACTTGACACGCAATTAACTAACTTAACACGCAATTAACCAACTTAACACGCAATTTAACTAACTTAATATACAATTAATTAACTTAACACGCAATTTAACTAACTTAATATGCAATTAACTAACTTAACATGCAATTAATTAACTTAACACGTAATTTAACTAACTTAATATGTAATTAACTAACTTAACACGCAATTTAACTAACTTAATATACAATTAATTAACTTAACAACTTTAAAAGCTAACTATATATTTCTTAACACGCAATTAACCTACTTAGTAACTTTAAAAGTTAAATAATATGCAGTTAACCTACTTAACAACTTTAAAAGCTAACTGTATGTTCCTTAACACGCAGTTAACCTACTTAGCAACTTTAAAAGGTAACTATATATTTCTTGACATGCAATTAAGGTAAAGTTATATACTA
>Ga0307507_10000486_pt1 | contig 83814 bp, 16 predicted proteins | sample 7_EM_MG_FD_207223 | JGI IMG/M metagenome (GOLD analysis project Ga0307507, IMG submission 207223) | Populus trichocarpa ectomycorrhiza microbial communities from riparian zone in the Pacific Northwest, United States - 7_EM | ecosystem: Host-associated > Plants > Roots > Unclassified | place...
TATTTTTACATACAAAAAACGTCCGCGCGGACTTTTAGAAAAAGTTGATGTATACGCGCCGACGGTAAGCAAGTAGGAAGCAAATGAGGCAGTAGATTGATAGGGGGGTTAAGTAGTAAGTACGACTTGTAGAGCCTCTCTCCAGCCCTTATCAAATATAATCCTAATTAGGAAATTAGTACATAACTAATATAATCAATATAATCAATCATAATCAGATGGGGTGATTTTATAATAATCAAAATCTATAGGCTGATTACGATTACGTTGATTATGTGCAACCCTGATATTAAGTAGAGCGGTTCTAAGCCCTAGTAAGTATAATTAGGATTATACTTACCTTTCTTGTATATTAGGTATAATCCGCGGCCTATAAATGGGTAGATTAATAGGTCGTTAGTCTAGAAAGGGACGTCGTAGGAGTATAGTAGTCGCTTATACAATTAGTAAGCGCGCGGGTCTATATAGTTACCAAAACGTAGATAAGTTAATTTAAGCAATATCGCGATTAAAATAGTGGTATGGAAGCTTTAATTTAGCCTATTTAGAATATATATAAGCTCATTGTTGATTTTATTATAAATTGATCAAATATCACCTATATATGGCTCGCTTTGAAGGATAGCTCGCTCTAGAAGCGCCAGTTCGACTAGATCCACTCTACTCCGAATCTAAAATTACTAGATCCAGCTCCGATACAACCCCTGGATCCACATGGAGCTCCTACATTACCCCAGTCCAATACAATCACCGCAGTAGGCTACGTCGAGAAAGGGTGCTGAATAGGCGAAGGTAGACGTGTTCGATCTTTCAAGATTACGCCCACGTAATTCTCGGTGGGTTAGAGAAGCTCGAAAATAAATTAGAAAATTAACTTAGAGATTGCCGGATTTTGTTATGCGGATGAACGGACACCAGAAGAGGGGTTAATGTTCACTGGTGTTAATGGCGACGCACATGCTGATTTCATTATGAACAAGTATCAGATCAGAAGAAATACCGTGGCTTGCAACTTTCGTGAAGGAAGCATGATATGTGAGCTTTGGGCTTTAAGCTAATAAAGTTGTAACAGCAAGCTACGATAAAGAAAAATCATCTCAAGTACCTCCTATCATATATATGAGACTTTCAAAATGAAGCACTGCAAAACTGTACTAAGCATACCGAAATTGGAAGACTTGCTCTGTCAGAAATATACACAACGTTTGGCTGTCTGTGGTAACGAATGTGCGAAACTGCTGAAATTTAGGAGACTTTTATTGTCTTACCAATAATCTTAGGATAACAGTTTATCTATTTACTCAGAAATTAATCCTCACCCCCATATAGATGTGTTAGGTCTTTTGCATATTGTTACTGTACAGTTTTATAAGAGTTACATTGATAGAAGGGGATAATGAACCGCCTCTTATGAAATAAAAGGTGGGTTTGTATCAAATCGCGAAGAGGATTACGATGGATGTTTCGGGTGGCTCTCTGATGTTGGTGTGATATGTATAGCCATTCTACGCTCATGATTCTAAATCAATATAGGCAGCATGAAATTATAGATGCTATTCAGAAAAAGATAAAATGACCTGGACCAGCCCCGTTAGGAGAAGCTTGGAATTGTATCTAGGTTTGAATATTCCCTGATTAGTACAGTGCCAGGGGTGTGCCTCGATTATCTGATACCGATTAAGGTATGGATTCAATCTTCATATTTTTTCTAGGATAATGTTTCCTAATCACAGTTCCTTGATCGATAACTTGCTAAATGAGTCAGATTTTGTTCTCCTTTAGTGGCTCATGCCAGCTCTGCGAAGTCAGCCAGTGGTTCTTTCTGAGTCATAGGGAAAGTTTTAAGCCACCTAGAAGAGATTGGGGTAGCTGGACTTGGTGTTAAGAGATTAGTTGATACAGCTTTGTTTCCAGGGGCGCCCCCCGGACACCCAGCCGATCCCCATAAGCCCGTAGCGGCCGCTAAACCCATGGGGCCTTGATTACGAAATATTCGGGATAACTACAAATGACTTTGTCCAAGATCAGAGCATTGCTCCAGGAAGCAGGTAGAACACAGGGAACGGCAAGTTCAGAGACGTGAGTCAAAATCCCACGCGCGCTCGACTGCAGGTTCCGCGCTTCTACACGCACAGTAACACATAAATGTCGGTTTCCGTCTTACAGCAATCCTTGGCACCCTTGTTCAAAACGTATTTGTCAACCCTTGCCCGGCGCTGCTCGTGACGATATCGTTGCTGCACCCCACACGCCACTGAAATCAATGGACCATTCCACAGCAGGACGGCAAACCCCGGAGGCACAAACGGCAAGCAGTATCTGGCAATGATTCGATAATCTTCTTCCTAGGTGGTCTGCCTGCCCTTGCATAGCTCGACCATATGAAGCTCTCTTTTCTTCGTTCACGATCTCCTGAAGCCCGGCGCGAGCGGTAACTGTATCCGTGCTTGCTGTGCAAGTCTTCAACGTCATCTGAGATGGGCAGACGCGAGGCACTTTCAGTGTATTCGAAATCCAGTACGTGGGGTTTCCTACAGATCTGCCCTATGTAGGCAAAGCCTCTGGGGATACGCCTTCGCACCACAGACGACCATTGTATGCGTTGATACCCAGCTCCGCTGATATCTCAGCTGAAATATTTCTAATCCATGCTTGGCGTACTAAAAGGGGGCTGCGCCAGCACGTCAGACGCTCCCCCTGCCGGCGTGTTTGTGGGGTAGCGCGGCCCGTCTGCTTTATCAAAGGCCTCGCCTATTTGAAAACTATACTAGCAGGGAGGGTGACTGCTCCATTCGCAGTAACCCAAGCCCCCCTTGTGGACGAATCCTTACCAGCATCTTCCGAACGGCCCTCCGGCATATACACTGTGTTAATCACGGCTCGTCCAATTCACTTTCCATAAATACTCCGTCGGCTTCGTGCAATCTGCGTCATCAAGCACGCAATACTTCTATATCCACATTCTTTCGCAATGGCCATTGAAACACTGCCTGGGGTTGGCCAGAAGACTCCCAACAAAAACGAGCTCACTGCTTCAATCTCAGGAATCAATATTCTTGACATTCGACACGCCCCCAGCAAGTTCGACACCCTCGCCGTCATTCGAGAAGGGCTTCGACCTGAGCATGGAGGGGAGAAAACTTTACCAACTCTTTTACTATATGACCAAATTGGATTGAAGCTTTTTGAAAAAATCACATTCTTAGAGGAGTACTATCTCACGAATGCGGAGATCGAGGTTTTGGGGACTTACGCGGGTCGAATTGCTCAACGTATTCAGCCTGGATCCATCATCATCGAGCTTGGAAGCGGGTAGGAGCCTGCCTTCCGGATATTGACAGGACTGTTAGTGGTGGAAGTCCACGGTACTAATACTCGCATAGCAATCTTCGAAAAGTCAGCATTCTCCTGCAAGCCGTTGAACGTCTTGAAAGAAATGTTGAATATTATGCTCTCGACCTCGATCTTGATGAGTTGGAGAGAACTCTTTCTGTCATTCCAACCAGCGGCTATCAGTATGTAAAGTGCTTCGGTCTATATGGCACTTACGATGATGGTTTGAATTGGCTTGCATCTACCGAAATCAGCAACAAGCCCAAGACCGTTCTCTGGCTTGGCTCAAGCATCGGCAACTTCAAAAGACATGAAGCAAAGGCTTTTCTAGGCCGATTCGGCGATGCACTTCAGCTTGGAGACGCAATGTTAATCGGTATTGATGCTTGCAAAAATCCAGATAGAGTTTTCCATGCCTACAACGATAAGAGGGACTTCACCCATGAGTTTATCCTGAATGGCCTCTCTCATGCCAACCGAATTTTGGGCCAGACAAACGCTTTCAAGCCAGGTGAATGGGAGGTGATTGGGCAGTATAATGAAGAAGTCGGGTGTCATCAGGCTTTCGTCTCTCCTTTACTTGATGTTGTAGTTGATAATATATCCATCCCTCGAGGAGAGAAAATCCGTATCGAAGAGAGCTACAAATATTCTGCTTCCGAGACGGAGCAGCTATGGGAGAGCACTGGTCTCGTTGAAGGTTCCAGGTGGACTAACAAGAAAGGAGACTATGGTAAACTTTCTTTTTTCTCCTGGTTCTTTTTTTTTCCTTCTCCTCTTCGTCTTTCCCACCCTTTAAACCGAAATATCAGTTTATATCTCGGGTCATTTCTTTCCGATGTCAGCTTTACTTCAGTACTAAATTGGACATTCGATAACATCTTTTCTAGGACTACATCTGGTGTCCAAACCACGGGTGTATTTTCCTCTTTATCCCGAGGCATACGCGAATAAGCCTGTTCCCACTATGTCTGATTGGGATGGACTTTGGGTTGCGTGGGACGCTGTGACGCGGGACATGATTCCAAAAGAAGAGCTTCTTTCCAAGCCAATTAAGCTTCGCAATGTCTGCATATTCTATTTAGGTCATATCCCTACCTTTCTGGATATCCACATTACCCATGGAACACAGGGTAAACCCACGAATCCAAGTTATTATCGCCAGATCTTCGAGCGTGGTATCGACCCAGATGTGGATAATCCAGAATTGTGCCATTCGCATAGTGATATCCCAGACAGCTGGCCTCCGATAAAGGATATTCTGAAATTTCAGCATGCAGTCCGCGAGCGAGTCAGAAAGTTGTACGAATCTGGAATTTCACAGACAAATCGTCGTGTTGGACGAGCGCTTTGGATTGGTTATGAACATGAAATTATGCACTTGGAAACCCTTCTTTACATGCTCATACAAAGTGAGAAAATTTTGCCTCCATCCGGCACTGTCGTTCCAGATTTTGAGGCTCTGGCCCACCAGTCCTCCATGAATGCTGTTCCAAATGACTGGTTCATTATCCCAGAGACAGATGTTATACTCGGCCTCGATGACCCTGAGACGGACTCTGGCCCTGACCGCTACTTTGGATGGGATAATGAAAAGCCGAAACGCAGCGTGCATGTCCGTTCATTTTCCGCAAAGGCCAGGCCTATCACAAACAGAGAATACGCCGACTACTTGACGCGGACTGAGTCCAAGGCTCTTCCAGCCTCTTGGTGCGATACCCCTTATACTGTGGGTTGCCGAAATGGTAACAAAAACGTACCTCCCGTTAATGGCAGCAACGGAGATACCGACGGCATCGTTAAAAACATATACGTAAGGACGGTGTACGGAGCTGTCCCTCTAGAATATGCTTTTGAATGGCCTGTGACAGCTTCTTATGACGAGCTTATTGGCTGCGCAACATGGATGGGGGGACGCATTCCGACCATGGAGGAAGTCCGGAGTATCTACTCCTACGTCGATCGGATGAAGTCGAAAGAAGTGGAACAAGCCCTCGGAAGGACTATACCAGCTGTGAACAGGTAGAGTTCATTATAATCCCCCATTCTATCCATCTTCTAATATTTGCAGTCACTTGGTCAATAATGGTGTGGAAGAGTCGCCGCCATTGCAGTACTCAACAAGCTTCTCCAACACAGTATCCAGTCCTAAGCTGCATGATATCTTCATCAATCTGGAAGGAACAAATGTTGGCTTCAAACACTGGCACCCAGTTCCTGTCACTCAGAACGGTGGTAGACTATCCGGTCAGGGGGAAATGGGAGGAGTGTGGGAATGGACTAGCACTGTGTTGGAAAACTATGAGGGATTCAAGGCCATGGATTTGTATCCAGGCTACACAGGTATCTTTCAGGTGCTTTTCTTGGAATACGCCTAAGCTGATTCGCTGCAGCTGATTTTTTTGATGGAAAACACAACATCGCACTTGGCGGGTCATGGGCTACCCATCCGAGAATCGCAGGCCGTAAGACTTTGTGAGTAAACTCGCTTGATCTTCGTGGCTAGGTCACTTATGGTACCTAAAACTAGTGTCAACTGGTATCAGCGCAACTATCCCTATGTTTGGGCTGGTGCTCGCCTGGTTCGCGACATCTAATCTCTCATTTTCGTCTATTTTCAGAGCAAATTTTTGTCTTCGGCTGCTGCCTAACACAAATGCAGCTTACTAGCTGATACTCTCATTTAAACCGGTAGTATGTCTCAGAACGAACCAAAGATGGAATAAATACCTTCATTACGATCGTACGGTGTTTTTTATTGGTCTTCCGCACATTTTGGTACGTTCATTTAAATATTCATAGCTGTGTAGCTATTAAATTTCTTGGCTCACTTTTATTAGCCAATCTTGTGAATTTCGTGGCATTAACTCACTATTGCTTAAACATTACCTAGTCAACAAAAGTTGGCCACCCAAACAAACCATCCTCTCTAATGCCATGTCCAATTACCTTACGATCACTTCCGTTGTATATTCCTGCCCTAATTCTTGGGAACTTTTGCAAAGCTGTTTTCACCCTTGCTCGATAGTTCCATGAAACTCTATATTAATTCCCGTATCTTCCACCCAATTTTATCAGGCCCATTGCATCCTTAAGATACCCTCCAAGGAGGTTCTTTTCAAGTGGGAGGAGGGACCAGGCTTTAATAAGTATCTGACTTTCCACCAATCGAGCTCCAATTTAGTAGTAAGGCGGCAAACTATACTGCTCACGGAACGGCATGCCTCTAGTATGCCTTAAGTTGGATGTCGCATCATGAACAGTAAAAAAAAGGAGTAACAACGGAAGACTCACCCTGGAGCTCCAATTTCCCATGATTCTACACAGACTGTCCCGCACACCAGTATATTGCAAACTAACGATTTGTATATAGAACATCACTATGGCGTGTGTAGTAGACCGCTAGCCCGCCCAAAGGCGAAAACTGCGTGCTATGGTCATCATGCAGAGCCATATCGAAGATTTCATCAGCTGCTTTTTTGATTGGTAAGTTTTTACTCGGTTCTTTCTAATCCCAATCCCGCCTTCCTCTTAGTGATCTTTTTGGACTAGAGTAGAGTGGATCTCGCGTACGTTTTAGGAGGCGGCCTGAAATAGCGTTAGAATTAAGTAAATGGATTTTAGTCTTTCTCTATCTACTAGCGATTTTATTTAGTATAAAGGCTTAATTATACGCGGCCTAAAAGAACCTCTAGAAATGTTACTTACCTATAGAAATAAGCCCTTGGCTATATACTATATCGTAATTAAGCTTACGGCTATAATACTTTATTAGTGGCGAGAATAATAAAATATTAAAAGGCTAAAGTTTATATATACTATAGGGAGGAAATACAGCTATAAGAACCTTATTTATATAGCACTAGTTAAAGACCTCTATATTTAGATAAGAGCTATAGCTATTATAGATTAAAAGCCTTTACGCTTAGTATAGTAGTTAAAGATTATAGTAAGCCACTTATAGCCAATTTTATTATTAGTCTACCTATTCTTTAAAGCGGTAAAATAAGTAGGCTATTATTTAGGCTTATAATCTTAAACCTAATTTAGCTAGATATTGCTGCTCTCTGAAAAATAGATAATAGTAGGTGGAATATAAGTCCCATTAGTATAAATTATCGCTAAAATAGTTATCTAGTTTCTATTTCTATCCTAGCCTATACCGTTAAGGTAGCTATCCTTTTAAGCCTTCTTACTAAAGATCTGGTAGAGCTTTATAAGGTACTTAAGTAGAAACCCTTTTTTATTTATATTATACGTATTTTCCGGCAGAATACTATATTGCTTAATCTTTTAATAAAGAATCTAAAAATATAAGCTGTATAAAAAGGCGTTATTAGCTTCCTTGCGTTTAAGATCTATAGGAGTAATATAACCGCCCAGAAGCTAGTTATTAAACCTCTTTTAAAACTTATTAATGTAGTTCTTTCCAATATTAATTCCAGTAATATCTTTAATAAAGCGTTTAACTATTAGCAGTATAAAAGGAATCCTTTAATTTGTAAGTAGATTTATATAATTTATAAGGCTTTAAGCCTGTTCGTTAGTTATATAGCTTTAAGATACGCAATACTGTTCCATTAATACCAAGCGCCGCACCGGTGTTTCAACAACTTTGATCGCTTAACGCCGTACCTTCGGGCCGTCTCAGATATATTAGATGTAAATCAGCGAGCGCATTTTGTAGCTCCAAAAGATCACTCATCTTGGTGGAGTAATTAATAATTAAAATTGACGATATTTTGGTATTGGTGTGTGCGAGTGGGCGGGCCGTGCGGCTGAGCGGACCAATCCTTAACAGTACTGTAACACGGAGACTTCTACGCAAGCGAGAATAGTTTTCCCGACGCCATTCCACGCGGCTGAAATATGTATTGCATCTCTGTAGCCTCTTCTCTCTCCACCATTTTATCAAAATTATTACTTTTACGGCCTCGTTACATCGAATATGCGATAGTTCTTCCCTGTAGGGGATTTGAGCCGTTACATTCTATCCATTCTCGAATACTCTCATGACATCCTTCGCTCATCTTTTCCTCCGAGGACCACGGCAGCAGTTTGCCGTTCGCGTTTCCTGATAAAACGTTATGTCGCTCAACATTATTCCAAGCTCTCTGGTTTATGTATATTAATGGACTGCCGGATATACGCGTATTATGGCGTTTATACTCTAATCCTAACCAACTAAGCAATCGCCATGTCGAAATCCGCCGCCAATATCAGACCCACAAGGGTGCAAAAAATCTGCGCTCTTTGGACTCATGACGAAAACTTTTCGAGGGATGAGGTTGTCTTCAATATTGATAAGTTTGTTGAGCTTCCCATTGCTTCTGGATCCTTAGCGCGGATCCTTGCGCTCAAGCAAACAACGGCAGTCCGGGACTTTCAGACAGCTCTAAAGACCTCCCCGGTAGATCCAAGGCAACCAAAAGTTGATGAGATACAGAGAGACCCTGTCCCGGAAACGCAACCGAAGAAAGCTCGCAGACGCTCAGTTACAATCACCCTAGATGAGAGTGGGGTAGCTATACAAGGCAGCCGTGATGTGGACCCACAGAAGTCTTATGTGTTTGTCACCAAGCCGATGAGTCCAGAACAGAAAGCTAAGCATCCCAACTTACAAGTACGTCACGCGTTATTCCACTACCACCTAGTATTCACTAATAGCCGTAGGTCTCCATTTCCGAAACAATTGCAAAAGTATTCGGATTCCGTAATAGAATGCAGATAATAGTAACAACAGTATGTTAATTTGTCCATCTTTTTTTATGCTGCCTGTGTTCTGCTAACATCTCCCCGCACAGGCTGATGAGGAAACTCATTCAGCATCCCATGTTGAGCTAGCATTTCGAGACGAATACCTCGCAAGAGCGGATATGTGGCGAATAGCAGTCTCTGAACTAAGTCACAAAACTGTTTACAAAGGGCAAAAATTGCTTTTCATGGGCACGATCAAAGCAACAGTTAAAAATGTATACATCAATGGGCAGACGATGCATTCAGGCTATTTCTCATCTATGACAAAACCTATATTTCGCAGCGAATCGGCACGGTACATTTTGTTTATCCAAATGTCTAAGGAGATGTGGGACTTTGATACAGAGGGTGCTGGAGAGATCATGTTTAACAAGGTCGTAAATGGATTCCTTCCCGAACTATTCAAACGCTGGATGAGGATCAATGCGCGGCATCTTGTCACCATAATCCTTTTCGCAAGGCTCGAATATGTGGGAAATCCCTTACCCACGAAAAATCTTGCAGACGAACACCCGCATTTCAATGAGAAGGACAACCAGGGCCGACCGTTTAGAGACTTCTATCGCGTAGTAGTGAGCGAAATGGCAAGCGGAGATTGGATCAATATCCTCTATCAACTCAAGAAGGAATTTCGTGCGTTTCTTCGGGATGTTTCACTCACACCACAGCAAACGAACGCGAATGAAGGAGCTAACGGTCAAATAAACGCCAACGAAGACCCTCAATCAAAGTTCATCATTGCTGGGACGCCATCAATGGCAGCTAATGGAAATGTATTGGAGGCTATTAACCTTGCGTCCGCCCAGTTTGCTAAGGATTATATCGACAGGGACCTGGTTCGAACAGGCATATCTGTTATTGTTATAACAGCAGGAACTGGTGTCTATGAGGTCGACTATAACATGCTCAAGTTGACCACAGACACTCTCATCGGCACTGGTATCGGTATCGATCTTGTATGCTTATCACCAATGCCGCTGCATTCTGTACCACTTTTTAAGTACCGGAATCCTCGCCTATATTCTAGCACAGTAGCAAAAGCTATTGGTCGGATCGAAACAACGAGTCCTCTAAATGGACGCTCATATGACGAGTATGATGAGAAAACGCCGAGGCAAAGCCAGCCAAACTTTGGCCTACTAATAGGGTACTCACCTGCGAAACGGAGTGCAATACGTACGCCAAGTCCGTTGATGGGGAACTTAGACAATATGGTCCCTGGTGAATGGAGCTATGCAATGCCTCATTGGCTTGACATTTCATTCTGGTCTGGACCATCGGGTGAGACAATAGAACTGTCTCGACACCGTAGCACCAGGAAATCGCTTTTAAAGCCACATGAAAAAGACAGACGATTTGCTTTAAGGTGTAGAATGTACGAACTTCAGATGATGGGTGTTATGGAAAACGAGCTGAGCAACATATCGATTCCCTACATGCAAGAAAACCCTTTGTATCCCCACGGCTTACGAGGATATTATGAGGATTTAATCGAAACTGCTCAGGGTCTAATGGTTCGTCCAGTGTTGTTTCCTGCCCCAAAATCTCCCACGAAAATCACTACATCTGATCGAACCCGACCAGAAGATAATATCAGGCATGGTCGCTTCCTCCAATCCACATGGATGAAAACTTATGATGATCACATATTCCGGCCTTTAGCTGATAAAAAAGCCGTAGAAGAAAGACATCGTAAGGCATCGCAGAAAAGGGAGCTGGCCCAGGATGCTCCCAATTATCATCAAGTGCCACAAGACTCACTGTTGTCTGCTTCCTTCAGCAGTCCCGCACATTCTCTGGGCAATTCTGCTCGACCTCCGCCTAATACAAATTTTCACCAACTTATGAGAGAGCGCTCGAATGAAGTCGAGGCCGACGCAACACACAAGAGTTCGTCTCGTGATTCAAGCTTCAGATTACCAGAGGCACCACAGCGCAGGCTGACCTCTTCGGTTAGAGTAGTAGATCCCCCGGGACAGCCAGTCTTTCACCCACGAGCTAGCCCAGGAGATCAGCGGGGTATAGTAGGCGTAGCCACAGCTTCGTCCAAAGAAGATCTACACGGCACGCGTGGAGACCCTGCCTCATTGAAGGCGATAACAAAACACCCGACGTCACCTCGTTTTCAAGACACACTTCCCGAGACACACAGCACTGGTAGTGCGGTCTCCGACACCAACCCTCATTTGAGACCTTCTAGGTGGCTATCAAGGCAAATTAGCTTCGGCGGCTTAGGCTTTGGAGCTTCTAAGTCAACTGCTAGTGCTACAGTGTCTTCCGGCAGTGTGGAACCCGCCAGATTGACAGTTGAAAATAACCAGAAAGGTGTTATTGCAGCAAAATTAGCGAGCACCAGGAGTCACGACACTGAGAAGCCCTCACAACCTATTGCCATAAGGGCTGCATCGCGTGTTAGTGTAGCTTCCGCACATTCTCCAGTCCCCGAAAACGTTCCTAAATCTGTGATTACCATGAAAAACGTCCCTGGCCCAAGAAAATCGGAAACAATCCAGCCAAGTTTAGAATCTAAGGATCCTGGCTCACTATTTCTTCTTGCAGGCTCCCGAGAGCTTCTAGAGCAAGTTGGACGAAAGCCAGATCTATCATCCAGTGGCGGCGGCCAGGAGATTCCACGAACATTGTCACCGACTAGTGCACTCTCCCCTTGGCTAGTACTAGTCAATCCATGCAACCCCAAAAAGAACAACATGAGCATTGCAAACCAATTTCGCAGGTGGCAGCATGTTTTCCCAAGGCCCCTTCGTGCGTCGGCTATAAAGTGGAAGTCACTATGTTCACCGGCTGCGGTACCCTTGACAAATGAGTATTTCCCAACAGCAGAGCAACTTCTTACTGAATACCACGAGAGCCCATACAAGATTACTCAGAACGAGGACGATGACACTGCTGACGTTCCCAAATCTCGTGAGTCCTTGATTAGAGAACTCATTGCATTCCGGTTGTCCCATGGCTTCCAGATTGTTGTCGGGACCGCAGTGGCGGAATTTACCGGAAGTAGGGAACGCGATATTGAGAGTATCTTTGATTTGAACTATATGTCGAACGACGGCGACATGGTTTTTATGTCGGTCGGAAACACCATACATCAACTCGTTTGCGTAGCTGGAGGCGAAGTTGAAGTAAAACGATACAATCGGAAGCCCACTACAGCTTTAGAAACTTCCGCGGGCGTAGACTCGCCTTTGTTTTACAAACCCCTCATCCGTACAGCCCTTGAGCATGAATATCATCCTCGTGATATTGTTCTGAGGCCACCAAGGAAAGAGTACAATTGGAATTTCATCGACTCATTTCTGGCTGGGTACGACGATGAATTCTCAGATATCCTCCGTTTTTGGCGCGCTCGTTTTGTGCTAATTCCTGTCGAATTACCAAGCGTTACTCGCCGTCCACTTCCTCTCCTCACTGAAGACTCTGAAGAAGAAATTCGACTAGAGGGTATCCGAAAATTGACCCAGATATGGCAGCGGTATCGCTATATTCCTCCGGAAGAACGTCATTTTCAAGAATCTGCTCGGAAGCGAAAAGACCCAAACCCCTTAGCAATCGAGTACCAAACAAGGGATCCCTCTGCAATTGTTGCAGCAGGCCCTGACAGCGCGCTACTCGCGGATGGAGACCCTAACAATTTTTCTTCTCAGCTTTTCGCTGAAACAGAACAGTATCACACCTCTAGCATCGACATGAAGAAGCTCGCTGAGGATCTCCAAGGAGAGAAAGGCATACAAATGTTGGATCGAAGATGGCATTGGAGATTGCATTACAACTGTTTCCTTGGATTTGATTTGACCAGTTGGTTGCTTCAGAATTTTAAGAATATTGAGACCAGAGACGAAGCAGTAGACCTTGGAAATCAGCTGATGAAAAAAGGTCTTTTCCAGCACGTGCAGAGGAAGCACCAATTTCGAGATGGTAATTTCTTTTACCAGATTGCTACTGAATATCGTGCTCCGCGTCCAGACTCAAGAACCAGTTGGTTCGGAACTCGTCGATTAGATAAATCAGTACCGTCAACCCCAATGTCCGATGCGCCAAGAACCTCACCTCTTACGACACGAAGTTCTCGATCTCGTCCGAACACTAGCACCTCTTCTAACGCGTCCGGCGAAGGTGAGAAGACGCCCACTCGAGCTAGGAGCCCAAAACGTACAGTCACTCTTAGTCGAGTCATGCGCTACGATGTTGATCCTCGAAAACGATCTTACCGACCTGAGATTATTAATTTGCACTATGACCGCCTCCATAATCCAGATAACTGCTACCATATTCGTATTGATTGGATGAATGTTACAGCTAAACTCATAGAAGACGCCATCGTCACCTGGGCGACCTCGGTTGAAAAATATGGACTCAAACTCGTGGAAGTGCCTATTGCAGAAGCATCGAATATCAGCAACGCGCATCCTTTCCGCTCGCCCTATATTATTCGCCCCGCTGTACCACCACCAAAAACCCAACCAGAGCAGTACTTCGACTCGGCACATTTCGCACCACAAACCAAGTCCGACAAATTCGTCTACCACAAGGCGCTACTCCGCAAGCTCAATTTCGTACTTGATATGGAAGCCGCCTCATGTTTCCCGTCTGATGCGGACGTCATGTATTCCTGGGGCAGACCGGACTACCAGTACACGCAATACATCCACAAATCGGGCGTGCTCCTTGCACAAATCACAGACGAAGGCGCATTCCTCCTCCTCGCCAATCGCCTCTGCAACAACCGCGCCGCCGCATCCCGCGACGCACTAAAATACAAGCCCGCGGACCCCTACGAGCGGAGAGGAGGGACAGGCACGACACCCACCCCTGGCCCCGCAGAGCGCCACACGCCCTCTCACCGTTCTCCCTTCTCATCACCACTCTCCCACCCCGTTCCAGACGCCTCGATACTACATGTATCAGCAGAGAAAGTGGCGCAAGCGCAGGCGCAAGTGCAGTTACAGACGCCCGAACAGATCAAAGACGAAATCGAAGCCTTCTGCTCCGACGCCACGGCCCTGAAAATATTCTACGAAGAGGCGTTTTTGCAACGCGCTAGTCCCAGCCCTCACGCGACGCCGATGCTAGACAGCAGCATTCCTATAATTGGACTGCCGCCGAGTATCACGGTGCGTGAGGCTAGCCCGGCGCCGAATCTTGGAGCCAGCTTGATGAGTAGTCAGCTTGGTGGCGGAGCATGTGGGAGTAGTGTGAGGGGGTGAGGGGCAGGGGTTCGGATGGGAGTGAATGAAAGAGCCACCTATAGACACCTCATTTTTCGGCTTAGGTTTTACGTAATGATATGTATATTACTTAGCTGTTTTAGGATTTTCTGTTTTCTTGAAGGTTGATATACTTGTTGTAGCCTTTATATATGAACTCACAGCTTGAATTTTGTAACCAGTATGGTTCTATATGTATAAATGTATGGTACGATTGACTTAAAGGCCTACTATTTCGTAATGTAGTAGTACACCCTTTTTTCTGCAAGACCTCCGTCGCTGTCCTTCATACGAGGCTTCACAACAGGGTTTGTTGCCCAGTCTAGTGCGAGAGCAATTTCCACTATTTTACAAAATTGAGCAATGCAGCTCTGACGGGCATAAGAATGAACTAGTCTCCTGTCGCTGAGCTCGCCAGGAGTTGAGACCCTTCAAACACACTCAGTCAATAATTTCAGTTTTCCTTCCGGGCCACACGTTGCTTGCTTCGATAGCAAGCTATCAGTTGATGTGACGACCCAAGCTGTCACATCGAGCTAAGACGATTGATAACCTAGTAAGATTAAGGAGGCCTAACTTGGACCTTCAGCACGCGAGGACTTAGAATCGTTATGTTGCAGACGTGAAAAGTCCTCTTGCGTACGAAGTCACTACTAATATTAGCGGCAGTGTGATTAAGGGAGCCGTTTCTGTTAAGTAGCCGCATGGCAGAACTTCGTATTTCGGCTTTGAAGAAACCCGTTTTTTTGAGTTACCTGTAAGATTACCGAGAATATTCCAGCCTTGCGTCATCCTGTCTCTATTTCATCTGATAGCTTCCTAAAGTCGGATAGCTACTCGCCTCCCTGCCTACGAGATAATGTCGTATTTGCAGTTTGTTGTGTAGACTGTTTCCTACTCGTAAGGATATAATAGAGCTATAGGCTTACTATTAAGACTCTAAAAAGAGTATATTATTTAAAGAATTTAGGGACTAGTAAGATAAGTTATAATAGAATATCTAGATTACTAGAGAAATATACTAGTAAAGTATAAGCTATATATAAAACCATAGCTAGTAGAGCTAATAGAGCATCTATAGAAGGTAATATTTTAGGACTTTATTATAAAGTTACTAAAGTTAAGAGACTTAATTATAGGATAAGAGACTTAATTATAGGATAAGAGTATAAGGTAATCTTAGTAATTATAGATAGGCTTACTAAATAGAGCTACTTTATAGTATATATAGAAGAGATTTTAATAGAGAATATTATAATAACGCTAATGTGTTACCCCTCTAAGCGAGACATCCCCCTAAATGAGATATACGTACCTAAATACATTTACATTAATAATTAAACCAATAATAAATATATTTAAGACCTAAAGCAACTACACTTCTTATTATAGAAGAAATTGACTTTACGTTATAAGCGTAATATTACACCTAGCTAGCTAATTAGATAGCTCACTACTACACTCTTTTAAAGCTCCCTTTTAGATTAGCCTATTACCGGAATCTATTATAGGCTAAGGATTATACTAAAAGATATACGTAAAGGTTATCTAGTCTTAATTATATTTGCTAGGGTTTAATACTAATCTAGTATATAAAGCAACATTAAGCTCTGGTAGAGAGGCCCCTTCCTTATACTCCTTTTAGGTTAACCTTTAGGTAGCGAGCCCTTATTTTTCTAGGTCCTCTACCTTTAATCTATTGACGTCTTCCTAGGTTATCCCATTTATAAAATCTTAAGCTTTAAAGTAATTCTTTTAATCCTCTATACTTCTAGCTCTAATCTATCCTTATAGATAACTAGCTTAGGTTCTTATCTGTTCCTTAAAATCTTAAACTATTCTTATCTTATCTTAAGAATCTTAAACTTATAACCTTTTGCCTTTATTAAGTGGTCAGTTAGCACTAATAGTTGTCTGCTTACTTAGACTACCTTAGCCTTATCTCCTTCCGTTTTATAAAGTAATAGACATCCTATCTAATAGAGTTATAATTTCTACTACTAAACCTTGCTATATAGCGGTCTTAGTCTCTACCTCTATTATTGCGTCCTTAAGATCTATATACTCTTAGTAAGTCGCCTTTATTGCCTTATTGTTGCTAATAATAGCCCTATTGCTAAATAGATCCCTTAGCGCTATTACCTTTACTTAAAACTAATTTACAAAAATTCTTTTTACTAACCCCTAGCTATATATAGCCCTTAGGTCCTAATCTAGTTTATAAAGCTAATCTTATTCTTTGTCTAACTCTCTTATACCCTTAAGTCCTTATAACTTAGGCTCTTATAGACAATAGCTTGTGCCATACTTAGCCTCCTTATAAATTTAGTATGTGTTATTATAATAAAACGCGAAGTATTTAATTAAACACTCCTTAGTCCCGCGTAACACACTTATATTTACATTATTATTCTCTAATAACCTTATACCCCTTACTGCATAGTTACTCTAACTACCTCTATAGTCTTTAGCGAAATAATCCTATTTTCCACAATTTATATAAGCTCCTTTTTTAAACTACTTATCTTGTTATAGAGTCTGCCTATTACAGAGTAAGCATAAGCGGTGATAATATATAACGAAGTAGATATTATTAAGCTATATATATAAACTACGTAATAAAGTCAAGACGTTGCGTAAGGAGAGAAGGTAAGGAAACGGGGAGAAAGAGTATATATTATTAGTTTAGTTACTTAGTTAATATATGCACAGAGCAAAATAGGATTTAAATAGTGGTCCTGGCAGAACCTAGCAGGATTTAATAGACTTGGCAGAATATAGTAGAATGCGGCAGATTGCTATTAGATTGCCGTAGATTGCTAGCAGATTGCCATTAGATTGCTATCTTGTGGTTAGTCTCTTCTTACTGCGTTAGTAGAAATAGGTGGATATATAAGGTATTACGGAGGTGTCCTATAATAGTACCCCCTCTTTAAACTTAAGCTTCTATAAGATAGGGCTATAGTAGTTCTGGATAGAGTTTGTAAAAGTCTTCTGCAGCTTATATAAGTCCTATAAAGTTAATGGGTTCCTATATAGGCTTAGTAAAGCCTCTCCATTTTATAAGATATATATATTTACGTTTCTGTTTATTATACTTAATATTATTAACTCTTTTAATAAAGTACTTATCCCTACTATCTACTTTAACTAGTAGGGGAGAGTCCTAGATCTGTTTAGGCAGGGCATTTAATATAGGGGCAGTAGGGCGGAGAGCTGATAAATAGAATATAGGGTGGATTTTAACCGTATTAGGGAGCTTTAGTTAGTAGGCGTAAGGAAAGATAACATTTTTAACCTTATAAGGGCCGGCATTCTTCTAATTAAGTTTTTTAGTAGGTTATTTAGTGTTTAGATTTCTTATATTTAGCTAGACAAAGTTACTAATTTAGTAAGCTAGTGCTAGGGTTTAATTCTTATTTGCTATAGCTTTATAGATAGACTAGGCCTATATTATTTTATTAGTAAGAAACTCTTATAGTTTTTCTATCTTCTTTATAAATTTATTTACTTCTATAACTTATAAGGGGTAATAAGCTAGATAAGGAATATTACTAAAGGGTTTAAAACCTATTTGTGGATGCTAGCTATAGTTGGCTAGAAATTGGGAGACCTTTATAGTTTCTAAGACGGAGTTATTTGTAGTAGACTTAGTAAATATAAGCTAGTCTATTTAGTTGTCCTATAATATAACGTATATATCCGAATATACTATTCCATTATAGCATTTACACGTTCCGTTTAACTATAAATAATAGTGCTTTAATATAGAGTTAGGTAGTTAGTTTTTTCTAAAATATAAAGATAAACTAGCTGCCTTTATTAGAGATAATTGTTTTAGGGAGTCTATGGAGTTTCTATATATAATCTAGAAATAGTTAAGCAATGGTAAGCGCTAACATATTAGGGTGGGCAATTAAGTATTTTATCTTAGATAGTTGGTCTATAACTACTATAATATTTATATAGACTTTACTTATAGGGAGCTTAATAATAAAGTTAATTAAGATATCCTTTTATCTTCGGTCTAGAACAGGTAGTGGCTTTAAAAAGCCATTATATGTCTTATATAAAGTTTTAGCTTATTAGTAGGTATAGCAGCTAGAGATATACCTTTATATTATATTATGCATATTTAGCTAGTAATATTCTTATTAGAGCAGTTCTAGGGTTTTTTCTCGGCCTAGGTAACTGGCTACTAGTAGGTTATATATATGTTTAAGGAGCTTAAGCTTAAGTTTATTGTGGTTAGGTATAATTAGGTAGTTTCTATAGTACAAGCGGTCTCTATAAGCTTTATATTTACTTAAAGAAATCCTTTTAGAGTGTCTAATACCACCTTAGATTAGCTTAAGAGTCTCTTAGATAAACTTGTTATTTGGGTATTTATTAACTATTATCTAATTAATTAATTAATTAGTTATTTTAAGGACGTATATTATAACGTCTTTAATAAAAGGGTTAAATAACTTAGGGTAAAGTAGGGTTTAATTATAATAGGTACGCGCTTTTTCTTATACTGGTATATTTTATAAATATTAGGTTAGGGTATTAGGTTTTTAACCTTAAACGCCTAAGCAGTATATAATTAAGAATTAGAAATAAGATAGATATTCTAACTAGCGGGCTTAACAATAACTTAGCTGTTTTATAGTTATAAAGTACTATAAATTCTTATAGTCGCTAAGGACCTTAATTAGAAATTTAGCGTCTTCTGGTTTGAGTTACTATTATTTAAAACATCTAATAATAGCTAATAATTCCTTATTATAGATATTGTAGTTATATTTAGCTAGACTTAGTTATTTTAAGAAGGATACTATAGGGTATAGTACTCCTTTCTTATTATACTAAGATAGAATACCTTTAGTAATATAGTTAGATAAATTGGCTTCTATAATACTCTTTTAGTTTAGGTTAAAGTATTAAAGTATAGATATAGTGGTAAATATAACTTTTAAATAGGTAAAGGCCTTCTTGCATTTCTTATTAAAAATAAAAGCTTTATTCTTTTAGGTTAAAGCTATAAGAGGTAAAACTAGAGCAAAGAAGTTATTAATAAACCACTAGTAGAAGTTAGTAAATTCTATAAAGGCTCTTATGTCCTTAATATTCTTAGGTTCTTACTAGTTTATAATTACTTTAATCTTCTTTAAGTCTATTTATATGCTATTTATAGAAATAATAAACCCAAGATATAGGACTTTTGTTTTATAGAATTTATATTTATTTATATCTAACTATAGGCTAGCTCTATATAGAGTTTCTAGAATAAGGTTAACGTATTTCTTATATTTAGTTAGGTTATTACTATATACTAAAATGTTGTTAATATAAGTAGTATAAAAAACGTCTAGGTAAGATTATAGGGTATTATTTATAAAGTGCTAGAATAAACTTAAGGCATTTATAAGGCTAAATAGCGTTATTAAGTATTTAAATAGTTTATACCTAGTGCGGAATATGGTAAGCTATTTATCTTCTTTTATAATATAGAGGCGGTTAAATATGTAGATAAGGTTAAGTTTTATATAGTAGCGAGCCTTACTTAATTGGTTTAGTGTTTTTTTAAATTAATAGGAGCGGGTACTAATTCTTAATAGTAATAGTATTAAGAGCTTAGTAGTCTATATAAAAGTATAAACTACCGCCAGGTTTCTTAATAAAGATTATAGGTATAGCTATGGGCGAAGAGCTTACTCTAATAAATTCTTTACTAAGGTGTTCGTCTAAGTACTTCCATAATATTTAAAATTTATTTTAGGACATTTTATATAGGGGTCTAAATCCTAGCTGTTTTCCTTCTTTAAGTATAATCTTATAATTATATAGTCGATACTCTACTAACTTATTAGCTTCCTTTTATAAAAATACTTCCAAATACTTATAGTAGCATACTAGTACTTCTTTAGTACTAGGGCCATTTTAATATTAGCTATTATAACGGCGAAGATTATATATTTAGGTTTCCTAGCAGGTTATACTAATAGGGTTGCTTTAAGTTTCTTATATAGTTTCTTATTTAACTTTAGGTTTAGTATTTAGTATAAAGTTAGTATTAGATTTAGGTTTGGGTTCTTTAAGTATCCTTTTTATAGTAAAATACTAGTTCTTCTAGTACTTTTATATATTAAGTTTAAGCTTCTATTTAGTTTGGGGTATAGCAGTTAGGGTCGGTTTATATAGTTATATATTATTTCCAGGTTCTTAGTAGGCGTTAGTGGGAATCTTATATTAGTAAAATTTAGTAGAATTCTTAGGTTAGTAGAATTGGGTGGACTTTTTAGGTATAGGTTAGATATTAGTAGAAATTTTAAACTGGTAGATTCTGGTAGATTCTTTAGATTTTAGTTTAGGGTCTAAACAGTAAGTTATAAGGCACTTCTACTTATAATAGAGGGCTATAAATAGGAGCTTAAGGTTATCCTAATTAATAGTTACCTTGTATAGCTTTATCTAGGGTAATTTAAGAATTACTAGGTAACCTAAGGTAGTTATAAAAAGCCTAATTAGTTCTTTATGGTTTAGGTATTAGAGTTTTAGAAATACTATATAGGTAATATAGCCTAAGATAGTACGTTTGCTATTAAATCTAAATATATTAATATGCTAGTTAAGGGGGATTAGAGTAAAACTATTATCTTATATAAAGTTCTTATTAATAAATCCTATACTACTAGCTCCTATATTAATTAGGGCTTAAGTATTAGCATATTAATTATTTTACCAAATATAATAGTTAATGGTTATACTGCAATCCTAAAAGTTAGAGTTTATAATATCTAAAGCATTTAATAAGATCCTAAGGCAGCGCCGTTTTAAAGAGTAACTTAGCTCTAAAACCTTTCTTTTAGAGGTAATTAGGGCGGGGTTCCTATAGAACATTGGTTCTAACTTCGTCCTTATAAGTAGTGCTTACTAGATATAGGGCTAAAACTAGGTAAAGATTAGAGATAGTAATTAGAGGATTAATACGGTAAACGGTTACTAGTATTAGCCGTTTATAAATTATATTAGGGTATAGGGACGGAGCAGTATTATAATATATAAGCCTTACTTCTGTAAGGGATATTATTGTAGTCACCTTAGGTTGCCCTTAGGACAACCTCCAGACGCCCCTTAGATAGTCGCCGGTCATATGCTAAAGGCACGTGCCCGTAGTATATAGTCTCCACAATCCTAGAGGCCTTACCTTAAGGATTTATCTCTCTTACCAATCTATCCTATTCCACAATCGTGTCCTTATAGCCCCCTGTCTACAAAGTCCCCTTACATTTAAATCCTTCCTATTCTATTTGGAAGGGCAGCTAGCTTTAAGGACCAGATTATTTATTTACATCTTTTATTTACATCCACCATCCTCCCTTAAAATCTCGCGATAACCTAAACGGAAACTCCATAAATACCTTATAAAAAGCTATCGTATTAAGGCAGGAAGGTCCCTCTAATAGCAAGAGATTATAATAATATAAACCTCTAGGTAAGACAGCCGAACGAGCCCTAATACCTAGATGCGCTAGGAGCTCGAAGACTCTTGCACACCTATGGTCACCGCTAAGGAAAACGCAGTATGTCTAAGAGTTAGCGTCGCTGCCAGCGTCGCTGCTAAGAGGCTGATAACGTAAGCAGTCAGCGAGCTTATAGAGTTGTGACAGTCAGTCAGCTATAAGACTGCAGCTAGCTAGCAGCTCGCTGCCTTGGTGGTAAGATTTGGTGGTAAGCTAAAGCTTTTAGTAGAAGTTGAGGATATTTAAATCTTTAACTGAGATTGTGCGCTAAGCAATGAGAAACCCATGGGAATCTCTTGCTTAACCATAGTAAATAAAGCATTTCCCCTAATATCTCCGTTCTCCTATGCCGAAATTTACCATTTTATTACCTATGTAAAATGTAACGTATATTATATTTTATGCGTTAGCTAGGCAGTAGAGCTTCTTCCTCATTAAATCCACCATCTACGCGTTACTTAACTCCTTTAACACCGCGTAGGGTTTATGGATCAACTGCTTCCTCCTCTCTTCTGATTAACGGTGATACCAAATTGGGCGATTAAGATGATTCTGTATCGCGAGAGCCTTCTCTAGCTAATTAGAACTATGGCTCTATATTAATAAGCAAGTAGATAAGGAAGATAAGGAACTAGTTAAGCCACAACGCAGTTATAAATCTGATGACGATTTAGCTAATAAATATGCATAGTCCTTAGTCGTAGATAAGAGCCTTACTTCCTTAAAGCGCAATTAAAAGCGTATTAAGCTCGCCAGTAAGCTTAACCGCTACTATAATATAGACCTTAAGTTCATCAAGATCTGTTCTAACGACGGTAATAAGCGGAATAACATTGTTCCTAATCCTCTTAACTGGTGGCTTAAAATCGGTTAAATCCTTTATCCAATACTTGCTAAGATTGCTCTTAATATGTTTTTTATACTAGTAATAAGCTCTATATACGAATGAGCCTTTAGTTAAGCTAAAAAGATTATTACTAATAAGCGGAATAGATTATTGGCTAACACGATTAAAGCAGATTAATGTTAAAAGTGGTGGTTAATTAAAGGCCTTTTATTAAGCAGTTTAGTTAACTGTATTAACTCTAATGGAGCTTTAACTATGCCCTGGTTGATAAGCTTAAATATAAATCTTACTGGCTATAAGCCAACTACAGAGGCAGAAAAGCTAGCTTGGTAAGGTAGATTTAACAGCTTTGTATTTAATTAAATCTGACATAGAAATAGAGCCTCTAGAGCCTTTAGCACTAACCGTTTTATCTACCTTTTAAGCCTCTGTGGGTGCAGGACGAGTTTAGCTATATTTAAATACTGTATTAGGTAAATTAGAGCTAGATTTTAATCGGGCAATGTTTATATTTGTATATAGAGAGGTGCTGCCAAAAATCCGAAATGAAATACCATAAATTCTATACAAATTTCCTAATTGGGACAGCTAGCTGGCAGCTTGACAGTCAGCGTACGTTATCTAACAGTCAGCGGACAGCGAGTGATCCAATTGACGCAGTCAGTCAGCTATTTTTCTCAAGATCGCAGCTAAGCTGACTGTTGGACACACTGGGAAAATGTAGACACCCTTTATGACGGATATAGCGCTGCTAGAAAGCAACTGGAACCCCTCCAGCCCCACCTAGGCCAATTAAAAGACTAAGCGCCAGAGGTAATACTAAGATCTTCCCCTAAGCTAGAAATGCTAGAGGAATATACTAATATATCTAACTAGGGACCCAACCGGAACCCTCCTAGAAGACTACCGGCCTATAATTAGCATAGTGGCGGTGCATAAACTACTTATAAGCTAAGCAGGCCTATCCCTTTAGGTAATTTAACTTAAATACTAACTTAAGACCCAAGGCTTATTGGGAAATCCGCACTAGCTACTAGTGCTAATACTACCTCTATAGCCAGAGCTTCCCTAGGCCTAAGTTTAGAAAGTTAAGAGCCCTATACTAATATCCTTTAAGACGGATATTGGGAAGCTATTATAAGGCTCTTAGAAGCTATACAGGAGGAAGCTACTAATAAACATATTAGAACCCTTTAAGGGCAAATTTAGATCTAGTAGGGTTTAATCTAAGCTAGATAAGTTTTTTTACAACCTAGCTAGGGCTAAGGGCTTCTTAGGGGCTACCTAGTACCCACCTAAAAAAGTATAGAAGACTTAGAGAAACATTTATATAATAAATAGAAGAAAGATATAGACTAATTAGCTAAGGCCTCTAGCAGTCCAGAACTCCGTTATAGACCTAGCGCCTAATATTTAGACAATTAGGTTCGCGAGGTGGATAACTTCTTTAAGATACTAATAATATAAGATAATACTAAAGAATATATATGGTAGATTATTAGCAAGATTAAAGACCAATCACTAAACCAGATTGCGCTTAATTAACTTAATAAAGAGCAAATCACTATATGGCTGTAGCTGTAGACCTTCCTAAAGGGTTGGACCTAAGATCCGCATATTATATAATATAATAACGCAGAATAATTCTAGAATAGTATACAGCTAAACCGTTAAGATTTCCACCAGTTTATAAACTTCGTAGAAACTTATGCTTAATAGATAGATCTAGAGCCCTTTAAAAATAAGGCTAGTAGCGTCTATAAGAAGGAGAAGATTAGATTTATCTGGGCTAAAATTAAGCTAGTAATTTATAACAAAATAAAACGCGTAGGAGCCCTACTATGGATTACTATATATACAGATTTTAAACAAGTGGTTCTAAACGCTAAGGATGCGGTAAGAAACCAGACCTCTTTTAGTAAGAAGCTAGGGAGTAGCCAGAAGCGCGGGCACTCTAGTAGTAATATAGGACAGACCTAGTTTTTAAAAAAGCCGTTCTTAAAGAGAACTTTGGAATAGTTAAAGCCAGGAACCTTAAATAGCGGAAAAGACTCCTAGGGTCAACCTAATACCCAGCCGACACCCTTATGGGAACACTCCAAGAAGCTAAAGGGACATTCTTATTAGAAAAATAAGTAGGGTAATAAACGTACTAATAAACTAAAAAAAGAGAAGCCCTAGTTATAAACGTCTCCTAGCTATAACTAGGGCAAGATATAGAAGGGAAGACTCTCTATATTGCTATTAAGCTGGAAATAGTACTCCCTATAGGCAAGATACGTTAGTTCTAAGCACTATATAACAGTGGCGCTAAAATTAATTTTATACAATATAACTTGGCAAAAGAGTATTAACTTATCCTATTGCTAGGGTGGTGGAAACCTATTATAGGCTTCCTAGATAAGCATTAGATTAAACTACACAGCGCCTATAAGCTTATAGTGTTAGTGGCCGATATATATAACCGCACTAAGGTGGTTAGCCCGCAACCCTTTTAGGCAGCTAACTTTGCAGGTTATAACTTTATCCTTAGATATCCTTAGCTTATAGAAGCAGATTTTAAGATACGCTTTAAGACAGGAGCCTTTAAATAGTGGAACGATAAAAAATTAAAAGGGCGTATATTACTAATAAGCTTAAAAGATATCCTAGAGGATATAGCCCTAGGTAAAATAGTATACGCTTTATACCTAAAGGAGTATTAGATCTAACCCCTATTTTATAGCAAGATAGATATAGAGCCTAGTATAGGCGACAACCATTCTATAATGGATACCCTATAGGGAAATGCCAGACAGGTCGCGGAGATATTATAGGGAGATAGCGATCTTAAAGATCTTATAAGATACTTCCACTACTATAGGCTACTTTAGCTTAAGTAATACGCAGAGAGTATACTACAACACCTTAAATAATATATTAAAGAGTTCCCTACCCTCTACTAGCTACCGTATAAAACTATTTAATGCATAGTAGCAACTATATATAAATAGCTACTATAGCGCGTGACGCTGCCTATAAGCGTTCTAAGGGACCTCTAGGACCTACCTAATAATAACGCAGAGGATAAACACAACCCCAATTTATTAAATATCCTAGTAGGCCTAAGGGACTTACTAAGGGTATTTTTAGACAGGTAAGCAAAAGTCCTTTAGTAGAACTTAGAATATAATTATATAATTAATCTAGAAGAAGGCAAATAACCGCTAAACCTTTCTATCTATAACCTCTCTTATAAAGAGCTTAAGATCCTATAGAAGTACCTTAATGGTTTACTAGAAAAGGGATAGATACGGCCTAGTAAGTTACTAGTAGGCGCACTAATCCTCTTTATCCTAAAACCAGATAAAACTATAAGGCTATATATAAACTATTACAGTCTTAATAAGATTATAATTAAGAACTATTACCCGCTACCACTTATTAGTAAAATGCTAAATTAACTATCTAGGGCAAAGATCTTTACAAAGCTGGATTTATAAGACGCCTATTATAGGCTCTATATTAAAGAAGGGGATAAATAGAAGACCGCTTTTAAAATCCAATATGGCCACTTTAAGTATCTAGTAATGCCCTTTGGGCTAGCTAATGCGCCTATAATATTTTAATTATACATTTATAGAGCCTTAGGAGGACCAGTTAACCGTATATATGTTATTTATTTAGATAACATTCTAATCTACTTAGAAGATAAGAATTAGCACGAGTAATATATCCATAAAGTGCTGGAATGTTTAGATAATTAGGGCCTCTACGCTAAGGCGTTAAAGTATATCTTTAACACTAAGCAGGTTAAGTTCCTAGGTTACATTATAACGCCTATAGGTATAGTTATAGACCCAGTACGGGTGCAGATAATTTAAGAGTGGCTAGAGCCAGAGAGCTACTAGGATATTTAAGTATTCTTAAGCTTTGCTAATTTCTATAGGCGCTTTATCTATAACTACTCAGACATTACCTAATACCTATTTAACTACATTACTAAAGCTTCCTAAGACCTAACCTAGGGAGTAAAAAGCCTAAAGGCAGGAAGGAAGAAAACTAAAAAGGGACTAACTAAATAGTATAAACTATAGATATGGCCTAGAAAGGTATAGAAAGCCTTTTAGAAACTATATACAAAGTTTACAGAAGCTCTATTACTATAGCATTTAACCTAGATTAGCCACTAATAATAGTCACTAATATATCAAACTTTGCCCTTACTAGTATCCTACTATAACCTAATAGGCATCCGGACGCTACCCAGCTTCACTAAAGACTAATAGTATTCTATAGTAGAAAATTCTAGGGACCTAAAGTTAGGTATTATACCTATAATAAGGAATTGCTAGCCATAGTTAACTGCTTTAAACAGTGGTGACACTACCTTAAGTACGCAAGCCATACTACTCGCATACTCTCAAATCATTATAATCTATGCTACTTTATAACTATAAAGGAGCTTATACCTTAACAGGCCAGATAGGCAGAGGAGCTTGCGCAATTTAATTTTAAGATTAAATATAAGCCAGGGGAAAACAACCCTACTAATAGACTGTTACGATAGCTAAACTATACGAAAGGCTTTAAAATAGGAGAAGGAAAGCAGATAATAGATATCTTACTCCCTATATTATAGAACAAGCTCTAGGTATAGGATGCTTAAGCACCTATAGCTCTAAGCACTAAGTCTTAGGCGGTGCAAACCCTATTAGCTTCTATTAACGTTCTAGCTAGTACCCAGTCCGTTACCAATAAGGGTCTAAATATATCTAGACAGAACGTCTCTAATATACTCTTAGAACCTAGTAATATGTTACCTCTAATTATTAAGCTATCCCCTTAAACCAAAAGTGGAGCTATAGAGTAATTGGAACCTAAAGCCCTATAAAGACTAAAGGACTTTAACCTTGTAGCGGCCTTCCTAATATATACGCACCAGAGAGTTATAAGATCTATAGTACTATCTAGTTATATACTTGGAGCAGTATAAGATAAAATAGCTTTTACCTAGAAACTATCTAAAAGGTTAATAGATCTTATTTATAAGGTATAACAAAGGGACGCCTCCTATGCTATTTTTAATGTGGAAGTAGACTGGAAATATAACGGAAAGGAAGCTAATAAGCGCCACTATTAAGAAATGGACCTAATGGGCCTATTATGTAGATATGGCAAGGTTTAGGTGCCATAAAAAGCAAATCTATAATAAAAGATTCTTATAAAGAATTATAATAATCCTCTAGGCGGCCACTATAGTTAAGCTAAAACAGTGGAATTACTTTAATATAAATACTATTGGCCAAAGCTTAATTAGGAAGTAAAGGAATATATTAGCTATTATAAGAAGTGTTAAGTATATAAAACCTAAAGGCATAAGCTATGGGGTTTATTTAAATTGGTTCCTCCCACTAGCAAACTATAGCGACATTACACTATAGATTTCATTACGGATCTTCCGCTATTAAAATATAAGCAAGGACGAACATATAATTTAGTCCTTATACTTATTAATAGGGTTTTAAAGTATGTCTAATACCTTTCTATTAATAAGATAATTAATATATAAGTACTTACAACCCTAATTAAGAAGAAATGCTTTCTTAAAGTAGATTAACTATACTCTATTATTACTAATAGGGGCAGCATCTTTATAAGCCAATACTAGTTAGATCTATGCTTTTATTTAAAAATAAACCACTATTATAGTATAGCTTTCTATTTATAGACAGATGGGTAAATAGAGCACTAGAACTAGGAACTAGAGTCTTACCTATAAATATATTTAAACTACCAGCAAGACAATTAATGCGAGCTACTTCTATATACGGAATATACTTATAACTTAAAGTAACACTTATTGCATAAGTATACACCTATCCAGATTACCTATGGCGTTTAACTATCTGGATTTAATAATGTACTTAACAATTACTGGCTAAGGCCATATAATTAATTATGGGACCTAACTAGGAAGTCTAAGAACATCTACTAAAAAGTATAAGGGTACCTTAAGGAATGGAAGGAGTAATAAAAGCATGTAAAGCAGAGCCTGTAAGATACGCAAGAGTAGTAGAGACTTTAGTATAACTGTAAACACTAAAACAAGCATTTTAGTATAGGCAATAAGGTTTTATTATATTTAACAAATATTAAGACCCATTAACTATTAAAGAAGCTTAATATAAGATACCTAGGTCCCTTCTAAATTAAGGAACAAATTAGCAAGCTAGCTTACCGTCTCTAGCTACCCCTATCTATAGCCTATATATATCCAGTATTTTATATAAATCCACTAAAGCTATAGTATAGACTACTACTAGAAAAGAACTTCTATCTAGGCCCAATTAAACACCTTAAAGTAGTAGGCGAGTGGTATAAGATTAAAGCTATACTACGCTATAAGTCTGTTAAGAACAAGCTTTAATATAAAGTTAAATAGCTAGGCTGGCCTACTAAGGACTCTATATAGGAACTAGAGGATCACCTTAATTATTACAAAAATATTCTAAAAGAATATTAGGACTAAGGTCCGTAATCTATAAATTATAGAAAGCGCTCTAATACTATAGTATTATCGCAACCTATAAAGAAAGCTTGTAGTAGGCCAAGAGAGGCCCTAAAGAGTAAATAGGTTAAATTGGATATTGTCTGAACAAGGTTGTCTATAACTAATTGGGTTAGTTACGTGAGCTAAGCGAGCTCAGGAAATCCACTAAATTCCACCTATAGAATAGGAGAATCAATAAGCATTAATTAAAATTAGTTACCACCCATACTATTGCAATAGCATTACGTATCACCAGAAGTAATACTGACACTAATTAGTGATTATAGATTAGGAGACATATCATCTATAAAGAGAGATAAGCTTAATTAGTCCCTGCTAAAGGCCTCTACCGATCTCGTTTGCGAAGGAGCATTAGTTAACGTATATTTGAAAAGTCAACCCTTTATATAAGCCCTTAAGTGTTTAAAGAACCGACCCCTTTTAATAGGCCCTTGGTTCGCGTCTATTACGCATTTTATACTACCCAGATCACGTCAAGGAGCATCAGTTAACGTGTATTTGAAAAGTTAACCCCTATCTAATAGGCCCTTAATTCTTTATACACAGCCTTTAGGTACTTAAGGAACCGACCCCTATTTAATAGGCCCTTGGTTCATGTCCATTACGCATTTTAATTAACTCGCGTCTATCACGCGTTTAGAACCCAAAATTGAACTTAATAAGGGTCACGAGATAAGAATCAACATGTTAAATATTAGGGCATAAGTTAACGCAGGACAGAAGAAATGGGGCAAGGGCATTAACCTATAATCCAATAAAACCACTATAGAGGATATTAATAAATTTGTAAAGTTCAAGATCCTAGAATATAAAGCCTATAATTTTAAAGATAATAAACTATGGAAGGTCTATAAGGAAAATTTTAACAACTTTATACTATAAACCTTTAGGGATTGTAACCAATACGGCATCTAAAAGCTTTAAACGTTCCTACAGACTAATGGCATATGGGTAAGAAAGTATAGGAATGCTACAGTCCGCAAATTACTATTTAATACCTTGTAAGAAGAAGACCCTATAGAATAGACTAAGCTTAAGATAAGGGAACATATAGCAACTAAAGGAGAATTTAATTTAGGACGAATTAAATACCTTCTTAAGAACAACTTTACTAGCACTAGTACTATTAAAACCCTAATCTTAACCTTACTAACCACAAACTTTATTCTATTTACAATACCACCTATAAACCCCGTTCTACCTATAATACTACCTATATAACCAATCTCACTGGTATAACCTACCTCATTAATATAATAAAACCAACCCTATATTAACCTGCCAATATTAATAGAACCACCTGGATAGAGCTAGGGTTTTGGCAAGGAGTTAACAAACCTCGCGAAGATATATACGGAAGACAATAAGTACAGCGGAGAAGATGATAATTTTAACTTTAAACTTACCATCTTCTACGACCTTTGTAGCAGAGCTGACGTACCCTAAGAAGCCAAGGTTAAAGCCTACCCCATAATGTTACGCGGCCTAGCACTTGACCACTACTATACTAACCTTAAGAACGTCACCCTAACCCTTTTATTTAACTAAATCTGTGACACCATACGCAATTACTTTAAGGGACCTAAGTATAGGCGTGGCATACTAGGGCAATAGAACTTAATAACCTTAAGGTCTATAATAAATAAAGGCGAGAATACTGGAAAAGCAACCCTAGACTGCCTATAGTTGCTTATTAAAGAACTAAAACACCTCTAGCATAGTCTTAACCCAGATTTATATATAGATAAGTTCCTTTATAACAAACTTATTAACGCCTGCTAAAAGTCACTAGCGTGTTAATATGCCTGCTTTAAACCTTCTGATAGCCTAACTAGCCTAATTAATAACTTATGATCTTCTATTATAATATTTAAAAAGTTAAATAGTAAGAACCCCTAAGCCTTCTTTACTGACTGCTGCTACTATAGATAATACCCCTAATTACCTTATAGAACACAATCATCCTTATCTGGCCGATATGCATTATTAAAGAAGCGTTGCTTTATCTGCTATAAGGAAGGCTGCTAGTTATCTAAATATTTAAAAAAAGAATGTAATAAATTAAGGAAGAAGTTTAAAGATAGACTTAACCACCGCTTTAATAGGCACGCTAAGTAATATATCACTAAGTATAAGGGAACAGATTATAATAATAAACTTAACTTAGAATCTACTAATAACGCAATAAAAGCTCTTATAATTAATATTAAGTTACTACTACTATCTTTAACTCAGGAACAGACTAAATTATTCCTTACCTCTTTTAGAACGATATAGTATAAAGGAGCCATTAATACTATAACTAACTTAGCAGACCAATCCTTTACCTATATAATTACTGGCACTAACCTAACTACTTACCATAATAACTTAGACGTATTTACCTATATTACTACTAGCTAATATACCTCTAATAAGTTCTATGGAGTAATAATTAATACTAGAGTTTTAAAGAGATTAATAGTAGGCTATAGACAATACCTCGCATATAGGAAGACCTATAATACTATTATTAATACCTTAAAGGCTGGCGCTATTAACGTCCAGTTTAGCATTAGTTCTACCCCTTCTATTGGCTCTGTTATAGTTAATACACTAGTTAGTAATGTTAAGTTTCACATTATAAAGGCTAATACATCCTTCCTATTATGTCTTGCAGATATAGATATACTAAAGGCCTATTATAATAACCTTAAGAATGTCCTAGTTACCCTAATAAAATTAGTGCTAGTGGTTTACCGATTTGGCCACCCCTTCTTGCTATAGGAAGAGTTACTATAGTTATTTATAACCTACTTATTTAACTAAAACCCTTGCTACCTAACTACTACTGAACTCCGCTAACTCTACCGCTGCTCTAGATATCTATCGGCAGATAAGCTATATAAGGTATTAGAACGCTCTGGCTATAACGATATTAATAAGTAGGTTATTAACTATCTTACTAAGTACTGCTCCTACTACTAGAAACATAGTAAATCCCTTAAATGGTTTAAGTTCACGTTATAAGAAGACCAAGATTCCAATTTTAACTATTTTATTTTTGTTAATATTATGTACATTAATAGAAGCCCTATTCTCTATGTAATTAATAAAGCTACCAGATTTTAAGCTGTAAAATGGCTATATAATATCTCCGTAAAATATACCTGGGATACCCTATAACTCTGCTAGATTAATACCTATATTAGACTACCTAACTACATTACCTATAATGCTGGGAAGAACTTTATAAGCAAGGAGTTTTAATAGCATGCTATGGCAATAGCTATATTAACTAAGAGCGTTCTAGTAGAAGCTTACTGGTCTATTAAAATGGTAGAAAGAGCTTATCTAATACTACGCTGAGCATATTAAATAATTATGGAGGAGCTATAGGACTTAGGAATAACTAAAAAACTAGCTTTATAAATGGCGGTAAAGGCCACTAATAATATAGCTGGCCTAGATAGCTTAGTCCCAATACTTCTTGTCTTTGGTGCCTACCCTTAAATAAGCAAACTTGACCTACCAGCACCCTCTATTACACAGTAAGCGGCAGCCATAAAGAAGGCAATAGAGGAGATTGCAAGGATTAGGGTAAAGAAGCAAGTTAATAATGCACTAAACTAACGAAACGGCCTATCTGTCACCATAATCTATAACCTCCCCCTTAACTTAGAAGTACTTATATGGCGTAAAGGTAATACTGGACAGAGCGGTAAATAGACTAGCCTATTTAAGTTGCTTGGAATTAACAGAGAGATATATAAGGTATAGCTCCCTAGCGGACCTACCAATTTCAGGACCATAGCAGTGAAGCTATACCTATAACCCGAACTAAAAGAACCTAATAAGGAACTAGAGGAAGAACTAACTAAGGAACTAATTAAGAAACCAATTAAGGAACTAATTAAGGAACTAGCAGCTAGTATACCCCCCCAAAGATTAAAACGGACACGACGATTGCTAATAAAGTCCTAGCAAAACATTATAGATATATTAATATTTATTAACAACAGCCTGACAAAACATAATACTACAGCCTTTAAGTGTACCTTACTATTATTTATAGAGTTATAACGCAAGGAGATAAACGGTTTACTTAAGAAAGGTATTTTTAAATTTATTAATATAGCAAACGTCCTAAAAGGAATTAGAATCTTTAACTCCCGGTTTATTAATAAGATTAAGAACGCCAGAACAGATAAGGCCTTTAAGAAGTCTAGACTGGTTGTATAAGCCTATAATAACCACGGTAAAGATGTAGTTCTAATATAGTTACTAACCATTTAACGTGTTAGCCAGAGAATTATCCTAGCACTTATGGTAACCCTATAGGGAAATAAAAGAAGACTAGCTTCTTTATACCTACGTAATATCTTATAAGCTTATATATAGTCCAGCACCCACCTAAATAGAGATTTCTTTATATACCCGTCACTAGAACTTAGACTAAAGAATGGATTAATTCTAAGAGTTATTAAACTATTATATAGTGTCCCAGAAGCTGGTAACTATTAGTTTAATATATACTACCGTTACTACCTTAATAAGCTACGGATAAACCAGTTAATATATAACCCCTATTTATTATATATAAACAGTAACGGCTTTAGAATTATAGGATTGTAAACTAATAATATACTATTTCTTACTAATAAAACCTTTATAGAGGCTAAAGAAGCTAGGCTTTAGGAGGCAAAGTTCCTAGTAAAAAAGAGAGAGAAGCTTATATTAAATACCCTAATTAAGTTTAATGGAGGCTATATTAAGTAAAAAAAAGATTTGATAGCCCTTACCTAGGAACGTTAATGCTAAAACCTAAAGTTGGTTACTATAAAGGCTATAAACCTAACTGGCTTTAGAGGGGAAGTCCATAAGGCAGTTATATTAAAGGACTAGTATATTGCCTAGAGAGCAAGAGGAGCCTATATTGCTATAGTTTGTTAACTAGAAACTGTCTTTAACCTCTCCTTTATAGTATAAGTTATTAACCTAAAAGAAGAATATACAAAGCAGCTTAATAAACGGCTGTAATAGCAAATTGACAATCCCTCCTAAGGACTTCGCTTTGTATAACTTAATATAAGCACTCTTAAACTAATAATATTTATAGACTTGTCCTTTGCCAATAACTATAACCTCTCTTCTTAGATTAGTTTTGTTATTATACTTATAGATAAGGATAATAGGACTAATATCCTCTATTAGTTATCTATTAAATGTAAGCGAGTTATATAAAGTGTTTTAGTATCTAAACTATATAGAATGGCCCATAGATTTAACACCGGAGCTATAATTAAAGTAACTATTAAGAAGATCCTACAACTTAAATAACTACTACTTATCCTTTATACCGATTTAAAATCTCTATATAACTGCTTAGTTAAACTTGGGACAATATAAGAGAAATAACTCATAGTTGACCTAATATGTTTATAACAATTATATAAGAGAAGAGAGATAGTAGAGATTAAATAGATTAATGGGGGCAGTAACCCTATAGACGCTATAATAAAATTAAAGCCTTGCCAGGCGTTAAAGGACCTAATTAATATAAATATAATTAAGCTATAAGTTACCAAGTAGGTAAAGAGAGGAGAAGATGTTAAAGTAGGAACAAAGAGCGTGAAAATACAAGGCCAGCCGCTAAGGCGCTAGTATTAAGCGAGCCAATAGCGATTTTCTATCCCGGGGATGGAAAATCGTAATTAGTTACTTTAACCACCTAGTAGAATTCGGCAGAATCTAAGTGGAATATGGTAGAATTTGGCAGAACTTAATAGGACCTAGCAGAACTTGGCAGAATTTGGCAGGAGGCGTGCTTAAGCACTATTAAAAACTAAATACTCCCAGTGTCTGAATAAGGTTGTCTATAACTAATTGGGTTAGTTATGTAAGCTAAGCGAGCTTAGGAAATCCACTAAATTCTACCTATAGAATAGGAGAATTAATAAGCATTAATTAAAATCAGTTACTACCCATATTATTGCAATAGCATTACGTATTACCGGAAGTGATACTGACAGATATAGAATAAATAAGCTTTAAAAACTATAAGGATTAATTAGGGTTACAGCCTAAGGCAGGACAGGTCCTTAGCCTTTTCATATATATAGCATAGAATTAATAGAGTATTTTACTAGAATTGTATTTCTATTTATTAGTCTATATTAGGAATAGTGTTCTTATACTTTCCTAAATACCTTATAAGGCCTTCCCAATTGCCACTATATATAAGAATTAATCCTAAATACCCAAATTAAAAGCCACTATGCCTTATCCTTAGGTATAAAATTAGTATCTATTAGCCTACCAAGTAATAGCTAATGGAAATAAGATCTAGATCTAGATCCCTTAGTAGGAGTACGGGTAGGTATGAAAATAGGGGTAGGCTAATAAGGTGTAGATGGAGCAAAGATCCTTAAACGCTTAATACCAATATTAGGCCCAAACTAGTACTAACGAAGTTCTTAAGGCGTAAGCTTATAATTAATAAAGACACGCTTAAGCCTAAAATAAATAAAGATATTAGCTAGCTAGCAAAGACTAGAACCACTAAGACCTTGCTATAGCAATCGTTGGTTACCTATTTACTAGGTACCTAAAGGGTAACTTACCTAATACCATATTATATTATACTCTTTTAAAACCTAACGCGCATACGCAAACTCCTTCTTATAGTAGGCAACAACCTTCTTCTTATTACCCCCATCCTTTACCCTATCCTTAGTATACCAACCTTACTCCCTTATTAGGCGTTACTAGGTAGCTTACTAAGGATTATAGGCGGTGTAGATGGCTATGGCATAGTCTCAAATTTAACCTAGCTATTTAGCATTAGCGCTAAAATAAGAGAGAGCCTGGGCGATATAGTAGTTAAGGACATTAAAGAATTATTACTACTTAGGCCTAGGCTATATTAAAGCCTAAAGTTAGTAATAGAAACCTATTAAGGATAGGAAAGCTCACCTTAACGCAACTGCTGCTCTTAGTATACATGCATTAATTATAAGGACTAAAGGTGTTAAACCTTATATAGTAGGTCTTATTGCAAGCATCCAGAATCTTCTTATTAGATTTCTGGTCTTTTAAGGACGTATATATAAAGTTATTTAGGCAGGACTAGTACCAGTTACGGGTTAATAGAGGTTAGGGTTCTATATATAGCGGCAGGGCCAGAATACGCTATAGAATTAGCTTAAAAGAGCAGTTAGTAGGAGAACAAAAAGGCATATTAAATTAATAATAGAAAGAAAAAATCTTAATAATATATTAAAGATACGTCTAAAATTGGACAAAGGTTAATAATGGGAAGTAAGGTGTTAAGGAAAAGGACCAAGCTTAATAAGTAAAGTGTCTCTATACTTTAACTTCCAATACCCTTCTAGTATATAGCCGCAACCTTGCTAATATAACTCTATTATAATACCGCAATTCGGAAGGAAGAAAACACGTGTATATGCCATTTAGCTATTACTTCCTTATAAGAAAAACTAATTACGCGGCCGGGGAAGGCAATTAAGACATTAATTAAAGACGTATATAGGTTAAATTATACCTAAACAATACTACGGTATTAAAAGAATAACGTTATAAACGTTCTTAATAATTGTATAATAGCTAGAGGCGCTATTATAAAGTATCCCTCCTATTTACTAAGTAGTAGAGCTACGCTAAAATATAGTATAGGACTATAAGAATAAGAAAGGATTATAGATCAATATCTTAATAGTTAGATAACGGCAAGCCAAGGCTCTACATATTAAATCCTATACTAAAAGGTTCTACGGAACTATACTAGAACACTAAATTACCTATAATATTTGTGATTAATTACAGACTAGTATAAAGGCTTGGAAATAGAGTTGTATAAAAATCTTTATATTAGCCTAGGTAGTTACTAGTATACTTCCAGTAGGCCTCTAATAGGTCTCCAAGCAATCCTCACAACTTTTCTCCAGTTATGTTTTTTCCTTATTAAGGTTTTTTAGGAGTTCAAAGCAGGGGTTAGATAGATAGATGATATACAGCGGCATACCAATATCTCCCTAATATGTCTCCAAACCCCTTCTAGGACGAGCCCTTATAATCTCCCTACTGTAAGGTAATAGCAATTAGGGGCCGACTATAAGAAAGGGAGGGGGGGCAATATAAGGGATATTATTGCGGTCACCTTGGGTTGCCCTTAGGACAACCTCCGGACGCCCCTTAGATAGTTACTGGTTACGTACTAGAGGCACGTGCCCGTAGTATATAGTCTCCACAATCCCAGAGGCCTTACCTTAAGGATTTGTCTCTCTCACCAATCTATCCTGTTCTACAATCATGTCCTTATAACCCCCTATCTATAAAGTCCCCTCACAACTTCTACATTTAAAGTAAAGGCCTATCTTAATATATTATTCTTATTTAGGAGACCCTAGTAGGGCGTATTCTAGGGTCCTTATATTAATATCTATAGCATTAGGGTGTTAGGCTAAGATAATAACTTAGTAAATATTTATAGGGTCATTGTATTATATTAAGGAGTGGACTTTAGTATTAGGCGTAGTATATTATTATACTGTTTATTAATAATGTTTATATAGGTATTAAAGGCTTCTAGTAGGTCTACGCCTATTAGGGAGGTTTTAGTTTAATACTTAGGGGCTTAATAAGGCTGTTAATTAGTATAGAGTTATTCCAGCCTATTTCTTTTACGTAATGGTTAAATTTAGAGAAGTATATTAGGAAGCCTTTTATTTTTTAAGCTATATAGTTTATCCTCCTCTAAGCAGTAGCTTAGTTATTTAGGTTACTATATATAACTTTAAGAAGTATAACTAAACTTTATATAGAGTTTGGTTAAAGAGGTTTAATAAAGTTAGCTATATCTCCTCCTAGTTAACTTAGGGCATAGTAAAGTTAGTTAGCTTTAGTTAGGTAGTGGTTAGTATTACTAGTTAGCTTATTTTTAAGCTAGCTTAGGAATAATTAGAGTTCTTATTATTTATTAGTAAACATTAGAGGGTCTAATAGTTATTTAGATTGTTATAGTATAGTAATTAGTTTAGGGTAAATAGATACTATAGGTTTAGGACTTTTATCTTATATATTTATCTCTAAAGATAGCGTTTGGTCTTAGGGCCCTAATATAGAAATTTTAAGGGTATAGATTTCTTTTTAGAGGTCCTTAATTATTTACTAGTATTATACTTCTTATTTGGCTTATTATTAAGTTAAAGTGGCTTAGTTTTATATAAGGGTGTTTATAAAGGACTTCTATATCTTTACTAATTATTTTAAAGTATAGATATAATGCCAGCGACTATTACGGGAGCTTTAGGGTTATTCTATATTTTAAAGGGTAGTATATAAGGTTAATATAATATAGTATTATAGAGTAAGTATAAGCGGTAATAATATATAACGAAGTAGATATTATTAAGCTATATATATAAACTGCGTAATAAAGTTAAGATGTTATATAAGGAGAGAAAGTAAGGAAATGGGGAGAAAGGATATATATTATTAGTTTGGTTGCTTAGTTAATATATATATAAAACAGAATAGGATTTAAGTAGTGGTCTTAGTAGAACTTAGTAGGATTTAGTAGACTTAGCAGAATATAGCAAAATGCGGCAAATTGCCGTTAGATTGCCGTAGATTGCCAATAGATTGCCATCAGATTGCTGTCTCGCGGTTAGTCTCTTTTTACTACGTCGGTGGAAACAGGTAGACATATAAGGTATTACGGAGGTGTCCTATAACACCGCCTAAACATCTTCTACTGCTAAGATCCCTAGTTTGGTCTCTACTCCTTAGACCTGTAATCGCTTAATTTTTATCTTTTAGGGTTTTATAGTTTCCTATCTCCTTTTTAGGATTCTTTAGCACTGCTTAGATCTATTGGCTGTGCGCTATACTATATTTTAAACACTTATTACGAGGCTCTATTTATTTATATCGTTCTACTATTATTCTTACTACTTCTCTTAGACTAGTAAAGCCTATTATTAACTCTTATTACTTAGTTAATTAATTCTCTTATAGTAGTTGCATTATCTATAGGTGTTATTATTACTTAAACTTTTGCCTTTAGTCCCCTCCAGTACTGTGCTATTAACGCTCCCTTATTCCACTTAGTCTACGCTAATAGTATTAAGAATTACGTTATATAGTCTATAGCTAACGCACTTTATACAAGTTTATATAGCTTTTATTCCGTTGTAGCTACTAATTCTAGGTCTCTATATATCTATATAAGTCTATCTACAAATCCTTCCTAGCTTAGGAATATATACTAAACTTTTAAGTTGGTCGCGGCTAACCTATTAGTCTATATCTTGCAAAATAGTGTTTAAACTATTCTAATACCTAACCCATTAAAAACGGTTCTGTATACGCGACTTGGTCTAATAGTATAGGTAGCTTAGCCTCTTTATATTATATCTTAAGTCTTATCTACACTAGAAACCCTTTTAACTTTAACTTTTCCCCTAAGTATTGCTCGATTAATAGCATCTTTATCTTTATTATCCTAATATTGTTAAGTTATGCCTTAAGTCTTACTTAGTTTCCATTAATATAATCTATTACCTCTTGTTACGGACCTTATATCAGCAGTAGTACGGTTACTAAGAGAGGATATAAACGGACTAGTGGTGGAAGTGCGGGAGGCCCTAGAACTAATTAAACTATAGGATAAGGGGTAACTAAGTTATATAATAAGTCACGGGATATAATCTATGTAATCTATATAATTTATAATAGAGTAGATAGAGTAGATAGAGCAATAAAGCAATAACGTTTATAGGAGTTATGTTATGTATTTAAAGAACTACAGTCCCTACCTAGATAGTTCCCTTCTTTATAGTAAATCTTAAAATATAATTAGAGTTAATCTATTAGGCAACTACTCTACTAGTTATTATTATATTGTTAACTTCTTATTTACTTATATACCTAGCCTATTAGTAAGTCTACTATAGTATTTCCTATAAGACTTTATTATACATTTACTACCTAGTTACGGTATTAATAAAGTTAAATAATATGCCACTAAAAGTACTAGTTATAACGCTATTAACGGTAGTAACTACCTTAGGTACTAGTAGGGATACTAGTATAAGGGACACTAATTCGTAACTAGTTATAGTTAGACAGTTATAAGAAATATTTAATTAGTTAATAGATAATAATTAAATACTTAAAGATAGAATTAATGGAATTAGAGCAGTAAAGGTTAAGTTACCCTTAGTTAAATAATTCTTAGGAGAAAAGTTAAAGCATAAGGGGTTTCTTATATAAATACGCTTTGAGGTAGTATAAGAAGGTATAAAGCTTGCTATATTAATAGATTAAGTAGTCTTATAGAACTATTTCTAATAAATAAAGTACTTAAGTGGTTTAAACTTTATTTTACTAAGATATAGAAGTATAAAGACATAACTAATAACCTAGATATTAAGTATATATTCTTAAGTTGGCAAGGGTTCGCGAACTAACTTATATAAATATTTAGAGATTTAAAGGTAATAATAATAGTAGAACGGAAGCTTTAAAACCTAGTATAATGGACTTTAGCAATAGAGTATATAATATAGTTTTAAACGATTACTATATAGGTTAAATAGAATAATAGGGCGCTTATAGCATAGTATAAATAGGGACTTAAGGTAAAAGTCTAGAAAGTATTATTTTAATAGAAGATACGGATATCCTAAGGGAACTAATTAATTAAGTAATTAAGATTAATAATAGGATCTACTAAAGGGAATAAGCTAAAAAAGGCTAAGATAGAGTTCTATAGTTATATAAGGTATAGAATACGCTATAATAGATATAGATTTATAAACTATAGAATAATAGACTAGAGCTGATAGACCTAAGTAGTACTAAAGAATTTAAAAGGTATAGAAACCTAGAGGTTAAGAATTAAGTAATTATAGGACTAAGGAGTAAAGGCTAAACTAGGGATTTTAGTAGTAGAAGATGTTTAGGCAGACTCTATAATAATAAAAATAATTTAAAAAAGGAGCTTATATAAATTATAGAAAATAATAATATTTTACTAGAGACTATAAAGGTAGTTAAAGTAATTATATAGTAAAAGGCACTAGGTTATTAGAGTATAATAATACGGATATAAGTGTATTATATAGGACTAAGGAGTATTTAATTAAGCACTTTATATTTTGTTATAATAACGTATACTAAATTTATAAAGACGCTAAGTATAGCGTAAGCTATTAGCTATAGAAGCTAGAGTTATAAAAACTTAAAGAAACTAAAGAGTTAGATAAAGAATAAGATTAACTCTATAAGCTAGATTAAGATACTATAATAATATGCGGATAATAATTAGTAGAAATAACAATGGAGTTAGAGTACTTATTAATTAATAGTAATAAGAAAAAAAAGGTAGCTAACTAGGAGTATATAAACCTTAAGTACGTAATAAAATTAGAGACTAAAACCACTATAGAACGTGATTTAGTAACGGGTATTATAATACCGTTAAATATAGCATCTATTACTTTATAAGATGGAAGGAGTAATATTTAAAGAAGATTAAGTAAGCAGATAGCTGCTAGTGCTAGCTTACTACTTAATAAAGGTAAAAGGCTATAGGCTTAAGATTTTTAGGATAAGATAAAAAAGACTTAAGAACCTACTATGGACAAAAACTGATAAAAAAGGGTAGTAGCTTGGTTCTAAGATAAGTAAATAAGTATAGGATAAAGATTTTTAGGGAACTAAAAATTTAAAGAATAAATAAGGTCTATAACAGTTCTAGGTAAACGTAGTATTTAGCCTAAAGGTTAAAAGGTTAAAATATTAATTAAGAAGTAAGAAGACTTTAAGGACCTAACTATAAGATATAAAAGGTAAAAAAGAATAAATAAGTTTAGGCAATAAATTATTGCATAGCAAGAGCAGAAGTTAGATTAGAGATTAACTATACTAGGACGTATAAGGGATAGAGCACTTATATAAAAGGTTACTAATACGCCAAAGGTAGGTATACTAAGGGCTAAATAGCTTAATAACCTAAAATAAGAAGAGGATTTAGGGATTTTAACTAGGTTTATAGAATAATATATAAAAGGTTGCAATAATATAGTAATAAAGAGATACTTCCTTATAGATAGATTATATACGCTTACTAAGCTATACTATAGATAGTATTGTAGAAGGATACGGTGTCCCTCAGATAGAAGTCACTGTGCCGTCTATCAGTCAGTTAGTCTGTCTGTCGGTCGGTCGGTTGGTCGTAATCAGTCAGAAGTAATCAGTAAAGCAGTCAGTAAGAAGAGAAAGAAAAGAATGTATTCCAGTAGGTCGTGATGATCAAGAAGGAGGGAAGCCAAAGGCTCCATAAATACAGGAAAATGCCAAGACAGTAGGCGACGTCCAATCTACACCACCACAGTATAGGCAATAAAAGAATAATAAGTGGGAAGATTTCTGTATATGGCTAGATAAAAAGGCTATACTAGATTAAGCTATATTAGAAAAATAGATAAGTTATATTAAAGGAGCATTAATTATAATATTAAAGAATTGAGAGAAATAGTCTATAAACTAAAAAGAGATAATATAAGTATTAGTACTAGTAAATAATATAGTAGCATTTAAATTAATGCGGAAAAGGTTTAAACTTAAGGATAAAGATAAACTATAAGTTAACCTAAGATACCTATCACATATCGGGGGGGCTGATTTGGCGCGGTTACGACCCGGGTTAATACGAGGTTAGGGCCACCCCTGCTGATAACGCGCCCGAACCCCGCACGAGGTCGCGCAGCGACCGCCCCCGAGTACTTTCGCACGCGATTTTGGGCGAAAAGGTACATAATTTGTGTTAAATCGGTACTTCTGGACGGTCGCGTAATGTTGCTCTGAATTTACAACACCTAAACGGGCTCTATTCCTACATTAAGGCGTCTCAGTCACTATAGTGCAGTCCTATATTAAGACGTCTCGGTTACTAGAGTATAGTCCTACATCAAGGCGTCTCGGTCGCTGCGGTGCAGCCCTATATCGAGACGTCTTGGTTACTAGAGTATATAGTCCTACATTAAGGCGTCTCGGTTACTGCAGTGCAGTCCTATATCAAGACGTCTCGGTCACTAGTAGAGTCCTATATTAAGGCGTCTTGGTTACTGCAGTAGTCCTACAGTAAAATAGTATTATATATATATATATACTGCTTAATATGGAGCCTTTCCCTTCCTTTCCCTCCCCCGCCTAGTAGTTAGATATTCTTACAAAGCCAATCCAAAGAACGCCGGCCTCGTAGCTATTCTAGCTGGTTAATAGCCTGTCTCTTATCTCTTGCCGTACCGTCTTCTACGCGCCATCTTATATCCTTAATTATCCTACGGCGACGGCTATAGAATATAGCCTCGCTATTAACCCGCTAGCGTGCCCCCCAGCAGCGATTAAGAGCTTTAATTGACGGCCTACCTGCTAGCCCTAAAGCCCACTCGGCCCAGAGCTGGAACACCAAATTACCGCCCTAAAGCATCTTATATTTCCTTAGCGGCGCCTACGGGTTAAGAATAAATGGGAGAGGTTGAGCGTTAGCTTACGGCAGCTGCGGTGGGGGTATAGTAGAAGCTTACGGCAGCTACTACGGGGGTATAGTAGACGTTATAGTAGATGTTATGGTAGACGGCTGAGCAGGCTCTACGGTAGTAGACAGTTAAGGACCTCTTAGTATCTCTCTAGGGGTTAGATATACGGGAAAGGGTTTATCCAAAGACGGAATCTAGCCGTTAACGCGTTTAGGAACAGACGCAGGTACGGGCACAGGTACGGGTACGGATATAGGTATGGGTACAGGGCTGTCTAAAGACGGACGTATGGACTCTATAGGCCCTATCTAGATACCCATCTTCCCTTGCTAGATTTATATAGGTGCGAATAATACTAATAACCTTTCTATCTTGCTAAGGCGTTCTAAGATCGTCTGCACGCGTAATTAAACCCCCTTTATCTCTAAGATCGCGGCCTTGTGTCTTAGCTTAGCTACGGCCTTATAAGCAGGCCAGTATTTCCGCATTATTATCTTGTTTGGCGTAACTATGCTGGCCAGCGAGCTTTCTACCCACGTAGCGAACCTCTGGTACTCCTTATAGCCGAAGAGGGAGTCCTTCTATAGGGGGTAGAGCGGGAACTGCTTGCGTAGGATTACTAAGTCCTGTAATAGGATTACCCTAAGCGTGTAAAGGAGGCGTAGAAATTCTAAGCCCGTAAGGTTAAGCCGTATAACCTCATTATCGGCCTTCTCTAGGTGGTAGGTCTCCATGTGTTTTAGCCAGACATCGGTCTTAGGCTATATCTTTAAGCAAAGGGCCTCCTCTGGCACCTCTTGCGCGTGGGGGAGAAAGTAGCCCTTTCCTTCCTTTAGGAAGCCGGCGATCGACCGCATAAACGCGCAAGGTAGATAGCTAAGGTAGGCTCCTATTATCACGTCTGTATTCTAGCGTCCGGCCCGTCTAATTTGGGTCTCCTTAACACCGCTAAGCTTAGTGTGCCGGACGCTCTGCTTATAGGCGCTATGGGTCTTCTCCTTTAAGTAAATTCCTACCCCCTAGAATATCTTCTTATTCCATTTAAATTGCGTATAATAGCTTAACGGCCGTTGCGGTACTTTAATGCTACTAGGGAAGACGTATAGGTTATAGTAGTCCTCTAGCTACTAAAAAAATGGGAAGCTTTTAGTGCCGTCCTTACCCTAGCGGTTAAAGAAGTAGAAGGCTATTACAGAGAGAGGGTAGAGGATAGGGTTAGTATTGCGTATATAGCCTATATACTTAACCTTGCCGTGTTGATTCTGCTTCCCCTATATTATTAATATAATTATATATGGCGCTGGCTTGTCTAGTTTAGGCCCTTTATTCTCTAATTTAATAAGGATAAAGTTAGTAAGCTAAATATCCCTTCTACTCTTACCCTAGGTAACGGTAGTATGGCCTAAGGAACGGGTTAGAAAACAATAGCTGTAAATACTCTGTATAAACCGTAATATACAAACCTAATAAATGCTTAGCTGTAGTTTAAAGGTAAGACTTAACTAAACCTAGTATCTTAGAGCCCGTCTTCTAGCACTAAGTAATCGCCTTTTTAAGCCCTTTAACGTTGTAGCCGCTAGTAATTATAAATAGGCCTTAATTAATAAAGTTAACGTGTTAAATCCAGTCCTTATTACAGCGGATGCTGTTTAGTACTGCTAAGAGCTTCGCCCCCTATAGTAGCTATAAGGTCTTACCTTCTAACTACCACGCGTAAAGCTTAGTAATAGCGGAGACGTAGCTATTTATAACTGAGTATTGGACGGTCTTGTTAAATAGGGCGTCTAGGACCTCCTTATCCCATATCTCTTCCTCCTTTATAGCTTCCTCCCCTGCGGCTGCGGCTACCCCTGTAGCTGCCTTTTCCCTTGGCGGCCCTCCTGTGGTTATCTTCTGCCTCTTCTTTGCCCGCTCGCCATCTTTCCACATCTCTTTCTGTTTTAACTTCCGTTTTTAATAGCCAGCGGCCCGCGATTCTTAATTAACGACTTACTACTCTAAAAATAAGTAAAGCTTATCTTCTGTTACCTGGGCGCCGTCCGTATTACCTTCTAGTCTTGTATACCAGTCCTCCTACTCTTTCTGCTTTAGCTCGTACGCCCTTATAGTATTCTTTAAGCGCTAGGCCTTATAAATATCCTGCAGCCATGCTATTTGGGCCTTGAATTCGTTCTAGAGGCTATAGGGGGAGGAGGCTGGGGGGGCTTCTATAGTAGACTATAGGGTAAGAAGATTCCTAAGAGACTCCATATCCGCAAGAGGTAAGGGAGTAGACGCGTAAATACGGTATAGGTAAATAAAGCTACCAAACGCGTAAATATTAATAGAGAAGGAGAAGAAGAGGGCTCTATATTATAGAATTAGAATTATAGTAGGCCTTTCTATATAAAATTAGAAGCCCCGCGCGAGCCAGGAGCCAGCGCGGGCACAAAAACAGCAGAGGGTTAGAAAATGGGATTGTCGAGGCGACAATAAGGTCAAAGGCGCGCGATAAGGACCTCCATACTAACCCAGTACTAACCTAGGCCTCAAAAACGCGTCTAAAAAGTAGGGGCCACCACCTAAGGGGGGGGGGTGATATTTGGACGATATATTGCGGACCTTAGGGGGTCGTGCATAACCCGAGGTTACGCCAAGCCTAACCCCGACCTCCGATACCTGCAAGTATCCGCCCCACGGACTATTCGCTTACGCTTATACAGCATCCTAGCGTATCCGGTGGTTAGCGTGTTTTGTCAACCTTCCCCTAAACGGTAAAAATACCAAAATTTCCCTACAAAAAGGCCGTGCGGGAGTGGCTGCGCTAACCACCGGAATTGCAGAGATGCTGTAGTCCTACAGCTCAACGGAACACCGGGTTCAACAGAACGTGTGCGCGAGATCGAGTCTCACCTGTTTCCTCATATAATTCAATCACCACAACCATGCCTACGGAATCTAAAATTATTAAGATACGCGTGTAAGATGTACTTCGTAAGTTATCACGCATAGAAACACCTAATTAACCCAAGTTTACGAGTGGTCTATTACTTTCAGGTCCTAGATTTCAAACCCCGCCAAACTTGCTTCTAATTAGTTGGAGAGCTGGCTTCTAATTGGTTAGAAAAAAATACGCGCGGTAAGTTATGGCAGATTCCATGTAACAAATATTAAAATATTATAAACATTAAAATATCTAAGTATTACGCCTTCCTTTTTATTAACACTTCTATTAATACTACTATATATCTTATAGATATGGCAGATCCTACTATAATTAAGTGCAGCAAGTGCTATATCCATAAGCCCCGCCTTAACTTTATCAAAGACGGCCCTGTAAAGAAGATTTTAAAGCTGTGCCAGTTATGTTAGTCAAAGGCGCGTCTTCCCTATATATTACTTCTACTTCTGCTTACCTTTCTAAGCCTCTAAATATAAGCGGGGAGCTCTTATAGAGTTAGGTTCTATTACTAAGAATTATCCTACAAGGCGCCAGTGAACTGCTCCACCTAAAAACAATACTGAGAACGCCTTCCTGCCTTACAGCCAGAATAGTTAAGATACCCCTAAAATTGCTTAACAGCGAAAGACAATTAGGGCAATATAATAGGAGCATCGTATTCTTAATTGGCGGGGTAAAGCTTACTTACCCACTCCTCCGCTATATACCATAGATAAAGCTCCGTGCAATAGAAGAGATGGCCTAAATGCGTCCTTACCAGGGCAGGCTCCTATGCCTACTCTACTACTAATACCTACCCTACCATCAATATCTACTCTACCACTAATACCACCTTCCTTGCGGCAAGCTCCCTTACGGCAAGCTCCAACTACGACCACACTACTACCTATTTTGGCTATTAATTGGGAGCAAATTAAGAAGTTTAGGAGTATACTATAGGCTAAATATATGGAGACGTGCAGTCATTGCAGGGAGCAGTAGTTCTAAATAGGCCTAGCCACAGAGGGTAATAATATAGGTGTATGCAAAGCCTATATTAAGGACGCCCTTAAGAATCCAACCCTTCCTCCCCTATTTAGTAAAAGCAATAGGCTTAATCCAGGGCCTATTCCTGGCTTTACCTATACTTACTACGGTAAAGGAGCTTCTAATTATATGCGTATACGTTTATCTGCAAGTTATGCGTGTACGCAGCCAGCAATATCGCTATACTGGCTATATTTACTATTTTGGCCAGAATACACTAAAGACTTAAAGGCAGCTACCACAACTACCTACTAAACTTAATGTACTGGTTATAAGGCCTATGGTAGTAGAGGGTAGTAAATACCTAAGTTAGTGGTTTACTAAACGGTATACTATAAGGCGCTCTACCATAGTATAGTGGCTTTACTTTTTAAAGGTTAATTATCCTAATTATTATAATGTTAAAATATATAGTACCTGGCTTACCAGCTTACCTAAAAATGGCTCTATATTAGATTAGCTACCTTATATTAATAAGTTGGAGTCTAATTCTAGTGGCCTAATAGCTTACCCTACTACTCCTATGCAACATCTTCCTGCTATTAATCCTCTGCCTACCAAGCTTGGCAGTAATATACTAGACAGTAAATTCAATAATAATATACTAGATACTTTGGTTCCTAACCTAGTACCTAACCTTAATAAATTAGAGCTTTTAGGTTACGAGGTTTAATACTAATAAGACCTATAAGTAGGCCTAGAGGTTTCTACTATGCGACAGACACCTCTCTCTAAGCAATTAGCTAGTTTTATTATATGCGGCGCCTTTCCTACCCTATTTCCTTATAGTAAAGTAGATTTTAATATACTATAAAGCTGTATAGTTACCCTAGCTGCGTACATTAAGCATATGCTTAAGTATTAGGACAGTTAGTTTGGCCGCCACCTCTTATTTCACTACTATATATTTAATTGGATTATAAAAGAGCAAGCCCTTAACGCCACCCGCTTCCTTTACGGCCAATTAAATAAAAATAGTCTATCTTTAGATAAGCTTAGTAATCTTATAAATGGCAGTGGGGGTAACTAGGTTCTAAATAAGATTATATAGTATATATAGAAGCTTAAGGGCACTAGACCTTATTAGAAGCAGAAGAAAAATAAGCTTACGGCTTATACTAAAAATATTAAGAGCAGGTCTCTATTCTTTACACTTAGCGCTACTAATCTACATTGGTATAATCTATACTCTTATATGCCTTTATTTAACAAATATAAGGCTGCTAATAAGGCTTAGCGCTACCAGATTGCTTCTTAAAATCTTAATAATAATCCACATATTACTGCTTACTGGCTATATTACCACTTTAATCTATTTAGGAAGCACGTGCTTATGGGTCTATTTAATAGCACTAACTTTTGGTCCTAATATAAGTGGTAGGTGTAAGGTAGCGGCTATATATATAGCTTCTTATAGAGTTTAACAGCCCTAGAGCTAGATCTATTAGCTAGTGTATTAAGGGCGGCTTTTACTAAGTAATGGGCTACTTTTATATCTATAATAAATTCTAATTAATCTAGGCCTCCCAATCTTTAATATCCTTCTACTCTTAGCTATAAAGAATAGCTTAATACTAATAAGCTTCTTACTACCTGCCTTAATTAATTTTAATGGCATCGTAATTATACCAAATCTTACTGCTTAAGATTAAAGAAAGGTTCTACTAGAGCAAAGGAGTGCTACTTCTACTTTCTATACTCTTTCTATAATAAGGCCGCTGTATTAAAGGATTAAAATCCATATTACTAGACGTTCTATCCACAGCATAATAATAAGCTTCTTAATAGTTATAATGCAGCCATAATATTGGCGTAATGGCAAATATTAATATATTACCCGCTATAAGTATATTAGTAATAGTTAACTATATAGGCAAATATTGCAGTAAGAAAGAGAAGAAGTCAACTTCCTACTAAGAGCTACTCTAATTAGTATAGCCACACGCTAACAGCCTTTATGCCTTTGGTTTGGTAGTGGCTAGGTTTATAAATAAGCTTATTGCTAAACACAATTAGTTAGCATAGGAGGTATACTATCTGCTTTTTAACATTCCCCTTTATAAAGGCTCTAAGAATATAGTAACTTTAGACTACCACCAGGAGGATAATTAAAGCGCTATATATAAGCTTAAGGATGGCAAACTAGGAGGGTGTAGACTATCTAACTATAAGAAATATAAGCGCCGCCTAGATAGGGTAGAGGATGTTACTTTCTTTAATTTCCTACTCTATTTTAATTACTCTACTTATAAGCGTCGGCTAAGAGCAAAGCCTTAAGTTATATTATACTTTCCGCGATATAAAGGCAATCCTTCTTATCTATAGTATCCTAAGTTCTACTATATAAAGCTTATTCTTTATCACCTATAGAGGGAGTATAAAGAATTGGCTACTTACTAGTGGATTTAGGGCCCCTAATTATGTGGCTTCTTATTAGGCTTACATTAATTTTTATTAGCACCTACTTAACTACTTCTATAATTAGAAACTAGAGGAAGGTTATAAAACTGCTAATAATATTAATAAGTTTAAGGGCGATTTTATAGACGACTTAGAGCTATACTAGTCTTTTAAGGCCCTATATGCCTATATCCAAAATACTAATAGAGTTAAAATTAAGGATCCTAACAGGCTTAGTAATAGGGAGCTTAATTATAACTACAACTGGGGTACGCATTGTAGTATATACCCGCAGCTTAATAATAGGACTTATTGGTAGGAAGCATGGTTATAGCCTCTACCATTAAGCTGCCTATTCTAAATAGCAACTCTATCTTCCTTACAACTAGGCCAGCGTTATATTTATAATACCGTAGTTAATCACTATAGGCAGATCTAAGTGGGCCTTAGCCCCCCTCTACTGCGGATTAATATTAATAGAGAAGCAGGAACCGGCAAATTATATCTTATTACTGTTCTCTCTACTACGCTCTATACTATAATAAGGGCTAGTAGCAAGCCATTACTATTGGCTTAAGCCGCCCCTATTAGGGTAGCTACCTTTAATATTAATAGCAGGACTATATACGATCTATTAAGGCTACCAATAAATTGCCCTTTTAAGGAATTGCCTGCTGCTAGTCTTATGCCTTTACAATAAGCTTTTAAGGATATTTACTATCTTATCCTTAATAAGAAATCTATAATGAGGCAAGTGCATCTAGCCTAGATTGATTACCGCCTCTATTAGATCTACCCTATATATAACAACAACTATTTTAGAGGCTTAAACATCTTACTAGTAGGCAATTTCTATTAGCTTCCCCCTATAGGTTAGGCGGCCTTATATAAAAACCTACCCGCTAGTTTATTAGAGCTCGCTAGCTATAAAAAGGGAGCCTATAAGGCAATTAACTAAACTACTATCTTAGATTAAGTTATGTGGTAGGGCAGTAATAATACTAAGAGTTCTATATTTAGGACCGCCCTTATAGAGCTACGTAGTAATTCTATAAGTAATTTAACCTAGAGGCTTTTTTTAACTAAGTATAAGCAGGGCCTACCTACTAATAAGGTTACGGGCTTTAATAACGCAATTTAGCTATATAGCATATATGCTGCTATAGGTAAGTATAACACTAATTAGCTTTGCGACCTTTTACAGCCGGTAGTAGCTATTAAGTTAGTTAACACTGGTGTAGGTACGCAGAAAGCTACTCCTAATTAATATAATATTATAGAAAATCTAGCCCTATATATTAGCGCGAAAGTAATGCTAATATAGAATATCTGGGTTAAACTAGGCTTAATAAATGGTACTACTAGTATAATTAAAGATGTTATATAGAAGGAACACGTAAATATTAAAAATAATTAGCCCCAGTTACTACTAATTGCAGTAGATAGGTATAATGGACCTGCCCTATTTACTTGGCAGGATAGTAAGAAAGTCGTCCCTATATTTTCTATGCTTTATAAATAGGAGGGTATAAGAGGCTCTTACTTACGGCGTTAATTTCTAGTTACTCTACCTTTTGTAACGGGCTTATATAAATGCTTCTAAACCAAAGCTTGTAGATTGCTACTATATAAGAATACTAAGCTAAGAAAAGGAAGAAGACTAGTAAAGACTAGCAAGATATAAAAGGTCGTTAAGGCGCTAGTAGCAAGCGAGCCAATAGCAACTTGGCAGAATATAGCAGGATTTGGCAGATTGCCTAGAAAACGGCAAATTGCCTAGGAAATGGCAAAGTAGCAGGTGACGCGCTCTAGCACCGTTATATTACCCCCCCCTCCCAAAAAAGCCTGCCCTTAGGCTTTGTCCAAGTTCTTTATTATTGTCTAAATTATTATAGTTATCTAGCCCCTCTTCCTAGCATTTAATCCAGCTGTCTAATTTGCGTGGTGGTCTAGGGAGGTCTGGGTGGGCTAGTTGGAAATCTTATAGCTTATAGGGAGAGTACTTAAAATTAGATACGGGGTACCATTTTGGATCTTTATTATAACCTACCCAGCTTATACGATATTTTAAGGTACCATAGTCCTTCTTAACTGCTAAGATCTCTTTAACTTCCCATTTCTCGTCCTTTACAATCTGGATTGGTAGTAGGGGGTTATTATACTGTCTAGGTAATGGGTTATCTATAGCCTTCCGCAGTCGGTCTAGAGAGAAGACAGGGTAGATCTTTATTAACTCTGGTAGCTTAACCTTAAAAGAGTGCCCTACTTTCTTAGGGATCTTGTAGGGGCCAGCCATTTAGTAGTCTAGCTTGCGGCTCGGCCTCTAGGTCTTCCAGTTCTTTGTTAACACCTATACCTTATCTCCTATATAGAAGTCTACCTCGCGATAGTGTTGGTTCACGTCAGCCTCTTTCTTCTCTTGTGCCTTTTTTATAATTGCTTAGGCAGTCTCCTAGGCTCTATGCATTCTCTTAGCGAATATCTGGGCCTCTTTATAGCTGAGGCGTTCGTGGGCTGTTATAGGTCCTATAGGTCTATCCTAATTAAAGGATGTTTGTAGCTTGTATCCATAAAGTAACTTAAATAGTAATATTCCTATACTATTATAAGGGAGCGTAAGCTGTGCGTAGTCTATTATAGGTAGTAGTTCTAACTAGTTGTCCTAGTAGTAATTAATAAAGGGGCGAAGTTGCTGGTTAAAGTATTGGTTTATAATCTTAGTTTGGCTGTTAGTCTAAGGGTAGAATATAGTAGAGAGCTTAATCTTAATCCTAAAAATATAACAGAATTTGTCTTAGAAGTCTAATATAAATTAGGGTCCACAGTTAGAGATAATTAACTTAGGAGCGCTATGGATCTGGTAAATGTTATTAATATATATGCGGGCTATATCTTTTACAGTTATAGTCTTAAAGTAGGGGAGAGAAATAGCTTACTTACTTAGTCGGTTGACTACTATAAAGGCCATATTATAGCTATATTTGTCCTTTAGGAATAATTTAAAGTCTATTATAATATACTGCTAAGGGCATTTAGGAACTGGTAGTAGTTATAACTATTTAGGGGTTTAATCCCTAGGGGTATCTACCCGTTTATAAGGATAACAATTTTTAATAAATTATTCTATATTAGACAGGAGTCCTTGCCAGTAATAGTGAGGCGCTAGTAGTTAGTGGGTCTTATCTTAACTAGGGTACACTGTAGAGACTTAATAATAGGCTTTACGGATTAGCTCTATTTATAGGTTGTTAACGTCTAGAACTATAAGCTGTTCTTAGTATAAGAGTAGTCCATCTTCTATTTCTAAATTAGGGTTGCCTTTTATAGCTTAGTCGCGGAGGGCTTTTAGGGATTTAACTATGTGGTTTGCGATTAGGATGTAGTTAATTAGTCCTATTAGTTTATCTAGGATCTCTCCTTCTATAGGCGCCAGCTTATTTAGTTTGGAGCTTAGTTCCTTAAGGATATGTAGGTTAAGCTGTTTGGGGCGGAGGAGGGCATATATCTAGTGCTGAGCCTTTAGCTTATCCTGTAGTTCTATATCCTGTTCTCTCTAGGTAAAAGTATTAGCTTTAAAATTTTGCCTACTAGGGCGGTATATAATTATAAAAAAGAATTGGGAGAGTATTTTAGCCTACCTAGCCTATTAACCGGTAAACTACTTTATTGTTATAAAATACTTAAGGGCTTTATAATTAGTATAGACTTTAATCTAAGAGTCTATACTTTTAAGCTCTACACACTACTAGGATAATAATTATATAATAGCCAGTATTTCCTTATCGTGTACCTTATAGTTATACTTAGCTAGAGCTATTATCTTTAAGAAGAATATAATAGGGTACCACTCGCTATCTAGGTGTAGCTATAAGAGAATACCTACTACTACTCTATCGGATGCGTCCATTTCTAGTATTAATTCTAGGTCTGGGTTATAATAATAGAGAATTAGGGAGGAGATAAGTCATTTCTTTAACTGCTTAAAGGCTTTTATATAGCTGTCGTCAAAAATAAAAGGCGTGTTGTTTTTAGTTAGTTGCATAAGAGGCTTAGCCACAACCCCATAATTATAGATAAACTAATAGTAGAAATTGCAGAAGCTAAGAAAGGACTAGATACCTTTTATAGTATAAGGGGGTTTCTAGTTATATATTACCTCTACCTTCTTAGGGTTAACTTTAATTCCTTTTATGCTAACAATAAACCCAAGGTATTTTGTTCTTTTTACTCCAAATTTACATTTCTTAATATTAACTTATAGGCCTATATTCCGCAGTCTCTCTAGGACCTTTTTAATATAAACTTAGTGCTTAAGTTTATTATCTAAGTATATAAGAATGTCATCTAGGTATACCATATAGAATTTATTAAGGTAGTTAAAAAGAATATTATTTATATACTGTTGGTATATAGCTGGCCCATTTATTAGTCCAAAAGGAAGAACTTTATATTTATAAGAACTGTAGTAGGTATAGAATGTTATTAGGTCCTCTAATATAGGGTCTATCCTAATTTAGTAGAAAGCTTAGCGGATATTAAGCTTAGTAAAGATTTTAGCTCGGCTTAGATATATAAGGGTTTTGTTAATTAGGGGGAGAAGGTAGCAATCTTTTTAAGTAATAGCGTTTAGTTTCTAATAGTTAATACAGAAGCGGAGGCCTTTATTAGGGTTTTTTATAAATAAAATAGGGGAAGTAAAAGGGGCCTAACTTGGCTTAATAAACCCCTTATAGAGATTATTAATTAAGTACTACTTAGTTACTTTTAGTTCCTCTATAGTTTACTAGTAAAGAGGGCTATAGCATAGAGAGTTATCGGCCTCTAGTTAAATCTTATAATTATAGGTTTAGTATAGGGGCAGTATATCTAAGGCTGCTTTTAAAAACGCGTCTCTATAGTCTAAGAGGTATATAGGGAGGAGGTACTTAACTAGCTCCTTATTAGTTTCCTCTACTAGCCCTTCTTCCTTTTTATTAATAATCTAGTTAATTTTATATAAGCTAGTTATAAAGACCTTATTATCCTTCTAATATATATTAAAATAGAAACCTATAGTACTAATTGCCGCGATATCTACTATAGGGGGGTTATATAATAGTAGGGGTATCTGCGGCCTTAGGGGCCTTTAGCGTATTAGTATTATCTTTACTCCCTTTAGCTCTTATTATATCTTCCAGAGGTTATCCTCTATATTCTATTAGTATATCCTCTTCCCTATTAGCCAGATCTTTGCAATTTAAAAGTCGTCTATATTACTATCCGTTCTACTTCTATAAGTAGAGTCCTCCTTAACTATAGTCCTTTAGGGGAGTATCCTTATTAGTATAGGGTTCTTACCGGCCTTATAGTGGGCATCTTCTTAAGTAAAGGCTAGGTCGCGGTCCCTAATATCCTACTAGTAGGTAGGGTTGGCCTTTGCAGCTAATATCTTATAGTTAGTACGGATTTCTCTAATAAAGGAGGGTAACTTTAGTCTATTCTCTGGCTAGACAAACTATCTTTATTAAATATTTAGCCAAATATTAAAGTAGGATATCTATTTTTAGCTAAGGATTATATTATAGGACCCTAGGTTTAGGATATAGAAGGGGATACTAAACTAGCGTTATCCATTAATAGTAATATATAGCTTTAAGGCATGGGTAACCGGCTTACTGGCTTAGCTATTATAGCCTTTTACTTAAATAGGCTTCTCTAGTTAGGTAGTATTTATATTTAAGAACTTAGCAACGTTATTTATATAAGCAGTGTTTATAAAAGTAAAGCTATTTACTCCAGTGTTAATAAGGGTAGTTATATTAACTCTATATCCATTTTAAGATACTATATATAGAACTATAAAGTGTTTACCACCTATTAGCTAACTTAGATTAATCTCTTTAAGATTAATAGGATACCCTAGGGGGGAGTCTTTCCCTAGGGTTCTTCTTTTCCCGACTTATTAGATATTTTATCTTCCTCTATCTCCTTAATATTACCTATATTCTTTAGCTCTGGGCAGGATATAGCAAAGTAATTATCCTTTCCGCAATTAAAGCATATAACCGTAGTAGGGTTAATTAGGGTATTGCAATAAGTATTGGCTAAAGGTATAGTATATAGCAATTTAGACAAGGCTTATAAGTAGGTAGTTATAACCACTTTTGGTATAAGGGCGGTTATGGTTTATCTTCTAACGCTAGCTCCTATTAGCGTGGCGGATAGGTTCTAGTTGCTACAGAACTTCTTTAATTAGTTAAAATAAGCATTAATTTATTTTAGTTCTAAATCTAGTAACAAATATTAGGCTGTAAGTCTTTAGTAGGTTAGTAGGTTATTTAAGGCTACTATAATCTTCTCCTATAGTTAGACTGTTAGCTTATTATATAGGTCTAAATAGTAGTTCCTAGGAGGAACCTAGCCTTCACCTACTAGGTATAAGAATTAAGTCTAAAACTTAGTAAAGGATTGGTTTAGTTTTATTATTAGACGATTATAGTTATAATAGGCATCCTATATATAATAGTGCTAGAGCGCGTTACCTACCAAATTCTGCCATATTTTGCTATCTGGCATACTGTCTAATACTATCTAGTACTATTTCTTACTGTTAGCTCGTCTACTACTAGCGCCTTAGCGGCTCGCGCTACCTATTTATTTACACCAGCCCTCGCGGCCACCTTTCCCTCTCCTTAGCTTAGTATCTTTATTAGATAGCAATCCACAAGCTTTGGTTTAGAGGCATTTATACAAGCCATTACATTATACTAAGCTCTCCCTACATTGCCTGGGAAGGCCTTAATAATATTCCACCTTAAAAGAAGACCTTTGTCTGCAACAACGCGTTAATACATTATACTTAAACACCAATAAAAGACTCACACTACCACGCCTAGGAAGGCCCTAACAATATCCCACTTTATAGGCCAGACTGTACTTAACCTGCACCCCTAAAAGAACCCTGGAATTAAAACCAAATTATACAATTCTAATAAACCTTAGGAAGCCAACAATAGCACCTAAAGCAAGCTTATCTAAAAGACCTGCCTCTACCTAAGAGGAATAAGAGATCTAGTTAGGATCAGAAATTAAAGATAATAACGACGTTATAGATATACGCGAGCATATTCACGCCCTTGCCGCCAATTAGAAGGTTAATTGTCTTTAAGCCTAAAGCATATAAGAGACTCTAAAAGAGATCCTAAAAAGCCTTGCTGCCTTATAAAGCAGCCCAGCCTCCCCTTTATAAAGCCTTAGTTAACCTATTCGCTTAACTAAATGCGATATACTAGAGAGTACAGACATAATAATAAAACAATTAAAGTCTATTAAGCTCCCTAACCCCCTACCATTATTAGACGGCATAGACCCGACCTTTAAAAACTGGAGAATCCAGGTATAAGGAAAGCTTTATATTAACTACAACCATTTCCCCTTTAAAGAAGCTAAAATGCTCTACCTCTTTAGTTAAACCATTAGGGACGCCTAGTGACACCTCTAGGCCAAGTTTGAGGACAAGTTATCTATTCGGTTTATATCTGTTAATAAGATAATATAGTATCTAGCTGCTATCTATGTCAATCCAAATAAAGTATAGGATGTCTGTTATAACTATAATCGCCTAATAATAAAATTAAACTAATCCTTTACTAAGTTCTAGACTTAATTCTTCCACCTAGTAGGCAAAGGCTAGGTTCCCCCTAAGAACTACTATTTGGACCTATATAACAAGCTAACGGTCTAACTATAAGAGAAGATTGCGATAGCCTTAGATAACCTACTAACCTACTAAAGACTTATAGCCTAATATTTATTGCTAGATTTAGAACTAAAACAAATTAATGCTTATTTTAATTAACTAAAGTGGCTCTATAGCGACTATAACCTATCCACTACACCAATAGGAGCTAGCGTTGGAAGATAAATTATAACTACCCTTGCACTAAAAGCGGTTATAACTACCTACTTACAAGCCTTGCCTAACCTACTATATACAATACCTTTAACTAATACTTATTACAACACCCTAATTAACCCTATCACAGTTACGTGCTTTAATTGTAGAAAGAATAGCTACTTTACCTTATCTTACCCAGAGCTAAAGGATATAGGTAATATTAAGGAAATAGAGGAAGAAGAAATATCTAATAAGTTAGAAAAAAAAGAACCCTAGGGAAAGACTCCCCCCTAGGGTATTCTATTAATCTTAAGGAGATTAATTTAAGTTAGCTAATAGGTGGAAAACACTTTATGGTTCTATATATAGTATCTTAAAATAGATATAGAGTTAATATAACTGCCCTTATTAACACTAAAGCAAATAGCTTTACTTTTATAAATACTGCTTATATAAATAATGTTGCTAAGTTCTTAAATATAAATGCTACCTAACTAAAGAAGCCTATTTAAGTAAAAGGCTATAACGGATAAGCTAGTAAGCCGGTTACCTATATCTTAAAGCTGTATATCTCTATTAATAAATAACACTAGTATAGTATTCCCTTTTATATCCTAGACCTAGGTTCCTATAACATTATCCTTAGCCAAAAATAGATGTCCTACTTTAATATTTAGTTAAACATTTAATAAAGAAAGTTTATCTAGCTAGAGAATAGACTAAAACTACTTTCCTTTATTAGAGAAATTTAGACTAACCATAAGACACTAGCCGCGAAGGCTAACCCTATCTATTAGTAGAATATTAGGGACCGTAACCTAGCCTTTACCTAAGAAAATGCCCGCCGCAAGGCCAGTAGGAACTCTATACCAATAATAATACTCCCCCAAAGTACTATAGTTAGGGAGGACCCTACTTACAGAAGTAGAATGGATAGTAATATAGGCAACTTCTAAATTATAGAGATCCGGCCAATATAGAAAAGAACATACTAATAAGACATAAGGGATAACCTCTAAAAGATATAATAGGAGCTAAAAGGAGTAATAACAACGCTAATACCCTAGAAGCCCCTAAAGCCATATACGCCCTTATTATCTTATAATCCCCCCTACAGTAGACATTGCTATAATTAGCATAATAGCATTCTACTTTAATATGTACTAGAAGGATAATAAGGTCTTTATAATAAGCCTATATAAGATTAACTGAATTATTAATAATAGGGAGGAAAAGCCAGCTAAGGAAACTAACAAGAAACTAGTTAAATATCTCCTTCCTACTATCTATATAAAGTACAAGAACGCATTCTCAAAGGTGGCTTTAGATAAGTTACCCCCTTATAGGACATATAATTATAAGATTTAATTAGAAGCCAATAACTCGCTAGGCTATAGCCCCCTTTACTAACAATTAATAGATAAGCTAAAAGTAATAAAGCAGTACTTAATTAATAACCTTAACAAAGGGTTTATTAAGCTAAGTTAAGCCCCTTTTACTTCCCCTATCCTATTTATAAAAAAGCCTAATAGAGGCCTTTATTTTTGTATCAACTATTAAAAGCTAAATACTATTACTTAAAAGGATTGGTATCCTATTTCTTTAATTAATAAGACCCTTATACATCTAAGCTAGGCAAAGATCTTTACTAAACTTAATATCCGCCAAGCTTTCTACCAAATTAGAATAGACCCTGCATTTAAAATTTTAACAACATTCTATACCCATTATAGGTCCTATAAATATAAAGTTCTTCCTTTTAGACTAATAAACGGACCAGCTACGTACCAAAGATATATAAATAACGTTCTTTTTAATTACCTTAATAAATTCTATACAGCATACCTAGATAACATTCTTATATACTTAGATAATAAACTTAAGCACTAAGTTTATATTAAGAAGGTCCTAAAGAGATTACAGAACACGGGCTTGCAAGTTAATATTAAAAAATATAAATTTAGGGTAAAACGTATAAAGTACCTTAGGTTTATAGTAAGTATAAATAGGATTAAAGTTAACCCTAAGAAGGTTAACGTAATCTATAACTAGAAACCCCTTTATATTATAAAGGGGATCTAGTCCTTCCTTAGTTTTTGTAATTTCTATTACTAATTTATCCGCAACTATAGAGTTGTGGCAAAGCCTCTTATATAACTTACCCGGAAAGACACACCTTTTATATTTAATAATAACTATATAGAAGCCTTTGGAGAGTTAAAAGATCGGCTTATCTCTTCTTAAATCCTTTATTACTATAACCCGGACCTTAAATTAATACTAGAGATAGACGCTTTTAATAGAGTTATAGCGGGAATCCTATTACAGTTATATCTAGATAGCGAATAGTATCCTATCGCCTTCTTTTTAAAAACAATAGACCTAGCTAAGCGTAACTATAAAGTATATAACAAAGAAATGCTAGCTATTATCCAATTGCTATCCTAATAGCGCGTGAAGCTAGAAGGCATAAACTCCTGAATTAAGATATATATGGATTATAAAGCCCTAGAGTACTTTATGACTATAAAGCAGCTTACTAGATAATAAGCCCACTAGGCTAAAATACTCTCCCAATTCTTCTTTACAATTATATATTATTCTAGCAAGCAAAACTCTAAGGCTAATGTATTAACCCAAAGGGAATAAAATATAGGACCTTAGGATAAGCTAAAGGCCTAATACCAGACGCGCGCCCTCCTCTACCCTAAATAGCTTAACCCGCAGATCCTTAAGGAGCTAGACTCTAAACGGAATAATTTAGCACCTATAAAAGGAGAAGTCTTAGACGAACTAATGGAGCTAATTAATCGCATCCTAACTACAAACCGTACAGCTAACTCCCTAAAGGCCCTCCGCGACTAAGCTATAAAAGGTGACCCTAATTTAGAAATAGAAGAAGAACTGCTCTTATACTAAGAACAGCTAATAGTTCTAGATGTTAACAACCTACAGACAGAGCTAATCCGTAAAGCCTACTATTAAGTCTCTATAGCACATTCTAGTTAAAATAAGACCCACTAACTACTAGCGCCCTATTACTACTAGCAAGAACTTCTATCTAATATAGTATAATTTGTCAGAAACTGCCACGCCTATAGATACGTAAATGCCCCTAGGGATTAAACTCCTAGGTGGCTATAACCGCTACCAGTTCTAGAACGCCCTTGGCAATATATTATAATAGACTTTAAGTTATTTCCAAAGGACGCCCACGGCTATAATGCGGCCTTTATAGTAATTAACTAATTATGCAAGAAATCTGTCTCCCTACTATATTTTAAGACCATAACTGCAAAGGATATAGCCCGCCTCTACGTTAACAATATCTATCGATTCTATAGTGCCCCTAAATTAATTGTCTCTAACTATAGTCCCTAGTTTATATTAGATTTCTAGAATAAATTCTACTATATCCTTGGGATTAAGATTAAGCTTTTTACTATATTCTACCCCTAGACTAACAGTTAAACTAAGATTATAAACTAGTACCTTAACTAGCGACTACATCCCTTTATAAACTACTATTAGGACAACTGGTTGGAATTACTGCCTATAATGGACTATACACAGCTTATACTCCTCTATAACAGTATAGGGATGTCCCCATTTGAACTGCTCTGTGGGTATGCACCACGAACATTCTTTAATTAGGATAGGCCTACTAAACCCACTACGGCCTATAAACGCCTTAGCCATAAAGAGGCCTAGGCATTTACTAAGAGAATGCATAGAGCCTAGGAGACCGCTTAAACAATTATAAGAAAGGCGTAAGAGAAGAAGAAGTCTAATATAAACCGATATTGTTACAAGGTAGACTTCCAAGTAGGAGATAAGGTATAGGTGTTAATAAAGAACTAGAAAACCCAGAGGCCAAGCCACAAGCTAGACCACCAAATGGCTGGCCTATATAAGACCTTTTAAAAGGTAGGACACTTTTTTGAGGTTAAGCTACTAGAATTAATAAAGATCCACCTTATTTTCTCTCTAGACTGGCTATAAAAGGATGCGGATAATCTACTACCTGGACAGTATAACGACCCCCCGCCGTCAATCCAGATTGCAGAGGATAAAGAATAGGAAGTTAAGGAAATCCTAGCAGTAAAAAAGGTCTATAATGTCTTAAAATACCGCGCAAGCTGGGTAGGCTATAATAAAGACCTAGAGTAGTACCCCGCATCTAATTTTAAGCACTCCCCCTATAAGATACGGGACTTCCACCTAGCCCACCCTAACCTCCCTGGTCCACCACGTAAATTAGACAGCTGGATTAAATGCTAGGAAGAAGGGTTAGATAATTACGACAATTTAGACAATAATAGGGAGCTCAGACAACGCCTAAAGGCAGGCTTTTTTAGGAGGGGGGGGGGGTGATGTGACGGTGCTAAAGCGCGTTACCTGCCAAATTCTGCTATATTCTGCCACCTGGTATACTGTCTGATACTGTCTGGTACTGTTTCTTACTATTGGCTTGTCTACTACTAGCGCCTTGGCGGCTCGCGCTACCTATTTATTTACACTAGCCCTCGCGGCCACCTTTCCCTCTCCTTAGCTTAGTATCTTTATTAGATAGCAATCCACAAGCTTCGGTTTAAAGGCATTTGTGCAAGCCATCACACTATACTTTATTTAGGTTAATATAGATAGCAGCTAAGTGCTATATTATCTTATTAACAGATATAAACTAAATAGGTAACTTGTTCTTAAACTTGGCCTAGAGGTATTACTAGGCGTCCCTAATAGTTTAACTAAAGAGGTAGAGCATTTTAGCTTCTTTAGAGGGGAAATAGTTATAGTTAACACGGAGCTTTCCTTATACCTAGATTCTCCAGTTCTTAAAGGTTAGGTCTATATCGTCTAATAATAGTAAGAGGTTAGGAAGCTTAACGGACTTTAATTACTTTATTATTATATCCATACTCTTTAGTATATTATATTTAGTTAAGTAAATAGGTTAACTAAGGCTTTGTAAAGGGGAGGCTGGGCTATTTTATAGGGTAGTAAGGCTTTTTAGGATCTTCTTTAAAGTCTCTTATATACTTTAGGCTTGGAAACAATTAACCTTCTAATTGGCTGTAAAGGCACGAATCTGCTTATATATATTTATAACGTTATTATTGTCTTTAATTTCTAATCCTAACTAAATCTCGTGTTCCTCTTAGGTAAGGCAGGTCTTTTAAATAAGCTTGCTTTAGGTGCCATCGTTAGCTTCCTAAGGTTTATTAAAATTATATAATTTGGTTTTAGTTCTAGGGTTCTTTTAGGTGTGTAGGTTAAGTATAGTTTAGCCTATAAATTAGGATATTGTTAGGGCCTTCTTAGGCATAGTAGTATAGGTTTTTTAATATTTAAGTATAACGCGTTAACGCGTCGTTATAGACAAAGGTCTTCTTTTTAGGGTAGGATATTATTAAGGCCTTCCCAGGCAATATAGGGAGAGCTTAGTATAATATAACGGGCTTATATAAATGCTTCTGAACCAAAGCTTGTAGATTGCTACTATATAAAAATACTAAGCTAAGGAGAAGAAGAAGACTGGTAGAGACTAGTAAGATATAAAAGGTCGTTAAGGCGCTAGTAGTAAGCAAGCTAATAGCAACTTGGCAGAACATAGTAGGATTTGGCAGATTGCTCAGAAAACAGCAAATTGCCTAGGAAATGGCAAAGTAGTAGGTGACGCGCTCTAGCACCGTCACAGCTTTTACTCTTACTATATATAAAAGCTAGGGCCTAATACTTAACTAGGTGGTTTTAGATATTAAGGAAAAGGATAAGATAGCTGGGCTAACTTATATAGCAATCTTATAAGTTAAGAAGCTTTTAGGGCTTATGTTTAAACGTAGATTTAATAAGGAACGATTTTAGTGATTTATAAGTAAGACTAAAGAGGTATACAGTTAAACCTCTTTAATACGATATAGAGTATATAACGATATCCTCTATGTTACGATCTACACCCCTTAATCAAGCATTTTTTGGTGTAATATTACGATAATCTAACTTTTGACAATATCGTTACGCACCTACCACCAATATCGGTATAACCAGTAGAGAATTTGTATGGGAGAGGGCCCTATTTGGCCCGCGAGGTAGATATCCTAAGCCTTTTTAGGTATTAAGCTCCTCTTTTTCCTACTTATTCACCTAACACGTGACTCTTAATATAATAATACCATTGGTATTACGATACGCTCGGCTGAACAAACGGTATCGTACTAAAGAGATTTAACTGTAATAGGAAGATTTTATACGGAGGTAGCAGCAACTACTTATAAATGACTTTTCCTAAATAGGAAATTATATACTGGCTTAGAGGTAAGCGGAGAATATAGCATTTGTCTTGGTTTTTTAACTTTTAAATAGCTTAACTACAAAGTCCAATTTGTCTAAATTTTAACCCCCCTATCTATCCTACCTTTTTATCGCCTCTAAAGCTGTTAGATATATATATAATAGTATATAAGGAGAATTGGCAGTATTACTAGATTAATATTACTGCTATCTATAGCGTTAGTTAATTTTTTGAATTTTTTTGGTTTTTTTCTTAAGGCGGAAATGTTACTGTCGGTATCACTTCCGGTAATACATAATGCTATTGCAATAGTATGGGTGGTAACTGATTTTAATTAATGCTTATTAATTCTCCTATTCTATAGGTGGAATTTAGTGGATTTCCTAAGCTCGCTTAGCTTATATAACTAACCTAATTAGTTACAGACAACCTCATTTAGACACTGGGAGTATTTAGTTTTTGATAGTGCTTAAGCATACCTCTTGCCAAATTCTGCCAAATTCTGCTAGGTCCCATTAAGTTCTGCTAAATTCTGCTATATTCCACCAAATTCCATTAAGTTCTACTAAATTCCGCCATGTTCCACTAAATTCAATTAAGTTCTACCAAATTCTGCCAAATTTTACTTAGATTCTACCGAGTTCTGCTAGGTGGTTAAAGTGACCAATTACGATTTTCTATCCCTAGGATGGAAAATCGCTATTAGCTCACTTAGTACTAGCGCCTTGGCGGCTGGCCTTGCATCTTTACGCTTTCTGTTTTTACTTTAACGTCTTCTCCTCTCTCTACCTACTTGGTAACTTATAGCTTGATTATATTTATATTAATTAGGTCCTTTAACGCCTAGTAAGGCTTTAATTTTGTTATAGTGTCTATAGGGTTACTACCCCTATTAATCTATTTAATCTCTGCTATCTCTCTTCTCTTATACAATTATTGTAAATATATTAGGTTAACTATAAGTTGTTTCTCTTGTATTGTCCCAAGTTTAACTAAGTAGTTATATAGAGATTTTAAATTGGTATAAAGGATAAGCGGCAGTTGTTTAAGTTATAGGATCTTCTTAATAGTTACTTTAATTATAGCCCTAGTGTTAAATCTATGGGCCATTCTATATAGTTTAGATACTAAGACATTTTATATAACTCGCTTACATTTAATAAATAACTAATAGAGGATATTAGCCCTATTGTCCTTGTCTATAAGTATAATAATAAAGCTAATCTAAAAAGAGAGGCTATAGTTATTAGCAAAGGACGAGTCCGTAAATATTATTAGTTTAAAAGTGCTTATATTAAGTTATATAAAGCGAAGTCCTTAGGAGGGATTATTAATTTATCATTATAGCCATTTATTAAGCTGCTTCGCATATTCTTCCTTTAGGTTAACAACTTACACTATTGTTCGTAATAACTTAATAGCACGAGTGAGTCGTATCCACGGGCACGAAATACATGTAGTATCATATGCTTGTTTAGATGGTGACTGTCAATTGTATAAAGCAGACTACGTGGTCTATATACTAATACACCTCCCCCCTAATTAGTCAGTGCTTCATAAGTGCACCAAACGCGTAAGCAAGTGGTTGGTGCACTAAACGCGTAAACGCGTACCTGGTGTACCGAACGCGTAAGCACACGTTTGGTATAACAGGTGCTGTAATTATACACTAGCGGTACTTAAAAAATAAAACCACTTATATACAGCCTCCGTAATTGCTTTAATAGAACCATAAAACACAAAAGAAAATACATAGGAAATCTCCTAAGGTGCCGTCTAGGCTGCCTTCCAAACGGTGCCCTAAGCTGGCCGTAAGTTCTACTTACGGTCCGTAGAATAAACCATACGGCCTTTTAACGGGCAGTAGACAAGCCACAAGTCGGATCATAAGGGCCGCCAAGGCGCTAGTGCTAAGCAAGCTAATAACAATTTTCCATCCCGGGGATAGAAAATCGTAATTGGTCAATTCAACTACCCTACAAAATTCAGCGGGTCACGTAAGTCCACTAAGTTCCACCATAGCTTTCCACCGTTTTCCACCTATACCATACAACGAGCCGTACGGCCTTCCAACGGGCCGTAGACGTACCATAGGTGTTCCGTTAGTCCCATTCTACCTATTCTATAACTTCTAGGTTAAGCCTATTCATATTAATTAGGGTTTTAAGAGCTTAACACGGCTTTGCCTTAGTCATAGCGTTTACTAAATTATCTCCGCTGCTAATCCATTTAACCTCCGTAATCTCGCGCCATTCGTAGGCCTGACATAAGCACATAAGGTTGACCATGAGCCTCTTCTCTTATATTATACCTAGTTTGACTAGGCAGTTATAGAGGGACTTTAAATCAGTATATAGAACCAGGGGTAACTGCTCCAGTTATAGAATCTTTTGGACCATTAATTTGATTGCGGCTGCTATATTAAAGCCATAGGCTAGTGCATATAGCTCAAAAGCTAGTACACTGCGGGTTACTTGTTTGCACTTAATTAAAGACCAGTACAGTATATTTACGTCCTAATTACGGTCCGTAAGTATAATCACAAAGCCAATTTGTGATAATAGGTCTTTGTTATTAGCAAAGGAGGCGTCCATAAATACCATTACACTAAGGGAATTTAGGTCTAGTGGTACAAAAGTAAGTCCTCTTATTACGTTATCAATTTGCCATTAAATGCGCTTATTAAGCTACTTAACATTTTCTTCTTACAGATCTACTGCCTGGGCCGCAAAGGATAAGTCATAGGCAGATTTGGGTTGGCAGACTATAGCTATATAGGCGCCTCTTACACGCTATACAGCGTATTAGTCCTTTATATTTACAGTCTTACAGGTCTCTCCGCGGGAACTGGTAAGGTCCATAGGCTTTGCTATAACGGGCTTTAGGTTTTGGGCTTAGCGTTCCTAAGTCAGCTTAATTAGGTTGCCCTTTTATATAATTAGGCCTCTATTAAACTTAATCGGATTCTGCTCAGTTAACTACTCTTATAGCTTTGCCAAGAACTTGGCCTTTTATAGTTCAGTTTCTTTAGCGTCCACAAAGATCTAGTCTGCTAGGAATAGGGTATCATCTATTTAGAGTCCAACAATACCAAGGCCGTTTAATAGGCTATATAGGAGGCAGGGGTTATAGGTTAACTATTCCATTTTAAGTTTACTAATGTGGTGCTAGTAGTATATCTTAAACCAATGGTTTCCGGCTTCTGGTACTCCATACAGAGGTTTTATAACCCGTAGGATTGTTCCTAGTTATAGGTTAAGCTCAGGGGGTGGCCGTATAAAGATATCCCTACTTAGGTAGGTATTAGACTGCATATAGGCTTACAAAATGTCCCATAGGTAAAGAGCTACGGGTTTACTTTGCTGTAGTCCAGGCATAAGTGCAAGTATAATCTATTAGCTGACTCGTTAAATTATAGGCGATTACATAAGGACTAAGCCCTTCCCTTAGTCGTTATAGGCTTGTACAACAAGCCTTAATTTTTCAAAAGCTTTATCAGTACCCAGGTACTTAATTTCGTCAACAAAGCGTAAGTTAAATATACAGACGCCTTGCGGAACGTCTTTCTCCGTTATAACCGCAAAGACGCCCTTTTCAAGTAGTCCGTTGATCTCTTTACATCGTAAGTCCGTAAAGGGGGTTTCCTATACTAGAACTAATATATCCGTAGGCGGAGATTGCCTTGCGGATATTCCTACAGAGGTTAAGTAAGTCTCCGTTATAGTATTCTTAGTTATGGGGTGCTTTTGGGGGCGTCCTCAACCGCGCTTTATAGTAGGTATAGCGGGTTCAGTAGGTTTCTAAAGGACTTCTAGGGTAGACAAGGGTGCTTCTAGCTCATCTAATTTAGCAGTCGCTTCTAATTTATCTAGTTCAGCGGTTACCTCCAGTTTATCTAGCTTAGTAGTTGCTTCTAGTTCGTCTAGCTTGACGTCATAGGTGTCTTCGGGCCAAAAGTAGGGTTTTACAGACATGCTTCTAAAGCTAGTCGGGCCGCTAGGAAGTTATACACAGCACGTCTTGTTTTCTATAGCCAGTAAATGGTAGGGTCTAGTCCACTTGCCGCTTTTACGCTATACAAGGACTTCAGAGTTAAGCGGGAGGTCATATACTGGGGTCATATTGGGTCTGTTACAGTAGTGCAGGGCGTTATTAACAGCTTATTTGGCCCATAGCTTGACTATCTCGGCCATTGCCTTCCGTATTACAGCTGCTCGTTCCATAATGGACAGGGCAGGAGGATTTAGGTTACTCATCCTTAGGTAGGCTCCATAGACCAAGAGGGTAGGTACTAGTCCATCCAGGCTAGCAGTGTTATTAACAGCTTTTACGGCCATCTGTAGAGCCAGTTCCTTTTAGATGTCCTTACACTCGTCCATAATAATCTAGTAAGCTCTCCATAGGGCTAGATAAGCTCGCTCAACAAGCCCGACAGACCAATGCGCCTCAACTAGAACAGCTTTTGTTGATATAGCCATGGCCGTAGTATACTGCTAGAATTCCTTACTAATAAAGTTCCTACCGGCGTCGTAGGTGATATACTCAGGAGGTCCAACGTACGTATCAATCCAGCAGGTCCGTAAAATATCCCAAGTGTACTTTATGGATATATTTTGCAACCAACGGGCGGCTTAATAGCGAGTTGCCTCGTCAATTATATATAATACTAGGCTGCCGTTAATGTACATAATATCTACGTACACTAAATGGTTGAAGTTAAGATCCTTATGAAGGGTGAACTTAAATTGGCCTAAGGAACGTCCGTATTTCTGGCAGTAGGAGCAGTATTTAGTCAGGTAATCAACTGCCTTCCTATTAACATCGTCGTGTCCAGAGCGTTCAAGGACTCTATATAGCTTTTCGGCTGACGGGTGGCCAAAACAATAATATAAACGGTAGATCTCCGTACTGGTAAGGTAGCACGGGTTATAGTCGAAAGATTCCTAAATATAGGTCCGTAAAGTCTCTCCTTATATAAGGAACGGGTGTCCAAATCATCATATAATTGGTAGGGTAACATGCTTGCTTCCTAAGGCAGTTACGGGGCCGATCAAGGTGTCCGTAATATTATTATAGTAAACCTATAACCTATCTATGTCCGCAAGGCAAAGTAAGAAAGGGGTGTCTACTTTTACTATATAGAAGTTAACTAGGCTAATTAGGGTCTTAACTGCAACTAATCCAATTAATGCAGTTAAGCCAATGCCGAATTAGACATTTACGGCCCCAGTTTACATAGTGTCAATATCCATATTATCATTTGCGGTGGTCCTATATACAAGGTATTATCCGTAACCTACAGTAGACTTCTTAGAGGCGCCTGTGTCAATCATAACACCATAGAATTCCTTAGGGGTATAGCGTTCTGTGGTAATATATGCAAATGGGTCCTACTCGTAATCTATAACGTCCATAACGGGGGTGCTTGCGGAATGGTTTTTAGGCGCAACTAAGTGTATAAAGGAATAGTCAGCTAATACAGTCATAATATTAAAGGCTTGGCTGTCCGTAAAAGGTCCAAAAATAGTTAGGAACGTCTCTAAGGTCTCCTATTCCTAATTATCTAGGTTAAAGTCAATTATAAGGGCTTCTATTAACTTATTAGGGGGCTCCTCTTCTTCCTCTCCTTCGTATTCTAAGATAAACTGGCTAATCCGTTTATTAAATCTCTTCTTAGACCTGTCACGTTCTTCCTAGGTATGCCTTATAGACCAACATCCTTCCTTACCACACACGAAGCATTTCTGGCTTGTTCGTCTGCGGGGGTATACTTTCATATAGAAGTTGCTGCAGGGGTTACGGGTAGGACTTGGTTGGTATAGGTGCTGCTAGCAGTAACAACGGTCTATAAAGTAGACGTCTAAGTCTGTCTGCGGATATTAAATATCCATAGTAAAGGCTTAAGTACTACCCAGTAGGTTTAAGACTTCGTACGTTATAATAGAGGAGCGTAGGTCATTAATAAGGCCAGCTAAGGTGTCTGCAGGCTTGTAATAGGCGTACTTATAGGGCTCTACTTCCTGGCAAGCCGTAATAAGTTTATTATGCAGGAAGTCATCTGTTCAAAGCTTAGTGTTAAGGCCGTACTATAGGTGCCAGAGGTCTTTAATAAGGATTTGCAGACACTCTATAGTCAATTTTTCAGTGTTCTTATCAATTACGGTCCGTAGCTTAGTCGCATTCCATTAGGTAAGGATATTACGCCTATATTCTAGTCCTTCAAAGTAGTTGCGGGTAGCTTCGCATAGCTTATCAAAGGGGACACTAAGGGGGTTGCTCTTAAGGTTGGTGTAGTAGTGGTTAAGTGCTAGGCCGCGCAGTATAGTAGAGTAGGCTTGGCTGAACTCTTGTTTAGGAATATCAGCCTTCTAGCAGAGGTCTATAAAGATAGTCAGTTTAAAGTCAAAGTTGTCGTTTTCACCGCTGTACTTAGATTCGTCGGTATAGAGCTTAGCTAGGTTGGCCAGTTCCTTACTATAGGTCTTTACTTGGATAGTTTGCGGATCTGTGACTTAAATAACAGAAGGGGTTTAGTCCGTGTTTTGGTTTACAGGGGTATTACATTCCGTAATTTAGGTTACGGGGGTATTACGGTCCGTAACTTAAGTACTAGGTATGCTTTGGCCTATAAGATCAATTCCAAAACTGCTTGGGTTTATAGGACAAATTTAGTTAAGAGGGTCAGGTATAAGGCCAGCAATTACATTAAGTTTAGAAGAAGCAAAGAGTTCCTTAGTTTCTTAGAACTAGTCTAGGATTTCCTCCTTAGTCTATTCCATTTAGTCCTTTTCGTGTATAGTGTTGTATAAGGACTATATAATAGTAACTCGTTTATTCCTTTCAACCCATATACCTTGGTTACGTAAATGGGTTCGTAGTTTGCGGATAATAGTGGGGTTGCAGGCTTTAAAAATAGCTTCCATAAAGTCCGTAAAGTCTTCCTAGTATTGCTCCCACAGGTCGTTATTCATAAGCTTAAAGTATTTGTATTCAAGGATTTTAAAACTAATATAGTCGTTAACGTTATTTATAGACGTAACGTCAACTCCTTGTCTCCACTTCTTTTAACCTTCGCTGACTTGCTTGCTGATATCTGCCATACTATATAGTGTAGTGCGTAGCGGGCGGAAGAGTTCTTGTAAGGGTCCGTAAAATCGGTTTACAGGCCGTAAGGGTTTATAGGAGGGTAAGGGGTTTCCGCAAAAGGTCCAAAGAGGTTTAAGGTTCAAGGGAGTTAAGGATAGGGGTTCTATATAGGTCTATATTCGCGTCTATAACTTCCGGTAAACCGTACTAAGACTTAAATAAGTATACAGAGTTAGAGATAAGTCCGTAATCCCCAACTTCCAACCTTCCAGCAGGTCGTACTAGGAGTCTAAACGGGTAGTCACTATCGTGTGTATCGCTCAGGGGGAGGTATCGAGTGATTGCTAATCTATGCGCGCTCACTAATCAGTGTTCGTACTAACTTAATAGCACGAGTGAGTCATATCCACAGGCACAAAATACATGTAGTATTATATACTTGTTTAGATGGTAACTGTTAATTATATAAAGCAGACTACGTGGTCTATATACTAATGCACCTCCCCCCTGATTAGTCAGTGCTTCATAAGTGCACCAGACGCGTAAGCGAGTGGTTAGTGCACTAAACGCGTAAACACGTACCTGGTGTACCGAACGCATAAGCACGCGTTTGGTACAACAGGTGCTGTAATTATACAACTATAAAGGAGAGGTTAAAGGCAGCTTCTAGTTAATAGACTATAACAATATAGGCTCCTCTTGCTCTCTAAGCAACATACTAGTCTTTTAGTGTAACTGCCTTATAGACTTCCCCTCTAGAGTTAGTTAGGTCTATAGTCTTTATAGTAACCAGCTTTAGGTTCTGGCATTAATATTCCTAGGTAAGGGCTATTAAATCCTTTTTTTACTTAATATAGCCTCCATTGAACTTAATTAGGGTATTTAGCGTAAGCTTCTCTCTCTTTTTTACTAGGAACTTTGCCTTCTAAAGTCTAGCTTCTTAGGCCTCTATAAAGGGTTTATTAGTAAAAAATAGTGTATTATTAGTCTACAATCCTACAATTCCAAAGCTGTTACTATTTGTGTATAATAAGCAGGGGTTATATGTTAACTAGTTCATTCATAGTTTATTAAAGTGGTAATGGTGGTATGTATGAACTAATAGTTGCCAGCTTCCGTGATATTATATAGTGGTTTAATAACTTTTAGAATTAATCCATCCTTTAGTTTAAGTTCTGGTGGCAGGCGTATAAAGAAGTCTCTATTTAGGTAGGTACTGGACTATATATAAGCTTGTAAGATATTATATAGGTATAGAAAAGCTAGTCTCCTTTTATTTCCTTATAGGGTTGCTATAAGTGCTAGGATAATTCTCTGGCTGACATATTAAATAGTTAGTAATTATGTTAAGACTAGATCTTTGCTATAGTCGTTATAGGCTTATATAACTAGTCTAGACTTCTTAAAGGCCTTATCTGTTCTAGCATTCTTAATCTTATTAATAAATTAAGAGTTAAAGATTCTAACTCCTTCTAGGACGTCTACTATATTATTATTATTATTATTCATTGCTGAACGTCCGATTCGGATCCCTATTAGGCCCACGCGGACTACTCCTTATATACATATAGGGAGAAAACTCTATTTAAGAAAACCCCATAATCCATCTCCCCGCCTTTTGGGACTCGCCTATAAGGCGCCTGCGAGGCGCCTACAAGTCACCTATAGTGCTCTACTACCTTACTTTTGACCTCCTTGGGAACCACTGCTGCCATAACAAACCTACAGACGCGCTAGTATCGCAAACTTTACTCTACTACTGTAGAGTTATTAGGGGGCGCCTAATACCCACCCTATTACCTTCTATTACCATTTCCCTTACAACCCAGAACTGGTTTAGTACATTTTGGCTAATAAGCCACTGGGTAACCGCCTTAAGACCTTTTTATATTAAGAGCAGTATATTATAGTTCTCTATGCTAGCTACTAAGAGCATTGCTTCTTAGTTGGTGCATAAGGGGCATAATAGTATTACGTGTTTTAGTGTCTGTCTTAGCTAGCTACATTTGCATCTTAGGCTACCTACTAGGACGCCTACCCAGTAGAGCCAATCTTTTAATCCTATTATTCCTATTCTTAGGAGTATTGCCATTATATTTTCTGCCTTTATTAGGCCTTCTCAGAGCCCTTAAGTGTTTACCCCCTATAGCGTTAACCATGCTATAGCTTAGGTTACTCTTGCCTAAGTTAGCCTCTATACCTTTAACTCCCATGCGCCTCTCTAGCGCTGGTCCAACCAGTATTATATTACGGTTAATAGTTTCCTGGCGTTCTTTTATGCTCTACTTTGGCTCCTTTCTCTTTCTTACTATCGTCTTTATTGGCCTCTTACGCGTCTCCCTTTCTCCTCTATATAGGCCTAGGCCCTAATACTGTACCATTTTTCTTTTACTTTCTTTATCTGTTTCTCTAGTATATCTTCCCTACTTTAGGGTTGTTGGATTGTTCTCCTATAAGGCACCCTAGGGTCCCTCCATAGTTCATTTAAGCGTGTCTTAATATACTTTATAATATTAGAGTTGCGTTTATTTTGCGCCCTTTACATTGCGGCGGCTTCAATATATAGTTATAGGGGGGGGATATTGGCTTCCTTCTTAAGGAGTGCTGCGGCCATTCGCTTATACCCACCTATTATACTCCGGAGGCATGCTATCTAGACCTTTTGGAGTGGTTTAAGAAGTAATTTAGGGGGGGCCTTTTTAGTTTTACCAATAGCCCAGATGCTAGATCTATATATCATGGTAGGCCGGACAACTGCTATATATAGTAGGTGTAACCTCTGAAAGTATAGACCCCATATAGAATTAACAATCCTAGATAATACAATATACTATACTTAGCCCTTATAGACTGCTTACACTATATATACGCTCTACTAGAGCTTGCTATCTACCCATACTCCTAATACCCTTAGGCCCTAAACTGGTTAACCCCCAAAGCCTTAGATATGAATTATATGCTAAAGATCTATAAATTAGTTACGTTTTCTTATAAAATAAATTAGCTGGTATTTCTCTGGTAAGAATTGGACTTCATATTATCTTGCCTATTTTATATAGGTATTATGGGCATTCTCTAGTGTTCTATAGTTCTCTGCGGCTGTTAGCCTGTATATAATTAGGTTTATGTTATTAATAAAGCCTATCCCCTAGGTCGCCCCTTCCTTAAAGAAGTCTAGTAGGTTGCTTACAAAGAAAAGGAAGAGTATAGGCAAGAGGGGTAATCCTTATAGTATTCCTATTGTAACTGCGATAGGGGGGCTCTGGTATCTACTAAAGACCAATAATATTTCTTTCTAGCCTATAAACCCTTAAACAAATTATATAATCTATTCTAGGAAGCCCTTTGCCCTAAGGATATATAGGAGGCGCTCATGGGGTATATTATTATAGGCACCACTGATATCTAGGCTAAGCATTAATACTATAATGTCCCTTCGCATCGCCTATATAGATTTAATGGTGGTAGCAAGTAGTATAAGTACTAATAGCGTTAAGCGGTTCTTTCTTGCCCCTATTTAGCTTTATAGTAGTAGGGCGTGTTCCTTAGCCGTGTCTACTATATAGTCCACTATTACCTTTTCTAAGATCTTGCTAAGGGTATTTTCTAGGGCGATAGGGTAGTAGCTTTCTAAGATTAAGTAATCTACTTTACCTTCTTTCTATAGAACAACTGTTATCATAAATCTTCCAAGTTGCGGGTAGTAGCCTATAGCAAAGTATACCCTAGCTATATCTATAAGCTAGGGTGCTATAAGTAGTCCACAGGTTTTTAAGGCCTTATTTAGAATCCTATCTAGTCCTAGTGCTGTATTATTTAAAAGGCGGCTAATAGTTCTAGCTATTTCCTCTATTGTTATATCGCTGTTGACCCTTAGGTAAGTTACTGGTATTTCACCTATAATATTGCTAAGGTCTGCTGGAGCCGGTTAGGGGAAAAACCTTTTTATAAGGATCTTTGCCTTCTTATTGTTATTATTAGTAGCCTATAGTTCCCCTACTCTTTATAGGGGTGGTAGGTGTAGGTCTTCTACTAGGTGCCTTACCTTTTTCTTTACCCATTTTGCTATAGCCCAAAGGCCCTTATTATAGGGGAGGCTTAGATTAGAAGTATGCTTATTTATAAACTATCTCTAGTTGTTCCTTATTTCTTTCTTTAGGGTATTCTTTAACTGGTTTCTTATGTCTTTATATTATCTCTTGTCTTTGGGGTTATAGCTGCTTATATATTTCCTTCTTGCTTGTTATTGGCTAGTAATAAGGACCGCGCATTATATAGACTATACGTGTCGCGTATAGGGGCCTAGTTTTAAAACTGGGTAGTGCTCTTCTAGCCCATTTTTAATTGCTGCCTAGATCCTTTCTAGTCTTTAGTTAATTTCCTTAGGGGTAGCTAATAAGCCTTACTTATTTAGTATTAGGTAGATTTCTTCTAGGTCTTAAAATTATTATTTAACTATATTAAGGAAACTGTCTGTCTTAAGCTTCCTTATTACGTATCTTTTGCTACTTAGTTACGCCTTAATATCTAAATCTAGCTATATCTAGATAGGGATATAGTCTAAAACAAGTGCCCATTCTTCTTTAAGGTTGCACCTTTTAAGTCTCTGGTATAGGCCTTTATCTATAAATATAAGGTTAATTATACTTCTAGAGGTTCCTTATTACCATATAATTACTCCTAGGGGGGTGGCTAGCTTAAGGCCCTAGGTATCTATAGCTCTTAGTAGGTATTCTGCCTATTATTTAGCAGCAATATAGATACCCCCCCACTATGGGTAGTAGAGGTTTATGTCTCCTAGTAGAATAAACTCTATGCCTTTAGTTTCTAGTAAGCTTATTACCAATATAATATTCTCTGTTTATGGGACCCCTTTAACCCTAGGGTTATATACATTAATAATTTATACCAGTCCCCTATATATCTAGATTATTATAACTGCAATATCTAGGTTAACTGCCTGCTATAACTATAAGGATAGGCTAATAGCCTTACTAATTATAAAGCACACGCAAGTGGCTGCTTTTGGTTCGTATAGGAGCTGGAATCCTTAGGGGCAGTATATTAATTATATATAGGTATTATAGTACGGCTCTTATATGGCAAGGATATAGTATTTCTCTAGGTTTAAACTATCTAGTAAGGGCCTTGCAAGACAGTGGTTTATGTTACCGCAGTTATATTATATAATGGATAGGTAGCGGACCCCCAGTAAAGGTCCTTCGCCTCTCCTTTATTCCTTACTTCTTCTATTTCCACTTTCTTTAGGATATTTAGAACTTCTGTCTCTTATATCTATACCCTAATCGCTACTTATTTTATATAGAGCTTTCCATTCCTGTGTCTTATATTCCTACTAGCGCTTCTATATCTAAATCTGTTATCGTCTCTAGTTCTTCCCCTACTGGTCAACTATAGGCCCTTTATAGGTCGGCTATAAATGTTATATTTACCGCGTTAAATCTAATTCTTAATTGTCCTGGTCTTAAGCTTACTATAGCTGTCTATAGGGGTCTTCCTATAGGGCGTCCTCTCCCTTGTGTCCCCTATAACCCTTATGTCCCTATTTAGTCTAGTAATGTCGCGCGGCGCTATTTCTGGCCCGTTAAGGCTTGGGATGGCTGGCCTAGCCCCTTAATATTAAAGGTAGGAAACGCTAGGAAGGCACCTGCGTCTCCCTAGCTTATCGCCTGTTATTTCTATTTATATAACCTAGTGTGCAGTTATTCCCGTAGCTGTTAAGCCCTTGCCTTCCGTCTCCTGTATTTAATGCAGTCTTCTCTCTCCTATACCTTATATATGCTTCGGTGGCAGTTTACACATTTTATTTAGTCTTAATTTAAGCAGTGTCTTATATTATAGGGGCCTATATAGTGGCCGTAGCACACCTGTGCTGCGTATATAGATTGGGTGTATCTCTATTATATATAGCAGTAGCATCGGTCTAGGCGTAGTCTATAGTTATAAAGCCTTGCGTTATATATAAGGCTATTTATAATTATTCCTTTTTAGATAAGGAGTTTTTGTATTCCTAGTGTATATATACTAACAATGAGGGAGCCATATATTTAACTAGTGTCTCCCTAGTAAGTCTCTAGCGACCTTTATGTCCTCTTATTGTTCTTATTATTTGCTTAGTTTATATTTTCCTATTAAAGCTATTAGATTTAAGTAATCTTAAGACCTAGTATAAGGTGTTCCGTTTGCTTTACTATCTCCTATATAGTTGCTATATTGTCCGCCTAGCGTCCCTTTTCTACCCTAAGGCTTATAGGAACCGCTAGGACTTTAACTAAATAATCTTTATAGAGCATTTTTATACTAATATATTCTTTTAGCCTATCCCCTACTTTTATAGCTTATTTCTTTGCCTATTAGTCCTTTAGGGTAACTCTAATATCTCCGCTCCTAAGGTGTTAGACTATAACTATATTATAAACCTCTTTATAAATCTTTATAAGGACTTCTATTTCTAATTTTCCCCTAAGCCCCTCTACTTTTTCTATGTTTGGTTATATTATAATTATATACCCGGTTGTTGTCTTAAGGGGGGTAGGTTCCCTATACTATAAAAGTATAGCTATGGCGGCCTAGGTGTGGTTCGCCAATAAAGGGGGGTTTTATTTATTTTTAATTTTACTTGGCCATTGGAGGATTTAATTAAGGGTTTACTAAAGGGGCGCCTAGGGCTTACTAGACTAGCGGAGCCATTCTATTAGCTATATTAGTTTGTTATAGCTAATAGTTACTCCCCTATAATTTTAGATACTAGATATGTCTAGTAGGCTTTATATTTTATTAGATGCCTTCTTAATAGAGGTATTTCCGCTTTATAGTGTGGTATTCGCCCGTCTTTGTGGAGGGCCGTTGTTGGGCGTGGATCTGGCGGTCACGCGCGAGTGCGAACCACCATTAGTTGACGTGTACCTCCCCTACGATGTATGCATCTTAGGGGGATTCTCTGGGTGTTTTTCAGGGTTCTTTTGGTTGGTTTTGGTCTTTTTGGGCCGGGTACAGCAAGAGCTCCTTCCATCAATACGTCTACTATATTAATAAACTTAAAGACTTCTTTTTTAAATAAGCCATTTATCTCCTTGCGCTAAGACTCTGTAAATGACGGTGAGGTATACTTAAAGGTTATAGTATTAGGTTTCGTTAGGCTGTTATTAATGAATATTGATATATCTGCAATGTTTTGCTAGGACTTTGTCGGCGATTATTATGTCCGTTTTAATCTTTGGGGGGGTACACTAGCTGCTAGTTCCTTAATTGGTTCTTTCTCTAGTTCCTTATTATGTTCTTCTGGTTTGGGTTATAGGTATAGCTTTACTACTATAGTCCTGAAATTAGTAGGTCTACTAGGAAGTTATACCTTATATATCTCTCTATTAATTTTAAGTAACTTAAATAGGCCAGTCTATCTACCGCTCTGTTTAGTATTGCCTTTGCGCTATATAAGTACTTCTAAGTTAAGGGGGAGGTTATGGATTGTAGTAATAGATGGACTATTTTATTGGTTTAGTGTATTATTAACTTACTTCTTTGCCCTAATCTTTATAATCTCCTCTATTACCTTCTTTATAGCTACCGCTTGCTATATAATAGAGGGTGCTAGTAGGTTGAGTTCGCTTATATAAGGGTAGGCACTAAAGATAAGAAGTGTTGGGACTAAGCCGTCTGGGCTAGCTGTGTTATTGGCGGCTTTTACTGCCATTTGTAGAGCTAATTCCTTAGTTATTCTTAAGTCCTGTAGCTCCTCCATAATTATCTGGTATACTTGGCGTAGGGTTAGATAAGCTCTTTCTACCATTTTAATAGACCAGTAAGCTTCTACTAGGACGCTCTTAGTTAATATAGTTATTGCTATAGCGTGTTATTAAAACTCCTTGCTTATAAAGTTCTTCCTGGCATTATAGGTAATATAGTTAGGTGGTCCGATGTAGGTATTAATCTAGCATAGTTATAGGATATTCTAGGTATATTTTGCGGAGATATTGCGTAGCTATCTCGCGGCTTAAAATCTAGTAGCTTTACTAATTATATAGAGGACAGGGTTTCCATTAATATATATAATATTAATAAAAATAGAATGGTTAAAATCGGAATCTTGGTCTTTTTATAATATAAACTTAAACCGTTTAGGGGATTTGCCGTATTTTTAGCAGTGGGAATAGTACTTAGTGAGATGGTTAATAACCTGCTTGTTAATATTATTGTGGCCAGAGCGTTCTAATACCTTATATAGCTTGTCTACTAATAGGTATCCAAAGCGGCGGTAGAGTTAGTAGAGTTTAGTGGTAGTTAGGTAGTAAGGGTTTTAGTTAAACAAGTAGGTTATAAATAACTGCAGTAACTCTTTCTATAGCAAGAAGGGGTGGCTAAATTGGCAAACCACTGGTACTGATTTTGTTGGGGTAACTAGGACGTTCTTAAGGTTATTATAATAGACCTTTAGTATATCTATATCTGTGAGGCATAGTAGGAAGGATGTGTTAGCCTTTATAATATGGAATTTAACATTGCTAACTAGTGTATTGACTATAACGGAGCTAATAGAAGGGGTAGAGCTGATGCCAAACTAGACGTTAATAGCGCCGGCCTTTAAGGTATCAATAACGGTATTATGGGTCTTCCTATATATGAGGTATTGTCTATAACCTGCTATTAATCTCTTTAAAGCTCTAGTATTAATTATTACTCTATAGAACTTGTTAGAGGTATATTGGCTGGTAGCAATATAGGCAAATAGGTCTGAGTCGTTATAGTAAGCAGTTGGGTTAGTGCTGGTAATTATATAGGTAAAGGATTGATCCGCTAAGTTAGTTACAGTATTAATAGCTCCTTTGTGCTGTATTATTCTAAAAGAGGTAAGGAATAATTCGGTCTATTCCTAAGTTAGAGATAGTAGTAGTGGCTTAATATTAATTATAAGAGCTTCTATTACGTTATCAATAGATTCTAAATTAGGTTTATTGTTATAATCTATTCCCTTGTACTTAGCAATATATTATTAGGCATGTCTATTAAAGCGGTGGTTAAATCTGTCCTTAAACTTCTTCTTTGATTTATTATATTTTTCTCTTAAGTATTTAGATAACTAGTAACCTTCCTTATAACAAACAAAGCAGCGCTTCTTTAATAATATATATCGGCTAGATAAGGATAATTGTGTTCTATAAGGTGATTAGGGGTATTATCTATGGTAGCGGCAGTTAGTAAAGAAGGCTTAGGGGTTCTTACTATTTAACTTTTTAAATATTATAATAGAGGATTATAAGTTGTTAATTAGACTAGTTAAGCTGTTAGAAGGTTTAAAGCAGGCATATTAACACGCTAGTAACTCCTGGTAGGCGTTAATAAGCTTATTATAAAGGAACTTATCTATATATAAATCTGGGTTAAGACTATACTAGAGGTGTCTTAGTTCTTTAATAAGCAACTATAGGCAATCTAGAGTTAATTTTCTAGTATTCTCGCCTTTGCTTATTATAGACCTTAAGGTTATTAAGTTCTATTGCCCTAATATACCACGCCTGTACTTAGGTCCCTTAAAGTAATTACGTGTAGTATTACAGATTTAGTTAAACAAAAGGGTTAGGGTGACATTCTTAAGGTTGGTATAGTAGTGGTTAAGTACTAAGCCGCGTAATATTATGGGGTAGGCTTTAACTTTGGCTTCTTAGGGTACATTAGCTCTACTGCAGAGGTTATAGAAGATAGTAAGTTTAAAGTTAAAATTATTATCTTCTCCGCTGTACTTATTATCTTCCGTATATATTTTTGCGAGGTTTGTTAACTCCTTACTAAAACCCTAGGTTTAACTCTGTCCCCTAAGTGGTTCTAGTAGTAGGGTTAAATTAATATAATCGGACTCCCGTTGTAGGGGCGGTATAGGGGTAGGTTAAGGTATAGATAGTATTATAGGTAGGACGGGGTTTATAGGTGGTATTATAAGTAGAGTAGGGTTTGTAGTTGGTAAGGTTAAGATTAAGGTTTTGATAGTATTGGTGCTAGTAAAGTTATTCTTAAAGAGGTACTTAATTTGTCCTAAATTAAACTCTCCTCTAGTTGCCATATGTTCCCTTATCTCAAGCTTAGTCTATTCTATAGGGTCTTCTTCTTGCAAGGTATTAAATAGTAATTTAGGGACTGTGGCATTCCTATACTTCCTTACCTATACGCTATTAGTTTATAGGAACGTTTAAAGCTTTTAGATAGCGTATTAGTTGCAATCCTTAAAGGTTTATAGTATAAAGTTATTAAAATCTTCCTTGTAGACCTCCTATAGTTCGTCGTCCTTAAAATTATAGGCTTTATATTTAAGGATCTTGAACTTCACAAATTCGTTAATATCCTCTATGGTGGTTTTATTGGACTATAGGTCAATGCCTTTAGGCTATTTCTTCTGTCCTGCGTTGACTTATGCCCTAATGTCTAACATGTTGATTCTTGTCTCATAACTCTTGTTGAGTTCGATTTTGGGTTCTAAACACATAATAGACGCGAGCTAATTAAAATGCGTAATGGACGCAAACAAAGGGCCTATTGAAAGGGGTCGGTTCCTTAAACACCTAAGGGCCGTGTATGAAAAATCAAGGGCCTATTAGATAGGGGTTGACTTTTCGAATACACGTTGACTGATGCTCCTTAGCAAACGGGATCGGTAGAGGCCTGTAGCAGGGACTGATCGAGCTCGTCTCTCTTCGTAGGTAATACGTCTCCTGATCTGTGATCACTGATCAGTGTTGGTATCACTTCCGGTGATACGTAATGCTATTGCAATAGTATAGGTGGTAACTGATTTTAATTGATGCTTATTAATTCTCCTATTCTACAGGTGGAATTTAGTGGATTTCCTGAGCTCGCTTAGCTCATGTAACTAACCCAATTAGTTACAGACAACCTCGTTCAGACAGTTACTTATATAATAAGTTACGTGACCTCTAAGAATATATATTACTTCTAAATTAACCCTACTTAGTTACTACAGTAGACCCTCTTAATAAGATAATACCATCTAGCAGTAACTAAGGCGTTTTAACCTTACTACTACTCCTTTTATAGACCTCCTTCTGTTTATAAATACTCCCTCTTTTATACCTACTCTTTTTTTCTTCTTCCTTATAGGGAGCTAGAGGTACTCTAATACGCCTCCTTAGTCTTCACTAAGGGATTTATTAGTTGACGTGGTAATATAGACAGTATTAGATAAGGAGATAATAGGTAAGAAAGAAAATAGGAAGGATAGAGGAGCCTCTAGTAGGTGTTAGTTAAGCAATGTTAATAGTTATATTATAGCTGTTTAACCTTTTACTTATAGACCTCCTGTCTATAAATACTCCCTCCTTTATATCTTTTTTTTTCTTTTCTTCTTCCTTATAAAGCTAGAGGTGCTTTAATACTCCTTCTTAGTCCCTACTAAGGGATCTATTAGTTAACGTAGTGATATAGACAGTATTGGACGAGGAGATAATAGATAAGAAGATAATGGATAAGAGAGAAGATAGGAAGGACAGAGGAACCTCTAGTAGGTATTAGTTAAGCAATATTAATGGCTGGTTTTTATTACCCAAAGATTGCGTTATGTGATGATATTTAGGAATATAAATATATACCCCATCCCATACTTACACTACTACTAAATATTTTAGATTTCGTACTTAGAGCTGCTTACAATAGGCATTCCTAAAATATCTGCCGGTTTAAAGCTCTATAATTAAACGTTGTTAATATTTTATATAGGGGTCATCAATTAAGCTCCTAGGACACAATTTTTAAAGTTTAATACCACACTACTATTACGACCTTCTTGCAGTGGCCGAGCCACCCCTAATCTTCTCCCCTCCCTCTTATTGCTTGGCGCTAAGCTATTACGTCATCACCAAGCTATTATGTTGTTGTATATCCGAACTGGTGGGCAATAACATGGTTAATTAATTATGTTAGGCGTTACTACTATAGCCGCACCGCCTCTGCCCATTAAGGGGAGGGGTCTTAGTATGCTGTTATATCTCTTCTTATACATATATTTAATCAAGTTAGGGTAGTAGACTTTAATTCCAGCTATACAGCGATTTAGTTATTAGGTATTAAAAATATTTAGTATATAAAGCTTTAAATTGGAATTATAATCTACTATATTAGATCCTAGAGCACTCTATATTAAAGCTCTGCAGTCTAAATATATACTAGATTTATAACTAATATAACCTTTAAGTCTAGTTTAAGTAAGGCGCCTTAGTTACTACAGTAGATCCTTACCTAGCGGTGACTAAGGCGCCTTAGTCTTACTACAGTAGATCCTTACCTAGCGGTGACTAAGGCGCCTTAGTCTTACTACTACTTCTAAATTAAGCAAAAGCTCTATATAGGGGGGTCCCAGGGGGTCTCCCCCTAGAAAACCTCATCTCTATATATATTAATTAAA